>Ga0105046_10018190_pt1 | contig 10708 bp, 12 predicted proteins | sample MAT03_FD_78385 | JGI IMG/M metagenome (GOLD analysis project Ga0105046, IMG submission 78385) | Freshwater microbial communities from Lake Fryxell liftoff mats and glacier meltwater in Antarctica - MAT-03 (megahit assembly) | ecosystem: Environmental > Aquatic > Freshwater > Ice > Liftoff...
GCGTAATCGGGCAGGCTGTCGAAGAAGATCTGCCCATAACGTTGACGGGTGATGCGGTTGTCGAGCAGGACGAGGACACCCCGGTCGGTACGGCTGCGGATGAGGCGGCCGAAGCCCTGCTTGAGCGCGATGGCCGCTTGCGGGATCTGGTAGTCGCGGAATGGCTCGCCGCCCTGACGGCGGACAGCGTCGGTGCGGGCCGCTACCACGGGATCACTGGGCACGGAGAAGGGGAGTTTGTCGATGATGACGCAACTGAGTTGGTCGCCCTGCACGTCGACGCCTTGCCAGAAAGAGGATGTGGCGAAGAGGACGGCGTTCGGAGTGCTCTTGAACTGATCCAGGAGTACATTGCGCGGAGCGGTTCCCTGGAGGAGGACCGGATAGACGACTTCGTATGATACCCGGTCGTGGAGCGCGCGCATGGATTGGTAACTGGTGCAGAGGACGAAGGCGCGGCCGCAACTGAGGTTTAGAATCTTGACGATTTCTTCCGCGGCGGACTTCGAGAATGCGGGGTCGCGCGGTTCGGGGAGATGTTGAGGGACGTAGAGGAGGGACTGTTCCTGAAAATCGAAGGGGCTGGCGACGTTGAGTGTGCGGGCGTAGGGAATGCCGAGACGTTTCTGGAGGAACTCGAAGCCACCGCCGACGGAGAGAGTGGCGGAGGTTAGGACGGCGGCGGGAACGCGGTCGAACAGACGCTCGGTGAGAAGGGTGGAGATATTAATGGGGACGGCCTGGAGGTAGACGCCGCGGTTACGGCGCTCGATCCAGTAGACGAAGTCTTCGGCAATGCCTTCGAGGTACTGCTTGAGATCCTCCTGGAGCGAGCGGGCGCGACCGAACAGAGGGACGATTTCATCCATGGACTCGCGAATCATCTGGAGTTGGATGCCCGTCATTTCGAGGGCGGCGAGGATGTCGTCGTAGACATCACGGTACTGTTCGACGAAGGCGGCGCGACGCTGGAAGCCGGTGCGGCCCTCCTGGACGGGGAAACAAGCGAAAAAACGTTCGGTAGCGTCCTGGAGACCGATGAGAATGCGGTCGAGTTCGGGCGTGCCCAGTTCCTTGCGGCGGGCGAGGCTGAGAATGTCTTTCCGGAGGTCGTCGACCATGAAGTTGCTGACGGAGAGGCCGAAGTACTGGCCGGCGACATCCTCGAGTTCGTGGGCTTCGTCGAAGACGACGGCTTCGTAGTCGGGGATGATGCCGCCGAAATCGTTTTCCTTGACGGCGAGATCGGCGAAGAAGAGGTGATGGTTGACGATGATAATGTCGCTGGCGAGGGCACGGCGCTGCATTTCGGTGATGAAGCAGCGATCGAACTGGGCGCATTTCTGGCCGGTACAGAGTTCGCCGCGGGCATCGATTTTGGCCCAGGCGGAGGAATGTTCGGGGAGGGTCTTAATTTCGGCGCGATCACCGGTTTCGGTGGTTTTTTCCCACTCGCGGATGACCTGAAAATCGGCGACTTCTTCGAGGCCGGCGAGGATGGGCTCGCGTTCGGCATCGTAGATTTTCTGACGGCAGGCGTAGTTAGAACGGCCCTTCATGTAGCAGACGCGGAGTTGATTGGCGAAGTGCTGTTGGAGGAAGGGGATGTCTTTGTAGAAGAGCTGCTCCTGGAGATTTTTAGTGCCGGTGGAGACGACGATGCGCTTCCCGGCGAGGATCGCGGGGACGAGGTAGGCGAGCGATTTTCCGGTTCCAGTGCCGGCCTCGACGAGCAGATGCTTGCTTTCGGCGATGGCGGATTCGACGGCTTCGGCCATTTCGAGTTGGCCGGGCCGGAACTCGTAGTTGGGATGCCATTCGGAGAGAGCTCCGCGAGGCGCGAAAAAACTACGCGCGGTCACGGTGCGAGTTTTCTGGGACATCCAGATTCCAGTTTAGCTGGCGCCGTGAGCTTTTTTTCGAAAGAGAGTCGCGTTAGTGGGGGTATGCGACACTTTACAACTTTGATTCTATTTTGCGGCGTGGGTTTTGCGGCTACGGTGTTGGAGGGCGATGGCTGGAGACGGCAGGAACAGTCCGGCGCCATAGCGTATTTTAAGGGCGATGAGGCGATGGTGATGGTGGCGCCGGCGAAGCCATTTACAGGCGATCTGCGCGCCGCCTTTGCGAAGGCGCTGCAGAGCTACATGGGCGGGAATGTAGTAGCGGGCGGGGAAGTGCGCGAGCGAGAGGGCGGAGCAGTGATGGCCGAATACGAGGTCCAGGAGCCGAACGGGACGCGGACGTATCGGGCGGCGACGGCGTGGGCGAGGGGCGGGCAAATGGAGGCGCTGTTGTATGCAACGAATGACGCGGCGGCGTATCAGCGGAATCGCGCGACGGCGATGGCTTTTTTTGCGACTTACCGGGAGCCTGGCGTGCCATCTTCGGGAATGGGTTCGGGACCCATGGTTGGCGAGTGGTAAACGGGGCGGATTTCGACAATTCAGCGCCAAAATTCCTATACCGGCGCGATGGCGCCGCCGTCGGGCAACAATATGACCTACAGGTTCATGCCCGATGGGACGTTTCAGCAATACGGGCTGATGCAGTTCACCTATGCGACGTGTGTCAACTCGTACTTCATGAACATCACCGGCACCTATACTTTGCGCGGGGATGAATTGACGACGACGCCGGTTGACGGCACTTTCGATTCGCGGACCTGCGGCGGCAGCCAGGGCGGAAACCGACGACGAAGGTGGTGTCGGTATACAAGGTCCGGGTATCGGGAAATGAACTGACAATGACCGATGCGAAGGGCGCGTCGAGCACGTACCAGCGAAAGTAGACTCAGTCCTCGTGGACGACCAGGTTGGTTGCTTCAGCGGAGCGGACGCCGTAGTGTCTGGCGAGGATCCGTTCCAGTTCGCGGGCGACGCGTTGGGGCTGCTCGGAGTTGTCGAGCTCGAGTTCTACTTTGAAGTAGATGTCGAGGTATTGCATGAGGCAATGATACGATGGCCACATGGACCGCCGACAGTTGTTTGGGATGATGGCGGCTGCGCCGCTGGCCGCTGCAGCGACGAAGTACTCGTATCATTTGCGATATGCGCCGCGGATCGGGATGATCTCGGAGCCGGTGGAACGGCAGTTTGAAATCATCGCGGAGAACGGCTTCACGGGCTTTGAATACAACGGCTTGCCGAAGCACTCGATGGCGGAGATCGAGCAGTTCCGCAAGAAGATGGACGCTTTGAAATTGACGATGGGAACGCTCGTGGTCAACCGGGGCGGATGGAAGCCGAGTGCGATGGTGGACCGGAAATTTCATGCGGATTTTCTGGCGGATGTGAAGAAGGCCGTGGAGATCCACAAGATCATCGGCAACGAAGTGGCTACGGTTTGCAGCGGGTTGGCGGTCGACGATCTGAGCTACACGCAACAGACGACGAACTGTATTGAAGCGTTGAAGCGGGCTGGCGACCTGTGCGCGGGAACAAAGCTGAAGCTGGTGCTGGAGCCGCTGAACGTGCGGGTGGACCATGCCGGATATTTTGTAGTTTTTTCCGATCACGGCGCGGAGATTATCGCCAATGCGAATCATCCCAACGTGCGGCTGCTTTTCGACTGCTACCATCAGCAGATTTCCGAGGGGAACCTGATCAACCACATCAAAAAGCACTACTCGCTGATCGGCTATTTTCAGACCGGAGACGTGCCGGGGCGGAAGGAGCCGGGGACGGGCGAAGTGAACTGGAGCAACGTGTTTAAGGCGATACATGGCTTGGGTTATCAGGGGATGATTGGGATGGAACACGGGTTGTCACAGCCGGGAATGGCGGGGCTAATGAAGTGTTTTGACGAATACCGCAAAGCTGATGCGTGGGGCGTATAGTGGCGACTTGTACGATTTGCGATACGAGAAAAGGGAAGCGTTATTGCACCGCACGGGGAGAGGATATTTGCACCCAGTGCTGCGCGACGGAGCGGGAAGTGACCATCAACTGTCCGTATTCGTGCGGCTATTTGCGGGAATCGCGGCTGCATGAGAAGCGGACGCTGGATGAGGCGGGAATGCCGCATCGGGACGTGAAGATCGATAACGAGTTCTTGCAGAAGTCGGAAATGGTGTTGATGCTGATCGCGGCCTTCTTCAACCGCGCGTTGCTGCCGGTTCCGAACGCGACGGACAAAGACGCGCGCGAGGCATTGGAGGCGTTGGTGGCTTCCTTTCGCGAGGGGAATGAAGTGGTTCCGGAAGGCGCGATTGCGGCGGGCGTCGTGGAGCGATTCCGGGAAAAGATGGGCGAGTTCATCAAGGAGCTTCAGGAGCGGGAAGCGGGACCATTCGCCGATAAAGTGTTCCTGGGAGTATTGGTGTTCATGGCGCGGGTCGCCTATGGCTATGACAACGGAAAGCCGCACTCGCGGGCCTATGTCCATTACTTGCGGAGTACGCTTCCGGAAGGTGCGGCGTGACGGGACTGGTGATCTTCGCCCACGGTTCGAGTGTGGCGACGGCTAATGAAGGTGTGGAGCAGGTGACGGCCCGGATGGCGGTCGAGGGCGGTTATGAACTTGTCGAGACCGCGTTCCTGGAGTTGGCACAGCCAGACCTGCGCGAGGCGGTGGGGCGATTGGCCATGAGGGGAGCGAATCGAATCGTGGTCATTCCTTACTTTCTGACGCTGGGGATCCACTTGCGCCGTGATTTGCCGCGAATTGTCGAGGAATTGTCGAAGGTTCACGAAGGAGTGCGGATCGATGTGACGGAGCCTTTACATGGGCATCCGTCGCTGGTGGGGATCCTGCTGGAAAGGGCGCAGGCCGCGTTACAGGCATGACGGCCAAGTTAGTACGATTTGTGGATTTGGCTCCAGGAATCCGGCATTTCGTATTTGCCATTTCCGAGGTGCTGTCGTTTCAGGCGGGGCAGTTTGCCTCACTGACTGTCTTTGTGGGCGGACGGGAGATTACGCGTGCGTACTCTTTGGCGGCGGCGCCTGCGGGAACGAACGAACTCGAGATCTGCTTGAATCTTGTGGAAGATGGTGTGTTTTCACCCTACCTGTTTGGTATGGATGTGGGCAATACGGTTGAGTTGAAGGGCATCCTGGGGACATTCGTCTGGCGGGAACCGATGATGGACGCATATCTGGTGGCTACCGGGACGGGAGTTGTGCCGTTCCGCGCGATGCTGCAGGACCTGTTTGCCCGGGGCACCGAGCGTCGGATCACATTAATTTACGGGACGAGGTTCGCGGAGAACCTGTTGTGGGTGGAGGAGTTCGAGGCCTTGGCTCTGCGCCACGCGAACTTCCGGTTTTTGCCGACCGTGACCCGTCCGGAAGCCGCCTGGAGCGGCGCGACTGGCCGGGTCCAGCCGCTGCTTTTCGACGCCATGGGGAATCGCCTGGACGTTCAAGTTTATGTCTGCGGCTTGAAGGAAATGGTGGATAGCGTGCGGGCGCAGTGCAAGGAGCGCGGACTGGAGCGGCGGCAAATCATTTACGAGAAGTACGACTAGCCCTGTACAATCGAGTGAATGGAGAAGCGGACAACGAGGTGGCTGACGCTCGGGAGCGGGATCGTCGTATTGTTTGTCGCCTCGATCGCGATTCTATTGAAAGTCATTCCCGAGCCGCACCGGAACTTAGATTACTTAGTCATTGGCGCGGTGGCGACGTTTCTTTCGATGATCCTGTTATGGGTGGCGTTGATGTTCGGGCCTAAGGATTAGCGAGTTCAAGTCTTCGGCGGGGCGCACGTCAGAAAATAGAACGACTGGTAGCCGGCTTCAACTGCGAGGCGAAGCGACAGTAGGCCGACACCAAATAGATGTATCCAACGCGTCAGCGACGAAATGCCGCTTTATGCGCTGAGGTCCGGCGACCTCAAATAGACAAAGGCCGATGCTGCGAGGAGAAAGGCCACCTGCGGCCCCAACAGTCGAAGAGTGAGTTTTACCCATCTCCGTTGCGCGCCGCAGTGGACTGGCATCGCTATGGTGGCGCACCAACCCAATGCGAAAGGTGCGAAAGTGCTTGTGCAACAGGCGAGGGAAAAGTAGCACTTGGCCGGCAAGAGCGAACACATTGAAAGCGAGGTTCATATAGGGGAGCCGTTCGTACGTCTCCTCCAGACGGATCCTTTTATAAATAACTGCTTATTCGATTGCGGCCCGTTCGTGGTGGCGACTCAAGTATTATGGGTCCCTATGTACGAGAAACTGTTTGACTTGACCGGGCGCGTAGCGCTCGTAACGGGCGGGAGCCGAGGGTTGGGGAAATCGATGGCACGGGCGTATGCCGAGCACGGCGCGTCGGTCATGATTTGCAGCCGCAATGCGGCGGAACTGGAAGCCGCGGCGAAAGAGATTGGCGAGGGGCTTTCGGTGCAAGTCGAGTTCATGACCGCGGATCTGGGCAAGCGCGGGGAAGCGCAGCGCGTGGCCGATGAGACGCTGGCGCGCCTGGGGCGCGTGGACGTTTTGGTGAACAATGCGGGAGGGAATATTCCGCAGCGGGCGGACCAGATCACCGATGAAGCGTGGGACCAGATTATTGAAATTAATCTGTCTGGCATCATGCGTCTGACGCGGGCGTTGTTGCCGCAGATGATGGAGCGGAAGTGGGGGCGGGTGATTCACACTTCGTCGGTGCTGGGGCTGGGCGGGAAGTTGGGACGGAATGTTTACAGCGCGACGAAGGCGGCGTTGATTGGGATGGCGCGATCAAGTGCGTTGGATCTGGGGCCGTATGCGATTACGGTGAATTGTATTGCACCCGGGCCGTTTTTGACGGAATTGCCGTTAGGGTTGTTGAACGATGAACAGAAGCAGGAGTTCACGAACCGAACGGCGTTGAAGAGGTGGGGGAAGCCGGAGGAGATTGCGGGCGTGGCGTTGTTGCTGGGGACGGATGCGGGGAGTTATATTACCGGGGCGACGATTTTGATTGATGGAGGGGTGCTGGCGAATACGTTGTGAGGCTGGGCCATTTACCCGCTCAGCGACTGGTAGAGTGAGGGCGGGAGGCGCCAAGATATTTTGGGCATTGTTCTGGCTGTCGTCTTCACTCTGGTCGCCATGGGTACTTTTCAACTAATCCAGCGCCTATCCACTTTCGGGAAGAATGCTCCCAAAGGCAGAGGTAATCGCCGTCCTGCGCAAGATGGAGGATGCGGGGTGTGGCAGATTCCTAACTGGCCGCCATGGACATGCGTCGAGATTCGAGCGGCATTACGATCTGGTAGGGGCGGCGAAGTTCGATACCGGCGAAGTGCATGAGGGGGAGGAGATTCACATCACGCCGCAGGCGGACAACGGGGATGACGATGAGATGAAAGAAACCGAGCTCCCAGAAGGAGTAATCGAGCACAAATACCAATTACGGGCCAATTGGCCGGTGGCGGTCTTGCTACCTTCGGACCTGACATCACGTGAAGCGACTCGATTGAGTGAGTTCATCAAGACACTTTCGTTTAATGAGCCGGAGTAGTGGTGGGTAGAGTCGGAAGGTGCATATCAATCACCACCGAACTGCACTCCACCGAGCATGAGCGTAGTTACCGGCGAAGGCGCTTTCGACGAGGCAAAATCGAGAAATGGTCCGTTCCGGCCTGAAAACCTTTTATGGGTGGCCCGTAAAAGGTAAAGGCCGCCACTCTGGGCCGCCTATTGATCCCACGTATCCAATTGATACGATTAAATATATCTGGAGCCACCCGCCAGGATCGAACTGGCGACCTGCTGATTACGAAGAACCTGTCATTCTCAGCAAGCTGTGGTCTCTTGTTTTCAATCACTTAGACTGAAGAGCGATCAAAGAAACTGAGGTAGTCAGCGGCTCTGATACTTACCATTGTGCGGCACAATTCGACGAAAGGCAATGGACCGAACAAAACAGGTACGGTCGGCCCATCCCCGCTATCGCAATTGACGCTCAAGTCATGTCGGCGGCGGACCCACTCTCCACCCGCTGTGCCTCTCTCGCCAAATATTCCCGATAGGCCTCGGCCTTCAATTGTTCAGACAATTGCTGCAACCGACCCATCCCAGCGTCAAATCGTTCGGCGACCTCTTTTGCTAGGCGACCGTCTCGCCCGAACCAACAGTCATCATCGAACATGTCAACCAGTTCTGGCGTTCGCTTGGGATCGTGCTCCATGGTCATTCCTCACCGTATCACGCCGCCTCATCGGTTTCGGTGACCCCGAGGATCGAGCCAGACGAATCCCCACGGTGACGGTGGCACTGACATCGGCGTTCCCGGCCCCGCTACCGCCAGTGCCGTCGTCAGGACTCAGAGGATCGCTCAGAGGGAATCCTCATCGCTAGCTGAGCGCTCAATGTCCAGATGACATCGACGGCTCTGAGAGCCGCTACCGCAAACGAGGCGACGACGAAGCTTCTGCCCCGTCACTTTATCTCGAACCCGAAATTGAAAAAGGAGTGATGCTCCCGCCTGACGATGGTCACACTGCGGCCAATGTCCAAACCGGCCTGCTCAGTCAAGAACCGCTGGAGGGCCGAATCATCCATCTCCGTTGCATGTTCGGAAAGGAAGACGGCGGTCATACCTATAACGCCGTCCGCCCGCCACTTTTCCACGAGCAGCGGGATTTCGCCGACACGCACATATTTTGTGTATACGATTTTGGTGTCGGACTCGACGGGTCTTTCGAGGAGACGTTTGTGATCTTTATCTATTGGAGCCACCCTCCAATATAACGCCCGGACATTCGACTTGAAAGAGCGAAGTGTACAGATGGTACCTTCCGCCCACACACTGGTGATTAGATTTTGGGTACGGCCAAAATTTTTCAAATTTGACCCACCCAAATGTTTGGGGATTTTGCCGGGAGCATGAATCCCAAACAGGTTGTTTCCCGCCCTCGATACGGTTGGTCGCCTATAGTATAGTCCGGCCAAATGGGACCCATTCGAAAAACACTGTCTATACTTTTGGCCCCCCCGTCATCGCCGCTTCGCTTTTTGGGTTTACCGTTTCGTTTGGCAATTTGTGTCGAAATTTGGAGCGCACCAGTATTGATTCGGCGGCTTATGAGAAGCGGAAATGAATCCGTCACGTAGCAGCGTGGCTGACTTCCCTAATTGCCTTGCCGTGATCCCGCCGATGGTTCGAGTGGCCGGTGCAAAATCCGGGAGGGTCCTGATGAGTGAGAGCGAGCGGCGGCGGAAGCCACGACGCAATCCTCACCCGGCCTTGGAGACCAGTTCGTCAGTTGCCTTTGCGCTGGCTTGCTTGTACCAAACGATGTCTAAGTGGCAGATCGCCTTCCGCATGAACCCGGCATCCAACGGACTTATCGACGAGTACTTTGGCATTGCGACTCGCAGTAGAAGCGGCAGAAGGTACTCGGGGTCGGCGTTCTGCCGGTCCAGATGCGTCAGGGCATGGAACAGAGCCGGCAAGTCGCCAGCGGCATCAACGTCATTGAGAGTCTTGGCGACTAGCCCGTCGAAAACATGCAGGCGTCGCTTGGTTGAAGGCGTTTCGGATGTCAGCTTGCCGTAGGTGAACGTCTCGTCAGTTTTGAATCGTTCAATCAGCTTATTCTTTCTGGCGGCTCGGCAGTCCATCTTTTCGAGTTCGGCGACAACATCCGAGGCCGTCACATTCGTTTGATTGGTGAAGAAGTGAATTGGGTAGAACTGCGAAGGTTCAAAACAGACCTGCTTCACGTAATCGAGCGGCAACAGGATTGATTCACGTCGCAAGAACGCCTTGAGAATGTCCACGCCATGCAGTGGAGCACGGACATACTTGGTCGGCTGTACGAGTTGGGTGCTGACCGGAACAACGTCTCCGATCAGTTTGAAGACGGGTTGCCCTTCCGATTCGACGAACGTCCCGCTGTGGATGAACTGAAGTTGCGGAAGTAGCTCCTGGGCGATCAGAAACGACCCTTTGCCGCCGCTAACCTCACCAGTGGCGGAGTCGAGAACCCCCACGTTTTCGATCCCAATCCGGGCCATTTGCCGAAGAGTCTGGGTCCACAGTTCCCGTTCTTTTTCCCTTTCATTGTCGAGTAGCTGGCGAAGCTCGGAATATTTGATCTTCTCGCTTCGCCCACGGTAACGATAGTAGATGCCGCCTTCCTGAACTTCGTTCGTGGTCTTCAGTGCGACGACGGGCTTGATCCGGCTCTCGTAGATGTAGAAGATCCCGAGTTTCTTCCCTTGGACTTCATGAATATGTTGTTCCCAATGAATCTCGGGGGCGAGGGTCGAACTCAGCGTCTGAGTCAGTCTGGCCGGATCGAGGTTGTCGAACGTGTCGTTCTTCAAGCCGATCAGCACTCGTGGCTTGTCCTTCACGCCGAAGACGAGGTAACCGCCAGCGGTATTGGCAAACGCCGCCATCGTCTTGGCGTAATCGTCAATGGAGCCGAAATGGAATGTTTCCTTGAATTCGAGGCGGCCACTCTCTCGTGATGAGAGCCTTTGGGCGTTGCCGGGGTCGAACTTGAAAATCTCATCTAGAGTGCTGGCCTCAAACGGTGAACGTTTCATGGTGAAATTGTGTCTTACGTTAATTTTGCACGGCGACGACCTTGTGTGTGGGCCGGTCGTTCATGGAGGCACCACAAGCATGGCAACCAAAGGGAGAACGCCGAAGGCTGTAATGGGTCACGATATTCCAGAATGCCAGATCACGTTGAAGGCGGTGTTCAGATCACGTTGTCTTCCCCGTATTAGCCGAAGCTCCAAAGTGGCCCGGAGGAGTCAGGGGCGCGCCGA
>Ga0105046_10018191_pt1 | contig 10708 bp, 2 predicted proteins | sample MAT03_FD_78385 | JGI IMG/M metagenome (GOLD analysis project Ga0105046, IMG submission 78385) | Freshwater microbial communities from Lake Fryxell liftoff mats and glacier meltwater in Antarctica - MAT-03 (megahit assembly) | ecosystem: Environmental > Aquatic > Freshwater > Ice > Liftoff...
CCAGCAGCCGCCACGCCGGGTGCTGCCGGCGCATGGCTTCGAGGGTGTCGATGTCCAGGACGGTGACCATGAAACTGATTGTCGGTCAGGGATCGCCGGAACACCGCGCGCTTGAACCCGAGCTTGCTTCATCTACCGGGCTGATGGCGCCCCCTGGTGTCTGCGCTTTGTGTTTGCGCTTTGTGCCTGCGCTTGGGTGCCCGTGCTTCTTAAGCAGAGTATTCTCAGTCACTTGCCTCTGACTGCGACTCTTCGCTGCCCGGACGGTGAGGCAAGTCATCCCCAAGAGCCAGCTCTATCCCTGGAGGCCTACCCACCCGATGTTGCACAGCACGAGTTCTGTGCGTACCAAGACCCGAGCCGCCCTCGCCTGGTGGAATCAACTGCGAGCCTCAACGACGCTGGCAGCCCAGGCGAGTGGAGATGAACCACTGCGTGGCGAACTCTTCAGTGCCGACCAGTTGGCGGCGTATGGCAAGCGGTTGGCTGCAGCGCATGTCGTGGCCGATGCCAGGCTGCCCGATCAGTTGCTGGCCAGGCTGGCCTCCAACGAGCAGGTGTTGGTCGATCTGGGCAAACGCCTGGCTGCGGCTGCCAGTCCCGAGCGCCGCTTCACGCCGGCAGCAGAGTGGCTGCTCGACAATTTCTACCTGATCGAGGAACAAATCCGCACCGCGCGCCGGCACCTGCCGCGCGGCTACAGCTACGAGCTGCCCCGGCTCACGCTGGAGGTGGCCAACGGCATGGCGGCTGGCCAACCGCGCGTCTACGCGTTGGCATTGCAAGCCGTCTCGCATGGCGATGGGCAGATCGGCCGCGGCTCCTTCAGTCGCTTCGTCGCGGCTTATCAGTCGGTTCAGCCGCTGCTGCTGGGCGAGCTGTGGGCTTGCCCGATCATGCTGCGGCTGGCGCTGATCGAGAACCTGCGCCGCGTGGCCGCGCGCGTCGGCATCGCCTACACCGACCGTCAGACGGCCAGCCTGTGGGCCGAGCGCATGCTGGCGGTGGCGGACAAGACCCCGAGCGACTTGATCCTGGTGGTGGCCGACATGGCGCGCTCCAAGTCGCCTCAGAGCAGCGCCTTCGTCGCCGAGTTCGCACGCCGCCTGCAAGGGCGTGGCGCAGGGCTGGCGCTGCCGTTGACCTGGATGGAGCAGCGCCTGGCCGAGACCGAACAGACGATCGAACAACTGGTGCATGCAGAAGGCCAGACGCAGGCGGCCAACCAGGTGACGGTGAGCAACAGCATCGGCAGCTTGCGCCTGCTGAGTGCGATCGATTGGCGCGAGTTTGTCGAGATGCTCAGCGGCGTCGAGCAAACGCTGCGTGACGATCCCAGCGGCGCCTATGCACAGATGGATTTCGCCACCCGAGACAACTACCGCCACGCGGTCGAGGCGATCGCGCGGCTGTCCCCTTGCTCCGAGACCGATGTGGCGCGCCAGGCGGTCAAGCTGTGCAGTGCGCCTGTGCTCACTGCTGCGTCACGGCAAAGCACAGAGGCATACGGCAAGTCGGAGCGTCGGCAAGGCGTCAGGCAAACGCATGTGGGCTTTTATCTGATCGGCGCCGGCCGTGGCGCGCTCGAGCAGGCGGTGGGCGCACGCCTGCCGTTGTGGCTGCGGGTGGCGCGCAGCGCACGTGCGCAAGCCTTGCCCTTGTACGCCGGAAGCATTGTGCTCGGGTCGCTGGCATTCACTGTGATGGCGCTGCTTGGCGTGCATGCACAGTTGCAATGGCCTGGGTGGGGCTTGGCTTTGTTGGCCCTGGTGCTGCTGGTCGCCAGCAGCCAGCTGGTGGTCTCGCTCGTCAACTGGGTTGCGACCTTGATCGTAGCGCCGCAACCGCTGCCGCGCATGAACTACACCTTCGGCATCCCACTGGAGGCGCGCACGCTGGTGGTGGTGCCAACGATGCTGGGCAGCGTTGCAGGTGTCGAGGAACTGGTCGACGCGCTGGAGGTGAGGTTTCTCGCCAACCGCGATGCACGGCTGCATTTTGGTCTGCTGACCGATCTGCACGACGCGGCACATGAGCACCTGCCTGCCGATGCGGCGCTGGTCGAACTGGCCGCCATGCGCATCGCTGCGCTGAACGCGAAGTACAGGGTGACTGCCTCTACCCAAAACAAGCAGGATCAGCTGGATGAGCAGGATACACAGCCCGGAGACGACTTCTTTCTGTTCCACCGCCCGCGCCGCTGGAATGAGCGCGAACGCGTCTGGATGGGCAAGGAGCGCAAACGAGGCAAGCTCTCAGACCTGAATGCACTGCTGCGTGGCAGTGTCAGCACGGCAGAGGGCGAGCGCTTCGAGCGCATCGTCGGCGACACGCGGGTGCTGTCTGCGGTGCGCTATGTGATCACGCTGGATACCGACACGCAGCTGCCGCGCGACGCGGCCGCGCAGTTTGTCGCTGCGATGGCGCACCCGCTGAACCGGCCGCACTTTGGCACCGGCGCACAGCGCGACATCGTGGTCGAGGGTTACGGCATGCTGCAACCCCGCGTGGCGCTCAGTCTGACCAGCGCCAACAGCAGCGGCTACGCCAGGCTGTACGCGGGCCAGACCGGCATCGACCCTTACACGCGGGCCGTCTCCGATGTCTACCAGGACCTGTTTGGCGAAGGTTCGTTTGTGGGCAAGGGCATTTATGACGTCGACGTCTTCGAGCGTGCCCTGGGCCACAGCATGCCTGAGAACCGCATCCTGAGTCACGACCTGCTCGAAGGCTGCCACGCCCGTTGTGGTCTGCTCAGCGAGCTGCAACTGCTGGAGGACGCACCGCTGCGCTACAGCGCCGACGTGGCGCGCCGCTACCGCTGGATCCGCGGTGATTGGCAATTGCTCGGCTGGTTGCGCAGTCGTCTGTACGCCATGCGGCACGCGCTGCCTGACTCGAAGTCGCCAGCGCCACCCAATCCGCTGTCCTGGCTGTCGCGCGCCAAGATCTTCGACAACCTGCGGCGCAGCCTGGCCCCTGCTGCGCTGTTGCTGATGCTGCTGGCAGCATGGGCGTGGATGCCGCAACCCGGGCGTTGGACGCTGTATGTACTGGCCATCGTCGCAGGGGTGCCATTGGCCACCCATCTGACCGGCTGGTTGCGGCGCCCCTTGCAGCTCTGGCGCGCCGAGGAGCCGTCGAGCGCCGATGCGCCGATCGGCCGCCAGGCGCTGGACCTGTTGCTGCAGACCTCGCAGACCTTGGCCTGCCTGCCTTACGAGGTGGCTTACAGCCTGGGGGCCGTGGCGCGCACGCTGTGGCGCGTGCTGCTGTCCAAGCGCCGGCTGCTCGAGTGGCGTCCCTCGGCCGATGTACGCGCCCAAACGGTGGCCGGCAGCCTGCAGGATCTGTTGCATGGCGCGCGCAGGATGGCGGTCGGCCCGCTGCTCGCCGTCGCCTGTGCCGTTGCGCTGGCGCTGCTGCGGCCGCAAGTGCTGGCGATTGCCGCACCGGTGTTGCTGCTGTGGCTCCTGTCGCCGCTGCTGGTGTGGTGGATCGACCGCCCGCTGCAGCGTCACTTGCCTGCACTGAGCTTGCGGCAAACCGCTGTCTTGCGCCGGCTTGCGCGCCGCACCTGGTCCTTTTTCGAGACCTACGTCGGCGAGGCCGACCACCACCTGCCACCCGACAACGTGCAAGAGCATCCGGTGCCGCGTATCGCGCACCGCACCTCGCCCACCAACATGGGATTCGCGCTGCTGGCCGGGCTGGCAGCGCGAGACTTCGGCTATCTGGGTACACGACAACTGCTGGCACGCACGGGCGCTGCGTTGCAGACGATGCAGGGCCTGCAGCGCTATCGCGGCCACTTCTTCAACTGGTACGACACCCAGACGCTGCAGCCGTTGCGGCCACATTACGTCTCCACGGTGGACAGCGGCAACCTGGCCGGGCACCTGCTGGTCTTGCGTTCAGGCCTGCTGGCGCTGGCCGACGAGCCCGCATTGGCACCGGGCTGGTGCGCTGGCGTGCGAGACAGCTTTGGCGTACTCAAAGAGTCACTCGCTGAGGACTTGCGGACAAGGCACGCGGGGTTGCCAGCTGCACTCGATGATTTCGAGGCCTTGCTGCAGCGGCATGGCCAGACACCACCGATCACCCCGCAGTCCTGGCTGGCGATGCTGGAAGAGTTGGACAGTGGCGCTGTGGTCATCCTCGGCCTTGTTGCGGACGGTGTCGCAGCCGGTCTCGCCACCGGTGTCGCCGCAGCGCCGGTTGACAACACGTCAACCCAGGCCGCACCGGGTGACATGGACGCCAGCAGCCCCAACGGTGCGAATGGTACGAAAGGTGCGAACGGTGCGAACGGTGTTGAAGGCACGAACGGCACCAACGGCACCAACGGCACCAACGGTACGTTAGGCACGTACGGCACCAACGGCACCAACCGCACCAACCGCACCAACCGCACGAACGGCAACAAGGACGACGACACGCTGGATGGCCACGACGACGAAGGCTTCTACTGGGCGCGCTTGTTGTCTCAGCAGTGTCGCAACGGACACGAAGAGTTGCGCGCATTGGCTCCGCTGGTGATGCCCACGCCTCTCCCGGGCACGCCGCCACACCAGAGTTGGGCTGCCGGCCTGCCGACGCTGCGCCAGCTCGCAACGCTGCAGCTCTCAACCCTGCAGCTCGCAACCCTCGACCCGGCCGGCACGCTGGCCTGCCAGGCAAGCATCGACCATGCGCGCGAGCAGTTGCAAATCATCGACGATCTGGCCAAGCGCGCGGGCGAGCTCGCCCGCATGGAGCAAGGTTTCCTGTACGACGACGCCCGGCACTTGATGGCCATCGGCTACAACGTCGACGAGCAGCGTCTCGACACGGGCTTTTACGACCTGCTGGCTTCCGAGGCACGGTTGGGTGTCTTTGTGGCGATTGCGCTGGGGCAGATCAAACAGGAGAGCTGGTTCGCGTTGGGACGCCTGCTGACCTCTGCTGCCGGGGCGCCGGTGCTGCTGTCCTGGAGTGGCTCGATGTTCGAGTACCTGATGCCAGCGCTGGTGATGCCCAGCTTTGAGAACACCCTGCTCGACCAGACCTGCCACGGCGCAGTGCAGCGGCAGATCGAGTACGGCGCACAGCGGGGCGTGCCTTGGGGAGTTTCAGAGTCAGGCTACAACGCCACCGACTCCGATTTGAACTACCAGTACCGCGCATTCGGCGTGCCCGGCTTGGGCTTGAAGCGTGGGCTGGCCGACGATCTGGTCGTCGCGCCTTATGCCTCGATGATGGCGCTGATGATCGCGCCAGTTGCGGCTTTCGACAACTTGCAGCGGCTGGCTGCAGCAGGTGCGGCGGGTCGCCACGGCCTGTACGAGGCAATCGACTACACCGCTGCCAGATTGCCACGCGGGCAGCCCTTCGCCGTGGTGCGCTCTTTCATGGCCCACCACCAGGGCATGGGCTTGCTGGCGCTGACCCATTCGTTGCTTGAGCGCCCGATGCAGCGCCATTTCGAGGCCGATCCACGCCTGAAGGCGACCTTGCTGCTGCTGCAGGAGCGCGCGCCCCGCAGCGCCCTTCTTCAGCCCGACATCGACGCCCGTGCTGGCGGGCATGACCGGATATTGACCGACAAGACGCCGATCCGGGTCATCGACACCATCGACACCCCTGCGCCAGAAGTGCAACTGCTGTCCAATGGCCGCTACCACGTGATGGTGACCCACACAGGGGGTGGCTACAGCCGCTGGAAAGACCTCGACGTGACGCGCTGGCGCGAAGACACGACTTGCGACGCCTGGGGCAGCTTCTGCTACCTGCGCGACCTGACCAGCGGCGAATTCTGGTCTGCAGCCCACCAACCCACGCGCAGTGGCGGCCAGAAATACGAGGCCATCTTCACCGAGGGCCGAGCCGAGTTCCGCCGTCACGACAACGGCATCGACGCCCACACCGAGATTGCAGTCTCACCAGAAGATGACATCGAACTGCGGCGCGTACGCATCACCAATCAAAGCCCGTTGCGGCGCACCATCGAACTGACGACCTGTACCGAGGTGGTTCTCGCGCCGGCGGCCGCGGACGTTCAGCATCCGGCATTCAGCAAGCTGTTTGTGCAGACCGAAATCAACGAGCGGCCTGCTGCCGTGCTGTGCACGCGGCGCCCGCGCTCGCCGGACGAGGTGTCGCCCTGGATGTTCCAGCTCATGGCCGTGCACGGGCTGCGCGCGTCACCGCAGGGTCCGACAGGTGTCGGCGCCATCTCGCACGAGACTGATCGGGCGCGCTTTCTCGGCCGTGGCAATGACATGCAGTCGCCGCAGGCGCTGCGCGAGCCCGGCCCGCTGTCCAACAGCGTCGGCTCGGTGCTCGACCCGGTGGCAGCCAGCCGTTGTGTCATCACACTGGCGCCAGGTCAGGCCGTCACGGTCGACATCGTGATCGGCGCCGGCAACAGCCGCAGCGCATGCTTGTCGCTGGCCGAGAAATACCAGGACCGGCGCCTGGCCGACCGCGTCTTCGAGTTGGCCTGGACCCACGCGCAAGTGGTCTTGCGCCAGCTCAACGCCAGCGAAGCCGATGCGCAGCTGTACGCACGACTGGCCAGCGCCGTGATCTACACGCAGGCGAGCTTGCGCGCAGAAGCCGCCGTGCTGCTGCGCAACCGCAGGGGCCAGTCGGGCCTTTGGGGCTATGCGATCTCGGGCGACCTGCCCATCGTGCTGCTGCGTATCGGCAGCGCCGACAGCATCGAACTGTTGCGCCAATTGGTGCAGGCCCATGCCTGGTGGCGCCTGAAGGGCCTGGCAGTGGATCTGGTGATCTGGAACGAAGAGCGCGACATCTACCGCCAGCGTCTGCAAGAGCAGATCATGGGCTTGATCGCTGCCGGTGTCGAAGCCCATGTGATCGACCGGCCTGGCGGCATCTTCGTGCGCCACGTCGAACAGATCGCGCAGGATGACCGCGTGCTGTTGCAGGCGGTCGCGCGTGCGGTGTTCAGCGACGACCGCGGCAGCCTGGCTGAGCAGATGAACCGGCGGGCGCCACGGCAGCACCGTCTGGGGCCTTTGTGGACAGCTCTCTTGCCTGCTCTCTTGCCTGCCACCAGTGCCGGGTTGACGACCGCTGCAATGCCCAACCAGGTGCAGCGATCCGTCACCATACCTGAACTGGGCTTGCACAACGGCATCGGTGGCTTTTCGACCGACGGGCGCGAGTACGTGGTGGCGCCACCAGCCGGCGTGCGGCCACCCGCACCCTGGGTCAACGTGCTGGCCAACCCGCGTTTCGGCAGCGTCGTCTCCGAGGCGGGCAGCGCCTATACCTGGTGCGAAAACGCCCACGAATTGCGCCTGACGCCATGGCACAACGATCCGGTGGCCGACACCTGCGGCGAGGCGATCTACATCCGTGACGAAGACAGCGGCGAGTTGTGGTCGCCCACCTCATTGCCCTGTGGGCCCACAAGTGCGGTCTCTGGTCCGAGCGCCAGCCCCGCAGCCGGACCGTTCATCACCCGCCACGGTTTCGGCTACAGCGTGCATCGGCACATGGCCAACGGTGTTGAAGCCGAATTGCAGGTCTTTGTGGCGCTGGACGCAGCGATCAAGTTCTCGCGCCTGCGCCTGACCAACCGATCGGGTCGCCCGCGCAAGTTGAGCGCCACCGGTTATGTCGAGTGGGTGTTGGGCGACCTGCGCGCCAAGACCGCGCCCCATGTGCAGACCGATGTGGCGCTGGACAGCGGCGCGCTGTACGCGCGCAACCCCTACAGCAACGACTACGGCGACTGGATCGGTTTCTTTGATGTCGACGACGCACAGCGCCTGGCGGGCAGCTTCACCTGTGACCGCACCGAGTTTTTGGGCCGCAACGGCTCGATGCGCGCGCCTGCTGCGCTGGCGCGAACGCGGCTTTCTGGCCGCTACGGTGCGGCTCTGGACCCTTGCGCCGCCATTCAGGTGCCGATGAGCTTGCAGGACGGCGAGAGCACGGAGGTCGTCTTCCGTCTCGGCATGGGCCGCAGCCTGGACGAAGCCGGCCAGCTCGTCGAGCGCTTTCGCGGCCCGCAGGCGGCGGCACAGGCACTGGACGCCGTGCAACAGCATTGGCGGCGCACGCTGGGCGCCGTGCAGGTGCACACACCCGACCCCGCGCTGGATGTGCTGGCCAACGGCTGGCTGCTCTACCAGACCATTGCCTGCCGGATCTGGGCGCGCAGCGGCTACTACCAATCGGGTGGTGCCTTCGGCTTCAGAGACCAGTTGCAAGACGCGATGGCGCTGGTGCACAGCGAGCCGCAGATGCTGCGCCAGCAGTTGCTGCTGTGCGCCAGCCGCCAGTTTGTCGAAGGTGATGTGCAGCACTGGTGGCACCCGCCGCAGGGGCGTGGTGTGCGCACCCGCATCTCGGACGACTACCTGTGGTTGCCGCTGGCCCTGGCGCGCTACGTCGAAGCCACCGGCGATACGGGCGTGCTCGATCAGGGCGTGCCCTTTCTGGAAGGGCGCCCGGTCAACCCACAGGACGACTCGTACTACGACATGCCGTCGCCTTCGGCCGTTTCGGCCAGCCTGTACCAGCATGCGCAGCGCGCGCTTTGGCATGGCTTGCGCTTTGGCGCACACGGCCTGCCGTTGATGGGCAGCGGCGACTGGAACGACGGCATGAACCTGGTCGGTCACCACGGCCGCGGCGAAAGCGTCTGGCTCGGATTTTTCTTGTGCGAAACGCTGGCGCGTTTTGCTGAACTGGCGCACCGCCAAGGGGACAGCGAAAGCGCGACGCGCTGCGAGACCGAGCGCGCACAGCTGCAGTTGCGGCTCGAAGCCGAGGGTTGGGATGGCCACTGGTACCGCCGCGCTTACTTCGACGACGGAGCGCCGCTGGGTTCAGCGAGCAACGAAGAGTGCCAGATCGATTCGATCGCCCAGAGTTGGTCAGTTTTGTCCGGCATCGCTGTGCCGGCACGCGCGCAGCAAGCGATGGAGTCGATGCACGGGCGCCTGGTCGATGCCCGATCTCGGCTGGTGCTGCTGCTCGACCCGCCGTTCGACCAGCGGGGCCCGAACCCGGGCTACATCGCCGGCTATGTGCCGGGCGTGCGGGAGAACGGCGGTCAGTACACCCACGGCGCCATCTGGGCCGCCATGGCCTTTGCCCAACTCGGCCAGGCCGAGCGTGCTTGGTCGCTGCTGGACATCATCAACCCGGTCAACCACGCCGCCACACCCGAGGGCGTGGCGCGCTACAAGGTCGAGCCCTACGTGATGGCGGCCGATGTCTACAGTGTGGCGCCGCACACCGGCCGCGGCGGCTGGAGCTGGTACACGGGCTCGGCCGGGTGGATGTACCGCCTGATCATCGAATCGCTGCTGGGTTTGCGGCTTGTCTCTTCACCCGCAGGCGTGCGCCTGCTTGTCTCGCCTTGTCTGCCTCAGGCCTGGCCGGGCTGCACGCTCGACTACCGCTTTCGGCAAACGCTGTACCGCATCGAGGTGATGCAAGTCAGTGAGCCCGTTGACGACATCGGAGTTCAGCTCGATGGCGCGAAGCAGGCCGATGGCTCGGTGCCGCTGCTGGACGATGGGAGTGTCCACCGCGTGGAGGTCAGGGTGGCGCAGACACGATGGGTCGATCATCGTCAGGTCTGACAGCAAGATGGAAGGCCACATGGGTGCGGGTTCGCCCACCACCCTGAAGGTAAGCGGAAGGTAAGCGGAAGGCGTGCGTACGGCACGCGGACGATGCTTGCCGACGATGCCGCCCGCACAAGCTGCGCATACACCTCAGGTGTTCCTATACTGGGCGCGGGTTTCATCCTCTTCAAGCGTCTACCCGACACCACGCGTCATCACCCGACACACCTAATCATGGCTGAACCGAGCTCGGATTTTTCGCAGACCGCATCCCTCGAGCAGCGCGTGGCTGCCATCGAGGCCGTGTTTGAGACGCACGGCATGCAGCCCGGCCCCTTCATCGCCGGCATGACGCATGCGGCAGCAGAAGAATGGGTGCCGCAGAACGGCGCCCGCGTGGTGGCCAAAGCCTGGGCCGACCCGGGCTTCAAGCAGAGGCTGCTGCAAAACGGCAAGGCCGCAGTGGCAGAACTGGGGCTGTCGATGCCGGCGCATCACCGGCATCTGGTGGCGCTTGAGAACACAACCAGCGTCCACAACCTGATTTGCTGCACGCTGTGCTCGTGTACGGCCTTCACGATCATCGGGCTGCCGCCGGATTGGTACAAGGACCTGGACTATCGGGCCCGCGTGGTGCGCGAATCGCGCACCGTATTGCGCGAGATGGGCCTGGATCTGGCGCCCGAGATCGAGATCCGCGTCTGGGACACCACCACCGACACGCGCTACATGGTGCTGCCGCAGCAACCGCCACACACAGCCGGCTGGCCCGAGCAAGAACTGGCAAAGATCGTCACCAAAGAAGTGATGATCGGTGTTGCCAGCTTGGCGCTGCCAGCCGCCTCTTGACGCGTTTCACAGCCTTCAACTTCTACACAGGTGCGCAAGCATGGATGGTGTTCACGATCTGGGCGGCCGGCAGGGTTTCGGCACCATCAACTATGCGCCCGATGCGCACTTCTTCCACGCCGACTGGGAGAAGAGTGTCAATGCCCTGTACGGCCTGGCAGTGCGCAAAGGCATCTTCAACATGGACGAGTACCGCCATGCCATTGAACGCATGCCGGCGCGCCACTACCTCAGCGCCAGCTACTACGAGCGCACATTGACGAGTC
>Ga0105046_10018192_pt1 | contig 10708 bp, 14 predicted proteins | sample MAT03_FD_78385 | JGI IMG/M metagenome (GOLD analysis project Ga0105046, IMG submission 78385) | Freshwater microbial communities from Lake Fryxell liftoff mats and glacier meltwater in Antarctica - MAT-03 (megahit assembly) | ecosystem: Environmental > Aquatic > Freshwater > Ice > Liftoff...
GACCGAGCGTATGCGGCGTACCTGCACGCCCAACCCGTACCCGAAGACGTGAGTTGGCGGCCCCACGGAACGAAAAACCTCGCAATCGCTGCGTAAACGCCGGGATACGGGCGACGCCACCCCCCAGGAGCATCCCTCTGTGTCGAAGTGGGCAGTGGGCAGTGGGCGGAGAAAACACCGGATCGGTTTCTCTGCCCGCTGCCCGCTGCCCGAGGCGGCTGTGAGGGGAGTCGAACCCCGCTCCTCGGCGGTCACAGTGCCGTGTGCTACCGTTACACCACACGCCGCATGCGCCCCGCGGTCGGGGCAGTGATCCCGGGTGGACTCGAACCACCGCGCTCCTCCGTGTCAGGGAGGCGTCCTCGCCGCTGGACTACGGGATCAGTTGGGAATGATGAATTCTGAATGATGGATGATGAATCCAGACCGGCGACTGCAATTCATCATCCATCATTCAGAATTCATCATTCATCATTCCCGAAGTACCCCGGCCAGGAGTCGAACCTGGATCCCCACCTTCGGAGGGTGGTGTCGTGATCCGTTGGACCACCAGGGTAGGAGCCGTCAGCGGAAGGAGAGGGAGTCGAACCCTCACGCCCTTGCGGGCCCCGACTTAGCAGGCCGGCGCGTTACCAGTTCCGCGCATCCTTCCTTTGGTTGGTGGCGAGTTGTGGGTTGTAATTTGGGAAGAATCGTAGCAGTGTCACGGTTCTTCCCAAATTCCAACCCACAATCCGCCACCCACGAACCAGTGGAGCCGCGGGGAGTTGAACCCACGCGTCCGTGTTTGCAAGACACAGCCCCCGTCCGCGGGCGGCCCCGTTGTGCGGCAGCTGCCGCAGTGACCCCGGTGGGAGTCGAATCCACACGCCTCTCGGCACCGGCTCTCAACCGGACCTGTATACCTGTTCCAGCACAGGGTCGGTCAGTTGCGGACCCGGGAGTCGAACCCGGCCCTCAGGCTTATGAGACCCGACCGGGCGCCCGCCCGTCCGCAATACACTTCCAGTGGTGACGGTGGGATTCGAACCCACACTGTCCACGTTCTGAGCGTGGCGACTCCTGCCGTTGGTCTACATCACCGTTCCGGGTGCGAACCTCATCACACCCGAGTGACCCGTGGGGGAATCGAACCCCCGTTTTCTGGTTGAGAACCAGGCGTCCTGTCCGTTGGACGAACGGGCCAGACCCGTCAGCGGCTCGTCGGGGAATTGAACCCCGGTCTCCAGGTTGACACCCTGGAATCATTTCCACTAGACCAACGAGCCGTAACACCGACAGTGCCCCGGGTGGGAATCGAACCCACATTGCCCCGCAGGGCGACCGCTTTACAGGCGGCCTGGCGGACCACCGCACGACCGAAGGCGTTCCCGACTGACACGGGTGGGAGTCGAACCCACAAGCCCCGGGGTTTAAGGCCGGTCGCTATACCAGTTCGCGTACCGTGTCTCGTCCTTCATCCTTCCGAAGAGCCCCCGGTGGGAGTCGAACCCACGCTTCCGCCATACCAAGACGGCTGGCTCCCGTTACAACACGGGGGCGTTTCTCACAGAGCCTCCGGTGGGAATCGAACCCACGCTTCCGCGTTACGAGGGCGGCTGGCTCCCACTACAACACGGAGGCCTTACCAACAGAGCGCCTGGCGGGGGTCGAACCCGCACCGCCGACTTGGCACGCCGACGTGCTCCCATTAACACCACAGGCGCGTTGTTCCGGCTTCATCCTTCATCCTTCGTAACCGTTCACAGGGCGAGGGTGACAAGCGTTCAGTTATGAATGACGATTCTCCTGTGTTTTCCAGGGCTTCGTGGGCTTTCGGGCGGTTGAGCGGAGACGGCGTTCCAAGACATGCCCCAGACTGCTCACCAATCCAAAACATCTGAAAAACAAGGGGTTTTCGCCAGATTACTGTTCATCCGTCACCCTCGCCCTGTGAACGGTTACCATCCTTCATCCTTCATCCTTTCCCAAGAGCACCCGGCGGGGCTCGAACCCGCGTCACCGTCGTGGGAGGGCGGTATGTTTCCGCTACACCACGGGTGCACGACCAACAGTGGGACCAGGAGGGCTCGAACCTCCACCCGTGGGATTAAGAGTCCCCGATGCTGCCGCTAGCACCTTGGTCCCGTGTACACCTACAAACGCCGACCGGCCGGGGGATGACCCCCGGCCGGCACGCTGGTCGCGTTCCGACGAAGGGGGTTATCCGCTCTCACCCGCCAGCCACAGCCCGAGCGCCCGGCCGCCGGCGGCAACCGCGAGGAGCTTCAGGGTATAACTATCGTGGCGGGTCATGGTATTACTGTGACGTTCGAGCCCGGTCGTTGGTTCACCACGTTTTCGCGTCGGTCGTCACCGCGGGGGTGATGGTAGATGGACGCACCACCCGGCGGATGGTTCGCGCTGCGGCGCGGAATCTTTCAGGATTCTTCTTCCGGCTCGTCGTCCGGCAGCGGCGGTGCCTCCGTGGCGAACGCCGCAAGTGCGAACAGGACATGGAGGTTGGGCACCTCGGCGGCCGGCTTGACGGTGGCCCACGGCAACCACTTCCGCTTCCGGGTGATGCCGAGCTGCCCGCCCGCCACGGTCAGCTTGCCGACCTCGGGCCACGGCAGCACCTGCCCCTTGTGGTGCAGCCCCAGCAGGCTCACCTCCAGCTTGCCGAACGCCAGCATCCGGCCGTCGCGGAAGCGGCGGATGGCGTCGCGCCACAGCGGCGGGAAGGAGCGGCGCTGCACCTCCTCGGCCAGCTCGGCGTACCCGGCCAGCACCGGGCCGAACTCGGCCTTCGCCCCGTCGGCCCGCACCACCGTGAGCCCGGCCGTCCACACCTGCACGTCGGGCACCTCGGCCGGGAGCCAGCACGCCACCGGCTCGCCGTCCGGCCCGCGCACGATCACCGCCGACTCGACCTTCTGCGTCTTCAGCCGGACCTCCGCGACCTCGTCCCACGGGAACGACTCGACCTCGCCGCGCCGCAGCCGCAACAGGCCGGTCGGGTAGACGAGGACGTGGAGCCCGCGCTGGCGGTACAGGTTGAGGATCAGCCCGCCGCCGGCCAGCAGCGGCCAGAGGATGAAGTGGAACAGCGCGTGGATCGCCTTGAACCCGAACGCCACGAGCAGCCCGACGCCGCCGACGCCGACGCCGACGAGGCCGACGCCGACGAGGAGCTTGGTGCGGTACCAGCTCGGGTTCACGCGGTAGAGCGCGTCCGGGTCGCCGAGTTCGTCCCGGGCGCGGGTCAGGTCGTCCGGCTCGGTCATGCGGCCCCCGGTGCGGGTCGGGTCACGCTCGTATAGTACCAGCCCGGGACCAGGGGACAGGAGACGGGGGCCGGCCCGAACACTTCTCCTGTCTCCTGTCCCCTGCCTCCTGTCTTCTGGAGTCGGTCCGATGCTCGTCGTCATGCAGCCGGACGCCACCGCCCCGCAGATCGACCGGGTCGTCGCCGTCATCACGGCGCAGGGGCTGGCGCCGCACGTCCTCCCCGGGGCCACCCGCACCGCCATCGGCATGACCGGCAACACCGCCGCCGTGGACCCCGCCCTGTTCGAGGGGCTCGACGGCGTCGACCAGGCCATCCGCGTCACCAAGCCGTTCAAGCTCGCCAGCCGCGAGATGAAGAAGGACGACACCCGCCTCACGATCGCCGGCGCGGAGGTCGGGCCGACCACGTTCACCGTCGTCGCCGGGCCGTGCTCGTGCGAGAGCGAGGCGCTCATGATGCGCACCGCCGAGTTCCTCGTCTCGAAGGGCGTGAAGCTCCTCCGCGCCGGGGCGTTCAAGCCGCGCACCAGCCCCTACGCCTTCCAGGGGATGGGCCTCGAAGGGCTGAAGCTGCTGGCGAAGGTGCGCGACAAGACCGGCGTCGGCATCGTGACCGAGCTGATGGACACGGAGTACGCCTCTGCGGTGGAGGATGCGGCGGACGTGATCCAGATCGGCGCCCGCAACATGCAGAACTTCTCGCTGCTGAAGCGGGTCGGGAAGTGCCGCAAGCCGGTGCTGCTGAAGCGCGGCCTGAGCGCGACGCTGGAGGAGTGGCTGATGGCCGCGGAGTACATCCTGGCCGGCGGGAACTACCAGGTGATCCTGTGCGAGCGCGGGGTGCGGACGTTCGCCGACCACAGCCGCAACACGCTGGACCTGTCGGTGGTGCCGCCGGCGAAGGCGCTGTCGCACCTGCCGGTGTTCGTGGACCCGAGCCACGGCACGGGGAAGCGGGCGTACGTGCCGGCGATGAGCCTGGCGGCGCTGGCGAGCGGCGCCGACGGCCTGCTGGTGGAGGCGCACCCGGAGCCGGACAAGGCGCTGTCCGACGGCCCGCAGACGATCGACTTCCCGACACTGGAGAAGCTGCTCGCCCAGCTCCGCCAGCTGGCCCCGATGCTCGGGCGTACGGTGTGATAGGATGACGAGAACCGGCCACCATGAGGACCGCCGATGTTTAACGGGACCGCGATGCTCACGCTGCTGGACGCGATGCCGTTCAGCCCGTTCCGGTTCCACATGAGCGACGGCGGAACGGTAGACGTGCCGAGCCGCGAAATGGTGATGCCCGGTCGAACTTTCGCGGTGATCGGCCTACTCGACCGCGGCGCCTCCGAGCGACTGGCGACGCGGTGGGTCACGGTCTGGTACATGCACGTCACGCGGATCGAGATGCTCGGGCCGGGTGCCCCGCCGTTCATCGCCCCGCCGCCGGCCGGCACCGACGTGCCGACCCCCGTGGCCGGATGACCGAGGAGGTGGTGACGTGGATCGAGTCGCCGACTACCGGGCCGAACTGACCCGCATCCTCGACCGGCACGCGGCCCCAACGACCGGGCCGGCCGAGCCCGGGGTGGAAACCGTGCTTCTGACCGACACCGGCCGGGACGAGTATGTGATCCTGGACCGCGGGTGGCGCGGCGGGCGGCGGGTGGATGATGTGATCGTCCACGCCCGCATCGCCGGCGGTAAGGTCTGGATCGAACAGGACTGGACCGACGGCGGCATTGCCGGCGAGTTGGTCCGCGCCGGGGTGCCGCGGGCGGACATCGTACTCGGCTTCCACCCGCCCGAACTCCGACACCTGACCGACTTCGCCGTCGCCTGACCACCGATGATCTTCTCCTGGCTCCGTACCCGCCGTCGCAGGAAGCTCCTCGCCGAGCCGTTCCCCCTCCGCTGGGAGCGGTTCCTGGCCGAGAACGTTGCCCACTTCCCGCGGCTCGCGCCCGCCGAACAGGCCCGACTCCGCGACGCCACGCGCGTCCTCGTCGCCGAGAAGCGGTGGGAGGGCGGGCCGGGGCTGTTCGTCACCGAGGAGATGAAGGTCACCATCGCCGCGCAGGCCGCGCTGCTCCTGCTCGGCGACCACCACGACTACTTCGCCCAGGTCGATTCCGTCGTCGTCTTCCCGACAGCGTTCCGCAACCCCGTCCGGGAGGACAGCTGGGAGGACGAGGAACTGGCCGAGGGCGAGCGCGACGGCGAGACCGGCCACCGCGGGCCGGTCATCCTGTCGTGGGACAACGTGCTGAACGAGGCCCGCAACCCGGAATGCGGGCACAACCTCGTCCTGCACGAGTTCGCCCACCAGCTCGACCTCCTCGACGGCGAACTGAACGGCACCCCGGACCTGCCCGACCGCGACGCGCATACCCGCTGGAAGTACGTGATGACGGTGGCGTTCCGCGACCACCGGCGGGCGATCGACCGGTTCGAGAAGGGCGGCGAGGAGCCGTTCTTCTCCGACCAGGCGGCGGAGACGGAGGACGAGTTCTTCGCCGACGCCACGGAAGCCTTCTACTGCATGCCGCACGGGTTCCGGGCCGAGTTCCCCGCGGTCTACGAGCAGCTCGCGGCGTATTACAAGGTGGACCCCGTCCGCTGGTTCCCGGAGCCGACATGAAGTACGCCGCCACCATCGAGTACGTCGCCGACGCCGAGAAGGTGAACGCCCACCGGCCGGCGCACCGGGCGTACCTGACGAGCCTGGTGGAGAAGGACCAGCTGTTCGCGTCCGGCCCGTTCGACGACGCCCCAGGAGCGCTGATCGTGTACGAGGCGGAGTCGGCGGCGGCGGCCGAGGCGCTGCTGCGGGCCGACCCGTTCCACGCCGCGGGGGTGTTCGTCCGCTGGACGATCCGGCCGTGGAAGGTCATCTTCGGCAACCACCGTCTGCTGCCGTCGATTTAGCGGAAATAATTGTTTCCGCCGCGCCCCCCACCGGGTCGCGGAAACAAGTTGATCGGTCAGATCGACAGGCGTTGCCGAATTGATTTCGGACGCAAGCGATTCGCCGGCAGCAGGTTCCGGCCGGGCGTCACATCAGCGCCGGCTCGACGGGGTCCACGGCGATCACCCCGGGGAACGACCGCAACACCTCGACGACCGTGTGGAAGTCGGCGAGGTGCTCCACGAACGGATCCTGGGTGTCGCTCCACACCTCGACGCGACGGTCGCACCCGGCGATCCCCTGACCGTCGTCCAGGCCGGCGATCTGCTCGGCAATCGCGACCGAGTCGGCGAGCACCGCCGGGTCGGCGTTCAGCAGCAGCTCGATCTCCCAGTCGCCCTTCTGCACGGTGACCTGGGCGCCGGCCTGCGACACCGCGGCGTCGGGGAAGCGGGCGCGGAGGCGGGTGGCGGCGTCCTCCAGGGTGAACGGGTTGCCGGGCGGCAGCAGTCCGTAGGCGCGGTACATGGGAGGCTCGCGGGAGGGTGGGACGCGGCGGGCTGCTTCCGGTATACCCGATCCCGGCCGCGGCCGAAAGGATGACGGGTGCCCTCGGGTGCCCCTTTCGTTCTTGGCATTCCTCCGCCGGAGTGAGCCGCACGATGAAGAACGATAAACGCACGATCCGGTAGTGGCCTAGTGGCGTGTTGATCCGGTCGCCGCATGGAGAGCGTCGAGTTGCGAGACCAGCTCTGGCGGCACGCTGGGACACCGCTTCAGAATGTCCCGCGCCACTTCGATAGCCAGATGCTCCCCGCAGTGCCGTTCTAGCGTCAGGTTCGGGTCCGCCTTATCGCTGCCCGGCAGCATCACCCAGACCGCGAGCCGCACGGGATACTTGTCGTCTGTAGGGTCGGTCGCTTCGATCTTGAATCGCCGAGTCATGTCGCGCCCCAAGTCTTGCCCGGTTCGGCCGAACCGGGTAAGGTCATTGTATGCCGAACCGCTCACGCAAACCGCGACTGCCCGACCCGAACCTGACGGCCATCTCCATCGTGGAAGCCGTCACCGGGGAAACGCTGGTGGAGAAGCCGACGCCCCCGCCCGACGGGAAAGACCCGGCCGCGGTCGCGCTGGGGCGGAAGGGTGGGCTCGTGGGCGGGAAGGCGCGGGCCGCGAAGATGACGGCGAAGCAGCGGAGCGCCAGCGCCAAGAAGGCGGCGGCGGCGCGATGGGGGAAGTCCAAAGGCGGGTAAGCCGAGCCACGTCACCCCGCGTCACCCCGCGTCATCAAGCTCATCGTCTTCCGGCGGCGCGTCGGGGTACTCAGTCGGCAAGTTCCGCTCGGTCACGTCGGGGCCGAAGTCGAGGGACAACTGCGGCAGCTTCGCGCCGTGCTTGTTGTGGCTGTCGTAGTAGTTCACGTCGTGTTGCAGTTGGATGCAGTCACCGACGATCCCGAGCCGGCGTTGAAGCACGGACAGCCGCATCTGGCCCGGCTTGGCGGTGTCGATGTCCACCCAGATCGTCAACTGCTGGTCGCCCTGCTTAACCCGGTAGGCGTGCCGCTTCCGGACGGGGTTCCCTTCGTCATCTTCGATGTAGTCTTCCCGCGCGGCGCGGGATAAGTCCCGCGCGAGCAGTTCGACCGCAGTTTTCCGGGGCGGCTGCCACAACCCCTTGTTGATGGCCCACGCGGCCACCAGCCGCATGTCCACGTCGTCGGCCCCCGTCTCGTGCCGCCACTCGTCAATGAACCGTTGGAGCTGGCGGCTGTACAGCGAACAGCGCCCCTTCTTCTTCGTCGTCACTCGAAAACCCTCCGGTCGATGGTATGCCCCCATCCATCCGTAATGGATGCGGAGAGCACGGTGTCGCGGACCTTTACCAGCCACTTGCGGTTTGCTTGGTAGCCCACTTCCCCACGGTGTTGGAGTTGGCCGACGATGATACCGGGGTAGACCTTCACACTATGAGCGAACTGGACGATGCGGTCCTCGGAATACATTGGCCCGACTCGCAGGATGAATGACTCCAATTGTTCTGGCGGCACAAGCATCGCAGCCGCCTCGCGGTTCGCGCGGTCTTCAACGTCGCACGTCGCTGCGGGGACTTGAGCCGCCCCCACCATATCCGTGTCTACTGACAGCGCATCACCATTAGCGATGTGCCTGAACTCGTGTGCTACCGTGAACCAGAATGCGTCTACGCGGTCGAACCGGAGGGACACCGCGATTACGGGGGACTGGTCATCCAACCAGAGCGCCGCCCCGTCGATCTTGCTGCCTGGAAGCGGCTCCACGACCACGAATCGGATGCCGTAGTTGGATAGGGTGTTCGCCACCTTCCTTGATTCCTGCGGGTAGGCAGCTAGCCGCCTGAGATCGCGCTCGCACTGCCCGAGCTTCCCCGGCTCGAAGGCAGACACCTTGAGCGCCGTAGCCATCTGCTTGACCCGGAAGCACCACGCGCGTTGCGTCGAACTCAGTGGTTCGGCCGGGGCGGACTTCTTCATAGATGCTGTAATTGACGGTGACTTGTCCAAGCTGGCAGCGCCGAAGAACTTCAACAGTTCGCGCTCGATTTCGTCCAGGTTGTCCGTCGTCGTTATCCATCCCCGCTTCTGCATTTCTTTGATGGGTGCGGCTTCGTACAGCTTCACCCGGCGGGGAATGTCGCCGTCGGGCATGCCTGCCGCCGGGCTGCGGGCTGCTAATTCACGGTGGAGCGCGAGTCGATAAGCCGCCTCCCATTGGAGCCACGTTTCGGCCGGGATGCCGAAGGCTGATTCGAGCGAGAGGGCCACTTCCGGTGACACCTCTTGCTTGCCCATGATGATCTGGTTCACGCGGGCGACGGTCCGCCCGAGCACCTGTGCGAGGTCTTGTTGTGACCACGACCGCTTCCGCAATTCCTCGCGGATGAATTCCCCCGGCGGGGGAGCGGGGTTCGCCTTCGGCAGCTCGCTCGACAAGTCCGTTCTCCGGTCACGCCCATTCCCAACCGACAGGACGCAGACTACCATGTCAGCCGGGATGGAGTCAATTCCGGAATATCGATATTCCGGAATTGGGCTTGTCCGATCCCGACCGCTCATGCATAATAAGTATGTAGTGTGTTGATGCCCCGGAGCCGTTGCCATGCTCTGCCCGACCTGTCAGACCGCCGGCCGGAAGTTCGGGAAGGACCGCGACGGCAACCAGCGTTACCAGTGCGTGACGTGCCGGAAGACGTTCGCGGACCGGCCCGTCAGCCCGCTCGGTGACATGCGGCTGTCACTGGACGACGCCGTTCTCTGCCTGCGGTTGCTGGTGGAAGGCAACTCCCTCCGGTCCACGGTGCGCATCAGCGGCGTCAGCCGGGCGACGGTTACCAATCTGCTGCTGTTGCTCGGCGATCGGTGCGAGCGGTTGCTAGAGGGGCGGATTCAGAACCTGCCCGTGGTCGATGTCCAGTGCGATGAGGTTTGGGGCTTCGTCGGGATGAAGGAGAAGACCCGGAAGCGGCTTCACCCGGAACAGGTCGAAGTAGGCGATGCGTACTGCTTCACCGCCATCGAGCGCGGGACGAAGCTGATGCTCGCGTGGCACCTCGGTACGCGGTCGAAGGAAGACACGGAGTTCTTCACCGACAAGTTGGCCGCCGCGACGACGGGTAACTTTCAGGTTACGACCGACGGGTTCAAGCCGTATGCGAACGCCATCCCGGGTTCGATGCCGCTGGCCGACTTCGCCGTCCTGGTGAAGCAGTACGCGACGAAGGGGGACGAAGGCCGGTACTCACCCGGCGACGTGACCGGCACCGTGAAGACTCCGTGTTGCGGGAGTCCCGACCCGGCGCGGATTTGCACGTCGCACATCGAGCGGAGCAACCTGACGATCCGCATGGGCAACCGACGGATGACGCGCCTGACGAATGCGTTCTCGAAGAAGTGGGAGAACCATCAGGCTTCTCTCGCCCTGACGTTCGCCTACTACAACTTCTGTCGGCCGCACCAGACGCTAACGGAAGCGACTCGCGGTGAAGACAAGAGCCAGCGGGCCGTGCCGACGACGCCCGCGATGAAGGCCGGGCTCGAATCCGCCCCGTGGTCGCTGGCCGAACTGATTCGGAATACATCAACACTGAGCTAGGCCACTACCGGAGTTCGGCGATCACCGTCTCGCCGATCGGCTCGGAGAAGATGCCCCCGAACGTGTCCTCGTCCACGGCCAAGTACAAGCGGTAATCGGGGTGGGTATCCTTCAGCACCATCCGGTACACCACGTACTGCCCGACCGCGCGGTGCAGGTCGTCGATCCCCGAGCGACTGAGAAAGCTCTGCACCTCGACCGCGATCCGGTCGCCGTCCCGCACGGCCGCAAGCGTGACGTGCCGCTCGGCGGCCAGGTCGACGAACAGACGACGGAAGCCGACCGAAACGGTCAACGGGTCGGCGGTGATCGTCCAGCCGTCGGCGATCAATCCGGCGACTACGGCGTCGTGGTATCGGTTCTTCGCCGACATCCCTACCCTCCGTGTCACTTCAGTTTAACCGATCTC
>Ga0105046_10018193_pt1 | contig 10707 bp, 15 predicted proteins | sample MAT03_FD_78385 | JGI IMG/M metagenome (GOLD analysis project Ga0105046, IMG submission 78385) | Freshwater microbial communities from Lake Fryxell liftoff mats and glacier meltwater in Antarctica - MAT-03 (megahit assembly) | ecosystem: Environmental > Aquatic > Freshwater > Ice > Liftoff...
TGAGCGTGCTGGTAGCGAGCGCATGTTTCGCCTCGGTCGAGCCGATCCCCAGGCCAGCGCCCCCACTAGCCCCTTGGGTGCAGGTGTGGCTATCGGGCGCCACCAATGTCAGCCCCGGCAGCACGATGCCCAATTCGGGCGACACCACATGCATAATGCCCTGATCGGGGGCCCCACGTCGAACACGCGAATGCCAGCAGCGTGCGCCGCCGCCCGCGTTTCGGTAATAAACACCTGGCCGCCGGGCACCAACGTCGCGGCGCGCCCATGCTGCCCGCGCCCCGGCCGCGTGTCGACGATATGGTCCATCGCCACAAACGCCCGCGCCGGGTCCCACGCCGTCCGCCCCGCGGCCGCAAGGCTGTTGAGCGCCGCCGCTCCGGTGCGCTCGTGCAGAAACACCCGGTCGATGTGCACGATGCTCGCCCCGCCTTGCGTGGTGGCAATCACGTGCGCCGCCCACAGCTTGTCGAACAGCGAGGGCATCAGCGCTTCACCGTGCCATTTCCCCCGCCAGTGTGCGCAGCGCGGGCGCAAGCGCATCAACCTCGGCCAGCGTCGTGAACAGCGATGGTGTGATCCGCACGCATGATCCGTCGGCAAGCCCGGAACGATGCACCGACATGATGTTGAACCGCTCCAGCAGCGCATCGGTGATCCCGATATTGTCCGCCGTGGACGTGCGCCCCTTGAGGCGGAAGCTGGTCGAAGCACCGTACAGCCGCGGATCATCGGGCAGCAGCACCTCCACGCCGTCGATGCCGCGCACCGGCTGCACCCAGCGGTTGCGCAGCATCTGCAGCCGCTTCAGCTTGGTGGGCACAGTGATCCGCGCCTGAAAATCGAACGCCGCTGGCACGGTGAGCAAGGGTGCGAAATCAAAAGTGCCAAGGTGCAGCCGCGATTGCGCGTCGCTGTCATCGGCCTCAAGCTCGTCGCGCGCGGGTGCGATCTGCGGAATGGCACTGGCGCGTATCCAAAGTGCTGCCACGCCCAGCGGTGCGCCGACCCATTTGTGAAAGTTCATCCCCACAAAGTCTGCCCCGAAATCGGGCAGCTTGAAGTCGATATGCGCAAAACTCTGGGCGGCATCGACAATAACCTGCACCCCGCGCGCCCGGGCAAACGCGGTGATCTCCTTCACCGGCAGCACCAGCCCGTTGCGGTGCACCATATGCGTGAGCAGCACCAGCTTGAGCTGCGGCGTGCGCGCGATTGCATCGGTATAAAAGGCAATCAGCCCATCGTGTGTGAGCGCACGCGGGGCGGAAAGCTTCACCGCCTCGGCCCGGCGATCGCGCGCCAGGCTCACCATCGCCCCTTGCGCCGATTCATAATCGAGATCGGAATACATGATCCGATCCCCGGCGGTCACATTGCGGAACTGGCAGATGAGTGCCGACAGCGCCTCGGCGGCATTGCGCGCCACGCCGATCTCGCGCGGCTGCACACCCAGCTCCACCGCCATGCGCTCGCGCGCCGTCGCCCGGTCCTTCTGCATCGCGCGGCGCGCATACACGCTGTTTTCGCTGTTGAGCCGGTCCAGCACCGCGCGGTGCACCGCCATCACCGGCGTCACCATGCTGCCCCAATAGCCGTTTTCCAGCTGGATGACCTTGCGGCTGACTGGGTACATTGTCGCCAGCCGCGCCCAGCCGGCCTCGTCATCGGGCGCCAGCCCCGAAAAGCTGGTCTGTGCCACGGCTGCAGCTGCACCCGCGCTGGTAACTGCAACCGCCATGCCTGCCATCGCCATCCGCCGCGTCACATCCACCGTCCTGGCCCCCCAAATTGTCTGGTCGGGCGTTGGTTTCCACGCCACTCTCCTTGAATGCTGACCCCACGCCCCATTCGCAAGTTGTTTGTCGCAAACCGCTCAGAGATAGCGATCCGCGTGTTTCGGGCGGCCACCGAACTCGGCATCCGTACTGTCGCCATCTTTGTCGCAGAAGACAGGCTTGGCCTGCACCGCTTCAAAGCCGACGAAGCCTTTCCACTCCCGTCCAGCACTGGCCCCATCGCCGCCTATCTGGCCATTTCCGCCATCAGCGATATCGCCCGCAAGGCCGGCGTTGATGCCATTCACCCCGGCTATGGCTTCCTATCGGAAAGCCCGGATTTCGCCGACGCCTGTGCCCAGGCCGGTATCGTGTTCATCGGTCCTGAACCCGAGACGATGCGCGCCCTCGGCGACAAGGTCTCTGCCCGCCAGATCGCTATCGCAGCGCAAGTGCCCGTCATCCCAGCCTCCGGTCCGCTGCCTATCGAATCTGACGCCATCAAGGCCATCGCTGCCGCCATCGGCTATCCGCTCATGCTCAAGGCAAGCTGGGGCGGCGGCGGCCGCGGCATGCGGATTATGGGCCGACCAACTGGCATCATCACCTCACTCATGCACGACACCCCCGCCAACGCCATGCTGCCCGTCGATTTGGCACTCGATCTGTTCCTAGAGCTTCCCCGACAAGCGATTATCACGGCCGGCACGACCATCGATATCCCGCCGATCGGCGGGATGAGTGGCTGCGCGATTTGGCAGTTGCGCGATACTGCAGATGACAAACTATGGTCTCCTGATCGCGCGCTCCGCTTGGTTGGCGTTCAATCCTCCGCGAAACCCGGTAACTACTTTCGCGGCAAACCATGGACCTATATCCACAATCTTCTTAAACAAGTTGTCTAGCGAGGCGCCGAACAAACGTCGATTCCGTCCCTAGTTTTATCAACGTTTGCCAGTCGGCCAACAGCCAAACTACAACTATAAATCGGCCTGACTACATCGCCCATTCAACTTATCCGTTCGTTGACATATGTTCTGATCGGTAGCCGTAATGACTTAGTCTATCTCTAGCCTCGCTACTATCGGAGCGATTCTGCCACGAGTTTATGAAACCCTGTCAATTCCGAATAAAGGCGGCAAAGACAACGCGATCATGATGCAGTCCCATCGTGCTCGAATGCCGATGACATGCGCGCAAAATCGCGGGCATTAAGGCCGAGGGTTGCTGCCACAGCTCGCCACTGGGCGACCGCGGCCTGAACCTGGGCGATGATCTCGTTCGCGGCGGGCGGCTTCAGGCCGCACTGTCGTGCCATACCCCGCGCGACCTCAAGCGAAGCCGTATCGTCGGCCTCGTCGATCGCAAGGCTAAGGACGCGGGCGCGCACGTCGGTCGGTGTCGGGTTCATGTCGAAGGCGGGCGATAGCCGCCACCCTCCCCCGGCTGCATCGTATAAAAAGCCGTGGTTCCGCAGATGATCGTCGGTGTTCGAAATCAGGATATTAAACACGATGCGTCGCCAGAGCTGCGCGCAATCCTGCTCGGGCTCGGAACCGTATTGGCGGATGGCATCGATGATTTCGAGATAACTGTGGTCTTCGTTGTCGCTGGCGCCAAGCATGCTCATTGCCGACAGGTAGGGAATGCGGATGTCGCCCTCGCGGTCGAACCGCCGCAGCAGGAGTGCGGCGCGGTCGGCTACATGCTCCAGCCGCCAGATCGGCACGGCGATTCCGGCGCGGCGGGCCAGGTCGAGCGCCACCGCTTCCCATTGCATGACGGGGTAATCGTCATCGATCTGCGGGAATTTGGCAATGGAGAGCTGGCCGTCAAGGTCAAGCACGGAAGCTTTGGCACGCGCGCCGCCAAGCGACGATCCGGGCGCAAGGATCAGCCGGAGATCATTGTCATCGTCGCCGTCGGCGGAAACCCGCATGGCGGCATTCAACAATTGGCCGAGGCGAATGAGCGGGGGCGCATTGGTCCCGTCGCCGCTCGCTAGAAACGGCCCATCCGGGGCTTCCTTGAAACGCAGCGCGCCCTGGCGCGCGATGTCGCTCACGCCCAAGAGAAAATCGACTTCGCCAAGGCTGCGCGGCGCGCGACCTTCCACCTGGGCGCGCCGCCGCTCGTCGCGCTGAATCAGATTTCTGCCCCAGCGATCAGGCGCAGAATCTCCAAAAGCACCGAATAGCGATCGGCCTTGAGGCGTGTGCTGTGGTCCACCACCAAGCATGAGGGCCGGCTCCAGCGCGAAGCGCGCCGGATTAGCCAGCCATTGGGCATCATATTCAAAGCTGGCGCTTTCACGGTTGCGGACGCGCCGTGCCCAAAGCCGACCGACGAGTTGGGCCGAACCGGCAAGATCGACATAGACCAGAAGTTCCCGGCCGCTCATGGCTTGTTCGCACTGTGTGGTTTGCTGGCTCGGACGCGTCGCGGCAGTCTCGCCTCTTCGAGTTGCAAGCCAACGCTATCCTTGCCGACATCGGCAAGATCGGCGATGCGCTCGCTCAATCCCAGAACGAACAGCACCGTCGCATAGACCCCGAGCGATACACCGGGGTCGCCCTGTTCCACCTTCTGCAAGGTGCTGCGGGCAATAAAGGCGCGCTCGGCCATCAATGTCATTGTGATGCGACGGCGAATGCGCGCGGATTTGATGTCGGCCCCGAGCTTGATCAGGGCGCGCTTGACCGGCAGCGGAATGGGCGGCGTAGTGCGCATTTCAACCTCTTTGACCGTTACTATGGCCACAAATCGGCTTATTGTCCATTAAAACGGTCAATGAAGTGGTCTGGCCGCTTTGCCGCCGTTCGCTTCATTGGCTCATGGCCTGATTACGTTTCTTCGGCGCCCGCGATTGAATAATTTGGCCGATGTGTGTTGGAAGGCGGTCAAGCGCTTCGGCTTTCTCATCCATCCAGTCGTGCCGATCGTAAATGCCTTCGACCCCGGCGATGGCATGGCCGAGAACGCGTTCGGCGATGTCTCGCTGCACCCGGTGTCCGCCGTCAGCACCAATGGCACAGATTTGAGGTTGTAAATTGAGGAGGGTTTGGGCTTCGTCGTAGTGACGAAGGAACGAAGATGAAGCCCAAACCCTCCTTGAAAAAATCGCCGGTAAAGGCCCCTGCTGAGCGGGTGGTGAAGGACATCCGGCGGCAGACCCGTCGCCATTTCTAGGCCGAAGACAAGATCAGGATCGTGCTGGACGGCCTGCGCGGCGATGATAGCATTGCCGAACTGTGCCGCCGCGAGGGCATCGCCCAGAGCCTCTATTACGTTTGGTGGAAGGAGTTCATGGAAGCTGGCAAGCGCCGTTTGGCGGGCGACACAGCTCGTGCTGCGACCACCGATGAAGTAAGGGATCTTCGCCGCGAGGCCAGCGCGCTGAAGGAGTGCGTAGCCAATCTGACACTCGAGAACCGCCTGCTCAAAAAAAGCATGATAGCGGATGGGGGAGACCAAGAATGAGGTATCCCGCCACTGAAAAGCTCGAGATCATCAGGATCGTCGAGCAGTCGCACCTGCCCGCCAAGCACACGCTGGACCAGCTCGGCATTGCCCGCCGGACGTTCTACCGCTGGTATGATCGCTTCCTCGAAGGCGGCCCTGAAGCGCTGGCCTATCGACCATCGGCGCCGAGCCGCGTGTGGAACCGTATCCCGCCAGCCATCCATGACCAGATCATCGAACTGGCGCTGGAACAGTCCGAGCTGTCGCCCCGCGAACTGGCGGTGCGCTTCACCGACGAGAAGCGCTACTTCGTGTCCGAAGCCACGGTTTGCCGTCTGTTGAAGGCCCATTTCCTGATCCGCGCCTTCCTTGCCGAAGGCGTGGATGAATTTCTCGCCCACATCACAACGATCGAGGCAGCGCTGGGGCTGCGCGCCGACTATCAGAAGAGTTTCCGTGTTGCGCCTGATCGCCCTAAGGGAATGCGCGCGACGAACCGGATGCGGGGGCGTGTCGCCGGCTTGCTCGGTGACCGTAGCCACGCTGATCAGTATGCGCAGCTCTTCGACATAAGAAGCGCCTTCCTGCACGGCCGCGCCATGACGGACATCTCGACCCAAGAGCTGGTAATGGCCCGTTCGCTGGCTCGTCAGGTCGTAGAGGCGCTGACCTTGTCGACGCAATCGGGACAGATCCCGTCGCGCAAGGATTTTCTGGATAGCCTGCTCGATAAGGGTGCGCCGCTGATCTAACGGCGCTGACCCGCCAAGCCGTCGGTTGCAAACTGTCAGAAAACCGCGTATATTTCTGACAGGAGAATGGCCATGCAACGGTTGACCGAACAGATTCTTGCGCACGCGAAAGGGCTGCCAGAGGGCACGCCCGTCGCAGCTAAAAGCTTGCTTCACCTCGGGAATCGCGCCGCGGTGGATCAGGCATTGTCGCGCCTATCCGAGCGGACGCAGTTGATCCGGGCGGGCCGCGGCGTTTATCTCCTTCCGGTTACGAGCCGGTTCGGCACGCGGGCTCCCTCCGTGGAGCAAGCCGTCGAGGCGCTTGCCAGCCAGCGCGGGGAGATCATCGTCCCGAGTGGGGCCGCTGCCGCCAACACCCTCGGGCTCACGACACAGGTGCCGATCCGGTCGGTCTATCTGACTTCTGGCCGCACTCGGAAGATGAGCCTCGGTAAGCAGGTCGTCGAGCTGCGCCACGCACCCCGTTGGCAGCTCGCCATGGCGCATCGGCCCGCTGGCGAGGCGGTGCGAGCCTTGGCTTGGCTTGGGCCGGAGAAGGCTGAGGCCGCCCTCCAGACATTGAAGCGGAAACTCCCGCCGGGCGCCTTCAGCGAGCTGGTCGCGGTAGCGCCGCAGCTTCCGACCTGGCTGGCGCGCAGCGTGGGAAAGGCTGCACATGGCTGATCCCTTTCTCCACCTCCCGATCGAGGATCGGCGTGAGGCGCTCGGCGTCGCGGCCGATCGGTCTGGCCGCTCGCCACCCTTTACAGCTCGGTGCTCGGCGAACATCTGGTGTTCAAGGGCGGCACATCGCTGTCCAAGGCCTATCAGGTCATCCGGCGGTTTTCTGAGGATGTCGACCTGACCTACGACATCCGGGCGATTGCACCCGATCTGGTGGGCGAAAACGGCGAAGCGTTGCCAAAGACCCGTAGCGAGGAAAAACGCTGGTCCAGCGAGGTGCGCAAGCGCCTGCCTGAGTGGGTTGAAGGAAGCGTTCAGCCGATCATCGCAGAGGCGCTCGCGGCTGAAGCTTTAGCGGCCACCATCCGCGTCGAAGGGGAGAAGCTATTCATCGATTACGAGGCCGCGACGGCTGGCTCCGGCTATGTGGCGCCGAGCGTGATGCTCGAATTCGGAGCACGATCGACGGGCGAGCCCGCGAGCTTGCGCGACATCGCCTGCGACGCGTCTGGCTTGATCGAAGGGGTAACCTTTCCCACGGCTCGTCCACGCGTGATGCATGCGGAGCGAACCTTCTGGGAGAAGGCGACGGCCATCCATGTCTACTGCCTGCAGGAGCGGTTGCGGGGCGATCGTTTTGCTCGTCACTGGCACGATGTCGCGCGATTGGACGAAGCCGGTTTCGCGGCATCCGCCTTCGCCGACCGCGACTTGGCGAACGCGGTGGCGCGCCACAAGACCATGTTTTTCGCCGAGAAGGCGTTCGATCGATCGGCGATCGACTATGCCGCGGCCGTCAATGGCGGTCTGCAACTCGTCCCTGCCGGCGACGGTGCGAAGGTCTTAGAAGAAGACTACGCCCGCATGGTCGAGGATGGCCTCCTGCTGGAAGATGCGGAGCCGTTCGTTGACCTTATGGAGCGCTGCGCAGACATCACCACGCGAGCAAATAGCGTGGCAGGATAATAAAAACGGGCTGGGAGGCGACGGTGTACATTTCCGAAATTTACGCGAGCGGCTTCCGGTGCTTCGATCCGGGCGCCCCGTTGCAACTGAAGCTCTCTTCCGGTCTGAATATTCTCGTGGGGCCGAACGACGCCGGGAAGAGCGCGATCATCGATGCTGCCCGCTACGTCCTCTGGACACGTGGCGACGACTATATCCGCCCAGACGAACACTGAACCGCACCGGTATCGCCGGAGGCCGTTTGGTTTAAGTTACGCGGCCATGGGGACGTCGTCTAGCATGGCGTAATATCGCTGTTCGGCTTCTGCGGGTGGGATGTTGCCGATGGGCTCCAGCAGACGCCTATGGTTGAACCAGTCGACCCACTCGAGCGTAGCGAATTCGACGGCTTCGAAGGAGCGCCACGGTCCCCGCCGATGGATGACCTCGGCCTTGTAAAGGCCATTGATCGTCTCGGCTAAAGCATTGTCATAACTGTCGCCGACACTGCCCACCGACGGCTCGATGCCAGCCTCGGCGAGGCGTTCGGTGTATTTTATGGACACATATTGCGATCCGCGGTCGCTGTGATGAACCAGGCCTCCACGATGAATTGGTCGGCGATTGTGCAACGCCTGCTCCAGTGCGTCGAGAACAAAGCTGGCGTGGGCCGTTCGGCTCACCCGCCAGCCAACAATATAGCGAGCGTATACGTCGATCACGAACGCGACATAGACAAACCCGCCCCAGGTCGAGACGTAGGTAAAGTCCAAGACCCACAGCCGGTTCGGCGCTGGTGCGTGGAACTGGCGGTTGACGTGATCCAGGGGGCAAGGGGCCGCCTTGTCGCTAATGGTCGTGCGCACTGGCTTGCCACGGATTACCCCCTGCAAACCCATATCGCGCATCAGCCGCTCGACAGTGCAGCGGGCTATGGCGAACCCTTCGCGCGTCATCTGCCGCCACACCTTGCGAACGCCGTAAACCGCAAAGTTCCCAGCAAACACGCGTGCGATCTCCGGCTTGAGCACAATATCACGCCTTGCTCGCGCCGACAGGCGCAATGGATCCAGTCGCTGCGCGACATGCTTGTGGTCAGTGGAAGGGGCGATCGGCAGGACATTACAGATCGGCTCGACCCCATGAGAACTGCGGTTATCATCGATAAACGCGATCATCGCTTGAACGGGCGGTCGAGCTCCGCCTGCGCAAAATATGCTGATGCCTTACGAAGAATCTCGTTGGCCTGACGCAGCTCGCGGACCTCGCGTTCCAGCGCCTTCAGCTTGTCGGCTGTATCGCTCGGCACGCCAGCACGCCTGCCGCTGTCGACCTCGGCCTTCTTCACCCACTCGTGAAGCGTCTGCGGTGCGCAGCCGATCTTGTCGGCAACCGACACCACGGCTGACCAGCGCGACGGATAATCGCCTTCGTGATCCAATATCATCCGCACCGAGCGGGCGCGAACCTCGGGTGAAAACTTGTTCGTTGTTTGGCTCATATCGGCTCCGCCTGCTCTGGAGTTGGAGCCTCCGACAATCCAAGTGCGGTTCAGTTCAGGTCAGTGGATGCCTGATTGACCGAGACGTTGAAGGTCTCGATGATATCACTCCGGTTGACGGAGCCCTCCCAGAAGAGCCGAAACTCGATGAACTCGAGCTTGCGCTCGACGCCCCATCGTAAGTTCGGTTTTTCGTCCACAGGTCATCCCCTTCGTCAGCGAATCAGTTTTTGGTCCCGCCCAGTAAGTTGCCTCTCGAAGCGAGTAACGAGGATCCCGCTTTTCAGCAATCACCATGTTTCCCCAAGGCTGTGCAGTTCTCTCATCTATAATCCCAATTTGCGATGTGTCTGAGGCCGCCGAGGGCGTTGACGTAGCGGTCTTCGCGGATCTGCCCCGGCCGAACTCTCCATCGCTCGTCCGGCGCCCAATGGCAGGCGGAATCTTCGTCCTTGAAAAACCACCACAGTGGTGTTATTGGGGGCGATGACCGAGAAGCGAAAGCCAACCTATGACATTGAAGCGATCAAGGCCGTTTTCTCTACGGTCGAGAAGCTCAATGTCACAGGTTCCGCGCTGAGAGGAGCAGCTTCGCTCGGTTTTGGCCGAAGCGAGATCGTCATGGCGATCCAGACGATTGAGCGCCGCCATTTTTATAAGTCCATGACATCATTTGCCGATCATCGGATATGGCAGGATGTCTACCATGTTCCGTCGGAACAGGGGGCTCTGTACGTCAAATTCACGGCCGATGCCGTGACCGAATTTTTGCTACTTTCGTTTAAGGAGAAGGGCGATGAGTAACCCCACTTGCCTGGAAACGGGCCAGCCGATGTTCCGTGATGTGCGGCCGATGACCATCACATACAAGGGGCACAAGGCCACCTTCGATATGCCGGGCTGGTACTGCGATGCCAGTGACGAGAGCATTCACACGGGCGAAGACATGAAGGTTTCGGATCGGACCCTGAACCGGTTGAAGTCCCAGGTCGAGGGCCTGCTCGATCCTGAGGCCGTACGACGCATCAGGAAGCGCCTACACCTAACGCAGAAGGATGCCGGCCGCCTGATCGGTGGTGGTCCCAACGCTTTCCAGAAGTATGAAAGCGGTGATGTGGTTGTGAGCCATGCCGTGATGAGCGCGTTGCTGCTGCTTGACAGGGATCCATCCGGGCTTTCGGTTCTGAAGCAGCGGGCGCACCAGAAGGAAGCGGCGTAGGTTCGAATTGGGCGGGCCGATATGGGATTCGAACTCAACCCCGTTACATATGAATCAACGGCTTGCGCCCCAGAGAGGGTTGGGTTGCAGTCTCTCCCGCTCCGCCAGTTCCCCTAGGCCAAACTCTCTATGGGCCAATACGACCGGCAGAAAATCCCGTTAAATCAGAATGGTTTGCCAAACTGGCTCCGCACTGGCCGAGCCGGCAATTTGGCAAATCGCTCTCTGTTTGGCGCGTTTCTCTCCGAAGCTCCGCACTGCGGCGATTTAGTGCGGTTCTGAAAACGCGCTTATATTCAGCGGCCTATAAGTTTGCTCAATTTTGATGTTCGCCGTTTTTCCTGCCGGTGGAGACGCACCCGTAACGAACTCGACACCCTAAAA
>Ga0105046_10018195_pt1 | contig 10707 bp, 6 predicted proteins | sample MAT03_FD_78385 | JGI IMG/M metagenome (GOLD analysis project Ga0105046, IMG submission 78385) | Freshwater microbial communities from Lake Fryxell liftoff mats and glacier meltwater in Antarctica - MAT-03 (megahit assembly) | ecosystem: Environmental > Aquatic > Freshwater > Ice > Liftoff...
CTGCTCTGAACTACAGTTCCAGCACAGATTACGGCACTACAGCCCGACCATCAACTGCTCCAACGTATCAGGGCTGTCAGGTAGGAAATACTCAATACAGCATCCGTTATCAGCGAACCAATTTTGTTTGGGGCCAATACCAAATTGACATTCCATACAACGATGATGACATGCAAATCATTCTAAATGGAAATTTGGTTTATAATTATCCAGGCTTTGGAAATACCGCAAGAACCAATGTATGGACAGGAACACTTGGACCCAATTCACTTCTGGAGATTCGATTTCTGAACAACAACGGACCAGGCGAAATCCAATGGAATTTTACCAAACTCACTACGGTTACAGCCACAACACCAGGATCCATATCCGGAAATCAAGCGGTTTGTCTTGGATCTACTCCGACATTTGCTCTAAGCAACGTTACAACAGCTACGGTAGGAACATGTACTCAAAACCTGAATACAACGGCTTCTGCAAATCTTCCTTATCAATGGGAATCATCTATCAACAATGTGAGCTTTAGTCCCATATCTGGAGCCAATGCCACAGCCTATTCTATTCCCTCAGCCTTGGCCCAAACTACATATTTCAGAAGGGCATTCCGAACTTATTGCGATACGGTGTATACCAACATAGTAACCGTAAATGTTTACAACGGTGCCGTTGGAACACCGAATACTTTTGGAAATGGTTTGTGGAATGCATTTGTGTATAATCAATCAAATTATACAGGTTATTCAGGTTTTTATACCTCAGGATCTGCGCTCACGTACAATACCTTAACTGATTTCACAGCTAGTCAGGCCCCTTCAATTGCTTCAACTTATCAAGGTTGTCAGGTAGGTGCCAGCCCTTATTCAGTTCGTTACCAAAGGACGGGTTTTACAGAAAATAACTACAGGATAGGAATTGCCCGCAACGACGATGCCGTAGATATCATACTGGATGGTGTTGTGGTTTATTCTTCCGGAACTTCAAACACAGACCGACCAAATGCCTGGACAGGCATTTTAAAACCAAATTCGCAATTAGAAATCCGATATGTCAATACCGGAGGACCAGGAGATCTGTCTTTCTATTTTAGTACTTTGCCAAATTCTCCTGTTACAAACCCTGGAGTTGTTGCAGGAACTCAGATTGTTTGTTCCGGAAGTACACCAGGTACCGTTTTAAGCAATTCAACATCGGCCAGTGTGGGCACTTGTACAGCCATTGTAACAAATCCATATCAATGGCAATCATCAACCGATAATGTCACTTTTTCAAACATTGCAAGTGCCAATGCCATTACATATACCATTCCGGCTGCCATATCACAAACAACCTATTACAGAAGGGTCTACAGAACGTATTGCGATACTGTATTTTCTAATCGGGTCACCGTAACTCTACAGCCAAGGCCAACCATGACCAGTGGAAATTCTCAAACAATTTGCAGTGGCGTAACCCTGGCATTTGGATTGACTGCAGATCTTTCTTCTTCCTTTGTTTGGTTGGCTGCCAACCAGGGCAGTGTTGCCGGAGAAAGTACCACCAACCAAAGCGGTGCCACTATTAATAATAACCTTGTAAATACGACTACGGTTCCTCAAAACGTTGTTTACACTGTAACCCCGTCCAGTGCAACGGGTACCTGTGCCGGAACTGCGCAAACGGTAACCATCACGGTTAATCCTAACCCAACCATGTCGAATGCAGCATCTGCTTCCATTTGTTCGGGAACGGTGGTGAATCTTAACCTTACAAGTGTAGTCGCTTCCACATATAGCTGGTTAGCTACAAACAATGTAAATGTGACAGGTGAAAGTTTGAGTGCTCAAACGGGATCATCCATAAGTGATAATTTAACCAACACCACTGCCTCCAGTCAGAATGTGGTTTACACCGTTACGCCAACCAGTACGGGAGGATCTTGTGGAGGAACGGCTCAAACGGTTACCATTACGGTGAATCCACGACCTGTCATGACCAACGCCAGTTCCGTTTCCATCTGTCATAATACTGTTGTTGGATTAGCATTGACACCTTCTTTACCTTCTTCTCTGGTTTGGGTAGCAACAGATAACACCAATGTAGGTGGAGAAAGTTTGACGAATCAATCATCTACTTCCATCAACAACACTTTGACAAATAGTACTGGTATAGGCCAAAATGTACTATACACTGTAACACCAACTTCTACTGCGGGTTCTTGTTTAGGTACGGCACAAACGGTAACGGTTACCGTCAACCCTGTACCTACAGCCAGTATTTCATACGCAGGAACACCATTTTGTTCAAGTGTAAGTACCGCACAATCCGGGACCTTCACAGGAACAACCGGAGGTGTTTACTCATCCACAACGGGATTAACAATTAATTCTGCTACCGGGGCAATCACTCCTTCGACTTCAACGGCAGGAACATACACTGTATCCTACACAGTTGCAGCCGCAGGAGGTTGTGCAGCAGTAACTGCAACTACTACTGTTACCATCACCACCTTTCCAATAGTTTCCATTACGTATGCCGGTTCGCCAATTTGTAAATCTGTGGGAGGAAGTACAAGTCCGACTTTGACAGGTACTCCGGGTGGAAGTTATAGTTCAACAAGTGGCTTAACCATAAACGGTTCTTCAGGTGCTGTAACATTGTCCAGTAGTGTTATCGGTTCTTATACAGTAACCTATACTATTTCTGCCTCAGGTGGCTGTGCTTTGGTAAGTACTACAACGGGCATAATTTTAAATCCGGATGTAACGACACCTTCTGCTCCCTCTGGCACTACGGCTTTTTGTCAGGCCAGCACCATTCCATTTAGTACTTCTGCTACCAATGCAACCGGTTATTCATGGAGTGTAAGTGGAACAGGAAACAGCATCAGTGGTAGTGGATCTTCTATTAATGCAGTTTTTGCCTCTGGTTTCAGCGGTTCGGCAACGGTTTCGGTTTCAGCTTTGGGATGCGGAGGTCCAACCGCAGCGGTTTCAACCAATGTGACGGTGAGAGCAAACGGAACCTGGCTTGGTACAACAAACAACTGGAACTTGTCCGGAAACTGGTGTGGAGGTATTCCTACTGCTACTTCAGATGTTATCATCCCAACCGGAGCAGTTAATATGCCTCAGGTGAATGCGGCATCTTTTGCCAACAATCTCACTTTGCAATCAGGTACATCACTTATAGTAAATGGATCCAATAGTTTAACAATCAGTGGATTGTTTGCTAATTCCGGAGCATTTTCACCTTCATCTTCCAGTACAGTTGTCTACAATGGTGCTTCTGCTCAGGATGTAGTAGCGGCCAATTATGGCAACCTGAGCACGTCGGGAGCCGGAATTAAAACGCTTATCGGAACCATTGGGATTGCAGGAACATTTACACTAGGAGGATCTTCTCATTCAGCAGGAACCTCAACGGTTAACTTCAACGGAAGCTCCGCTCAAAACATTCCAGGATTTACCTTTAACAACCTGAGTACCGCCGGAAACAATGCCAAATCCATCACTGGAAATGTGATTGTAGATGGCCAGTTGAATGTGAGTAACGGAACTTTTGCCCTGGGCTCCAATGCCTTAACTTTAAACGGAACCATTGCCGGTAGCGGTTTGTTAAGAGGAACATGTACCTCTACTTTAAATGTAAGGGGTTCCACTGCCTCCATGGGTACTTTAAACTTTGAAACCGGAAGCAATACCATCGGCACATTCTCCATTGCAAAACTTGCAGCAGGAAATGTGAATTTGGGTAATCACCTCAACATCTGCACCAACCTTGATCTTACTCTTGGAAAGGTGGTGATCGGTGCTTTCAACCTTACTTTGCTTTCCGGTGCCACCACCTCAAATCAAAATTCGACTTCCTATGTGCAGACACTGGATCAGAAGGATACGACGGGCACCGGATTTTTTATCAGAGAGGTAATAAATTCAGGAGGAGAAACCACTTTCCCTGTAGGAACAGCAGGTTCGTATACCCCGGCATATCTGGATAACATCGGATTTACAAGGAACTTTAAAATTCGTTCTTTCAATAACATTTTTGAACACGGCACCTATGGACTTCCTGTGATTAATCTTCATAATTCGGTTCAGAAAACCTGGGAGATTTCTCCTACAACCGGAACCGGAACACCTGATGTTTCCATAAAGCTTCAGTGGAACCTGTCGGATGAAGGGCCTTCCTTTGCGGCCACCCGAATTGCAAATAAGCTTTACATGGGTAAAAATGAAGGGGTAGGAAACAGTTTATGGATTCCTCTTATAACGGATGATTCTCAATTGACTGGCGAACCATTTACCATTACAACAGCCAGGGTTACTACCTTTTCCAAATTTGCGGTTGGATCCGATGAACAACCCCTTCCGGTTTCCATGGGAGATCTGAAAGTAAACAAAGGGCCTAAATCGAATACACTTTCCTGGAAAACGTATTCTGAAAGAGACAGCAAAGGCTTTGAAATTCTCCGTTCGCTAAATGGAAATGATTTTAGAAGCCTTGGTTTTGTAGCCGCTGCCGGAAATTCAATTAATGAAATCGAGTATTCTTTCATTGATGCAGCCCAGACGCAGAAAGTGTACTACAAACTGAAATTTGTAGGAACCGATCCGAAAGATGTGGCTTACTCCAATGTTGTGGTGATCAGCCAAAACCCACAACCCGATTTGCAGGTGTATCCGAATCCGGTAATGGATAAATTGAATGTAGCCTTGAATGAGGATTTTGAAGCCTCGGATATGGAACTTCGCCTCACAAGCACGGAAGGGAAATCGGTTCCAACTCCGGATTTCAGTAAAGAGGGAAGTAAGTTGATTCTGGATGTGAGAAATATGCCTTCCGGAATTTACTTCCTGGAAGCAATCCATAAAGGAATATCAGCTGGAAAGAGGAGAATATCGAAGTTATAAAGTCGGATAGAATATATATTGGTGTATGATAAAGAAAGCGTTCCGGAGGGTAAAATCTTCGGGACGCTTTTATTTTATGCTGGTTTAAACAATAAATTGGTAAGCATTTTTCTGTGCAGATGTTTAGATTGGACTTAAATCTACTAAAATAGTAGATTTTTTTTTGGTCGGATTCTTAGTGGATTACTTTCGTTTATGAATTGAATATCAATATGTTGTATAAATTTTATTTTCAATTTTCAGACGACAAACGCAAGCCGGAGCTAAAAAAAATTTGTTTCACAAAATCAGTTCCTGTTCTTTTACAGCTCAATACAAAGGACAAGATCTTCAATGAGGCCTGCAAAATATATTTTCTGTCAATCCAAATGCTGTTGTCGTCATATAGTTTGGCCATCATTTTCTATAGTTTAGTTTCAGTTTTGAACTGTATTATAGTAACGATGGCCTTGCAAAACTGCAAGGCTTTTTTTATGCCCTAATTTCTATATCGTCCATACAACACTAGCTACTCCTTAAACTAAAAAACTTTTCCGTCCGGCATGATCCAATCGATTCAAAATATTAAACGAGATTCCATCAGTGAAACCATTGCTTCGCTGGTAGATAACTTTCCAAATGAGGTGGTTTTTTCAACTTCGTTTGGCATAGAAGATCAGGTTTTGACGGATATGATCGCAAAAACAGGAAAAGGAGTTGAAATTTTTACTTTGGATACGGGTCGCTTATTCCAGGAAACCTATTCAACCTGGAATTCTACCTTGTCCAAATACGACATCAAAATCAAAAGCTATTTTCCCCAGACTGCTTCTGCGCAAAATCTTGTGCGCACCAAGGGTCCAAATTCATTTTACGAAAGTGTGGAAAACAGGAAAGAATGTTGCTTTATCCGTAAAGTAGAACCTCTCAAAAGGGCGATTGCGGGAAAAAAAATCTGGATCACCGGAATTCGGTCTGAACAAAGTATGGACCGCCATCTTTCCGATTCTTTTGAGTGGGATGAAGCCAATCAGATTATTAAATATCATCCGATATTGGATTGGACATTTGAGCAGGTTCAGGATTATGTAAAGCAAAATAATGTGCCTTATAATCCATTGCATGACAAAGGATTTGTCAGCATTGGATGCCTCCCATGTACCAGGGCAATAAAACCAGGGGAGGACTTTCGGTCCGGTCGCTGGTGGTGGGAAGATTCGACAAAAAAAGAATGCGGTTTGCACGTTCATGAAGAAAAATTAAGTTAAAACCTCCCAAATTCAAAGAAACAAATGACATCTGATTATCTTAAAAAACTGGAGGCCGAAAGCATTTATATAATGCGTGAAGTGGTGGCCCAATTTGAACGGCCTGCCTTGTTGTTTAGCGGGGGCAAAGACTCAATCACTCTCCTGGAACTTGCCATCAAAGCATTCGCACCCGGAAAAGTTCCGTTTCCATTGGTTCATATAGATACAGGACATAATTTTCCAGAAGCACTGGAATACAGAGATGCTCGGGTGAAAGAACTTGGCCTTCAATTAATTGTAAGGAATGTTGAAGACACCATCCGGGAAAAAAAATTAACGGAGCAAACTGGAAAATTTGCCAGCCGAAACTGGCTTCAAACTTATACGCTGCTGGATACGATTGAAGAATTTGGTTTTGATGCTTGTATTGGCGGAGCAAGAAGAGATGAAGAAAAAGCAAGGGCTAAAGAACGCATTTTCTCTATTCGTGATGAATTTGGCCAGTGGGATCCAAAACTTCAAAGACCTGAATTGTGGAATATCTTTAACGGGAAGATAAATAAGGGTGAGAACGTTCGTGTATTTCCAATCAGCAATTGGACCGAAATAGATGTTTGGAGTTATATCAAATCAGAAGGAATTCCACTTCCTTCCATTTATTTTTCTCATGTGAGAGAAGTGATTGAGCATGAGGGTCAACTTATTGCGGTATCACCTTTCATCAAACTAACAAACGAAGATGTAATTCAAAACCGAATGGTTCGATACCGAACGGTTGGAGACATGACATGCACAGCTGCAGTTGAAAGCTATGCTTCGACGATCGAAGAAGTGATGATGGAAATAATCAGCACCCGAATCAGTGAAAGGGGCGAAACCCGGATTGACGACCGGGCCACAGAAGCTGCAATGGAAGACAGAAAGAAAAACGGATACTTCTAAGCATAAAATACAAATGGATATACTAAGATTTATAACTGCCGGAAGTGTTGATGATGGAAAAAGCACCTTGATTGGCAGGCTTTTGTATGACAGCAAAAGTATTCTGACAGATCAACTGGAAGCTATTGAGAAGAGTTCAAAAAACAGAAACAATGGTGAAATAGATCTTGCCCTTTTAACAGATGGATTAAGAGCCGAACGGGAACAAGGGATCACCATAGATGTTGCCTACCGCTATTTCTCTACTCTCAATAGAAAATTTATCATTGCCGATGCTCCCGGCCATGTTCAATATACCAGAAACATGGTTACAGGTGCCAGCAACTCTGATCTGGTAGTTATTTTGATAGATGCCCGAAAAGGCGTAATCGAACAAACAAGGAGACACAGCATTATTGCTTCTCTTCTGGGGATTTCAAAGGTTTTTGTAACCATCAATAAAATTGATCTCGTTTCTTATTCTGAAGAAAGATATAATGAAATAGTTTCTGAATATGAAGAGGTTGCAAAAAATCTTGACATAAAAGACATTCAGTATTTTCCTGTTTCCGCTTTGAATGGCGATAACATTGTGGACTCATCTCTTTTCACGCCCTGGTACACCGGTCCCACGCTTTTGGAAGCATTGGAAACGGTTGATGTAGAACCCGATGTGGAACATGAAGAAAGCCGGTTTCAGGTTCAATTGGTGATCCGACCCCAAACACCGGAACTGCATGACTATCGCGGATATGCAGGCAGAATCAGTTCTGGAAAATACAAAAAAGGTGATCAAGTCCGGATTTTCCCATCGGGTATAGAAACAGTTATTGACCGGATAGAATTTGCCGGAAAAGAAATTCCGGAAGCACTGGCTGGCGAAAGTATCACGATTTTGTTGAAAGATGAAATCGACATCAGTCGTGGAGACAGCATTTTTCATTCTCAGGATGTTGTCAATGAAACGACTGAACCCGAAGCACTTATTTGTTGGTTGGATGAAAAACCACTTCAAATCGGAAATAAATATCTACTTCAACAAGGCCAGCGTAGGGTTAGGGCGGTGGTTAAGGAAATCAATTTTAAACTGGATGTAAACACGTTGCAGCCCAGCGAAGTGAGCGAGGTAAGACTAAATGAAGTTGTAAAGACTAAGCTTAAATTACAATCTCCAATTGCGGTTGATGCATATAAAACCAATAAAGGCAATGGCTCTGCAATTCTGATTGATGAGACAAGTCATAAAACGGTAGCGGCAGTACTTTTCCAATAAAAACAGGATATGAACGCACAATTGATCAATTCTATCATTTCGTTTAAAAGCAAACAAGGCTGTGCAATACCTGATTTGCAACTGGCTAGAGTGTTTATTAAAGATTTGTTTGAAACATTGTTCATCTGCAATGGGGCCGAAAACAACAAAGCCGTTGTTCTGAGCACCAGGGTCAATAATCATACAAAAGCACTCGAGGAATTGTGCTATCCTGTTTTTCAGGAGTTTGAAACGGCAAAAAGACATTCAGAAATATTTTTTGACAACCTGCATATTTTGTTTGAAAAATGTCTTTTGGATGCAAAGGCGATTTTGGAAGCCGATCCTGCAGCCAAAAATATGGATGAAGTCTTAGTTGCTTACCCGGGCTTTTATGCAATTTATGTGCATCGGATAGCGCATCAACTTCATCTTCAAAAAGTAGATGTTTTGCCAAGGCTCTTTTCTGAAATTGCCCATAGCCAGACAGGAATTGACATTCATCCTGCGGCTCAAATCGGAGAATCGTTCGCCATAGACCATGGAACCGGAGTTGTAATAGGGGAGACTTCTGTGATTGGAAACTCTGTCAAAATATTTCAAGGGGTTACACTTGGTGCTTTGAGTGTGCAAAAAGAAAAGGCTTCAAATAAGAGACATCCAACCATAGGAAGCAATGTGGTGATCTATTCCGGAGCAACCATTCTTGGCGGAGAAACAGAAATCGGACACAACAGTGTGATTGGAGGCAATGTTTGGATTACTCAATCTGTCCCTCCATTTTCCATCGTTCTTCAACACAACGACATCAGCATTTCGGATAAAAAATCATTTACCGAACCTATGAATTTCATGATTTAAAGATGATTTTCAGTCAATTACAACAATTCACCTTAATAAAAATACGATGAAAGCAAATTCCATTTTAGAAACCATTGGCAACACGCCCCATGTGCGGATTAATAAAATTCTTGGTCAGGACCATGAAATCTGGATCAAACTTGAAAAAACAAATCCAGGCTCCAGCATCAAAGACAGAATCGCTTTGGCCATGATTGAAGATGCTGAGAAGAAAGGCATTCTTAACAAAGATTCGGTGATCATCGAACCTACCTCGGGCAACACCGGAATAGGTCTTGCCTTAGTCGCAGCGGCAAAAGGCTATAAATTAATTCTCACCATGCCAGAGAGTATGAGTTTGGAAAGAAGGCGTTTGATGAGTGTGTACGGTGCTGAATTTGTGCTAACACCACGAGAGAAGGGAATGAAAGGTGCAATCGAAAAGGCCGAAGAACTTGCAAAAGAAACGCCAAATTCCTGGGTTCCTCAACAGTTTAACAACGAAGCAAATTCTGAAATTCACAGACAAACTACGGCTCTGGAAATTCTAGAAGATTTTCCAGATGGACTGGATTATATGATTACAGGTGTTGGAACCGGAGGACACATTACAGGATGTGCCGAAATTCTAAAGGCTAAATTTCCAAACCTTAAAGTATTTGCAGTTGAGCCTGAGTTGAGCCCCGTGTTGAGTGGTGGTGCTCCTGGTCCACACCCACTTCAGGGAATCGGGGCAGGATTTGTACCCAAAATTTTGAATACAACAATACTGGATGGCATCATCACCGTGGGCAAAGACGAGTCGTACGAATTTGCAAGAAAGCTTGCCAAAGAAGAAGGAATTTTTGTTGGCGTATCAACCGGTGCTTCGCTTGCCGCAGTAGCCAAAAAACTGCCGGATATTGCAAAAGGAGCAACAATATTAACATTTAACTACGACACCGGCGAGCGATACCTAAGTATCGAAGGCTTGTATTAAAACAGATTCTGCATGAAAAAGGGGAAAGTAATTCTTATGGGAGCCGGACCTGGAGATCCGGAATTAATAACTGTAAAAGGAGCGAGGTATCTTGCTCAGGCAGAGGTAATTCTTGTGGATAGGCTTGTCTCAGCTCAAATAACAGAGCAGTTTGCAAATCCAAATGCCATCCTGATTTCGGTTGGAAAACAGTGCTCCCGCGGAATTCGGACACCCCAAAGCAGCATCAACGACCTTTTGGTTGAATATGCCCAAAAAGGAAAATTGGTGGTTCGTTTGAAGGGAGGAGATAGCTCCATTTTTTCCAACATTCTGGATGAATTAGAGACTTTAAACGACCACGATATTCCGTATGAAATTATTCCAGGCGTTACTTCTTTTTCAGGTGCAGCAGCGTATGCAGGAATTCCACTTACTGCACGGAATCATTCAAAAGGCATCCGAATTGTAACGGCGTATAAAACAGATGAAGTGCCCGAAGAAACATGGAAAGACTGGGCTAAAACCGATGATACCTTAATCTTTTACATGAGCGGGCAGAAAATAAGGGAAATCTGCCTTCAATTGATTCATCATCAAATCGATCCGGAAAAGGGA
>Ga0105046_10018196_pt1 | contig 10707 bp, 10 predicted proteins | sample MAT03_FD_78385 | JGI IMG/M metagenome (GOLD analysis project Ga0105046, IMG submission 78385) | Freshwater microbial communities from Lake Fryxell liftoff mats and glacier meltwater in Antarctica - MAT-03 (megahit assembly) | ecosystem: Environmental > Aquatic > Freshwater > Ice > Liftoff...
AAACGCCTCTAAACCCAATGGGTTACGACATTTCTCTCGGCTTGCTCGAGAACATTTGCAAGGACGTACATCGGTTGAACGTCCAACAATTTTGCGCACGACCGAGGATGTTTTTTGCCTGTTTGGTTCCGGCTCGTCCGGCTTAAGGAATACATAACTCGCTCCTTCCGGATCCCGCACGCGCAATCCATCAACAGAGCGCAAAATCCGTGGGATGTCATCGCGAATCTGCTGATGGCCCATGATCCTTTCAGAAATCCATTCAGATGGTTCGGAGAACCACGTGCGAAGCACGGCCTGAGAATACCCGGCCGCGCGCGGGGACACGATCGCCTGTAACTTTTCCATACGTTCGATAATTTCACAAGGACCGATTGCGATTCCGAGCCTGTAGCCACTGAGCGACTCAGTCTTAGACGGACCCATAATCGTAATTAGTTTAGCTGGGCTAAGACTTGTTTCCCTTAAATGGGTGTAGTTATGTCCCTTATAAACTAGTCTGGAATAGAGCTGATCAACGATAACGGTCACCCCATACCGCTCAGACAAACCTGCAATTTCGCCAATCTCTTCTCTGGAGTAGATCACATCAGTCGGATTATTCGGATATGAGAACACAAATGACTTGCAGCCGACTTTAAATGCATTTTCAAGCTGTGTAAGATCTAATCCTGCTCCACAATCGACGTCCAAATAATCCATTCTAATGTCGATCACCTCCGATCCCAGGAACTTCGCTATGCTTCGATTTGCAAAATAATCAGGGCAAAATATAGCGACTTTATCGCCTGACGAGATGTTGGCCGACATCGCGAGAAACAACGCACCTTGTGTTCCCGGCATAATAATCAACTCATCAGCATTCTCAATAGCCAGACCGGTGAATTCACCAAGACATTCGGCGAGGTAAGCGCGAATGTCTTCGCGCCCTCGATACTCCGTGTAAGCCTGATTCCCACCGCTGCGGACGCCGTCCATAAAGATTTGCAAAGAAGCTGGCGTCGTCGGGAACGCTTCGGAATCCACGTCGCCATGTGAAAAATCTACGGGCTCGCCGGGAAGCATCTCGCCCTTAAACACTGAGATATCCGACGTCTTATTATGGCGGGCTTCTTGGCCAGGCGCCTTGCTCGTCGAAATACTCGCGAATTTATCGGGAAATGAAGAAGTTGGCACGCCTAAAAATACAACGCAGAATCTGTGTGAGGTCGCAGTATTTCGCGATTAAGGATTACACGCTTCCATAGCTGTAATACCTTTTGGTGGGAGATCTTGTTTGTTCATGTTGTATTTTGCAAGGAGTACAAGGTGCTCTGGACTGCCCACGAATGCGGAAAGAGCCTCATTAAACTTATTCACGAGCGCCGTATCGGTCTGACGGAACACGAAGCCAGCATACTGGATACTGGGCTTGCCATTAACTATTACATCGGCAAAAGGCTCGGCGATCTCAAGCTTCGCATCCGGGTTTTCTTGCACGATCCCGTTGAGCGAAACACGATCCAATATGACGCCGTCGACGCGACCTGATCGCAATGCGGCAACCGTCGCTGTTACATCGGGAAACCGTTTAACACTGCTCGCGGTTAATCCTCCTTCAGCTGCGATTTTATCCGACGCACCGCCCTGAACGGTGGCAACCGTTACGCCCGCGCCATTCTTTATGTCGCTGATGCTATTCAATTTCTTCGGATTGCCGTTGGGAACGAGAAGTCCCATGCGTGAGGCATAGTGCGGGTTTGAAAACGCGACCTGCTTACAGCGGTCAGGCCGAATAAACATACCGGCAGCGATCAAGTCAACTCGGTCGGCTTGCAGGCCTGGGATCATGCTGCCAAAATCGGTAACAACTCCCTCCATTGCTTTTCCACCGAGAGCAGTCATTATGCGCTGGGCTATCTCGTAGTCGATCCCTGACAGTGTTCCATCCGGCTTCTTAAACGCAAACGGATACTGATTTGCGATAGATATGCGCACTTTGCCCGTTTCCGAAATGCGCGTGAGCGTGTCTCGTGCGCTGGCTGGCTGGGAAAAGAAGATCGTAGGGCCGAGAACGCTGAGACACATTAGTTTCACAAGCTTATATTTCATAGTCATATTGCACTCCATTATTTAATTGAGACTCTGCGAGCCCGGCGAAGAAACGGTGCGAGCGCCGCACCAGAAACAGAATTTTCTACTGTATAGAAACGGACCAGAACAGCTATGATCTATAAATATTTTTAATAGAATCTCCTTCCGACAGAAGATCTATCACTTTGGATCAAGCGCCCTGACGAGCTTTTCAATTTGGACACCCACGATAGTTGATGCCTCTTCAATTTCATGTCCGAAATACGCGTCACAACAGCGCGGAATTGACCAAAGCGCCCTCCCTTCTGCGAGGTCCTCCAGTTTCATTTATTGCGCTGCCAATGTTAGCAAGCAGGACCGTGCGCGACACCACAATCGGATCGTAGTGCATGGCAAGCGAGCGAAAAGTAGGTGCCATCTCGCTAGAGGCGGCGATCAAACAACGCGTCGGATGAACATCAAGAAGCCGAACGGATTCATCGATCGCGGCATCGACAGTATCACCGGACTGAACCACGAGAAGTCCGTCGCCAGCATCAAACATCTGAACGATTTTGCTCATTTCTGATAAGCCATAGCCGAAGCATCAACGCATCTGTGGGAGTGCCCGCATCACCGCTGAACATTACCAGGAGGAGCGAGTCTCAAAGACCGATTACCCTCAAAATCGACGACATCTAAAAACATGCGGTCTTCCAACCCTACGCAACGGTATGAAGTGCCATCAACTTCCCAAAACCGCCCCGCCTAGCCGTGACCTGCATTAGCTCGAGTGCATGCCAAACCATCGCCTGGTTACTTGTAACGACGGGCCTATTTATCTCTTTTTCAATCAAACCTGCGATCTCTGCACTGCGCAGACCTGTGCAAGAAATGAAAAGCGCGTCAGCCTTGTTATTCTTGTGGATTTTGATCGCCGTACGCAATATCTCTTTCGGCTCAACCCGAATGATTTGACTGTCACGTTCGAGTCCAAAGTAACAATCCGCAACGATTTCTATCCCGAACTTGCAAACCATATCGCAGACTGTTTCATGCAGGTCCCGATGATAGGGCGTTATGACGTTTATACGCGAAGCACCGAGGGCACGTAACGCGGCCCGAACTGCTGTGGGCGGTGTTGTGACAAACACGTTTGGCCGCACCTTCTTGATGCAGTTAAATACTGAATGCTCCCCTAGCACGACTGTACCGCTTGTGCAGCCGTACGCGATGAGTTGAATGTCATCACCAGGCAAGAGCCGCTCTACGCCTGCAGTAAGTTCGGTTCCAATATCACTTAATGTTTTAGCATTTATTTCATCCGCATTGAGAACGCGCGAAACAAACAGAGTTACATCGTCAGGCAGCATTGCTCGAAGATCGGTTTCCGAAAGTTGGTCCGTTGCCAGTGCGACCAGGCCCATTCGATAACGCCCCCCGGGGGGCGACCCCAGGCTAACCTCGACCAGCTCGCCGGATGTGCGTGTAGTTTTCATTGGCGCTCCGCCCTCACAAATCAAGTACCAGTCGGCCAGACCGACAGCCGGAACAGCAGATCATCAAGCTCTGATTGCTTGCCCGCTCAGTTTCGCTCAAAACTGCGTCGCGGTGGTCGGGAGTTCCTTCGATGACACGGACTTCACAGCTACCGCAAATCCCCTCACGGCAGGAAAAAGGCGCGTCGACGCCAACAAGTAACAGTGCATCGAGAATAGTCGAGCCCGGGGGTACTTCGACCTCGCGGCCTTGCCGCTGCAAAACAACAGTAAAACCACCCGTGTTTGCTGGCGCCAATCCGGAAGTGAAACGCTCCAAATGCACCCGCTCGGGCCGGAATCCATTCGCTGCAGTCGCCGCTTCGTATGTTTCGAGCATCGACACAGGGCCGCAACAATAGGCATCGGCATCGGCGCGACAGCGGGCTAGGATTTCTCCTACGTTTAAAGGCCCTCCGCGATCGTCATCGAAATGCTCTTGCACACGTGGGTCACCCGAAAAAACGCAATCGGCAAGGAGCGCATACAACGCGGACGCGTTTCGCGTACGTGTCGCATAATGTAGTTCCCAGCTCTCCCGGAGCTTTTCAGCGCGGCGGATCATAGAAACGATCGGGGTGATACCAATCCCTCCTGCAATAAAGACGCTGTGAACCGCCTTCTCTCTGAAGGGAAAATTGTTGCGGGGCAAGCCAGAGGTAACAACTTGCCCGGCAGCCAAATTATCGAAAATGTAGCGGGAACCACCCTTGCTTGTCGCTGAAAGACCCACTGCGATTACATATCGATCAACGACGTCGCCATAATTAACAAGAGAATAACTGCGCGTAATTCCGTTGGGTAGATGCAGTTCGATATGTGAACCCGCCTCGAACGGCGTCATCGTATTTCCAATAACGGGCGTCAATTCGAGCCGCATGATCGTGTTCGCGACCTTCTCCTTCCTCGCGACGAGTGCATTAATCAGCAATTGGGCCTTGAGGGGTGGACATGTCAATCAGCGAGAAGTCGCAACTCCCCGGTCGCCAGACTGCGGTCCAATGACACGTTCGACAAAGTAGTTGGCGATACCGTGCGCCCCCTCTTCTCGCGGGGAGTAGCGGCCCATCCGGGATAGTTCAGAGCGCAGTCCCGGCTGAATCTTGGCAGCGATATCTACATCCTCCTTCCAAACCGCGTCGCGGCCGCTATAGAACGAGGGATCACGTAGGCCGGGGTCGCCATCGCGGACGGTGTGTTTGGGAAAGCAGAAGTACGTGACCACACGCGTCTTTTCAACACCAAGCGGGAGATGGGTGCGGAACATTACGAAGTAGGGTGTTAAATTCAAAGCAATATTCGGCTGGATCCAAAGCCAATAAACCCCCATCTGCTCTTTGTCAGTCAAATCCTTGATCATTTCGAAATGCTTGGCCGACTTTATGGTCAGACTGCCAAGTCCGTACGTCACGATTGCCGGGCCAAGGCGGTCTTCCATCGTCCAGATTGAAGTCTCGTTCGGATTCAGATGCTTCTTATGGACGATATCATGATGATAGTGATCGAGTCCATTCTCGACGAGTACTTTCCAGTTGCAATCTACATCTTCGGTCGTGACGCGCGTTGCAACCATATCGCCGACCTTATAGTCCGCCACCAGTTGCGGTAGACGCCCTAGCCATTGAGTAAGTGAAGGAGCGCTCATATCGAAATTGACGAAGATTGAGCCTTCCCAGATTTCAAGCTGGAGAGGAATCAAACCGTGCGCACCGAAATCAAAACTGCGCACGTCGTCCATAGGACGTGGCCTGCCCGGCGTGCTGAGCAGACTGCCGTTGAGAGCGTAGGTCCACTGATGATAAGGACACTGAAAGGTACGGCAGTTTCCACTGCCCTCGACTAAAAGTGCGCCCCGATGGCGGCAGACGGCGAGGAAGGCATGTAATTCGTCCGACCGATCACGAACTACCACGACGGGCTCGGTGCCAATCTGGAGCGTTAGATAGTCTCCAAGTTTAGGGAGTTGCTCCACGCGACCGGCCATCAGCCACTCTTTCCGAAAAATCTCGTCCACCTCGCGCCGATACCACGTCTCGGATGCGTAGCAATACGCCGGCGGTGGCGTGGCGTCGAGAATGGGCCGACGCGTTGCCTCAAAATTCTTTTCGCAAAAGATACCATCTGTAATAGACATCCTGTTTCTTTCCATAATTAATATGTCGGTTGATAATAGTAATTTGTGCCTCAGTAACACCAACTACGATTGACTTCATTTCTGAGCTTTTCACCTTTCAAATGGCGTTGGATATTCTCGAAGAATATGTCTAAGGCTCGGTCCATGAAATTGGCCGTGTCATCCGCCAACACATGTGGCGTGAGGATCAAGTTAGGTGCGTCCCAAAGCGCCGCTTCGGGGGGTAGAGGCTCACGGGAAGCAACATCGAGCACTGCGCCGCTTAGGTGTCGCAGGCGTAAAGTTTCGATTAGCGCCGGTTCGTCGACGAGACCACCACGCCCAAAATTTATGAGCGCTGCGCCTCTGCGCATCAAAGCAAAGCGCCGCGCGTCCATCATGCCCTGGGTCGACGGCGTCAGGGGGGACGTCAATAGAACGATGTCTGCGCGTGGGAGAACGACGTCGAGTTGGTCAGGTGTGAACATGTGATGGACATGAGGGTGGGCTTCGCCCGACCGGCGAATACCAATAACAGTCATCCCCAGTCTATTTGCTTCTTCTGCGGCTGCGCCACCAATATTGCCGACGCCAACGATCACAATCGTTCCACCATCTGGCGTGGAAGTAAAAATGCGGTCCCAGCGCCTTTCGCGTTGTGCGGTGATCAGCGCGGGAAGGCGCGAGTGCGCCATCAGAATCGCCATGAGAATTGACTGACGGGGCTTCGCGCCATGTGCTCCGGCGATGGAAGCAAGCTTTACTTTGTCTGGTATCCAGTCGAGAGGCACCATTGCGTCTATGCCCGCAGCGAAGACCTGCACATAGGAAACGTTCGGCGCGCGCTTCATAAAATCAGCGGTCTTGAAGCGGCCGGCCCCGAATACACTCGCCGTTCGCAGTTCTGCCCTGTCGTCTTTGTCGGAGGCGATTGTAATTTTAAGCTGCGGTGCGAGCGTAGGACACCGGCCTAGCGCCCGATCCAGTAAATCGGGCGTGAACTGAAAGATCGGCGCCAATTCGCTGCAATTTTCGAGATAGATTTCAAGCAATCTGATCGCCTTCACGGATGTGTTTGACTACGCATCCTGGGGCAATGCCTTGCTGGGGTCAACTTCAAATAGCTAATAATTGAGCGCGGAGTTCAATGATTTATTTGCTAAACGAAAGGCTTTAAGTCCGCGTAGCCGCAGCAAGCCGGTCCATGGTCATCTTGACCAGAAGACGGAACTTTTCAGCTGCGGGAAACAGGGTAGAGCCCTCACGCGAAATTATGCCCAGCGGCCGAATAATCAGCGGTTCAGTTATCACGCGCGACTCCAGATGGGGAGAGGGCATTAGTGATAAACAAAACGAAGTTACAGGCGCTATGCCGAGGCCCTTTTCTACCAAAACCATTAGCGTAGACAACTGCTCCGCCTCGCAATGAACCTCAAATTTTATACCCGCGCGCGCAGCGGCACCCTCAAAAAGCTGACGCATTCCGGTCGCGATTGATTGCAGAACAAGTCGTTCGCGTAGCACCTCAGCCAGTGGAACCGTATCCAATTGCTCGAATCGGTGACCCCGGCGGAAAAGCACATGAAACGTGTCCTCGTAGAGAGGTGAAAAAACTACCGCTTTTCGTTCGTTAGGGCGGCCGCCAATACCAAAATCGCAATCGCGGCTTAAGACTAGCGAGGAAATCTCACTATCGTTAACGTCCCGAATCCTTATACGGACTCCGGGAAACTGTTGCGAAAATAGGGTCAGGCACGGCCCCAGCACAGTCTCGATCGTCGAAGGTAAACAGGCGACAACGACCTCCCCCTCCCGTAACCCGGCGCGGCTCTCGGTACTCTCAATTAGAAGATCTAATTCGGTCACAACTCGCTGCGCGCCCGTTAGAAATTCCTTGCCGGCGTCAGTTAATTCAACATTCCGGGTGTCGCGATCAATCAGGCGTAAGCGCAGCAAATCTTCAAGCGCAAGAATACTACTCGTAAGAGCGGGTTGGGAGAGACATATGTGCTCAGCAGCGCGTGTATAGTTTCCGTGCTTGGCAACAGCGATAAAGGCACGAAGTTGTCTCAACGTGATGGCCTGAACTGACATAAGCTGCCTTCAGGCCTCCCGGATCGCTCTTAAGAAAGAACGTGTACGGTCCTCTCGAGGGTCGTCCAGAATCTGTTCCGGCGTGCCATCTTCCAAAATTCGGCCCCCATGTAAGAATAATATCCTATCGGATATTTCACGTGCCACATTCATCTGGTGAGTGACCATGAGGATCGTAAAGTCTTGTTCGCTAGCCAACCGTCGTATAACCGTAAGCACTTCGCCCACTGTCTCTGGGTCGAGCGCCGAAGTCACCTCATCGAACAAGAGGATTTTTGGACGCATGGCAAGACAGCGGGCGATCGCCACACGCTGCTGTTGACCGCCCGAAAGCTGCGCTGGATAACTGTTTCTTTTTTCGCTAAGTCCTACCATTGCCAACAGTTCCTCGGCGCTTAGCATAGCGTCGTCTTTACTAAGACGCAGCACACGCATTGGCGCTTCGGCAATGTTATGCAAGGCCGTCATATGCGGGAACAAGTTAAAGCTTTGGAATACCATGCCGATCTGACGTCGAATTTCTGAGGCATGAGGCGACATGACGCTGCCCTTCCCTCGATCGTCCCAGAGACTTCGACCGTGGACGATAATTTGGCCTTCCTGAATTGTTTCCAAAGTCATCAAGACGCGTAGAACCGTCGACTTGCCGGAACCACTTGGCCCGATAAGTGAGATATGCTCGCCTTCGACAACGTCGAGGTCGAGATTGTGCAGCACGCGGAGATTGCCGAAGAGTTTGCTAACGGAACGAAATGATACCGCCGGTGGGCGTCGGATTTTGTCAGACATCAGGCACCTCTTTTTGATTCCAGTTCCTGCCAAACGCAGATTCCGCGAAGCGTATGCAACGTGCGGCAACTGCGCTGAGTATGAGGAAGACGATGCCCACGATGGTCATCGGCTCAAGGTAACGAAAGTTTTCCTGGCCAATATCCTTCGCAATAAACATGATTTCGGCAACACCAATCGTGGCAAGGATAGGCGAGCTTTTCGCAAGATATATCAAAAAATTTCCGCTTGGCGCTAAGATGCGAGGAATGGTCTGAGGAACAATGATGCGTAAATATGTGTCTCGCGCGGAAAACCCAAGCGCTGTAGACGCGTCCCTTTGCCCGTGTGGCAGTGAATCCAATCCCGAGCGAAAGACCTCCGACATGTAGCAGCCGTAATGTATCGATAAGCCTAGTACACCTGTGGTGTACGGGTCGAGAATGATGCCGGCCTCAGGCAGTACGAAGAACAGACAGTAAACCTGTACGATCAGCGGCGTCGAGCGGATAAACTCAATGAAGGCACCAACAGAACGCCCGACCAGCCTAAACTTCACCCGACGCAGGAGCAAAAGGACAATCCCAAACATCACCGCTAGGGCAAACGACAGAACCGCCAAGACAATGGAAATCCAAGTGGCAGACAGGATGCGCGGCAAAATTTCGAGTGCGAAGGCGAAGTCGAACCAAGGTTTCATCTGCGCACCTCAAGATTCTTGGGTTTAAGTAAACGTGAATTGCGCTTTGCGTTCGCCCTGTCAATCCCCTCCGAAGTCCGCCAGAAGCTGAGGCGCGATTCGATAAGACTGTTCAAAAATATTAAAGCCTGCGCGATCAAATAGTAGATTGTCAAAACAATAAGAAACGCGGGTAATGCGTCGAAGGTTCGCACTACGATGGATCGACCTGCCTCAGTAAGTTCTGAAAGGGTGATCAAGGATGCGTATGAGGTCGCCTTGAGTAGCATCACAAGTTCGTTGCCGAAAAGCGGCATGATTGCAGCAAGCGCCTGCGGAAAAATGATGTGCCGCATGCGCTGTCTATCATTCATACCGAGCACCCGCGCCGCCTCGTATTGGCCTTTCGGCACAGCCTGAATTGTGCTACGAATGTATTCAGCCGTATACGCTGAGTGAGATAAGGCTAGTCCCAATACTGCAGCCGTCCAAGCTGATAGTGTCACACCAAGAAATGGAAGTGCGTAATAGGCCCAAAACAGGATCACAATCGTTGACAAACCGCGGAAGATTTCTACATATGCTGTACAAAAAATGCGAACAATCTTATTGCGAGAAATAAGGCCAAAACCCACGGCAAGAGCCAGAGCGATTTCCAAAGCTAATGCCGACGCAAACAAACCCAACGTCAGCATTGTTCCTTGAAACAGCAGATAGCCCCACTCGTTTAGAAGCGTTACTATTTTAAAAAACGTGCTCATTTTATTAAGCCGATTCCGCGAATTGCGGGTCGCAGGAATCTAGCTTTGCGAGCGTGCTGCACATAATCAAACACATTCATTTGATCGCATCACTTCCCCAAGGTTTTTGAAATGCCTTAACAGTCAAATTCCACTTCATTCTTACTTTAGTCTTTAACAACAAGATCGATGGGAACTCGAGATAACCGTTCGCAACCGGTTTCAGTTGTCAAAATCGTCTGGCTTGGGCACATCGCTGATCCACTGTCGCTATCTACAAAAACGATGTTCAGGAAAAACACCATGTTTGGTTTGCAGAGAGCTGAATTACCCCGGTACAGCATCGGTTGGTCCATCCAGTTCGGCGGGAATGTTGCGCCGAGCGAATAGCCGCAGGCGTTATATCGGTGCTTCTCAAGTCCTGCCTTTTGGCTAACCCGAAGAAAAGCATCGAAGACATCAGCAAGCGGGCGCTCTGGCCGGAAAGCCTCGAGACAGGCGTCGGTTGCTTCGACTGCGGTTTCGTGCAGATATCTGTGGCGCGCACTCGCTGGTCCCATCAGAATCGTGCGCATATTAACTGCGTGATACCGCCGGTAAGATGCTCCAAATTCGATCGTAAGCTGGTCTTGCGCCGAAAGCTGGCGGCGACCAGAAAAGGGTCGGCTCAGCAGTGCATCTCGACCAGAGCCAATAATCATTTCAATCGAGGCTTCATCACCA
>Ga0105046_10018198_pt1 | contig 10706 bp, 10 predicted proteins | sample MAT03_FD_78385 | JGI IMG/M metagenome (GOLD analysis project Ga0105046, IMG submission 78385) | Freshwater microbial communities from Lake Fryxell liftoff mats and glacier meltwater in Antarctica - MAT-03 (megahit assembly) | ecosystem: Environmental > Aquatic > Freshwater > Ice > Liftoff...
ACCGGCCGACCGCCTCTTCACCGCCGAAATGCTCGACCGCATGACCCGGCCGCGCCAATAAAACAAACCACCGCCGTAAACCCGATCTTGGCCATCACCATCGTCGGCAATCCGGGATCGCTCTTTGACAATTGAATAGCATCGAACGCTGGCAACCTTCACCGACTCGCCCGCCCTGTCCGCAAGACTCGGGCGAGTCGCGAAGTGCGGCGCCTCACCGGCTGCGGTGCAGGATCTCCACTGCGTTTCGGACATACTGCTCGTCCGAAAGCGCCTCGACTGCCTCCGCCGGAAACTCGACCAGCCGCCGGAATATGCCTGCCAACTCTCGGAATAACTCGATGCGCGCTGAATCCTCTAGCTGATCCCGCCGAACCAGCGCGTCCAGCGCCACGCCCGCTAGCTCCGGCGCCGTCCTCTGACGAAGCCGCGCCGCAAGATGCGGATGCTCCAACATCGAGTTAAACTTGCCGGCCAGCAGTTTCTGCCAGTCCGGCGGCTCCAACTGCCTGGCTCGCACCACCACCGTGTTGGCCGCCAGATCGCCAACCCGCTGCCCATAACGGGTTCCCAGCGCCGCCAGCCCGCCCACCAGATAAAACGCCGGCAACATGTCCACCGGACGCAAAAGGTTCCGCACCACTATCTGCGACAAATGAATCGGCAGCCCGTCCCTATCCATCACGCGGATCCCAAGCAGCCGCTTGCCCAGCGTCTGTCCCTGCCACAGCCATTCCGCCAGAATGCTGTAGAGCATCGAGATCACGAAGTACAGCACCGTTCCCAGCCCCTGAGCCGCGTCCGCGTTGAAAGCCGCCAGAACCGCAATTACCTTCTGCACGACTGACCCCGCCACCATCACCACCGCCATGTCTATCGCCAACGCCAACAGTCGCGACACCGGCCCGGCCAGCGGCAGCGTAAACTCCATTCCCTCGGGCGTCCGCAACTCCAGCTTTGCCTCGTTATAGAGTGCTTTCATTCGCCCCGCCTCGGATCAAAAACAGCGCCAACGCCGCCATCTCCACCACGCCGAATCCGATCTTCAACGCATACGGAATCACCGGCTCGTGATACTGCGAAAAGAACGACTCGATGACCCCGGCCCATACCATCAACACCGCTATGCCGCCCGCCATCGTCACTAGATCCGGCAACACCGCCCGCAATCGCAATCGCCGCGGCAAACGATTCCCCCAGCCGATCAACGCATGCCCCAACACCAGCCCCGCCTGCCCCGCCAGCAGAATAGCCGGAATCTCCACCGACCCGTGCGGCAGAATCCATCCCAACAGGAAAACCAGTTGGCCGTCGGCGATATAGTCCACCGAAATCGCGCCCATGATCACGCCGTTATAGAACAGCAGCACAATCGTCCCCAGCCCAAAGGTCATCCCCAGCCCCAGCGTGAAGAACGCCACTCGCGTGTTATGCGTCATCAACTGCGCCGAAAACCGCCCGCGAGCCTGCGAGATGTTCTTCCCCTGGTCCACCATCTCCTTCTTCACCCGCTCCGTCGGCGTCTGTTGCCCATGCCCGAACGGCAGCAGCGTCGCCTTGGCCGTCGGGTCGATTTTCAGCGCCACCGCGCCAAAGGCACAGCCCACCAGGAACAGCCCGGCACTCAATGCCAAAGCCGCCGCATGCCGCCGTACCGCCACCGGAAATGCTGCGGTAAACCACTGCCACCACCGCCCCCGGCCGCGCTCTCTCCCCCGCACATAGATGCTCGCGTAACTGCGAGCGACCAGTTGCTCCAAGTACCCCCGCAACTCCCGCTCCGAAGTGAGGTGCCTTACCTCCGCCAAATGCGCCGACGTCTGCTGATAGAGCCTGTAGAACGCCTCCGTCCGCGCCAAATCCCACTGCGGATCCGGGTCATGCTCCAGGTGGGTCAACCCCAACTCCAGCTCCTTCCATATGGGCCGCGCCGATTCCAGAAAACGCTGCATGTCCAGGATCACAGCAGTTGCCTCTGTTTCACTTCGTCATAGAGCCCCAGCACCTTCGCCGCCAGCGCCCCCGGCTGCACCATATGGAAACGTACCCCGTGGATCCGCAGCGACATCTCCAACTCGCGCAGCGCCCGCCACTGCAAATGCCCCGCCAGTCCGGCGTACAGATCGGCGTCCTGCCCCGCCATCACCGGTTCCACCCCGCCCGGCTGAAGCATCACCACGTACGGCAAATGCCGCTTGCCCAATAGCGTCGCCGCTTTATCCAGGCTCAACGCCGCCGACGGCTCATCCAACGCCGTCAACAGGAACAGCAGCGACCGCTTCGGAACCCGGGCGCGCAAGAAGGCCGCCAGCTCAAAAAAGTCGGCCGGCACCGGCTCCGGCTGCGCGTCGAACATCGCCGCCCGGCACGCCGCGTAGTGCGCCTTCCCGTTCCGCGCCCGCAAAAACCGCGACACCTCCCGGTGAAAGAGGATCACCCCAAACCGGTCCCCGCGCTGTTCCGCCGCCGTTCCCAACAGCAGCGCCACCCGCAGATACTCATCCAGCGCCGAGCTGTCCCCGAACCGCCGCGCCATCAGCCGGCTAACGTCTACCACCGCGTAGATCTCCTGCATCCGCTCCGTCTGAAACACCTTGGTAATCGGCACGCCTCGCCGCGCCGTCGCCTTCCAGTGGATCTCGTCAAACCCGTCGCCAGCCGTATACTCCCGCAGCTTCTCGAACTCCCTTCCCTTACCCACCTGCCGGATCAGCCGCGCCCCCATCTGCCCCCGCACCCGTGCCAACAGGCTCCCGTACTTGGCCGCGTCGGGGAACACTTTCACCTCCAAGCCCAGCGCCAACGCCCGCCCGCACTCCCACAACCCCAACGGCGATCGCAAGGAGACGTGCAACTGCGCCAGCGGATACCGTCCCCGTTCCTGCGGCGTCATCCGCCACTGCAGTTCGTACTCCGTGTGCCCCGCCGCCAACGCCAAAGCCACCTCCTCCGCCCCGCAAACGAACGATGCCGGCAATGCCAACCCGGCCATTCCCTTCCCCGCCAACGCCGCCGGTTTTTGCAGCCGCACCGTCAGCCCCGATTCCCTTGCCTGCGCCATCTGCCCGTCGTCTTCGGAATAGGCCGCCATCCCGTCCATTCGCGACCGGCCGTACCAAACGTCCACGAAGCACACCACCGCCAACAACACCAGCGAAAGCCAAAGCAACGGATGCGCCGCCGGCCACACCGCCACGGCAATCCCCAATGGCGCCCAAACAAGCCCCACGAGCCAAACCAGCGCTGGCGCCGGCCGTATCATGCCGGTACAGGCACACTCGCCAGAATCTTCTTCACCGCTTCCTCAACCGTCAATCCCTCCACCTCAAACTCCGGCCGCAAGATCAGCCGGTGCTCCAGTACCGCCGGGGCGAGAGCCTTCACATCGTCGGGCGTCACATAGTCGCGCAGCGCCAACGCCGCATTGGCCCTGGCCGCGGCCAGCAGCGCTTGCGTCGCCCGCGGCCCCGCGCCCACCAGCACGCTCTCCTCCTGCCGGGTCCGCCGTACCAGATCCAGCACATACCCCACCAGTTCCTCCCGCATCTTCACCTGATCCAACGCCGCTCGCAGCGCGCCCAGCCATTCGCCCGACAGCAACGCCCGCACCGATCCGCTCACCAGCCGCTTCTCCGGTGCGTCGCCAACCAGCATCCGGTGCGCCAGTTCCAACTCCGCGTCCCGCCCCGGCAACGGCATGCGGATCTTCAGCATAAACCGGTCCTTCTGCGCCTCGGCCAGCGGATAAGTGCCCTCAAATTCAATCGGGTTCTGCGTGGCGAATACCGTAAAGCCAACCGGCAGCTTATAGGTCTCACGGTCCATGGTCACCTGCCGCTCCTGCATCGCTTCCAGCAACGCCGACTGCGTCTTCGCCGGCGCCCGGTTGATCTCGTCAGCCAGTACGTAGTCCGCGAAAATAGGCCCCGGCGCGAACGAGAACTCGTTCTTCTGCATGTTGAAGATGCTCGTCCCGGTAATATCGGCCGGCATCAGGTCCGGCGTGAACTGGATGCGCTGAAAGCTCCCGCCCATCACTACCGCCAACGTCCGCGCCAGCAGCGTTTTCGCGACACCCGGCACGCCCTCCAACAACGCGTGCTGCCCGCACAGTATGGCAATGAGCGCATGCTCCACCGCCAGTTCCTGGCCAATCACCACCTGGTGTATCTCCGCGCGGACCACCGCCAGCGCCTGCTGCATCTGTTCCAATGTCATGCCGATCCCTTTCGCATCCGTACCGCCGCCTGCAACTCCGCGTATCCCAGCCGGACGTCCTTCATTTCGCGCGCTCTTTCCAGTGCCGCGTCCATCTCCGCCGCCCGCCCCTTGTGCCACGACGGCAGCAACGGCAGCGCCCGTTTCCATTCGTCAACCAGCGTGCCTAGAAGCTTCGCCCGCGGGACCCGCTGCGCCAGCAGCGTGCGCAGCGAAGCCGCCGGCTGCGGCGCCATCGACGGCGCTACCGGCTCCCGCTCCGGCAGCATCGACACGGAGTTCCGCCACACAAAAAGCAACGCCCCCAGCAGCAGCATCCCGATCGCCGGGAACAGCCGGTAGCGCTGCAGCAGCAGGCCAACACCGCCCGTCTCAACCACGCCCAAATGCGACTCGTCGAACACCACCGGCAGACCGTTCGCGAACAGCCTCGCCAGCAGGTCCGTTTGCCGCCCATCCTGCAATTGCCCGTTCCGCAGCGGCGAAGCATCCGCTAGCAGCCATATCCGGCCCTTGCCGGCCAGCTTGCAGCGCTCTCTCGTCCCTATCAGACACTGCCAGTCATCGGACTTCAGCGCGACTTCCGTCCGCGTCGCCTGCACGAACCCCAGCTTCTCCGTCCGAACCGTCGACTTCACATCCGAGGGGCGCAATGCCAACAACAGCATCCCGTCCGCCGAGAGCAGCTTTTCCAGCGCTTTAGCACTCTGCAAAATCAGCGGTGAGGCGCCCATCAGAACGTATTGGACCCGCTTGGGCCCGCTCTCCTGCCAGGGCTCGTAGTTGCGTGAGACGGCCACTCCGCCCGTCCGCTGCAACGCCAGGAACAGCACCTTTGTTCCCATAGGATCCGATCGCATCGTCGACCACTCCGGGTACACATCGCCCTGCGCGATCGACTGGAGCATCCGCGGAATCAGCAGCGCAATGAACGCGGCGATCATCAGAAATGGAGCCGCTTTACGCATAGCGCCGCATCGCCTCCCACGTCCCGCGCAGCTCCTGATAGGTGTCCGGCCCCGCTGTGCCGAAGCCGTACCAGACGCCTTCATACTGCCGCAGGCCGCTGCCATAACCTTCAATCGCCACCGGCGTATCCCGCAGCCGTCGCGCCAGTTCGCGCCCATACTCCATGCCCGTCTTGGCCGGTTGCAGCGTCACAAAACCCTTCTCCCCTAAGTACCGCATCCCCGCCAGATGCAGGGCCCGCATCGCCAGCCGAAAGTCCCCATCCGCGGCGCACTTGTCGGCCATTCGCAGCCACTCATCCTCCACCAGTTGCTCCGCCGAGACGTTCTCGTCTTCCAGATTGACGTTCGAAACCGCCACTGCCACTGGCGCCGTCTTCTTGCCCTTCTCCTTGCGCCGCGATAGCAGGATCATCACCACGCAGCCCGTCGCCAGCACCGCCGCACCGATCATCGCCCACTGCAGCAGCCGCGCGTCCACGCTCCATTTCAGCGCCCCCGGATCGCCACCCGGAGGCGCATCCGGAAACAGTCGTTTGTAGAAGTCGTAGAACCATTGCGCCCATCGCCCGATCGCCGTGAACATGTCCCGCAGCCAGGAGGTATCGGCCTTTTCTCCGGGCGCTTTCGGCATCTTCCAGGCGAACTCCGGATCCCGCAGAACGTCGTCGATCTGCCGGTCGAGCGCCACCTTGTCGATCACCTGTTCCTGCGCGGGCAGCGGAGCGGCGGAGCCCAGAAGCAGTAGGCCTACCATTACTCCGGCCGCGATCCGCCGCAAGGCGCTTCGCAAGTCCTCTCCGCCCCGCAATGCCTTAGCGTAAAACGCCCGTACCGCCGCCAATGCTCCCGATACAGGCTCCAATGCCGCGAACGTCACCACCGCCGTCACCCCGAATGTCGTCGCGTTCATCAGCCTCGACGCCAGGCGAGTGAACTCCGTCTCCACGCCAAAAAACGACTTCAGGAGCAATGGCACTACGATCCAAAGCACCAGCAGGTTTACGAACAGCAGCAGCCAAGTGAGGGAGAGGATCAAGAGCGCCACCGAGTGCGCGCGCGTGTCCGCCCGCCCCACCCGCCAGGCTTCGCCGACAAACCCGCGCTCCCGTTCCACCGCCGCCAACCCCACGTTTCGCAGGAACGCAGCCACCCACGGGTAGGGAACCACGGCGATGCTCGCGACCGTTAGACCCGGCATCCGCAACGGCTGCCAGGCCGACTGCACCAGCGCCAGCCGGACGATGGCGGCCGCCGATGGCAGCGCGACGCGGTCGCCGCGAAGCACCTGCAGGCAGTCATGGCTGAACAGCCCTTGCGCCACGTGCTTCCAAACATAGAGCGCCGCCAGCAGCAAGCTCTTCCCGACGATCTGCTCCGCCCCGAAGGCGCTGCGGCCCATCTGCATCAGGAAGTCGATCAGGACCCAGGTGAACGGCAGTGTCCCGGCCAGCCAGAGGATCCAACTCCGGGCCGGCAAGGCGCGCAGCAGTCCGGTCGCCTCCTCCAGAATCCACACGCCGCCCGGTTTCATTCGGCGTCCGCTCCGCTGGACCAGGCTGGGGGCAACTGCTGCAACACATACCCAGTCGCGTAGAAGACGGCGAACGACGCCAGCAAGCCCAGCACCGCCGCCGCCGCCCACAAGACCCAGCGCGTACCCAGCCGCCGCGCGGCCACGGCGGTGCCCGCCGCCAGGCATTGGACACACAGGAGCCGCCCGTCATGCTCCGTGACACACTCGCGGCAATAGAACCGTTTGCACGACGGGCACCGGCTGACCGCCTCCCGCTGCGCATGCGTCCAGCAGCGCTGGCGCGCCAGTGTCTGGCTCATGCCTTACCCCTGGAAGACGCAAACAACAGCGCCCATCCCAATACCCCGGTCACGGCGTGCCACGCCGCTCGTCCGACGGTCTGCTCCTTCAACCAAAGCCACTCCACCTTTTCCGGCTTCACTCCGCCCCGGTTAAGGATTTCGAAGAATCCTCCCAGCGATTTCCCCGCTGAATAGACCAGCACTCCGCCATCGACAACCGCCAACAGCACCACCAGTGCGCCGACCACCGTCAACACCGGGCCTGACGTCCGCCAGCGGAGCGTCGCCAGCACACCGAGCAGAATCTCCGCGACCAGCATGGATGCCGAGAGCGCCAGCCCGTCATCCATCCTGGCCCCGAAGTAGAAACCGGCCAGCACCAGCGCATGGAGGACGAGCATCCCGAAAAACACATGCAGCAGCAGCGGCGAGTGGGCCGCGGGCGCGACTGGCTCCGCGCCTTCCGGCATCGCCATTACGGTCAACCCATCGGCAGCCAATCGGCCTTGCACCGCTTCGGTCAACCGGCGCAACTCCGGCAGTACTTGCCGCGCTTGCGCCATCGTCCGGACCGCTTCCAATGTGACCGTACTTACCGCAGTGTGCAGAACGAGCCGGCAGCGCGGGCCTCGGAGCAGATAGGCGATGGCCCACACCAGAAATATTCCCGGCAGAACGGCCCACAACTTCCAAGCGCCTGGAGGAGCCAGTAACAGCACCAGCGTGAAGAAGAACGATATGCCGAGCCACGCCGCCCGTCCGCCGCTCCATAATGGGTATTCCGTGAGCACGAGAGCCTGTATGTCCCGCCAGCGATAGTGCGCATAGCGGTCGGAGAACCGGGAGGAATGGACATAGAGCAGCGCGTCCTCCTCGTGCCACAACTCCGAGTAGCGCAGCGGCCCCCATTCGCGCGGTAACAGAAGGCGTCTCATTCCGATGGCAGCCCTCCACGGCCCAACGACACGACATACACGGCCCACCCAACCAGCCCTAGCTGCGCTACGGCGATGATGACGGTCAGCCAGAGCCGCCATCGGCTCCGCGGGAACACCGGTGATGGCGCACTCCAATGTTTAAAGGCGAAAAACAGGGCCACGGGCGTTGTGACGACCGGAAGCCAGCACAGCAGCATGGGCAGCGTAACCAACGCCAGGGCAATCGAGTCGTAGTTGACGCGCTCGTGCAACGCCGGGGCCTCCTGCCGCTCAAAGCACGCCGGGCAGACGTGGCCGCCGGCTTTCTCGATGTCGCAAACCGCACACAAAAATCGGCCGCAGGCATCGCAGGCGGCCACGGCGCGATTGGCGGTATGGTTATAGCAACTGGCTTCCTGCCCGGTCACTACGTGCTCCGGCAGCAGCGGCTGGGGCGGCCGCAGCGCCACCGGGAACACCGTGACTTCAATCCCCCGCCGGCACACCGGACACGGCACAGGGAACTCCTGATTCCAGTTCGACGGAGCAATTCGCATCGAGCAGCCGCCACACACCACGTAGCCCATGCATCAGCTCCCGGACACCACGCGCGTATCGCAGATCCGGTCGTGCAGCGCTCGTTTTTCCTCGTCCCAACCGGCCATGAAATAGCCGAAATACAGGAGCATTCCGCTCAATGTGTAGGCGAAATACCGGCCGATTCCAAGCCCCCACGTGAACGCCCCGCCGCGCGCCTTGATCACTTTTAGCCCCAGGATCATCTTGCCGGGAGTCGCCCCCTTGTGCACGAGAAACCAGGCTTCGTAATAGGCGGCTGCCGCGAGGCTCAGTACAACCGCGAGCGCCCCGGTGGCGATCACCATCGGCAGGTCCGCCGAGTTCGTTTTCCCCATCCGGGCCAGCACGATAATGAGCGGTATTTGGAAGATGTAGCTCGCCACGGACGTAATGGTATTGTCGATCATCCGCGCCACGACACGGATCCAGAACCCCGCGAATGGCTTGGCAGCGGCCAGCGGCGCCAGCCCTTCCCGCACACGCTGAAGCAGCACCGGCTTACAGCCCGCGCAGACCAAACCGCCGGCCATCGGAATCACAAACTCCGCCGCATAGAGCCGCTTGCATTGCACACAGGGATTCGTCGCGACCAGAGCGGGAGCCACCAACGTGCCGAAGGCCGCCCAGGCTTCCATACCAGCACGCCAGACGAGCGTCGACGCCGTCACCGCGCCCGCCACCGCCAACTGTTGCAGCTCGGCATCCTCAACCGGCCCCGCCTGCTGCCCGTTCACTGCGTAATACCAGCTCATTCAGGGACCTTCAGTTTACTCCTTCGGCAGAACGGGCTTCACAAAGTCCGGCGCCGCGTCGCCCCAAATGTAGTGATTGAACCAGGCCAGGTTGTGCTGCATCACCGCCCGCATCGACTTCGGCTTCGTAATTCCATGCCCGTAGCCTTTGTAGACGATCATCTCCACGGGAATGCCACGGTCCTCCAAACCCTGCCGCAGTTCATAGCCGTTGGCGATCGGCACCCGCTTGTCGAACTCGCCATGCTGTATCAACGTAGGCGTCCGGGCCTTCTGGATGTAAGTCATCGGGGATGTCTTCTGATATACGGCCGGATCGCCGGCCGGGTCGCCTCCCAGATACTGTATCGTGAACGGGGTGATGTCGGTGTTGTAGTAGTAAGTGGCCCAGTTGGAGATGCCGGCGCCGACCGATACGGCCGCGAACTTCGAGGAACTCGCCGTGAGGAACGCCGAGATGTAGCCGCCTTGACTCCACCCCATCACGCCCACCTTCTTTTCGTCCACCCAGCCCTTCGCGATCAGATGGTCGACGCCACTTTCGACGTCCCAGGCATCGCCGACGCCCAAGTTCCGCACGTTCAACTGCCGGAACTTCTCGCCATAGCCGGCGCTGCCGCGATAGTTGACGCGCAGGCTTAGCGCCCCGCGCGCGGCCCAGATGTCGGTTGGGTAGTAGCGGGCGCCACTCACCTTCTGCGGCATGTCGATGCCGGTCGGCCCCCCGTGGATCACACAGAGCAGCGGGTGCTTCTTAGCCGGGTCAAAGTTGGCGGGACGCGTCAGCACGCCTTCGATGATCGCCCCGTCGTTGCTGGTCCAGGAGATCACTTCACTAACGGGGAGCGTCCAGTCCTTCACTTGGGCGGACATGTTGGTGAGCTTGCGCGGCGCCCATTTAGCGACATCGGTGACGTGCACTTCGCCCAGGTGATCGGCGGAGGCGATGGTCACCGCGGCGGTCCGGCCATCCTTGGTGAGCGAGAAATCGCCCCCGGCCGGGCCCGTTGAGATCAGCGTCAGGCGGCCGGTGGCCGCATCGACGCGCGTCACTTGTACCCGTGTCTTCATCAGCCCGGTGAAGTAAATGCCCTCGGGGCGCCAATCCACGATGGAGGGCTGCTCATCGAAGGCGTCGCTGATCGAGCGGACGGGGCCGCCGTCCGCGCTCACGATAGCGATCTTCGAATTTGCGTGGAAGAACTTGGGGTTGCCCATGGCCGAAGAGAAGGCGATCGATTTGCCGTCCGGCGACCAGACCGCGCCGCGATCCGGTCCGGGTTGGTCGACTATCTTTTTAACCGCGTTGCCCTCGAGCGTGAGCACGTACAGATCGGAGGTTCCACCCTGCACCAGATCGGGATTCCGCGTCGCGCTGAAGGCGATCCGCTTCGCGCCGGGCGCCCATGCGAACCCGCCTAAGGAATAGTCCATCCCCTTGGTGCGTTGCGTCC
>Ga0105046_10018199_pt1 | contig 10706 bp, 7 predicted proteins | sample MAT03_FD_78385 | JGI IMG/M metagenome (GOLD analysis project Ga0105046, IMG submission 78385) | Freshwater microbial communities from Lake Fryxell liftoff mats and glacier meltwater in Antarctica - MAT-03 (megahit assembly) | ecosystem: Environmental > Aquatic > Freshwater > Ice > Liftoff...
AGTAATTCGAATTTTCCTATTTTAGACATTGGCTCCAAATATTTGGTAAACATGCTTATAGGTGTGCCTTGCCGGATGTATTCAATCATTTTTTTGAATTTCCCTTCGTAAGCTACGAGTTCGATTGTAAATGTTTCGCCTTGTTCCGAATTATTGCTTCGGGCTTTGGTTAGCAGTCGGGTTCGGAAGGTTTTTTTTGCTTCTCCTTCCTGCATGGCTTCGTAAACCAATTTAAAATCTTTGAAATCGAAGGTTATGTGCAATGTGTTTTCTATGAGTTGCAGAAGCCCTTTTTTGTTTGACGTTGCGGTATATATTTCTTTCAGCAAGGCAAAGTAGAGCAAATTGTATGAATCCTGGTAGTTGCTTTCAATTGCCATTGTGCAAATTTGCTCTGCTTTTGCAAACTCCTTTAACTGGATCAACTCTTTGACAAGTAGTTGATTGTGATTATTTTCAAAACAAATGAAATCAAAGTTGGCCTTATGCTGTGGAAACAAGCCATGGGCAGAAATCAGTACCAGCATTTTAACAAGCAATTCATGCCGGCCATTTTTCAGTAGTGGTTTAGTGGCTGCCATCAGGGCTTCTACAAACACTTTTTGAGTTTCGGGATCTAGTGACTTTATTGTTTGCGAGATTTCATCCAGATACCGGTGCCTCAGTGGACTATCCTTTTTCCCAATTTCATCAACAAAAAAGAGCAGTGCCTTTTTCCTTGTTTCCGGCTGGTGCAAAGCCATTATGACATCGAACGATTGCTTAAACAACCCTTCTATGTATTTACTCACTTTATTTCCAGAAAACTGCCAGGTATTGGCCAATTCGGATACAGAAATCAGAACCGAATGGAAGAGTTGAAAACCATTTTGGGCTGAAACATCATCAAGGTATTGGTTCACAATGGGTTTGTGTACTTCTTGCCAAATTTCAACGATTTTTTTTAGCTCCAGATTTTCAAGTTTTTTCTTGTTTTTGATCAATGATTTTGCGGCCTGTAGCGTGATTTCTTTAACTTCTTCAGGCTTTAATTGCGCATTGGTTGGTTTGAAACGATTGATAAAAAGCAATTCCAGATCTTTGTTCTTGCCAAACATTTCAAGAAGCCAATTCTTCAATGTTTCCGGCTCGGCCTGGCGCAACATCACTTCGGCAATACTTTCTTTTTTTTTTGGAGCAGTTGCCGATTTGGATTTCCTGCCGCCAGCAAGAAAAAGGAGCAAGGCGACTTTGTGCCTACAAAAGGATACCTTTTCGCCACAATCACATGAGTGGATCGTGATCAACCCTTTGGTGAGGGTAACAGAAACATCAAAATCCTTTTTACCTTCTTCAACAAAGGCGACAAAATGCCCGATTTCGGTTTCTTCGCATTCCCTGGCTTTGAGCTTTTCAGCTATTTTTAATAAATCAGGTCCAATGTTTTTGGTTAGATTGGAAAGAGATAGTACCATGGCTGGCAAGCAAGGTAATTTAAGGGAAAAAAGAAACGGGTTTGATGTAAATTTATTGGTTGGTTATATATGCAATGAAAACTCAAAGGTCCTTCGTCAGCGACATGAATGTATTTTAATGTGCTGATTATAAGGATTTAAAAATATTTGAGTTGGAAAAAGTGAATTGAATATCACACCTCCGGGATCACCAATAGGAAATAGAAAAACCTGTAAATTTTAGATTTACAGGCTTTTATTGTTGGTAAAAATTGTAGGAAAAACTGGATTTTTATCCCCTTCCCATTTCTTTGAGATGTTTTAGATGCGATTCAAATGCAGTCCAGAATGAATCGAATTGAACGTATTTTACATCAAACTCATGACAGGTTTCTTGTATGATCTGATGCAGCGCAGGATAATGTACATGGCTTACTTTTGGAAAGAGGTGATGCACCATTTGGTAATTCAATCCTCCAAGTAACCATGTCAAAATTTTATTGTTTGTGGCAAAGTTAACTGTCGTATTGATCTGATATATACTCCATTCTGATTCAATTTGGACATGGTTTGCGCCAGGTGCCGGAGACGAAAAAATTGTTCCTTCAACGATATGAGCCAATTGAAAAACAATAGCCAATATGAAACCACAAACAAGAGAAAGCAATATATAACCTCCGATTGCCAAAACCGGCCCAATAATAATACTTGGTATAACGAGGAAAATAGAAATATGTACCGCTTTTGTGATCCAAAAGATGACATGATCGCTGGTTGTCAATTCGGCCATTGGCGTATTTTCCGCTACCATTCTTGTAAAATACTTTTTGAAATCTCTGTAATAAATCCAGAAAATGTATGTCAGGCTATAAAGTGCCAATGCATAGTAAGCTTGAAACTTGTGATACCATTTCAAATCCTGATGATCATTTAGTCTAATAAATGGCTTGATGTCAATGTCATCGTCAAAACCCTCTATGTTGGTGAACGTATGGTGGTTCATAACGTGTTTCTGATGCCAAAATAATGCACTGCCTCCTAAAACATTAAGCGTATGAGCCATTATAACATTGATAGATTTTTTATCAGAGAAACTTTTGTGTGAACCATCATGCATTACATTAAATCCAACCAATGCAAATACCAAACCCTGAATAACATAAATTATCAAGACTACCGATGTAGGAAGGTTGGTAAATATGAGCGGAAGTAAATAGAGAGAAACGAGTGCAACAATCAGAATTATTCCTTTTAAGTATAATTCGAAATTTCCGTATTGAGATATTTCGTTTTGCGAGAAATACTGGTTGACTCTTTTCCTCAACAATGACATGAAATTCTGTTGAGATGATTGAAATTTGATATCCATTAAAAAGGTAGTATGTATTAATTAAAAACTTGGTTTTATAAAATTAGACGCTTTTTCAAAAATCTGACGCAATTTACAACCTATTGCTTAAACAGCAAGACTTGGATAAGGTTTAATAAATTTCCTAATATTTGGCATTCATGGGTCTGAATATTTGGAATTTGCCATCCAAGGATTTTAATTTCTGTTGGTCATAATATGTCTTACTCTTGCGGTTATATTGCTACATTTAATTTTCGTAAATTGGCTCTTTAAGATGTATAAAATATTGAGATTGAAATGTTTATTCCAAACACTGATTTGTAATCAATTAATTATTTTGGTGGATTGATGGACGAAATTCGGTTTATAAAGCACTCTGAAATTGATCTTAAAAAGTGGGATGAAACAATTTGTAATTCCTACAATGGCTTGGTCTTTGGCTATTCGTTTTTTTTAAATTCGATGGCTGACAATCAATGGGATGCGCTTGTAATGGAGGATTATAAGGCGGTTTTTCCTTTGGTTTGGCGGAGCAAGTTTGGGATCAGCTATTTGTATCAACCCTTTTTTTGTCAGCAGTTGGGGGTTTTTTCAACAGAAAAGATTTCTGAAAAAACTATAAACCAGTTTTTAGAAAAGATTCCCAGGAAGTTCCGCTATCAAAATTTTCATTTGAACTATGAAAATAACTTTCCAATAACCTCCCAAACAGTTAAACGCAGGACGAGTTTTTGCATTGATCTTTCAGCTTCATATTCTGAGATTTTTTCAAACTATAATGCTGACGCAAAAAAAAATATTTCTAAAGGGCTTAAACTAGCTTTCGAATATAAAAAGGACATAGATCTGCCAATTGTTGTCAATTGTTTTTTTGAGGCATATGGAAGTTATTATCCATCCAATCAGCAGCTTAAGGAGAAAATATCTGATTGTTCATCGCAAGCCATTCAGCTTGGAAAAGGATTTACACGAGCCATTTATGATGGTGCAGGCGCCTTACTTTGCGCCGGTTTTTTCTTTTTTTCCAATGGCCGTATTCATTATTCAATGGCGGCACCTACCCCTCAGGGAAAGAAAAATAAAGCCACGCATTTGCTCATAGATCAGGTTTTAAAAGAATTTGCCGGCACTTCATTTATTTTTGATTTTGAAGGTTCAGACCTCGAATCTGTAGCTTTCTTTTATTCTAAATTTGGACCTGTAGCCAAGACCTATTTAGAAGTGAGGCAAAACAATTTGCCTTGGTGGTGCCGATTTTTGAAAAAGTAAAGTAATTCCTTTACTCAAAATTCAGGTTTAACTTTTTGCTCTAAAGCTTCACAATAGCGTTATTAAACCAACAATCAATTTGTGTTTGGTTTGTATTGCTTCATTGCCAACTTATTGATGCTCAACTCCCTGTTTGAGTTTAGAGCGCCACATGTGTAAAGATCTTTTTGTAAAATTGGTTCCTTTTCCATAAACTCAAGAAGGTTGCCCAACAGTTCAGAACTTTCTTCCATTACCTTGTAAAAAACCCAATGATCTTTTCTTCGGCTTTCAATCAGCCTGGCATTTTTTAAGATTCCCACCAGACGAGCCGCTTTGGTTTGCGTAAAATCCATTATCAATTCCAGATCTGTTATGGTTAGTTCTCCCTTGTGAAACAGAATATGAAGTATTCTCAACCTGGATTCATCCCCCAAGGCTTTAAAAAGTTTTGATCCAAATGAAAGGGTGAAGTTTTTCAGTTTCAATGAGGGAGTTTTTTCGGTTAAATTTGTCATCGCTTTTTCGCTCTAAAAGGCAAATGAGATAAAAATTTCAAAACAAAACTGTCTTGATTCACTTCTTGCCAAAGAAAATTAATATTTTTTCAATTGACATCATTTTCAAAAATATTCTCGATACTTCATTCTGAACAAGTAGAGCTTAGTTTTCCAGATTCTAAAGTTGTTCAATTGTTTTATGACAGCAGATTGGTTGCCAATGTAGATGGTGGTTTGTTTTTTGCATTTTCGGGCAATAAGGGAGATGGTCATCGTTTTATTCCTCAGTTGGCCCAAAAAGGACTTACTCAATGGATAATTTCTGATCCTATTTGGGCAGAATGGTTGCGAAACAGGGGTGGTCAAAATTGGATTTTGGTAGAGGATGTTTTGTCTGGTTTTCAAACAATTACGAGCAATCATAGATCCCAATATACACTTCCTGTTATAGGCATCACAGGCAGTAATGGCAAAACCATAGTTAAAGAATGGTTGGCCCAATTGATTGGGTCTGATTATTTTATATGTAAAAGTCCAAAAAGTTTCAATTCTCAGATTGGCGTTGGTCTTTCGGTTTGGAACCTGAGTAAAGGCCATACGCTTGGAATTTTTGAGGCGGGTATTTCTCATACAGGAGAGATGGAAAATCTCCGAAATATGATTCTCCCAAATCTTGGAATTTTGACAAGTCTTGGTCCCGCACATGAAGAAGGATTTAATTCCCTTGAGGAAAAACTGAAAGAAAAAATATCGCTCTTTTCAGAAACAAAAGATTTGATTTTATCAGATGCCCTTTTTGCACGTTTCTCCGATAGTATTTCAGGGAGTTGCAAACAAGCAAACATCCTGACATGGAAATGGGAAAAGGAGGTTTTAAGCATAGATAATGCTGGTTTTTTCCTTCACTTTAAGGGCACTAAAATCAAGTTTCAGCTCCCATATGTTGATGACGCTTCATTGGAAAATCTGGGAAATTCCATCTCAATGGCCTTGCATTTGAATGTTGAATCTGTGGCCATTCAAAGTCGCCTTTCGATGCTCAGTTTGCCGGAAATGCGACTGAGTTTAAAAGAAGGCAGCAATGGAAATGTGATTGTTGATGACACTTATACCAATGATTTGGCAGGATTGGCTGCAGCGCTTCAGTTTGCCAATTTGCAAAGAAAAGCTGGACAAACTTTGGTTTTGGTTTTAAGCAATCTTGAGGAATCCATATTGACAGATTCCGAAATTCAAAACGAAATTGGCTCTTTGTCAGTCAGTTTTGAGATTAATAATTTGCTCACCATTGGTTCTCAATTTGAAAAAACGAACAGTTTGGAGCCTTGGAATCATTTAAATTTTAAGAACTCAGAAGACCTGCTGAATTCTAAAATCTACAATTCATTCAAAGATTCGGTCATACTTGTAAAAGGTGCAAGAAGATTTGGACTCGAGATTTTGGTAAAAGCCTGGCAGAAAAAAGTGCACGGCACCCATCTTGAAATCAATTTGGATGCGATGGTAAACAACTTAAATTTTTATAAAAGTCAATTGCCGGCCAATACCGGAATTATGGCAATGGTGAAGGCGATGAGTTATGGCAGTGGCGGTGAGGAAATTGCAAGAATTCTTGAATACCATCACGTCAATTATCTTGCTGTTGCCTATGCCGATGAGGGAATTAAACTTCGTGAAGCAGGTATAAAGCTTCCCATTTTAGTGCTAAATCCTATGCCGGAAGCCTTGCAAAGTTTAATTGATTACAACTTAGAACCAGAGATTTATGGATTTAGAATTCTCAATTTATGGATTGAATTGGTCAAAAGCCAAACTGAGGGGCCTATTCCACCCATCCACATCAAGCTTGAAACAGGTATGCATCGCCTCGGTTTTTTTGAGAAAGAAATTGATCTTTTGATAGAAATTCTCAATCAAAACCCAACGATAAAATTGGCTACAGTTTTCAGCCATTTGGCTGGGGCCGACGATCAGAATTTGGATGCGTATAGCCTGAAGCAAATTGAAATCTTTGAGACCGTTTGCCAGAAACTTAAAGAAAAATTGAAACAAAATTTTAAGAAGCACATTCTAAATTCAGCAGGCATTCTGCGGTTTCAACAAGCTACTTATGATTTTGTACGACTTGGAATAGGTCTTTATGGTGTTGAAGTAAATTCCTGGTTTCAAAACCAACTGGAACCGGTTTCTAAGTTTAAAACAACGATTTCACAAATCAAAACGCTGAATGCCAATGAAACAGTTGGCTATGGCAGAAAAGGCAAATTGCTAAAAGACAGCAAAATAGCAACCATAGCGATTGGCTATGCGGATGGCTTTAGAAGAGAATTTTCGCAAGGAGCCGTTCAAGTAAAAATCAACAACCAATGGGCCCCGGTTGTAGGAAATGTTTGCATGGATATGACCATGGTTGATGTTACAGAAATAGCGGCCGAAGAAGGCGATGAAGTCGTTATCTTTGAAGACATTGAATCTTTGATGAAACTCGCAAAAGCCGCAAACACAATTCCGTATGAGATCTTGACGGGTATTGGTCAGCGGGTTAAAAGAATATTTTTTAGACTATGAGAAAGGGATTATTGATATTATTTCTATTCATATTCAACTATATAGCCCATGCCACACATATTGTTGGTGGCGGGTTTTCTTATGAGAAACTCTTTGGAAACAACTACAGGTTCAGGCTTACCCTTTACTTTGATTACATCAACGGAAATCCTGGTGCAAAAGACGAAAGCCCCGATTGTTCAATCTATTCCAAATCAACAAATCAACTTATAGACACTTTGATGTTTCCTTTAATAGATAGCAGTCGGTTTTTGCCATACACCAATCCAAGATGCGCAATTGGCAACAACATCAAAACCCAGGTTTTAATTTATGAAAAAACCCTTTTTATGCCACCTGCTTCATTCAGTGATCCTTTGGGATACTACCTTGTCTGGGAAAGATGTTGCAGAAACAATGTGATTACCAACATCCTGAAACCTCAAAACACGGGTCAATCCTTTTATATGGAATTTCCACCCGTGGCTATAAATGGTGTAATTTTTGCCAATAGTTCTCCCCAGTTTCAAGGCATAAATTCAGACTATCCTTGTATCAATCAGGCATTTTCGCTTTCTTTTTTAGCGGTTGATCCCGATGGAGACTCATTGGTTTATTCGTTCACAAATCCATTAAAAGGCAATTCTGACACGGCTAGACGTTTGATAGTTCCACCTTCAATGCCCGGGCCTTACGTGCCTGTAAACTGGAGACCTGGATTTAATGCCCAAAATGCAATAACAGGAAATCCTGGTTTATCGGTCAATTCCAAAAATGGTTTACTCACTTGTGTGGCTTCTCAAGTTGGCCTCTTTGTTTTTTCCGTGTTGTGCGAAGAGTTTAGAAACGGAAAAAAAATTGGAGAAGTCCGGCGAGAAATGCAATTGAATGTAAAGGACTGTCTTCCAAATGCGCCACCCCATCTGGTGGTTAGAAACCCGTTGACCAATAATTTTGTTAAAAGTGCAGACACTTTACAGATGAAAAGCAATTCCAGTACTTCTTGCTACATGTTCAAATTAACAGATGCTCAGTTTAATCAAAATGTTAGATTTCAGGTCAAAAGTATTTCTTTAAATACGCCTTCGAGTTTGCAAAAAGATACCAGCATTATTAGAGTTTTGGCGGGAGATTCGGTTGCGGTTAGATTTTGCATTCCTCCTTGTGCGCAGGCCACAAGAACCAATCCATGGAAAATCTTGTTGATTGCGACCGATGATGGTTGCAGCCAGCCCTTGTCTGACAGTTTGATGCTTTATCTTGTAATAAAACCATCACCAACAATGCCGCCATCAATCGAAACACTTGGCTTTGTGGACGATACAATATCTGTCATTCAAACCGAGACCTTTACTTTTCAAACCATAGCAAGCCAAACTGAAAATGGAAGACTCGAAGTTTTTTCAAGCCTTGTAGATTCGAAAGGAATTCCAATTCCGATTCAAACAAATGGAATATTACTGCCTGATGGAACAGGAGGCAAAAGTGTGATTTCAACTTTTAACTGGCCCGAAATATGCCTTGTGCCTGAAAATCAACCTTTAAAGTTGCGCTCTATAGTTAAATCCATCGTTTGCGATTCCATTAAATATGACACGCTATTCCTATATTTCAGAATTACACCCAAAGTTCTTGGCGTTGGCATTGAGTCCGATTATTCAGGATTGAATGATATTCTGGTGTTAGAAAATACGACAATTGCCTTCAATCTTACCGGAACTGTAACAGAAAACAGGCGAGTAAATCTTTCAGCAACAGGCAGCTTAATATCTCTACCAGGATTTTCTTTTCTATCAACTACTGGCAGTGGAACCACAACATCGCCATTCTTGTTTGCATCAAGTTGCAGTTCTCCATCGGGGACTTTTATTGCCAAATTCATAAGCTCCAGTACATTCTGTAATCGAAAATACGAGGACACAATCAGTTATAATTTTCGAATAAAGAAAGCGACCGACAGCCTTGGGACCATTCCCAACCTACTCACTGCAAATGGAGATGGCAAGAATGATGATTTCAGCATCAATGAAATATTGCCTCAAGACAATTGCCAGATCAACTTTGAGTTTATTGAAATATATGACCGCTGGGGCAAAAAGATTTTCTTTTCAAGGGACAGGCATTTCAATTGGAAACCAGATCGAAGTAGACTTGGTGTTTACTTTTTCGCTTTACATTTTAAAGAAAAAACCATTCGGGATTGGCTAACCGTAATCAAGTAGCGAAACTTGAAAATACATTTTTACATTTGCCCCAATGGTAAAGCATAGCAAAGCCTACTTATCAAAATTGGAAGACCTGGTGGCCGAGGGTGGCTTTATGGTCCGATATGAAAAGGGGAATTTTAAATCGGGTTATTGCATTTTGAAAGAAACCAAAATGGTGCTTGTCAACACCTTTTTGCCAGTAGAAGGCCGGGTCAATTGCTTGTTGGAGTTGGTAAATATACTGCCATTGGAAATTGAAAATCTATCTGAAAAAAGCAAGAAGGCATTTATCCAGGTTAAAAATTCAAACATCGAAGTTCCGGAAATTGAATTTGGAATAGAAACGCAATAATTTGAAAATCACATTTTTAGGAACAGGAACCTCACAAGGCATTCCATTGATAGGTTGCCCTTGTTACGTCTGCAAATCGCTCGATTATAGAGACAAGAGGCTTCGTGCTTCTATTTTGGTGGAAATAGAAAATGCATCTGTTGTGGTAGATTCCGGGCCAGACTTCAGACAACAAATGCTGCGGGCGGGCACAAAAAAAATGGATGCTTTGTTGATCACCCACGAACATAAAGATCACGTTGCAGGTCTGGACGACGTTCGGGCCTTTAACTATTTGCAAGAAAAATCAATGCCCATATTTGCCATGCAACGCGTATTGGACCATATCAAAATTGAGTTTGCCTATGCATTTGCCGAAAAGAGGTATCCTGGTGTGCCTCAATTAGACTTGTTTCCTATTCTGGGCAATCAACAAATTCAAATTGGCGATCTTGAGATTAACACCATTCCGGTTATGCACGCAAAATTACCAATCCTGGGCTTCCGATTTGGAGATTTTAGTTATGTAACAGACGCAAATCATTTGAGTACTGAAGCCTTTGATCAAATATCTGGCAGCAAAATTTTGGTACTAAATGCGCTTCAAAAACAACCGCATATTTCACATTTTACCCTTGAGCAAGCCATTGAAGTAGGCATTCAAACTGGAGTTCCACAAATATATTTTACGCATATGAGCCATAAGCTTGGTCGGCACAAAGATGTAGAAAGAGAATTGCCAAATGGATTCCGACTTGCTTTTGATGGTTTAGAGATCATTTTATGATTTGAATTCGCTTTGCACTTTTCCTTGTGTTGCAGATTTTCTCTTTGGTATTATTTTGAATTTTACCCCACATTGCATCTATCCTCTGCTAAATATCTGACAATGTGGTATTTTATGTTTTTTGATTTCCGGTTTGTGTACTACAGATTTTCGTTTTGTGAATTGGTTTGATTTGTAGCCCAGTTTCGGCCCAGGTCCAAGTCCGTTTTTAAGCTGCTGAGGTAATTGTCTGGTTTCCGCCTTAATTCAAGTCTCTCGAAGCCATGCCACAATCCAAATAAAATGCATTAAAACTCAGCCCG
>Ga0105046_10018200_pt1 | contig 10705 bp, 10 predicted proteins | sample MAT03_FD_78385 | JGI IMG/M metagenome (GOLD analysis project Ga0105046, IMG submission 78385) | Freshwater microbial communities from Lake Fryxell liftoff mats and glacier meltwater in Antarctica - MAT-03 (megahit assembly) | ecosystem: Environmental > Aquatic > Freshwater > Ice > Liftoff...
GCCCGAAGTGCTGCCGAGGCCAAATGGTACGCATCGAGTCGTTCCTGCCCGGCGCGCAACCGCGCGGGCCACCAGCCAGTCCCGCGCCATGAATGGTCAACAACGCTTCCCGCATCTTGGCCTCACGCATTCATCCGACGGCCGAAGGGAAACCCTTGCCGGGACCTCGCGCCACGTCAGCCGCGGGCAGACTCGGACGGGATTCGGAGACCATCGCCAGCGACGAAGCCGGCCTTCAGCGGTGCCCGCGGCCGTTGCGCAAGCTCTTGTCCCTTGGCCGCCGAGAAGTCGCCCGGCAGACAACGTCGCGCAAAGCGGCAGCGGCAACATTCAATCCCCATAGCGCGCCACCACCTGAGCGGCGGTTTAGCGCAACGCGATCTTTTGACTACCGGTCGCGGGGCAAGGCCATCGAGAGCAGCAGCCTGGGCACGCCGCGCCCGCCAGTCGAAAGACTCTCTGCACTATGGATAGATCTCAACAATGCGTAGGTGCCGATCGGAACGGGAAGTTCTTCGAGGGTGGGCGGACAGTGAGCCCAGACGTTGCTTCCCATGGTTTTCAATCAATCCCTGGTGGCGCCTGCCAGGTCTGCGAGCCTCAAGGAGTGCGCGCCACACATTTACGGAATCCGACTTACTGGGCAGCTTGGCCGTCTGCCCATGGCGAACGCGGTCCGTGCGGCGCTGTGCCTGCCGGCCTGCTCGCTGCCGTCCTGCCAAAACTATGAGTAGGAGCGCGAGCGTGCCGCCGAGGTAGTGCGCCTTCGAACTTTCTATAAACGAGACCTATCCATAGGGGTCGATTGCCGATACCCGGTCATCGGGTTTCACCGGCTGTTTGCCGAGCGTTACCCGCCATACAGCTTCGCCAAGTGCAAGAACGTTGGCGCCTCTGGAGGCTGGTCGCGTCAACTCGTGCACGAGCTGACGATGCACCGTGGCGTGGGCATCGCAAGGTCGTTGTTGCCACTTGATCGACAGTACAACCGATTTGGCGCCCTACGCGTGTCCCAGAAGATCTGCAGGATGCAGCGCTCGGGGCTTTCGATGCCCTGGTTCACCTTCCAGCCCCGGAAGCTCCGGGCCTGGCTGATGACGGTGTTCACACTGCGCAGTATGGCTTCGTCGAACGCGGCCTGCTGGCCGGCGTGGATGCGGATGTCGGCAAGTTCGAGGATCAAGGCGGGCTCTCGGTGAATTGGTAGACGCGGCAGGTCTGGGCGGCGGGCGTCAGCCGCTTGAGCATGTGGATCCCGGTGACGCCTGTAACGCAAGCCGGCATACAGATCCTGCGCGCCCGGACTGTGGCCGAACACAGCACTCCGGCCATGTCTCTACCCTCAGCCGCGCGGATGTCGAACAGGTGGTTGGCGGGCGTGGCCACCCCTTGCGGCGTCGGCCAGCGCACGCTCCACGGCACCTTCGGCAGGCCAGCTTCCGGCGGCCACCTTGTCTACAGCGTAGGCAGCGGAGGAAGACTGCTGGTAAGCCTCGAAGGCCTCCGGCCGCATCGCCGTGAGCACGGTCACAGGGCCCACGCCATGCCACTCACATCTTGCATCCGCGCCCGGGATCGGCCAGCGACTTGACGGCCACGCCAGTCACCACGTTGTAGTTGCCCTTGACCTCGCGGATGTAGAAGTCCTGCGTCGGGTTGTGCTGCTCGGACAACGTGAACTTGCCGCGCGGGCTGTCGATCTGCACCTTCTTCATCGCCGCGATCAGCGCGTCGCGCTGGCCCACGTCGCCCTTCACCGCGGCCAGGCCGGCGCCCAGCATCTGCGCGGCGTCGTAACCCTGCAGCGCGTAGACGTCGGGGTTGATCTTGTAGGTGACAGCGAACTTGTTGCGGAAGCTGACGTTGCGCGGCGTCTCGATGTTGTCGCCGTAGTGCAGCGCAGTGACGATGCCCTGCGCCGAGGCGCCCTGCGCTTCCAGCGTGCCGTCGGTCAGGAAGCCCGATCCCATCAGGGGCACGGTCTTCTTCAGGCCGGCGGCGTCGTAGTCCTTGACGAACTTCACCGCGCCGCCACCGGCGAAGAAGGCGAAGACGACGTCGGGCTTTTGCGCCGCGATCTCGGTCAGCAGGGCCTGGAACTCGACGCCCGGGAAGGGCAGCGTCAGGTCTTTCATGACCTTGCCGCCGCCTTTCTCGAAGGATTCGGTGAAGCCCTTCACGGTCTCGTTGCCGGCGGCGTAGTTCCAGGTGATGGTCATCGCGCGCTTGTAGCCCTTGGCCGCGGCCACCACACCGGTGGCGTAACCGGGCTGCCAGTTGGAAAAGCTGCTGCGGAAGATGTTCGGCGCGCATTGTGCGCCGGTGATGCCGTCGGCGCCCGCGTTCGGCACGATCAGCAGCGTCTTGCTTTCCTTGGCCGCGCGTGCCATGGCCAAGGCCACGCCCGAGTGCACGGTGCCGACGATGACGTCGACCTGGTCGCGCTTGATCAGCTTGTTGACGTTGTCGGTGGCCTTGCTCGGGTCGCTCTCATCGTCGACCTTGAAGTACTGGATGCTGCGGCCCGAGAGCTTGCCACCCTGTTCTTCGACGTACAGCTTGAAGCCCCTTTCGATGTTGTCACCGAGTGCCGCGAACGTGCCGGTGGCCGGCAGCATCAGGCCGACCTTGAGCGGGGCGGTCTGCGTCTGGGCGGCCAGACTGGTGGTGAATGCCACGGCGAAGGCAGCCGCGGTGAGGGTGAATCTGGGTGTCATCGGTGATCTCCGGGAGAAAAGTATCGAAGCGGAGCATGACCGCAGCAGGCCCTTGTGGGCAACGGGGTTTGCCTGAAGGCGGGCAGTGATTGATCAACTCAGCGGCAGCCCGACGTAGTTTTCCGCCATCACCGTCTGCGCGGCCACCGAGCCGAACAGGTAGTCGAGTTCGGCGCGCTGCATCTTCGCGCCGAAGGCGCCAGCGTCGGGGAACTGGTGCATCAGCGAGGTGAACCACCAGGAGAACCGCTCGGCCTTCCAGATGCGCGAGAGCGCCCGTTCGCTGTAATGGTCGAGCCTCTCGGCGCTGCCGCCGTAGTGTTCCACCAGCCCGCGTGACAGCAGGGCCACGTCCGACGCCGCGAGGTTCAGCCCCTTGGCGCCGGTCGGCGGCACGATGTGGGCGGCGTCGCCGGCCAGGAACAGGCTGCCGAAGCGCATGGGCTCGGTGACGAAACTGCGCAGCGGCGCAATGCTCTTCTCGATGGCTGGCCCGGTCTGCAGACGTTCGGCGTGTTCGGGCGGCAGGCGCAGCCTCAACTCGTTCCAGAAGGCGTCATCGGACCAGTGGGCGATGTCGTCGGCCAGGCTGCACTGCAGGTAATAGCGGCTGCGTGTGCGGCTGCGCATGCTGGCCAGCATGAAGCCGCGCCCGGTGTGGGCGTAAATCAGTTCGTCGGCCACCGGCGGCACGTCGGCCAGCAGGCCGAGCCAGCCGAAGGGGTAGACCTTCTCGAAGGTGCTGAACGCCGCCACCGGCAGGCTGGCCCGGCAGACGCCGTGAAAGCCGTCGCAGCCGGCGATGAAGTCGGCGTCGAGCCGCTGCGCCTTGCCGTCCGCCATGAAAGTGACATGGGGCGATTTGCCGTCGAAGCCGTGCACGGCCACGTCCAACGCGTCGTACACGGCAGGGCGTCCGACTGACGCGCGGTGCGCCATCAGGTCACGCGTGACCTCGGTCTGGCCGTAGACCATGACGCGCCTGCCGGTCAGCGCGTGCAGATCGATGCGCTGGCGCCGGCCGTCGAAACAGAGCTCGAAGCCGTCGTGCGGCAGGCCCTCGGCGTGCATTCGCCTGCCCACGCCGGCGGCGTCGAGCAGGTCGACGCACACCTGCTCGAGCACGCCGGCGCGGATGCGGCCGAGCACGTATTCGGGGCTGCGCGCCTCGACGACGACGTTGTCGATGCCGGCCTTGTGAAGCAAGGCGCCGAGCAGCAGCCCCGAGGGGCCGGCGCCGACGATGGCGACCTGTGTGCGCATGGGGGGATTCCTGGAAGGTGGTTTTGACCGCGCGCAAGCTTAGGCGTGCCTGGCGCCGCGCTCAATGGACAGAAGCGGCCAGCGCTTGGACAATTCAAACATGCCCAGCCCGCTTGCCCCGGCGCACCCGCCGGAACTCCCCGCCTACGCCAACCCCGCCAAGCTCGCCAACTCCGGCGACAGTGACACGCCGCAGGCTGCCGCCGAAACCCTGCGCGCGAGTTGCTTGGCCATGCGCGCTGGCGTGGCCTGGCAGTCGACGCCGCGCTGTTGCGCCTGCTGGTGGCGGTGGCGCGAACCGCGCCGGCCCGGCCTTTGGCCACCGGGCGGCCGCCCGGGCGTGCGCTGGCGCACCTGCAGCGGTTTCGCTCGTTGGTGGAGGCCGGCTACCGCAGCCAGCCCTCATTGGCCGTGCTGGCCGCGCAGCTCGGCATCACGACGACGCAACTGAACCGGATCTGCCGCCAGTGGCTCGGCCACTCGGCGCTGGGCGTGCTGCACGCCCGGCTGGCGTTGGAGGCGCAGCGCGAACTGGCCTACAAGGCGATGAGCGTCAAGCAGGTGGCGCTCGGCCTGGGTTTCACCGATGCGGCCTATTTCACGCGGTTTTTCCTGCGCCGCTGCGGCCACACGCCCTCGAGCTGGCGCGCTGTTTGCCACGCCGGTTCAAGTCTGGCCGCCGAACGGCCGAAATAGGCTCGTGGGCGGCTGTGGTGCCGCTCAGTGCAGTGACAGGAACTCCGATGAGCCCCACGGTGACCATGCACGAATTGCGGATCGGCATGTTCGTTCATCTCGATCTGGGATGGATGTCCCATCCCTTTCCGCTGTCCAGCTTCCGCATCGCGTCGGAAGACCAGATTGCGACCATCCGGACTCTGGGCCTGACAAAGGTGCGATGGGCGCCGGAGAAGAGCGACGCCTTCGAGGCAGCCGACGCCGAGCGCTGGGTCGGCGGCGCGGGCGGGCCCGATGCGGAGGTGGCGCAAGCTGCCGAGGCGCCTGAACCGGTTCCGGCCGGGGCCGCCGCGCAGACGCTGGAGGAAACTCAGGAGCAATCGTTGGCGAAAACGCAGGCGCAAAGCCGCCGCGACGAACTGGCCGGGCAGCGCGCCGCCGCGCAGCTGGCTGAGAAGCAGTACGGCGAGGCCGGCCGCGCCTGGCGCACCGCCAGCGACATGGTGGCGAGCAACCCGGAGCAGGCCAGACGCGACACCGAGGCGCTGACGCAGGCGCTGCTCGACAAGATGATGGGCGACGGCGAGATGTGCGTGCGCCTGCTCACCAGCCAGGCCGGCGACCGCTCCACTGCGCACGCGCTCAACGTAGCGGTGATCTCGCTGCTGATGGGTCGCACCTTCGGCATGTCGGCCGACGAGATGCTCGATCTCGGCGTCGGCGCGCTGATGCACGACGTCGGCAAGCTCGACATCGCCGACCGCCTGCGCCACCCCGACGAGCAATTCAGCGCCGCCGAGCTGAACGCCTACCGCGAACACGTGGCGCTGGGCGTGTCGCACGGCCGCCGCATGGGCATGGCGCCGGGCGCGCTGCTGGTGGTGGCGCAGCACCATGAAAACGCCGACGGCAGCGGTTTCCCGATGAAGCTGGGCAGCGAGCGCATGACGATGGCCGCGCGCATCGTGTCGATCGTCAACCGCTACGACAAGCTGTGCAACCCGCCGGTCCTGGCGCGCGCGCTGACGCCGCACGAGTCGCTGTCGATGTTGTTCTCGCAGAGCCGAAACAAGTACGACACCACGGTGCTGAACGCCTTCATCCGCATGATGGGCGTCTACCCGGCCGGCTCGGTGGTGCAGCTCACCGACGACCGCCACGCCATGGTGGTGGGCGTCAATTCCAGCCGCCCTTTGAAGCCGCGCGTGTTGGTGCACGACCCGCTGGTGCCGCGCGAGGAAGCGCTCGTCGTCAACCTCGACCTGCTGCCCGACCTGGGCATCCGGCGCAGCCTGCAGCCGGCCCGCCTGCCGGCCGCCGCGCTGGAGTACCTGGCGCCGCGGCCGCGGGTCAGCTACTTCTTCGAGCAGTTGCAGTCGGCTGAGCAGCGCGCTGCCGAACTGGCGCTGGCCTGAAACCCATGACGCAGCCCATGTCCTCCTCCGACTCGTTCCCCGACCTCGCTGCCCAGGTGGCCAGCGGATGGCAGAGCCTGGTCGAATGCCTTCCCCAGGCCACGTGGCTGGTGCATCTCGCCACGCTGCGGGTGACGGCCGTGAACGTGGCCGCGCTGGCGCTGCTCGGCCAGCCGCGCGATGCCGTGCTGGCCACGCGCGCCGACCGGCTGCTCGCCAACCTGGAAGACAACGCCTACTGGGACGAGGCCTCCAGCGGCAAACCAGGCACGCTGAGTTCCGACACCACGCTGAGTGCCGCGGACGGCCGCATCATCCATGTTTCACGCTCCATCCGCCCGCTGGCGTCGGTGGCCGGCGCGGCGCCCAACCATTGCCTGGTGACTCTGATCGACCGCAGCGAACAGCAGCGCGATGCCGACGAGCGCGACGCCCTGGTGGCCGAGCTGCAGGCCACTCTGGAAGCCACCGCCGACGGCATCCTGGTCACCGACCTGGGCGGCCGCATCCGCGCTTTCAACCAGCGTTTCGCGGCCATGTGGAACCTCCCCGAAGACCTGCTGAAAGCGCGCGATGACGCCGCCGTGGCCGACTGGCTGCACCGCTGCGTGGTCGACGACGGCCACTACGCGCGCCGCCTGGACACCCTGCAGCGGGCGCTGCTGCTGTCGACCAGCGACCGCCTGGTGCTGCAGTCGGGCGAGGTCTTCGAGCGCGTGACTCGCCCGCTCTGGAGCCGCGGCCGGCCGCAGGGCCGCGTCTATTCGTTCCGCGACCTCACCGGGCAGCTGGCCGCGGCACAGCGCATCGAGCAGCTGTCGGTGACCGACGCGCTGACCGGCCTGCCGAACCGCGCCCAGCTGGCCGATGCGGTGACGAGCGCCAGCGTGCGCTCGCGCCTGGACGGCGGCGGCTTCGGGCTGCTGGTGATCGACCTCGACCGTTTCCGCAAGATCAACGACAGCCTGGGCCACGACACCGGCGACCATGTGCTGCTCGACGTGGCGCAGCGCATCCAGGGCTGCATGCGGCAGGACGACGTGCTGGCGCGCATCGGCGGCGACCAGTTCGCCGTGCTGGTGCACCACGCCGACGCGGCTGCCGCCGAGGCCACCGCGCGCCGCGTGCTGAACGTGGTGGCGCAGCCCTGCACCATCGACAACGCGCAGTTCACGCTGACCTGCAGCATCGGCGTCTCACTTTGCCCGGCCAACGGCCACGGCATCGACGAGCTGGTGCGGCATGCCGAAACCGCGATGCGCGCGGTCAAGGTCGGCGGCCGCGGCAACTACCGTTTCCACCAGCCACGCGCCGAGGTCGACATGCGCATGCAGATGCGCCTCGACCATGCGATGCGCCAGGCGCTGGTCAGCAACCGTTTTCGCTTGCACTACCAGCCGCAGATCGACCTGAAGAGCGGCCGCCTGGTCGGCGCCGAGGCGCTGATCCGCTGGCGCGACCCCGAGCTCGGCGAGGTCGGCCCGGCACGCTTCATTCCAGTGGCCGAAGACAGCGGCTTCATCGTCGCCATCGGCGACTGGGTGCTGACGCAGGCGGTGCGCCAGGCCTCGCTGTGGCAGGAGAAGGGTTGCCCGGTGCCGATTGCCGTCAACGTGTCGGCGCTGCAGTTCCAGCAGCCGCAGTTCGCCGACCGCGTGGCGCAGGTGCTGGCCGTCAGCGGGCTGGCGCCGGCGCTGCTGGAGCTGGAACTGACCGAATCGATCCTCGTGCACGATGCCGACGAGGCGCTGCTGCGCCTGCACGCGCTGGCGCGGCTGGGCGTGCAGTTGTCGATCGACGACTTCGGCACCGGGTATTCGAGTCTGGCGCACCTGAAGCGCTTCCCGATCGGCAAACTGAAGATCGACCGCAGCTTCATCATGGGCCTGCCGGCCGATGAAAACGACGCCGGCATCGTACGCGCCATCGTGCAGATGGCGCGCGCGCTGGGCAAGAAGGTGATCGCCGAAGGGGTGGAAACCGAAGCGCAGCGGCAGTTCCTGGTCGACGCGGGTTGCGACGAATTCCAGGGCTACCTGTTCTCCCCGGCGGTCGACAGCCTGAGTTTCGAAGGCCTGCTGGCCGGCCACCCGAAAGTGGCCACCGCCGACACCGGCGCGCCCATCACGACGCCAGCCCAGCGCATCAGGCTGGTGTCGGGCTGACGACGGCGACTGCCCGCTTGCGGCAGGCGCACAATCGATGTTTTCGTTCTTCATGAGCGAGAGGCATCGATGATCTACAAGTTCAAGAGCAAGGCCGCCGGCGACGTCATCATGCTGGGGCCGAACGGCGATGAGTTGCTGCGGCTGCTCGGCCGCGAGCCGGCCGCCAAGGGCATCATCGAACCGGCGGCGATGGCTGCGGCGCTCGTCACGCTGCAGAGTGCGGCCAGCGCCGACGACGCCGCGCGCTCCGCCCACGCCGATGCCAATGCCAATGCCAATGCCAATGCCGAGGCCGAGGCCGAGGCCACCGACGCCTCCCGCCCCACCGGCATCACGGTGCGCCAGCGCGTCTGGCCGATGGTGGAAATGCTCAGGCGCGCCCAGGCCGCCAATGAACCGGTGGTCTGGGGCGTCTGAGTCCGACCCACCGCGCGCCGAACCAAGAGAACGAGGAGCCCCGGCCATGAGACTCTGGAGCGACAGCTGGACCAACGGCGACCGCATCCCCGCCCGTTTTGCCGCCGGCCGCGCCGATGGCAAAGGTGGCGTGACTTTCAGCGACAACCTGAACCCCCATCTGGCCTGGAGCGAGGTGCCCGCGGGCGCGAAGTCGATGGTCCTGATCTGCCATGATTTCGACGTGCCGAGCAAGGGCGACGACGTCAACCAGCCGGGCCGCGAAGTGCCGGCCGATCTGCCGCGCGTCGACTTCTTCCACTGGGTTCTGTTCGACCTGCCGCCCCTGCCCACGGTGATCGCCGAAGGCGAGTTCAGCCGCACCTTTCAGGCGCGCGGCAAGCCGGGGCCCGCCACCCTGCACGGCGCCCGCCACGGCCTGAACGACTACACCGGCTGGTTTGCCGGCAACCCCGAGATGGCCGGCCACTACTTCGGCTACGACGGCCCGTTCCCGCCCTTCAACGACTCGCTGGTGCACCATTACGTGTTCACGCTGTACGCGGTGGCGCTGCCGAGGCTGCCGCTGGAAGGCGCCTGCACCGGCGCGATGGTGCGTGCCTCGCTGACCGGCCACGTGCTGGCCGAGGCCACTTTTTCGGGCACCTGCACCCTGAACCAGCGGCTGCTGGCGCAGGAACGCTGAGCCAGGCGGGCTGCGGACATCAAGCGGCGGGACGGTGGTGGAAGCGACCCGCATCTTCGCCGTCCGGCATGGCGAAACGGCCTGGAACGCGAGCCTGCGCATCCAGGGCCACACCGACATCGCACTCAACACCACCGGCGTCTGGCAGGCCGCACGGCTGGCCGAGGCGCTGGCCAACGAAGGCATCGACGCGCTCTACAGCAGCGACCTGCAGCGCGCCCGCGACACCGCCACGCCCCTTGCGGCCCGCAGCGGCCTGCGGCTGACCACCGATCCCGGTTTGCGTGAGCGTTTTTTCGGGGAATTCGAAGGCTCGACCTTCGCCGAGATAGAAACTCGCTGGCCCGCGCAGTCCATGCGCTGGCGCAAGCGCGAGGCCGACTTCGGCCCCGGCGGCGGCGAAACCCTCGAATCGTTCTACGCCCGCTGCGTGGGCACCGCCAGCCGGCTGGCCGCGCGCCACCCCGGGCAGGTGATCGCCCTGGTGGCGCATGGCGGCGTGCTCGACTGCCTGTACCGCGCCGCCACCCGCATGGAGCTGCATTTGCCCCGCACCTGGCAGATCGGCAACGCCAGCATCAATCGCCTGCTCTACAGCCCGGAAGGATTCTCGATGGTGGGCTGGAACGACACCTCGCACCTGGACGGCGGGCCTGCCGCCGAGGCTTCGCACTGAAAGAGCACCCCCTCATGCAGGCACAGGACTTCATCCGCGAGTGGGGCCCTGGCGGTACGGCCCACGCGCTGAATGAACGCGCCGGCGCGCAGGCCCACTTCATCGACCTCTGCCGCGTGCCCGGTGTGCCCGAACCGGCCGACCCCCGGGCCTACTGCTTCGAGCGCGGCGTCACCAAGACCGGCAGCGCCGCCGTTGCCGGGCGACAGCGCACCGACGGCTTTGCCGACGTCTGGTTGAAAGGCTGCTTCGCCTGGGAATACAAGGCCCCGGGCAAGAGCCTGGAAGGCGCGCTGAAGCAGCTGATGATGTACGCGCTGGCGCTGGAAAACCCGCCACTGCTGGTGGTCAGCGACCGCCTGCGCATCGAGGTGCACACGCACTTTACCGGCACGCCCAGCGAGCGCCATGCGTACCCGCTGGAAGACATCGCCCGCCCGAGGTGCAGCAGCGCCTGTGCGCGCTGTGGCTGGCGCCTGAATCGTTCAAGCCGAGGCGCAGCAACCGCGACATCACCGAAGAAGCCGCGCGCACCTTCACCGACACCGCCAAGCGCCTGCGTGATGCCGGCGTGCCGGCCGAGCAGGTCAGCCACTTCCTCACGCAGTGCGTGTTCTGCTTCTTCGCGGAAGACGTGGGCTTGCTGCCCGACAAGCTGTTCGAGCGCCTGGTGGGCGTCAACGTCA
>Ga0105046_10018202_pt1 | contig 10705 bp, 8 predicted proteins | sample MAT03_FD_78385 | JGI IMG/M metagenome (GOLD analysis project Ga0105046, IMG submission 78385) | Freshwater microbial communities from Lake Fryxell liftoff mats and glacier meltwater in Antarctica - MAT-03 (megahit assembly) | ecosystem: Environmental > Aquatic > Freshwater > Ice > Liftoff...
GCACCTGGACGTCACGGATCGGGTCGAGGCCGAGGCCGGCCGACACCCTTTCCCCGACCATCCCGACCACCGCGTCCCGAGTCCTCTCGGGGGTGTTGCGCTCTACGAAGAAGAAGTCCTGAACCTGGCCTTCGTCCGGGGTGAGGTGGGGCGGACGGCCCTCGTTGACCTCATGGGCGGCAGTCGTGATCATCGAACGGGCCGCCTGGCGGAAGATGTGGTTGAGGCGGGTGACCGGCACCAGGCCCGACTCGATCAGGTCGGCAAACGGCTTGCCGGCCCCGACCGGAGGCAACTGATCGGCATCGCCGACCAGCACGATGTGGGTGCCGAGACCGAGGCCACCCAGAAGGACTTCGGCCATGTGCAGGTTGATCATCGATGCTTCGTCGACGATCAGCAGGTCCACCGGCAAAGGGTGGCCGGGCTTGAACAGCGGTTCGGTCCCGGGCCGCCACTCGAGCAGGCGGTGGATCGTATGGGCGCCGGTGCCGGTGGCTTCGGTCAGGCGCCGGGCGGCCCGTCCGGTCGGCGCGCAGAGGCCGATCCGCATGTTGGCCGCGCGGGCCTCACTGACGATCGCTTTGGTGCAGACGGTCTTGCCGACACCGGGACCACCGGTGACGATCGAGACCTGGGACTGGAAGGCACCGAGCACCGCCTGCCACTGTTCGTTGGTCAGCGATTCATCTTCGGGGCTCTCCGGCGTATGTTCGAGCTCGGGCTCCATGATCGCCCGGTCCCGCAGGTCGCCGGCCACCCACAGCTCACGGTTGAGCGTGCGCTCGCGATAGATGCGCCCGTCCTCTTCGACCAGGCCGTAGGAGGCGGCGAGCACTCCGGCGTCCGGTGTCTCGCCGAGCAGCCTGGCTGCATTGGCCCGCAGTTCGTCGACTGGCAGGTGGGTGTGGCCACGCCGCTCAGCTTCGCCGAGCAGGTAGTAGGCAGCGGCCTGGGCGCGACGGTCCGATTCGGGAGGCACATCGGCCGCGAGCGCGATCTTGTCGGCCCGGACGAAACCGACGCCGTCGATCTCGGTCAAGCGGTACGGGTCCTCACGGATCGTCTTCATCGCCTGGTCACCGAAACGCTCATGGATCCTGCCGGCAAGGTGTGCGAGCCCATGCGGCGCCAGCTCCACGTGCAGGTCCCGCACGGCCCGGGTCGCGTACCAGCTTTCGGTGGCCGCTTCGGCCTGTTTCGCACCGAGCTTGGGAAGTGAGCCGAAGACCCCGGAAGGGTCGGCGGCAATCTTCTCCATGACTTCCGGACCGTAAAGCTCACAGAGCGTTTCCGCACGCACCGGCCCGATGTGGCGCAGCGTGCTCAGGTACGCGACCTGGCCGGCCCGGTCACCGGGGTCGAGCGGGTATGCGGTCAATGCCTGGAGCTGAGGTCCGAACTTCGGGTGCTGCTTCCATTCGCCGACCAGCCGCGAGCGTTCGCCCGGCTTGAGGTGGGCGACGGTACCGGTGACCACGAACTCCTCACCGGAATCGTCCCTCACCTCAATGATCGCGAAACCATCGTCCTCGGCGGTGAAAATGACTCGGCTGACCTCGACCGGACCATCGAATCCGTTCTCGCTGTCGAAGAGGGGCTGGGTCGTGGATGCCACCGGTTCAGGGTACCGCCCGACCCGGAGGTGCCTTTCCGGGTTGACGTTGGACCAACCGGTTCTCACGATCTGGGAAACTCACGACGATGCCGGATCACGACACCAAGCCCCTGAAGGACGCCGTTGCCGAGGCGACCCGGGCGGCGAAGACGTCGCAGCCCGGCCGCAAGAAGAGCACCGGAAGGGCCGCCGACGTCTTCGGTGGCGAGATGCGCCGACGCGACCTCCTGCCCCTGCTGGTGCTCCACCTGATTCGGGGGGAAGCCAGCTACGGCAACTATCTGATCGAAGCGATCGAGAAACTCACCCAGGGTGTCGTCTCGGTCAACCCGAACACGATGTACCCGCTGCTGCGTGACCTCGAAAGCAAAGGAATGACCAAAGGCGAATGGGAACATCCTGACAAACGAACCCGCCGGTTCTATTCGATCACCCCGGCCGGTGAAGACGAATACAGCCGGCTGGTCGAGGAGATCGAACCGTTCCTTGATTCGATCACCCGTTCGATCTCGCTGATCAAGGCGGAGGTCTACGGCAAAGAGGCGTCCTGACCCGGAGTATCCCTTAACGCGAAACGCCCACCGGCCGGCGGGCGTCCCGTGAATCCAGTTGACGGTTGAACCTAGATCGGTTCAACCGATGCCGCGGAAGGTCCTTTCGGCCCCTCCTCGGACTCGAAGCTCACCTTTGCGCCCTCGGCGAGCGTGCGGAAGCCATCGGCCTGAATTGCGGTGTGATGAACGAAAACATCCTTCGATCCATCGTCGGGCGTGATGAATCCGAAACCTTTTTCATCACTGAACCACTTAACTGTGCCAGTCGGCATTGATTCCTCCATACTTCAGCGTCGCCGGTTCTCCTCCCGGCCCAACGCGCCGGACGGTAGCACCTGAACGCATCTGGAGGCTGATTCAGTGGAGTTTCGGACGAAGGCCCGACCGTGCTTCGTAACCGGAGGGCCCTTTCTTATGCCGTGATCAGTCCCGATCAGGTCGGCATCGCCAGCGGCTGGGTCTCCGGTGACCTCGAGCTGGAAAGCGAAGCAGTGGCGGCACTCAGGGAGTGAAGCTGGCGTTCGGGTCCTCGAGCATCCTGGTGGCGACTTCAGCCGACACCGGCCTGGCCATCAGGAACCCCTGGGCCATGTGACACCCCAGGTCACGCACCATCTGCAGCTGGGTCTCGGAACTTACGCCTTCCGCGACGACAACCAGCGAAAGTGACTTCCCGATCTGGACGATCGCGTCGGCGATCGCTGATCCCTTTGGCTCGCCGTTGCCGAGGTGCTCGATGAAGGAACGGTCGATCTTGATCGAGTCGAGCGGGAACTCGTTCAGGTAGCTGAGTGAGGAGAAGCCGGTGCCGAAATCGTCGAGGGCAAGCTGCACACCCATCTCGTGGAGCCCGTTGAGCACGTTCTTGACCGTGCTCGTCCCGGCAACCAGCACACTTTCGGTGATCTCCAGGGCCAGGCACTGTGCCGGCACGCCGTGCTCCTCCAGCAACTCGTGAACCAGCGAGGGCAGGTTGGTCGCTCTGATCTGGCGTGAGGACGCGTTCACCGAGACGATCAGGCTGCGGCTTTCGGGCAGCATCTTCCGCCATTCGGCCATCTGGCGGATCGAGTCGGCAAGCACCCAGCTGTCGACCTGGGTGATCAGGTCGCTTTCTTCGGCAATCGGGATGAAGTCGGCCGGTCCGACCAGCCCTTTCAACGGGTGCTGCCAGCGGACCAGCGCTTCGAGCGCGAAAATCCGACCGGTTCTCAGCGAGATGATCGGCTGGTAGTGGACGACCAGCTGCTCTTCTTCGATCGCGCGACGCAGTTCACGTTCGACCTCCAGCCAGCGCAGGGCTTTCTCCCGCATCGGTTCGCCGAAGACCTGTGCCTGGGCCCGGCCCAGTTCTTTCGCCTGGTACATGGCGGCGTCCGCCTCCTGAATCAGCGCCTCGGCTGACTTCACGTCGTCGACCGCCGGGTCGTAGATCGAGATACCGATGCTGGCGGTGATGAAGTTCTCGACTCCCTCCAGGAGAACCGGTTCGGAGATCGCATCGAGCAGCCGGTCGGCGATCTCGCGAGCGTCTTCTTCACCCTCTACCGAGGCGAGGACGATGCCGAACTCGTCACCACCGAAGCGGGCCACCGTGTCGCCACGCCGGATGCTGAAAGAAAGCCGGGGGGCAACCTCACGCAGCATCTCGTCGCCGGCGTGATGGCCGATCCCGTCGTTGATCAGCTTGAAGTGGTCGATGTCGAGAAAAAGAACACCGGTGCGGTTGCCATTCTCCTTCGCGAGATTGATCGAGTGGGCCAGGCGCTCGGTGAAAAGTTGCCGGTTGGGAAGGTCGGTGAGCGGGTCATGATGCAGCCGGTGACGAAGGGTTTCGTCGGCGCGGTTACGTTCGATCGCGTTGGCGAGCACGTTGGCTGCCGCGCTGAAGAAATGCCCGTCCTGCTCGGAGAACCGGTTCGGCTCGTCGGAATGGACCGCGAGGATGCCGAACTGTTCCTCACCCCCGCCGATCGGGATCATCATGCTGCTGCGCAGCTCCGGCTCGGTCAGGTGGCGATAGTGGGCTACCCGGGGATCGTTGTCCCAGTCATGGATCGAGATGATTTCTCCCTTGGCCAGGCGGTCACCAGGGGCGGTGGTCGAATCGTAGGGGGCAGTAGCAGCCGTAGAATCGGAAGAGCTGTGGCACAGGTAGAGCCGGTCGTACCCCTCCTGCTCCCAGACGCTGACTTCCAGGATCCGCTCCTGGCGGGCGATTGAATCGACTGCGATCGTGATCAGCCGGTCGGGATGCTCACCCTTCATCGCCAACTCGCCGAGGCGGGCAATCAGGACCTGCTGGTCGATCTTCTGCTGGACCTCGGATTCGGCTCTCTTCAGGGCGGTGATGTCCTGCATGACCCCGTGCCAGACCGGGACGTCGTTTTCGTCGGTGACCAACCTTGCCCGTTCGTAAATCCAGACGTATGAACCGCCCTTGCTTCGCATCCGGTATTCGGCTGGGGGATGGACGTCGAGGCCAATCAGCCGTTCGTCCTCGAAACCGAGGGCGTGCTCGACGTCATCCGGGTGAATCGACCTGAACCAGTTGTCCGGATCTTTCGTCCATTCCTCGGGCGTATACCCGAGGATCCTCTCGATCTGAGGGCTCACGAACCTCCAGCGGCCGGATTCGCCCATCTCGGCTTTATAGACGATCGCCGGCACGGTTTCGATCAGTTCCCGGAACTCGACCTCGGACGGATCGCCATCATCGACCGGCGGTGTCCGGCCGCGCGGCAGGTTGCCGGTTTGGCTGCGGCTCTCGAGCAGATCGATCCGGGTTTCGAGCACGTTGGCGATGGCCCTCAGGCCGTCGACCCGCTCGGGGTAGGCCTGATCCCAGGTGGCCGTGATTCGGGCCCCGGGCGATGACCTCAGCGGCATCGAGACGATCTGGTGGCCATCAGAAGTGCTGATCCTGGGCTCCGGTCCCGAGTTGATCGGAGCCGACCGCATGCCGGCGATCGCCGAAGGGTCGAGGGTGGGGGGCCGGGCGGATACGGGACCGGTCGCGTCGATCACGACTGCCGCCTTCGCACCAAGCAGATCGACCACCAGCCGGGCCGCGGTACCCGCAAGTTCGATCTGCGAATCGGCCCCCGAGAGCTCGTCGAGAATGGAGGTCAGCGAAACAGCCGACCGGGTACCTGGATGTTCGTCTGGCCCGGGGTTCATCGTCCTGAGTAACGCGACGATCACAGTATCCCCGGGATTGCGGGTCGCGGCAAGTCAGTCGTCGAGACTGGTGAACATCTCTCAGGCCGGAACCGGCACGGACTCCGACTGCCCCCGGACGGCGATCAATGCCTCGATCCGGTCCGGCTCAGCCACAGTGGGCCACGCTGGCCAGGCCGGCGACAGCCTGTTCGATCAGGGCCGGCGAGGTGCCTATGTTGAGACGACAATAGCCCGCGCCCTGGGAGCCGAAATCTGGTCCGGGGCTGACCGCCACCTTGCCGCGCTCGACGATCACTGGTGACGGATCGTCACCGAGGTCGAGCAGACGGCAGTCGAGCCACGCGAGGTAGCCCGCCTGGGGCTGCTGGTATCCGACCTCGGGCAGATGCTCGTTCAGCAGCTTTTCCAGCAGGGTACGGTTCGCATCGAGCTGGTTCAGTACCTGGTCCAGCCATTCGTCGCCTTCGTTGAAGGCCGCCTCGGCAGCGATCACCCCGAGGTGCCCCGGGTGTTTCGCGCCGAAAGGCAGGTCATCGACCACGCCGGCAGCTCTTTCGGATCCGGTCGAGAAGACAGCGCAGGTCAGGCCCGCCAGGTTGAAGGTCTTCGAGGCGGAGCTCAGGCAGATCCCCCATTCTTGGGCTTCATCGCAGACACTCAGGTACGGATGGAAGTCGGTCCCGGGCAGGGTCAGCGGGGCGTGGATCTCGTCGCTCAGCACCCAGGCTTCGTATTCCGCGGCAAGCGACGCGATCGCTTTCAGCTCGTCTTCGGTGGGCACGGTGCCAGCCGGGTTGTGAGGGCTGCAGAGGATCAGGACCCTGGCTCCGTCCCTGAAGCCGGCTTCGATCGCCTCGAGGTCCAGGCTGCGGCCGTTCAACATCGCTGCTTCGACCAGGCGGCAATCGACCTCTTCGATCACGGCGAAGAAGGGGTGGTAGACAGGCGGCGTGATCATGACTTTGTCGCCGGGTGAGGTGAGCGCACGCAAGAGGGCCGTGATGCCACCAACCACGTCTGACGTGGCGACTACACCCCCGGGGTCAGGGGCGAAACCCATGCGTCGCCTGGAGAAGGAGGAGAACGCCTCGGCGAGACCGCTGGCTTCCGGGTTCGCGTAACCGGTGTCGTCTAGTTCGATCGCCCTGGTCAGGGCCCGTTTGACAGGATCGGCCAGGGGAAAGTCCATCTCGGCGACCCAGGCGGGAAGCACGTCATCCCCATATCGTGACCATTGACGCTGCGACGGCGGCGGAGCCGGGAAAGATCGAGATCGTCGAGGCGGTAATCCACGCGACAACTCTTTCAGGTCGCGGTGGGCAACCGGGTGCACCGCTTTTCAGGCGGACTTCTGCCGGGCGAGGCGGCGGGCTTCGCCGTTCATGCCGTCGACGTTCAGCCATGCCGGATTGATCGCTTCGAACTGGCTTCTCACCGCGGGCGACACCGGCTCGAGCCCGGCTTCGAGGGCGCAGTGCATACGGCGTACGAGGTCTTCATCACCGTCCGACAGTTCGCGTTCGCGTTCATAGGCTTCCCGCCAGCCACGAAGCGCGGCTATCGCTTCGTCGCAGACGGTGTCCGGGTTCGGTTCGGCCAGGCCGAAGTGCGCCAGGTAGAGGGATTCTGCGTTGAGCGCACGGATGCGTTCGACCGATTCGAGTGCGTCGGGCAGGGAGCAGTCGGCGGGAGGAGTTGCGGCCCTGAGCACCCGGCTGCCTGGAACCTGGAGGCCGATCGCGTCCCCGCAGACGACCGCGCCGGTGCTTTCGTCGAGGTAGACCATGTGGGCCCGAGTGTGGCCGGGGGTGGCGACGGCATGCAGCCGGCGGTCACCGAGGTCGATCGTATCGCCGTCCGCCAGGCCCCTCACCCGTTCGGCCGGGATCGCTTTCGGCAGCCCGAAAAGCTCGTCTGTCTTTGGTCCCCAGACCGACCGGACCCCTTCGATCAGGACCTCGGGTTCGGTCAGGTACTTCGCCACCCGTTCGTGGATGTAGATGGTTGCTTCGGGGAACCTTGCCGCGAGGTGCCCGGCGCCGCCGGCATGGTCGAAGTGAATGTGGGTCAGGACGATCGAGTCGAGGCTGTCGACCCCTTCGGCTTCGAGCCCGGCGATAAGGTCGTCTGAAGTGGCCGCTGAACCGACATCGACCACAGCCGGGCGCCCGGCAGCGATCAGGTGTGCGGCCGTGCTTCCGGGGAGGCCGAACATGAGGGTGTCGACCGGACGTGGCTCCTGATTCCGGTTCACCCTGCGGAAAGGTCAGACCGCGTCGGCGAAGTCGTCCGGCCGGTGCTTGCGTTCGTTGGCCATGCCGGCGATGTTCAGCCAGGCCGGGTTGATCGCTTCGAAGCCACGCCGGACCGAAGGCGGTACCGGTTCGAGAGTCGCTTCCACGCAGGCGTTGACGCTGCGCAGCAATTCCTCTTCGCTTTCGGCGAGTTCCGACTTCTTGATGAAAGATTGGTGCCAGTCGTTGATCGCGAGGATTGCCCGGTCGAACGTCTCTTCGGGCGGCTGCCTGGACTCGCCGAAGTGCGCGAGGTGGACGGAAGCCGGCGTGTAGCTCCTCATCTTCTGGATTGAAGCAATCGCTTCTTTGTGGGTGCAGTCTGAAGGCGGGGTGGACGGACGGATGATGCGGCTGCCCGGAAGCTGGATGCCGAGTGCGTCGCCGCAGATCATCGCGTCGGTTTCGAGGTCGAGGAAGACCATGTGGGAGCGGGTGTGTCCCGGGGTCTCGATCGCCTGAAGCCGCCGGCCACCGAGGTCGACCGTATCTCCGTCGGAGAGGCCCCTGACCCGTCGGACGGGTATGGCGGTCGGTGACCCGAACAGCTCTTCGGCCTTGCCATCCCAGATTTCGACCGAGCCGGCGAGCAGCGAGGGGTCGGTCAGGTACCTGGTGGCGCTCTTGTGGGCGTAGATGGTCGCTTCGGGGAAGTGCTCGGCGATCCGCCCGGCGCCACCGGCGTGGTCGTAGTGGGCGTGGGTGAGGATGATCGAGTCGAGGCGGGTGATGCCGAGTTCGGCCAGGGCTTCGATCACGTTTTCAGCCGTGTTGGCGGGGCCGGTGTCGATCAGTGCGGGCTTGCTGCCTGGCAGCAGGTGGGCGGCCATGATCCCGGTCTGTCCGAAAATCCGGGTGTCGAGCGCGATCGGTGCGGTGGTCGTCGGTGGCGATATTCGCGCCGTGCGTTTCCTCGACTTTGGTTTTCCGGGCCGCGGTTCACTCGGGGTGCCTTCGACGGTTTTGCCGTTCTTCGCTGCCAGCCTGACCGGCGTCAGGTTGCCAAGTACCTTCTTGCGAACGTTGAACCGTGTGTTCATCTCTATACCTTCAACCGATCACAATGCCAATTGATTCGGTCGGATCCTTTCGATTTTCACTCCTTCCTTCTAGGTTCCCGGTAAAGAGCCTTCAAACCAATGTCGAATCCAACAAAATCACCCATTTGTCCCGCAAATGTGAAGGTTCCGTTGAAATGAAGCCCTTAAACGCAAAACGCCCGCCATACAGGCGGGCGCTCGCAGTGCTTCAGTTCAGCTGAGGCTAGATAGCCTCGACGGAAGCGGCAGCCGGACCCTTCGGTCCGTCTTCGGCTTCGTAGCTGACCTTGGCACCCTCGGCGAGGGTGCGGAAGCCGTCAGCCTGGATGGCGCTGTGATGGACGAAAACGTCCTTCGAGCCGTCATCGGGCGTAATGAAACCAAAGCCCTTTTCATCGCTGAACCATTTAACTGTGCCTGTGGGCATTGAATCCTCCACATGATGGTGAGGCAAACGCGGAGGATGCTGGTAAAGCAACGACTGCGAGCGCTACACACGTCTTCGCCGGGAATGATCTCCCGACCCTATGTTGGGGACCGTAGCAGGGTTTCACCCCTGCAGGGAACTTTGATACAGATGAGACGGACTTCTGCCCGGCCGGAGCCGGGCAGGGAGGCCTGCCTCAGCCGCGTCCCCCGGAACGGTTACCCCGCCCGTTGCCCTGGCCTTTGCCCTGCTTCGGGTGCTGGCCATTGCCGCGGGACGAGCGCTTGCGGTTGCCCCCGGAGCCATTGCCTCCTCCTCCGGTGCCTCCTCCGTTGCCCGATCCGCCGCTGCGTCCCTGGTTCCTGGGACCGGAACTGCGACCGGAACGGGAGCGCTTCGGGGTGTGGGTCTCGGCATGAAACGAAACCGGGGTGCCACTCTGCTCGTACTCATGGCTGAGTCCGAGGGATTTGGCGATTTTCTGCATGTCCCGGGCCTGGTCGGCCAGGACGAAACTGATGCCGATGCCATTCGCACCCGCTCGACCTGTCCGGCCGACCCTGTGGACGAATGTGTCCTGGTCTTCCGGCATGTCGTAGTTGATTACGTGAGTGACATCGGCGACGTCGATACCTCGAGCGGCTACATCGGTGGCCACGAGAGTGTCCACCTTGCCGTTCTCGAAATCCGCCAGCGCGCGCTGACGTTGGTTCTGAGACTTGTTGCCATGCATGGCCGCTGCCCTGATCTGGGGTGAGCGGCTCAGCTTCTTTACGAGTCGGTCGGCGCCATGTTTTGTGCGCACGAAGACCAGGGTGCGTCCGCGCTCCGAGTTTTCCAACTCGTGGAGCAGCGAAGTGACCTTGGCGTCATGCGAAAGGTGGATGAAACGGTGTTCGACCCTGCCGGCGTTCTTGTCCGGGGCGGGCGTGTTCACGTGAGCGATCGGATCGTGGGTGTAGGCGTCGGCCAGTTTGCCGGCGGCGCCTTCGAGGGTCGCCGAGAAGAACAGCGTCTGCCTTTGGTTGTTGATCTTCTTGACGATGCGGTCGACGGCGGGCTTGAATCCCATGTCGAGCATGCGGTCGGCTTCGTCGAGCACGAGGTGGCTGACGTGGTCGAGGGTGAACGAGCGGCGCTGGAGCAGGTCCTCGAGGCGGCCGGGGCAGGCGACGACGATGTGGGCACGAGCGGCACGTTTGGCCTGGGCCTGGATTCCAACGCCCCCGTAAACGGCGGCGATCGAAAGGGCGCGGGCCTTGCAGATGGCGTCCATCTCGTCGACGATCTGGCTCGCCAGTTCCCGGGTGGGTGCGAGGATCAGGGCCGACGGGCGGCGCGAATCGGCAGCGATCAGGTCGACCAGCGGTACACCGAAGGCCAGGGTCTTACCCGATCCGGTGGGGGATTGGACGAGTACGTCACGTCCGTCGAGTACGTCTTCGATTACCTGCTTCTGAACCGCGAAGGGCGATTCGATGCCGCGGGCATGGAGTGCATCTACTACGGGTTTTGACACGCCGAGGTCGGCGAAAGACTGCGATGACATTTAGTTCAACTTCCTGTGATGAGGGGTGTTGGGGAGATCC
>Ga0105046_10018203_pt1 | contig 10705 bp, 10 predicted proteins | sample MAT03_FD_78385 | JGI IMG/M metagenome (GOLD analysis project Ga0105046, IMG submission 78385) | Freshwater microbial communities from Lake Fryxell liftoff mats and glacier meltwater in Antarctica - MAT-03 (megahit assembly) | ecosystem: Environmental > Aquatic > Freshwater > Ice > Liftoff...
GACAATCTTGGTTGTCATTTTGAAATTTCATCAATCGTCTGGCGAGACGGCATGCTCGCGGTGACGTTCCCGGGCTCATGCGTTCGTTGTCCGAGTTCGCAAGGCAGAATGTGCCGCAGGAATACCGATTCATAGGGAGTTGCGGGATGTTCCAGTCACAGGGCCTGCGGGCTGCCATTGTCGACCTCGACGGCACGATGATCGACACCGTCGGCGACTTCGAAGCCGCGCTGGCGCTGGCGCTGGCCGACGTCGGCTATCCGCCGGTCCTCCGCGCCTTCATCTCGCGCACCGTCGGCAAGGGCTCGGAGTACCTGCTGGCGCGCACCCTCGAAAAGGTGGGCGCGCCCGCCGATCTTTACGAGGCCACCTGGTCGCGGTACCAGCACCACTACGAGGCGATCAATGGCAGCTGCTCCGCCGTCTTCCCGGGTGTGACCGAAGGCCTGCAGGCGATGCAGGCGATGGGCCTGAAGTTGGCCTGCCTGACCAACAAGCCTGCGGCGTTCGCGCGGCCGCTGCTGGCGCAGAAAGGCCTGGCCGGCTTTTTCGACATCGTTTTCGGGGGTGATGCCTTCGAGCACAAAAAACCTCACCCGATGCCGCTGCTGAAGACCTGTGAGGCGCTGGGCGCGTTGCCGGCGCACACGCTGATGGTCGGCGACTCCAGCAACGACGCGCAGGCCGCGCGTGCCGCCGGCTGCCCGGTGGTGTTGGTGAGTTACGGGTACAACCACGGCCTGCCGGCGTCCAGCGCCTCGCCCGACGCGGTGGTCGACCGCCTCGACGACTTGGCCGCGCTGCTGGCGCGGCGCTGAATGTCGGCCTGACTGCTGCAAGCCGGCTGCTAAACTTCTTTCCATGCTCACGCCCCAGCTTTCGACGTCAGGTCGCCCCGACCGGGGAGTTTGGCCCTGGCGTCGCTCGCCACGTCCTGCCTGACCCGCGTGTCAGGCCCTGTCGCCGGGCGCCCAGCCGCCCGACCACCGTTGTGACGCAGCCCGGATTGTTCTCATTCAACTGAGGCCCGCGCTGCAAAAGGGCTTCAAAGTGATCACCGAACTGGAATTCAAGAGCCTCAGCGCGCAAGGCTACAACCGCATTCCGCTGATGGCGGAGGCATTCGCCGACCTGGAGACGCCGCTCTCTCTCTACCTCAAGCTGGCCGGCGGCAGCCGCCACAGCTTCCTGCTCGAATCGGTGGTGGGCGGCGAACGCTTCGGCCGCTATTCCTTCATCGGTCTGCCGGCGCACACTTTGCTGCGCTCGCGCGCCTTCCACACCGAGGTGGTGACCGACGGCAACGTGATCGAGACCTTCGAAGGCAATCCGCTCGACTTCATCGCCGGCTATCAGAAGCGCTTCAAGGTCGCGCTGCGACCCGGGCTGCCGCGTTTTTGCGGCGGGCTGGCCGGCTATTTCGGTTACGACGCGGTGCGCTACATCGAGCCGAAGCTGGCCGCCTCCTGGAAAGACGGCGGCATCGACACCCCCGACATCCTGCTGCTGCAGACCGAGGAACTGGCCGTCATCGACAACCTCTCGGGCCGGCTCTACCTCATCGTCTACGCCGACCCTTCGCGGCCGGAGGCCTGGTTCCACGCCAAACGGCGTTTGTCGGAACTGGCCGACAAGCTGAAGTTCAGCGTGACCGCGCCGCCGGTCAAGCGCGGGCCGTCCTACGCGGTGGAGCGTGAATTCGAGAAGGCCGACTACCTGGCGGCCGTGGCCGTGGCCAAGGAATACATCGCCGCCGGCGACATGATGCAAGTGCAGATCGGCCAGCGGCTGAAGAAGCGCTACACCGAAAGCCCGCTCAGCCTGTACCGCGCGCTTCGCTCGCTGAACCCATCGCCGTACATGTACTTCTATGACATGGGCGGATTCCAGATCGTCGGCGCCAGCCCCGAAATCCTGGTGCGTCAGGAGCACACGCCCGAGGGCGACAAGGTGACCATCCGCCCGCTGGCGGGCACGCGCCCTCGCGGTGCCTCACCCGAGCGCGACAAGGCACTGGAAGCCGAGCTCTCGGCCGACCCGAAGGAGCGCGCTGAACACCTGATGCTGATCGACCTGGCGCGCAACGACATCGGCCGCATCGCGAAGACCGGCAGCGTAAAGGTGACAGAGGCCTTCGTCGTCGAGCGTTATTCGCATGTGATGCACCTGGTCAGCAACGTCGAGGGCCTGCTGCAGGACGGCATGAGCAGCCTGGACGTGCTGCGCGCCACCTTCCCGGCCGGCACACTGACCGGTGCGCCGAAGATCCGCGCGATGGAGATCATCGACGAGCTGGAACCCGTCAAGCGCGGCATCTACGGCGGGGCCTGCGGCTACCTGAGTTTTGCCGGTGACATGGACGTGGCCATCGCCATCCGCACCGGCATCGTCATGAACAACACGCTGTACGTGCAGGCGGCGGCCGGCATCGTGGCCGACTCGGTGGCCGAGCTGGAATGGCAGGAAACCGAAGCCAAGGCGAGGGCGCTGATCCGCGCCGCCGAACTGGTCGAAGAAGGCTTTTGACGCCGTCGGAGCCGTCAACCTGCCGCACCCCGCTTGAAACACCTCTCACCTCACACCTCACACCTCACACCTCACTCAACCGCAACTCCACATGACTCTGAAGATCGGCCGCAACGAACCCTGCACGTGCGGCAGCGGCAAAAAATACAAGCAGTGCTGCGGCAAGCCTGCGGCGGCACCCGAGGTATCGCCTGATTCGACCGATGGCGCGGTCGAGCGCGCCGTGGCCTGGTTGGCCGTGCAGCACCGCAAGGCCTTTGTCGCTGCGCTTGAAGAAGAGATCGACTCGACGGTGCTGGCCTGTTTCGATGAGGACGAAGAAGCCGCTGACGCGGCGATGGCGAGCATAGAGCTCGAATTGTGGCAGCAGATCCAGCTCAACCTGACCGAGTCGCTGCTGGCCGTGGGCGACATCATCGTCGAGGGCGAGTACCGGCGGGTGTCGGAGTTGCTGCTGGGGCGGCACGGGCCGCTGCTGACGGTGGGCCAGCGCGGCTGGCTGGCACAACTGGCGGAAAAGCCGCTGCGCCTGTATGACATCACCGATGTCGTGCCGGGCAGCGGCATGACGCTGTGCGATGCGCTCGATGTGGAGCAACCGCCCATCGTCGTCACCGAGCACTCGGCCAGCCGGGGAGTGCGTCCGGGCCAGCAGATCGGCGCTCGCGTCATGGCGGTGGCCGGGCATTGTGAATTTTCGGCTGCGATCTATCCGTTTTCGATGATGAGCGGGCGCGCGGTCCTTGAAGATCTGCGTGGCATGCTGGCCCAGCCCAGCCCGCATGACGCGGACAACGTATTGATGGTCGAGTACATGATCATCAGTGGTTGGCTGACGCAGCACCTGCGGCCGGCGCCATTGCCGCAACTGGTGCACGCGACCAGTGGTGAGGCGCTGCTGTTCATCAGCGACCACTTCGAGGTGCTGGACTGGGACGCCCTGGCCGGCGCCTTGGCGGCGTTGCCTGATGTCGAGGGCAGCCTCGAGGCCGGCTGGGACCGTCTGTACGTGGGCGCTGACGGCCAGACCCGTACGCTGGCGACCGTGGCGCCGCAGCCAGACGGCCAACGCGTCTCGTTGCTGACGAAGACGGCGGGACTGGCCGACAGCGGGCGCCTGTGGTTCGAAGGGCTGGCCGGCGACGCGGTGAGGTTTCTCCTGCGCGAAGTTTCCGACCCGCGTGGCGTGCTGGCCAGCGCCGATGTTCCGGGTGCCAGCGTGGTCCCGGCGCCGAGCCTGCCCGCCGACATGGACCCGAAAGCGCTGGAGGATGCGATCGAAGCCATCATCAAGCGCAAGTATGCAAATTGGGCCGACGAGCCTGTGCCCGCCCTGAACGGCCAGACGCCGCGCCAGGCCCTGGCCGGCCCGGCCGGGCCGGAGCGTGTCAAAGGCCTGCTTCGCTCATACCAGATCGGCGAACAGCGCATGGCGGAAATGCAGGGACGGCGCGAGATTTCCTACCAGTTCCTCTGGGAAGAACTTGGCCTGGTGCGCTGAGAGTTCCGGGACAGATCGGGACAGGCATGACCGCACACAGCAAGCTCCTCATCGTTGCCGCCGCCGACGTTCCCCTGACGCCGGCGCAGCGCAAGTTCAACCAGCTGGTGCGCAAGATCGGCGAGGCGCGCGGTGAACTGCTGGCCTGGCAGGAGCAGGCGCCGCTGTTCGCGCAGGCGCATGCCCGGCGCGTGCGCCCCTTGCTGAAGGATCTGGCCGGCTGCCGGCACGCGGTGGTGGTCAAGCTCGACGCCCTGCTGGCCCAGGGCCGCTGGACGAAGGCCGAATGCGCCACCATGCGCGGCATGGTCTGCGAGGTGGCCGCCATGCTCATCGAGGATGAGGCCACCGAGGACGCCGTGGCCGCCGAGCTCAAGGCACTGCACGACAAACATGCCCAGACTGACTTCGACACCGGCAACCGCGCCGCCATGGCGGCGATGAAGAGCCTGTTCGAGACCATGTCCGGCGTGCCGCTGGGCGATGACGACTTCGAGTCCGAAAAGGAGTTGATCAGCCGCGCCCGTGAGCGTCTGCACGCCAGCCGAGACGGCGCCGCTCCGGCCGAGCCGCCGCGTGGCAAACGGCAGACGGCGCAGCAGCGTCGCCGCGAAGCCGAGGCGCAGCAGGCGACGAAATCCGTGCGCGACGTGTTTCGCAAGCTGGTCAGCGCGCTGCACCCCGACCGGGCGAGCGACGCCGCCGACCTGGCCGAGCGCACCGTGCTCATGCAACGCGTCAACCGCGCCTACGAGAGCCAGGACTTGCTGGCCCTGTTCGCGCTGCAGCTCGAAATCGAGCAGGTCGACGCCGCCCATCTGGCGCAGGCCACCGTGGAGCGGGCGCACCACTACAACCAGGTGCTGGCAGCACAGCTGCGCGAGTTGAAGGCCGAGGTCGAGGCGCGCGAAATCGCTTTCTGCGTGGACTTCGGCATCGACATCGAGTTGCGCTTGCAGCCCCACAGGTTGGGCAAATTGCTGGATCAGCAGCATGCTGAGCTGGCCGCGGCGCTGGCCGAGGCGAGGCTCGACTTGCGCCGCCTCGACGACCCGGCCGGCGCCAGGCGCTGGCTGAAACGAATGCGCCAGGAACAGCGGGCGTTTGACGATGAATGCCCGTTCTGACCACGCTCCGAGGGCAGCCATAATGAATCGCGCATTCGGCAATCCATCCTCTCCAGCGGCACGCTTCGCCTCGCGTTCGCGTTGGCCATCAACCTGATCGGGCCTTGGCGCCCGCTCGTTCACTAACTTCGGGCACCCAATTCCCCGCGCCCAGCGTGTCGCGACGGCTCCGCCGGGGACAGGGCAGGCGGAGAAGAATGCGGGAATGGAATTCGGGTAGCGAAAAGACGCCCGATCAAGTCAACAGGACAGAGCTCACATGCTGCTGATGATCGACAACTACGACAGCTTCACCTTCAACCTGGTACAGTATTTCGGCGAGTTGGGCGAAGAAGTGAGGGTGTTCCGCAACGACCAGATCACCGTCGAGGGCATCGGTGAATTGCGGCCCGACCGGCTGGTGTTGTCGCCCGGCCCGCGCTCGCCGGCCGACGCGGGTGTCTGCATCGCCGCCATTCGCCACTTCACCGGCAGGCTGCCCGTGCTCGGCGTGTGCCTGGGCCACCAGGCCATCGGCGAGGCGCTCGGCGGCCGTGTGGTGCGCGCGCAGGTGCAGATGCACGGCAAGGCCAGCACCGTCCGCACCGACGGCAAGGGGGTCTATCTTGGCCTGCCAGAGTGTTTCAGCGTGATCCGCTATCACTCGCTGGCCATCGACCGTGACACGCTGCCGGCGGCGCTGGAAGTGACCTCGACCACGGACGACGGCGAGATCATGGGCGTGCGCCACCGCGAACTGGCGGCCACCGACACGCCGCTGGAGGGCGTGCAGTTCCACCCCGAGTCGATCCTCAGCGAGCATGGCCATGCGATGCTGGCCAACTTCCTGCGAATGGGAAACAGACCATGATCGACCTGCGCAGCGACACGGTGACGAAGCCCACGGCCGCGATGCGCGCCGCGATGGCTGCCGCCGAGGTCGGTGACGACGTTTTCGGCGATGACCCGACGGTGAATGCGCTGCAGCAGCGCATTGCCGCCATGCTGGGTTTCGAGGACGCGCTCTTCGTGCCGAGCGGCACGCAGAGCAACCTGTGCGCGCTGATGGCGCATTGCCAGCGCGGTGACGAATACATCGTCGGCCAGATGGCGCACACCTACCGCTGGGAAGGCGGCGGAGCGGCGGTGCTGGGCAGCATCCAGCCGCAGCCGCTGGCGCAGTTGGCCGACGGCAGCATCCCGCTGGCCGACATCGAAGCCAACATCAAGCCTGACGACGCCCACTTCGCGCGCAGCCGGCTGCTGACGCTGGAGAACACCTGGGGCGGCCAGGTGCTGCCGCTGGACTACATCGAGGCCGCCACCGCGCTGGCGCGGCGGCGCGGGCTGGCCACACACCTTGACGGCGCGCGCCTGTTCAATGCGGCGGTGGCAAGTTCCGGCGCGCACGGTGGCACGCGAGCCGCCGCCAGGCGCATCGCCAGCCACTTCGACAGCGTCTCGGTGTGCTTCAGCAAGGGCCTGGGCGCCCCGGTGGGCTCGGCGCTCTGCGGCAGCAAGGAGTTCATCGCGCGGGCCCACCGCATCCGCAAGATGCTCGGCGGCGGCCTGCGCCAATCCGGCGTTCTGGCCGCGGCCGTAAACCACGCGCTGGACCATCACATCGACCGGCTCGACGAGGATCACGCCAACGCAAGGCGGCTCGCCGAAGGCCTGCAGGGGCTGGTCGGCGTGACGGTACAGACGCCGCAGACAAACATCCTGTTCGTCGACCTGTCGGCTGACAAGGCCGTGGGCGTCGTCGAGCGTCTGCGCCACGCCGGCGTGCTGTGCACCGGCCTGTACCGGCTGCGTTTCGTCACCCACCTCGACGTGTCTGCCGAGGATACCGAACGCGCCATCCACATCCTGCGCGAACACCTCTGAGGGGAAAAACCATGACGATCACCAACAGCGAAGCGCTGACCCGCATCATCGAGGGCCGTGAAATCTTCCACGACGAGATGCTGGCGCTGATGCGCCGCATCATGAGCGGAGAGATGTCGCCAGTGATGATCGCCGCCCTCGCGATGGGCTTGCGCGTGAAAAAGGAAACTGTCGGTGAGATTGCCGCCGCTGCCCAGGTGATGCGCGAATTTGCCACCCCCGTGGACGTGGCCGACCGCAAGTTTCTGGTCGACATCGTGGGCACCGGCGGCGACAGCTCGCACACCTTCAACATCAGCACCGCAGCCACCTTCGTGGCCGCCGCCGCCGGCGCGCGCGTGGCCAAGCACGCAGGGCGCAGCGTGTCGTCGACCTCCGGCTCGGCCGACGTGATGGAAGCGCTGGGCGCCTTCATCGGCCTGACACCGGTGCAGGTGGCGGAGTGCCTGGCCGAGACCGGCATCGGATTCATGTTCGCGCCCAACCACCACGCGGCGATGAAATACGCAGCACCGGTTCGCAAGGAACTGGGTGTGCGCACCTTCTTCAACATCCTGGGCCCGCTGACCAACCCGGCGAATGCGCCCAACCAGTTACTGGGTGTGTTCCACCCCGATCTGGTCGGCATCCAGGTGCGCGTGCTGCAGCGGCTGGGCAGCGAGCATGTGATGGTGGTGCACGGCATGAACGGCATGGACGAGATCTCGCTGTCGGGCGAAACCATGGTCGGCGAACTGCACGACGGCGCGGTGCGCGAGTACGTCGTGCACCCGAGTGACTTCGGCCTGCCGGTCTACGACTCGCGCGTGCTGAGGGTGGCCAACAAGGAAGAGTCGGTGCTGTGCATACAGCGTGCGCTGGCCAATGAAGACGGGCCTGTGCGCGACATCGTGCTGCTGAACGCCGGCGCCGCGCTGTATTGCGCGGGCGTGGCAGCCACCGTGGCAGAAGGTGTCAAGCGCGCCCGGGAGGCAGTGGCCTCGGGCCAGGCGCGCGCCAAGCTGAGCCAGTTCGTGGCGGTGACGCAGAAGTACCGGCCGGCGGCATGACGGTCGAGGCTTATCGCGCTGCGGCAGAGCGCGAAGCCGTGCTCTGGCTGCCGCGCGTCGAGTCGCATCCAGCCGGCATGCTGCTGGGTTTTGGCTCCGCAGCCGCAGGCTTTGCACTCAGCCAGTTCGACGTGCCGGGCCGCGAGGCCTGGGCCTGGTTGTGCCTGGCCGGGCTGATGCTCGGCATGCTGCTGCAGTGGCGCTGGAAAAAGGTCGACACCGGCTGGCGCATCGACTTCGACCGCCGCAGCATCGAGCCCGTGGGCCTGCGCGCCGAGGCCGAAGCGCTGCAGGGCAGCGGCTGGTCCATACAGACTTCACCCGGCGAAAAGCGCGCCACGCTCGCCATAGACCTGCGCCATGAAGACCGCGGGCGCGTGGCCCGCCTGCTCGATGTGCCGGCACGGCGCAAGGCCGAGATGGCCAGCCTCAGTACCTTGGCCGACACCATTGCGCGCCGTCTGAACGTGGCACGCACGGGCCCCCAGCTATAAAGGTTTCGATGTCCGACATCCTGCAGAAAATTGTCGCCGTCAAGCGTGAAGAAATCGCCGCGGCACGTTTGCGCCGCAGCCTGCACAGCCTGCGCGCGGAGGCCGAAGCACACTCTGACCAGCGCGGTTTTGCCGCCGCGATGCGCAGCAAGGTCAACGCGGGCGGCGCCGCGGTCATCGCCGAAGTGAAGAGGGCCAGCCCCAGCAAAGGTGTGCTGCGTGAACACTTCGTGCCGGCCGAGATCGCCGCCAGTTACGCGCGCCACGGCGCCGCCTGCCTGAGCGTGCTGACCGACGAGCGTTTTTTTCAGGGCTCGGCATTGTTCCTGCAGCAGGCGCGAGCGGCTTGCAGCTTGCCGGTGCTGCGCAAGGACTTCCTGGTCGATGAATACCAGGTGGTGGAAGCGGGCGCGCTGGGCGCTGACTGCATCCTTCTGATCGCCGCCTGCCTGGATGACGCACAGATGGCCGACCTGGAGGCCAGCGCCGCTGCGCTCGGCATGGACGTGCTGGTGGAAGTGCACGATGGCGACGAACTGGAGCGCGCGCTGCGCCTGAAGACGCAGTTGCTGGGCATCAACAACCGCAATCTGCGCAGCTTCGAGGTGTCGCTCTCGATCACGCTGGAACTGCTGCCGCGCGTGCCCGCAGACAAACTGCTCATCACCGAATCAGGCATCCTCGGGCCGCAGGACGTGCAGCGCATGCGTGGCGCCGGCGTGCATGCCTTTCTCGTCGGCGAAGCTTTCATGCGCGCGGTCGACCCCGGCGTGGCGTTGGCGGAGTTGTTCGGCGCATGAAGGCGGCCGACCTGCCGGCGGCTTTCGACTCGTTGCCCGCCGCCTGGCGCGATGTGCTGCCAGGCTGGACAGCGGCCGCGCAGCAGCACGTCGTGGACCGCGTGCGTGACGTATCGGGTGACGCCGAGATCGCGCCGGCCGACCCGTTCCGCGCTTTGCGGCTGGTGGCGCCTGACGATGTGCGCGTGGTCGTCTTCGGTCAGGATCCGTACCCGCGGCCCGGCCATGCCGACGGCCTGGCCTTCTCGGCCGGCCACGGCAGGCCGGCGTCCTTGCGCCGGGTCTTCGACGTGCTCGAGGCCGACCGGCCGGGCTGGCGCCGGCCGGCGGTCTGGAAGCTCGACGGCTGGGCCGCACGAGGCGTGCTGATGCTCAATCCGGTGCTGACTGTCGAAGTGGGGCGGGTCGGCAGCCACATGGATTGTGATTGGCAGGCACTGACCGCCGGTGTCGTCGCATGTCTCGCCACTCGACCGTCGCCGCCTTTGTTCCTGCTATGGGGGCGGCCGGCGAATGCCTTCTTCGACGCTGCCTGCCCTGCCGGCGCGTCACCCGCCGTCTTGCGCAGTCGCCACCCCTCGCACGACTTCAAACGCGAGTTCATGAGCCGGGGCAGCCACTTCGCGGCCACGGCCCATCATGTCGACTGGTGGGCCCTGGATGACCCGTCGTCGTGACCGTGTTATAGTCACAGGCTCTTTGGGAGGGGTGCCCGAGTGGCTAAAGGGGGCAGACTGTAAATCTGTTGGCTTACGCCTACGGTGGTTCGAATCCACCCTCCTCCACCAAAGACATCGAGGAATGTGACAGGGCAGGCAGGCAAGACAGCCAGGCAAAACGTGCCGCAGACCAGGGGCCGAGCAACGGGAAACCGCTAGACGGCCGTGGTTGAGGCGCTAGTGATCACTCACTAGCGAAAGGTCAGGCGGGAGTAGTTCAATGGTAGAACCTTAGCCTTCCAAGCTAATGACACGGGTTCGATTCCCGTTTCCCGCTCCACGGTGGGTTCTGTCTGGTAGGTAGTGAGAGTCGTGTCGATACGGGCCTGCCGGCTGCAGCCAGCACGCCGTCAGCCCCGTACCGATGCCCATGTGGCTCAGTGGTAGAGCACCCCCTTGGTAAGGGGGAGGTCGCGCGTTCGATCCGCGCCATGGGCACCACCGGAATCCGTCTGGCACCCTTATAGGTCAGCAGACTTGTCAAACTGAAACGCCAGGAGCGCAAAAATGGCAAAAGGCAAATTCGAACGCAAGAAGCCGCACGTCAACGTGGGCACGATCGGTCACGTCGACCACGGCAAGACCACGCTGACGGCGGCCATCACCACCGTGCTGGCGGCCAA
>Ga0105046_10018206_pt1 | contig 10704 bp, 6 predicted proteins | sample MAT03_FD_78385 | JGI IMG/M metagenome (GOLD analysis project Ga0105046, IMG submission 78385) | Freshwater microbial communities from Lake Fryxell liftoff mats and glacier meltwater in Antarctica - MAT-03 (megahit assembly) | ecosystem: Environmental > Aquatic > Freshwater > Ice > Liftoff...
GCGCGCGAGGACCTGTTCACGGTCGTGCTCGAGCATTTCCAGACCGACACCGCCGACTACGCAGACTACATCCTGCCGGCGACGACACAACTGGAACACTGGGACATCCACCTGAGTTACGGCCACACCGACGTGGTGCTGAACCGTCCGGCCATTGCGCCGCAAGGGCAGGCCAGACCCAACACCGCAATCTTCCGTGAACTGGCGCGCCACATGGGTTTCGACGACGCCTGTTTCCAGCAGGACGATGAGTCCCTGTGCCGCACCGCCTACGGCGAGACGGTGGACTTCGATGTGCTGCTGGCACAGGGTTTCGCCTCGCTGGGTCTGCCGGAGGCACCGTTTGCGCATGGTGGTTTTCCGAGTGCATCGGGCCGATGCGAATTCTTCAGCCAGCGCCTGGCAGACAGGGGCCTGGACGGCCTGCCCGACCACCTGCCGAACTACGAGACGCCCGGCAGTTCACCCGACTATCCGCTGGCGATGATCTCGCCGCCGGCGCGTAACTTCCTGAACTCGACCTTCGTCAACGTGACCAGCCTGCGCGACATCGAGGGAGAGCCGATCCTGGAGATGCACGTATCCGATGCCCAGGCGCGCAGGCTCGCGTCGGGCTCGGTTGTGCGGGTATTCAACCAGCGAGGCCACTATCGCTGCAAGATGGTCGTATCGCCACGCGCACGCCCCGGAGTCGTCAACGGCCTGGGCGTCTGGTGGCGCAAACTCGGCCTGGATGGCAAGAACGTCAACGAACTGACCAGCCAGAAGCTGACGGACCTGGGACGGGCACCGACCTTCTACGACTGTCTGGTCGAGGTCGAGGCGGGTTGATCCCGCGCGCGGCGCAAGAACGGCAACACGTCGCGCCAGCGCCCGCGCGGATCCGCGGCGGTGCACGAGTCATCGAGATCCTGCCGCAAGGCCCCGACGCGCCAGCGCGTCGCGTGCGCTATGGTTTTTCCAGCACCACCCCATACTCCTGCGCTGCATCCAGCAGGGTCCCCAACTGGTCAACGGCATAAGTGGAGAGCACCAGCAGATCGAAACTGTCGATGCCAAGCCGGTACGCCCCGCACGGCACATGGTGGTGGCCGGTCAGCCGCAACTCGCCGACAGGCCAGGCAGCCTCGCGCAGATCGAGTGCGAACAGCTTGGACAAGGTGTCTCGGCAATGGGGCCCTTCGATGTGGATACGGCAACGCGCATGGCCAAGATCGGTCACCGAGCCGACGTCGGCGGGTACATGCCGGCGCAGGTCCGCCGCAAAGCCCGGGACTTGCGCAGCCAGTAGCTGGTACTCGCACGGCCCGGTGCACATCAAAAGGCCCTGCGCCAGCGTTGCGACCTGCCCGGTGCGCTGTGGCACGCCAGCCGCGCCCCATGCCGCTGTCAATGCCGACCGCAAGCCGTCGGCACCTGACGACCAGGTGTGGATCAGCCACAGCCCCGGTAGCGTGCGGGCTTGCAACCCGACGCCAACCGGCCCGCCGGGCGCCGGGCGCTGGTCTGGCTTGTAGCCGTCGAACGGGCTGCGATGGCGTGGCATCGCCGGCTGCGCGGTTTCAGACACGGTATCGCTCCCCATGGTGGTCCAGGAAACACGGATCGACGACCTTGAGCCGATATTGCCGGCCATGCACCGGCGATGCGGCAATCACTTCCTGTCCGACATGGCGCAGGCCGCCTTGCAGCAATCCGAGCGCGATCGACTTGCCGATCTCCTTCGAATAGGTGGTCGAGGTGACATGCCCACGCCCATGGCCCTGGATCGTGTCGTCGGCGAAAAACAGGATCGCGCCGTTGTTCGGCGGCTCGCTGGCGCTGACCGCCTCCAGCCCCACCAGGGTCGGCCGGTCAGCGCGCGCCAGGTGCTCGCCGGTCTTGAGCGCACCGCCCCAGAACGGCTTGACCGTGCTGGCCATCTTGCCCATGCCCATGTCCTCCAGCGTCGTGCGACCGTCCATCTCGGAGCCGACGACATGGCCTTTTTCGATGCGCAGCGAACCCAGCGCTTCCAGGCCGTACGGGCGCAGGTTCCAGGGCTTGCCCGCTTCCAGCAGATGGTCCCAGACCTGGCGGCCGAAGTGGGTGTGGGTATAGACCTCGTAGGCGAGTTCGCCCGAGAAGGTGAGCCGGATGATGCGCAGCGGGATCCCGGACAACGCGCCGGTTCCCATCGTATCGAGCACGCCCATGTGCCCAAGCGCCTCGGTGCTGCAGTCCACGTCCGCCAACGCAGCCTTGAGCACCTCGCGCGACTTCGGCCCGGCCATGCTCATCGCCGCCCACTGGTCCGACACCGAGGCCACGGTCACTCGCAGCTCCGGCCACACCACCTGCAGCAGGAACTCCAGGTGGCTCATGACCTTGGCGGCCTGTGCGGTGGTCGTGGTCATGAAGAACTGCGTCTCACCGACGCGGCTGGTCGTGCCGTCGTCCATCACGACGCCGTCTTCGCGCAGCATGAAGCCGTAACGCGCCTTGCCGAGTGGCAGCTTGGCAAAACCGTTCACGTAGACCCGGTTCAGGAACTCGGCCGCGTCCGGGCCCTGCACGTCGATCTTGCCCAGCGTGGACACATCGGCGATGCCGACCTGCTCGCGCACGAAGGCCATCTCGGCCTTGTAGGCTTCGGACAAATCCGCGCCATGCCCGTGGTACCACAACGGGCGTTTCCACGCACCTGCTTCCATCATGTCGCCACCGTGGGCCACATGCCAGTCGTGCATCGGGGTCCGGCGCACCGCGGTCAGGTGAGCGCGCACGCTGCGACCGGCCAGCGCGCCGATGGTCACTGGCGTATACGGTGGACGGAACGTGGTCGTGCCGACCGTATCCAGTTCCCGTTCGCGCCGCGCCGCCATGATGGCCAGCGCATTGAGATTCGATGTCTTGCCCTGGTCGGTGCCCATGCCCAGCGTGGTGTAGCGCTTGAGGTGTTCGACGGATCGGTACCCTTCGCGGTGCGCCAGGTCGATGTCGTCCACCGTCACGTCGTTCTGGAAATCGACGAAGGCTTTTCCCTTGCGGGCGGCCAACAGGACCGGCGGCACCGCGATGAAGGCCATTGATGCATCTGCCGCCTGTGGGGACAGTGCCGGGCACGGCGCGTCGAGCGTCCGGTCGCAGGCGTGGGCGATCTGTTGCGCCGCCTGCCAGCCACCGCGCAACGCAGAGTCCAGGTCCTGGCTGCCGACCATGGCACCGGCACCGAAATGGTTCCTGTCAAAGCCGCCCGGAACAAAGCCCGCGACCTCGGCTCGATACACCGGCTTGATGCCGCGGTGTGAAGTCAGATGCACGCTGGGCGTCCAGCCGCCCGACATGGCGACCAGATCGACATCCACCGTCGCACCCTTGCCATCGACGACGCCGTTGGCGATGTCGTAGGGCACCAGCGTGCAGCGGCTGACGTGCTGCCCACCCTGCGTGCGTGCCACCGCGGTGGCCAGCCGCACCTCGACGCCAGACTCGCGCGCGCGTTGCAACACCGCGTCGCTGGCGCCTGGCCGCAGATCAGCCACACAGACCGTGGCGCCCGCCCGGGCCAGCGCGATCGCATCGCCATACGCTGCGTCGTTGTTGAGCGCGAAAACCGCCTTGCGCCCCGGCAAAACCGCATACCGGTTGACGTAGGTGCCGACCGCGCCCGCGAGCATCACACCCGGCAGGTCGTTACCAGCGAACACCAGCGGGCGCTCCAGCGCCCCGCAGGCCATCACGATGCGCGCGGCGCGCATGATGTGCAGCCGCTGACGCGGTATGCCGCGCGAGGCATCGGCAACGCCGGGCTCGCTGCGCTCGACGATACCGAGCGTGTTGCCATCGTACAGCCCGAAAGCGCTGGCGCGTGTCAACAGCCGGACCCGGCCGGTGGCCTGCAGGTCAGCCAGCATCTGCGCCAGCCATATCGCCTGCGCGCTGTCCGCCGCATGTCCGAGCAGCGAGCCTCCCGCCAGGAAGTCCTGCTCGACCAGCACCACGTCCAGGCCGCAGTGTGCAGCGCCAAGCGCAGCAGTGAGTCCTGCCGGCCCTGAACCGACCACCACCACATCGGTGAAACCATGGTGCCAGTCGTAACGATCGGGATCGGGCTGGGTCGTCGCCAGGCCCAGGCCCGCAGCCTTGCGGATGAAGTGTTCGTAGAACATCCAGGCCCCGCGCGTGGGCCCCATGAACGTCTTATAGTAGAAACCTGCCACGAACATCGGCGACAGCAGGCCGTTGATCGCCATCAGGTCGAAGCCGACCGAGGGCCAGGCATTCTGGGTCCGCGTCTGCAGGCCCTCATGCAACTCCAGCACGGTGGCTGCGATATTGGGTTCACGGCGCGCGCCGCTGCCCACCGTGAGCAGGGCGTTGGGCTCCTCGACACCGGCCGCTACGATACCGCGCGGACGGTGGTACTTGAACGAGCGTGCCACCAGATGTTTGCCATGGGCCAGCAGCGTGGCCGCGACGCTGTCACCGGCCAGGCCGGACAGAAACTGGCCGTCGTGGGACAACGTGATCGATCGCGTCCGGTCGATGCGCCCGCCGCTGGCGAGCCGCAATGGGCCGGCGGCGCTCACTGGATACCTCCGCCCTGCGGGCTGCGGTGCGAGCGCCTTGGGAGCGGCCCGGCGGCGCTCACTGGAACACCTCCGCCCTGCGGGCTGCGGTGCGAGCGCCTTGGGAGCGGCCCGGCGGCGCTCATGCCACCGGCCTTTCGCGCGCCGGCATCACCGCCAGGATGTCGTGGCTTACCGTGTCGCGGCGCACCACCAGCCAGCGCCGGCAGGCCAGCGTGTGTTGCCAGAATTCAAGATGTTCACCCTTGGGATTGTTGCGCATATAGACGGCCTCGACCCAGGCGTCGCGGTGTTCGGCATCCAGGGGCGGATAGGTCTTGGTCGCGTCGCCGAAGTAGTTGAACTCGTCGTGGTCGCGTTCGCCGCAGTAGGGGCAGTTGATTCGAAGCATGGCGCGCGCTGGGTATTACAGATGGGGCTATTGCAGATGGTTGTAGGGGCCGTAACCGGCCTCGTCGATATAACGCCCCTTTGCGAAGCGATCCATCGTGAAGCCGGCATTGAGTGCATGCGGCTTGTCATTGGCGATGGTGTGCGCGAAACACCAGCCCGAAGCCGGTGGGGCCTTGAAGCCGCCGTAACACCAGCCGCCATTCAGATACAGGCCCTGCACGGGCGTGGTCGTGATGAACGGGCTGCCATCGGGTGTCATGTCCATGATGCCGCCCCAATGCCGCAGCAGGCGCAGCCGCGATGCGAACGGGATCAGGCTGGCCAGGCCCTGCGTGGTCTCGGCGACATTGGGCAGGTTGCCACGTTGTGCATAGCTGTTGTACCGGTCGAGGTGGCCACCGAACACCAGCCCGCCCTTGTCGGACTGAGAGACGTAGAAATAGGTCGCCGACCACACGACCACATGGTGCACAACCGGCTTGATCGACTCGGTGACGAAGGCCTGCAGCACATGGCTCTCGATCGGCAGCCGCAACCCGGCCTTTTGCGCCAGCACCGAGGTATGGCCGGCCACTGCCACCGCGGTCTTGCCGGCACCGATGTCGCCGCGTGTGGTCTTGACGCCGACGATACGCTCGCCCGACCACAGGTAGTCCAGCAGCTCGCAGTTCTGGATGATGTCGACACCGAGCTGGTCGGCCGCGCGCGCATAACCCCAGGCCACCGCATCATGGCGCGCGGTACCGGCGTCGGGCTGCAACATGCCGCCATAGATCGGGAACCGCGCCTGCGAGGAAAAGTCGAGGTAGGGCGCCTCCTTGCGCACCTCCTCGCGGGTCAGGATCTCGGCGCGGATGCCGTTGAGCCGCATCGTGTTGGCGCGCCGCACCAGGCCGTCGAGCGACGCCTGCGAACACGCCGCGAACAGATAACCGCGTGGCGAAAACATCACGTTGTAGTTCAGGTCCTGCGACAGGTCGCGCCACAAGGACATCGAATGCTCGTAGAACCCGGTGTTCTCCTGCATCATGTAGTTGGATCGCACGATGGTGGTGTTGCGACCCACGTTGCCTGAGCCAATATAACCTTTCTCCAGCACCGCGATGTTGCGCATGCCGTGGTTGCGTGCCAGGTAATAGGCAGTGGCCAGCCCATGACCGCCGCCGCCGATGATGACCGCGTCGTAGGTCTTCTTCGGCTTCGGGTCGCGCCAGGCGCGCTCCCACCCCTGGTGGCCGCCCAGGGCATTTTTGAACAGTGACCAGGCCGAATAGCGCTGGGCCATGCCTACATCCTCATGCGTTGGGCTTGTGGATCGAACGGGGGTTCCGACTGCAGTCGCGCGGCAAAACGTTCACCCAGGATCTCGATTTCCATGTGCATGCCCGGCTTGACCAAATCCGTTGGAATATAACCTTGCGCCAGCGACTGATCGACCCAGTGGCCATAACCGCCGGAGGTGACCCAGCCCACCACCTTGCCGTCGACCCAGATCGGCTCATCGCCCATGACATCGGTATCGACGGCATCGACGACCATGCAGACGCGGGTGCGTTTGGGCCCATCCTGTTTTTCCTTGAGAGCTGCGGCCTTGCCGACGAAGTCTGGCTTGTCGAGCTTGACGAAGCGATCCAGGCCAGCCTCGAAGGGCCCGTAGATGGGACGGAACTCGCGGAACCAGGTGCCGAAATGTTTCTCCAGCCGCAGGCACAACAAGGCCCGCATGCCGAAGTTCTTCAGGCCCAGGTCGGCGCCGGCGTCCAGGATGCTCTGGTACAAGCGCCGCTGGTACTCCGGTGCAACCCAGATTTCGTAGCCCAGGTCGCCGGTGTAGGTGACGCGGTTGACCTTGGCGCGTACGGTGGCCACTTCCATCTCGCGGTAGTCCATGAACTTGAGCGCCGCATTGGACACGTCATCGTCGGTCAGGCGCTGCAGCAGTTCACGCGCCTTCGGGCCGGCGATCGACAGGCCGATGAGTTTCATGCCCAGAGCCTCGATGCGTACCGAGCCGTCCCGGGGCAGGTGCTGTTCGAACCAGCGCATGTGGTAGACCTGTGCCTGGCTCGAGCCCCACATCATGAAGCGGCCGTCTGCGGCCTTGGCGACCGTGAAGTCGCCGATGATCTTGCCCTGCGGGTTGAGCATGGGCGTGAGCATGATGCGGCCCAGCCTGGGCATGGTGTTGGTCATCATCTGCAGCAGCCAGTCTTCGGCGCCGCTGCCGGTGATCTCGTACTTGGCAAAGTTCGCGATCTCGGTCACGCCCACCGCCTCGCGCACCGCCCGGCATTCGGCCTTGATCGGCTCGAAATCGTTGGAGCGGCGGAACGAGACGATGTCCTTCGCCTCTGCGCCGGCGGGCGCGAACCACAGGGGTGTCTCCATGCCCCAGGAGTCGCCCATGACCGCGCCCTGGGCGAGCATCGTGTCGTACAGCGGGGTAGTCTGCAACGGCCGGGCCGCTGGCAGCTCCTCGTTTGGAAACCGGATGCTGAAACGGCGCGCATAGTTCTCGCGCACCTTGGCGTTGGTATAGGTTCGCGTCGCCCAGTCGCCGTAACGCGCCACGTCCATGCCCCAGATATCGAACCCGGGATCGCCGTCAACCATCCAGTTCGACAAGGCCAGACCGACACCGCCGCCTTGGCTGAAACCGGCCATGACACCGCAGGCGGACCAGAAGTTGGTGCGCCCGCGCACCGGCCCGACCAGCGGGTTGCCGTCGGGGGCAAAGGTAAACGGCCCGTTGATGACGCGCTTGATGCCGACGTTCTCCAGTTTGGGGAAGTGCCGGAACGCCACCTCCAGCGACGGCGCGATGCGGTCCAGGTCGGGCTGCAGCAGTTCCTGGCCGAAGCTCCAGGGGGTTTCCTTAGGCGACCACGGCACGCAGGCTTTCTCATAGGCGCCGAGCACGATGCCCTTGCCTTCCTGGCGCAGGTAGCACTCGGCGCCGAAGTCGATCACATGGCCGATCTCCTTGCCTGCTTCCTTGTTGTAGGCCACGACATCCGGGATTTCGTCGGTCACCAGGTACATATGCTCCATTGCCAGTACCGGCAGTTCGATGCCGATCATGCGGCCGACCTCGCGCGCCCACAGCCCGCCCGCGTTGACCACGTGTTCGCACTCGACCACACCCTTGTTGGTGATGACGCGCCAGCCTCCGTCGGGCTTCTGCTCCAGGGCTTCGACCATGGTCTGGATCTCGATGGTTGCGCCGCCGAGCCGAGCCGCCTTGGCGTAAGCATAGGTGGTGCCGGAAGGGTCGAGATGGCCTTCGTTCGGATCGAGCAGGGCTCCGATAAAGTGCTGCTCATCGATGAACGGGAAGTAGTTCTTGGCCTCCGTCACCGAGATGATTTCGGTGTCCATGCCCAGGTAACGGCCCTTGGCCACCGTGGTCTTGAGAAACTCCATCCGCTCGGGCGTATCGGCGAGCATGATGCCGGCCGACAGATGCAGCCCGCAAGACTGGCCAGAAATTTCCTCCAGTTCCTTGTAAAGGCCCACGGTGTAGCTCTGCAACATGGCCACGTTCGGGTCGCCGTTGAGCGTGTGGAAACCACCGGCTGCGTGCCAGGTGGACCCCGAGGTGAGCTGGTCGCGCTCGAGCAGCATCACGTCTTTCCAGCCCTTCTTGGTCAGGTGGTACAGGACGGAACATCCCACCACGCCGCCACCGATCACGACGACTTGTGCTGTTGATTTCACTTTTCAGATTCCTTGGCGTGCTGTGATTCCATTGTCGCCCGAGGCCCGGGCCCGTTCGCGCTTGTCGGTCGTGCGCGCAGTGGTCCTAGAAGTCGGTCGGGGCGCCGCCCTCGGCCTTGCGCCGCGCGACGAAGGCGTCGAGTTCTTCCTCGATCGCCGCGTCCATCGGTGGGCGCTCATAGGCGGCCAACTCCTTCTGCCACACCTTGTTCGCCTTCTGGAACGCGGTGGGACTGCCCGCCTCCTGCCAGGTCTCGAAATTGCGCCAGTCGGAGATGATCGGCGAATAAAACGCGGTCTCGAAGCGCTCCAGCGTATGAGCGGTACCGAAATAGTGTCCGCCGGGGCCTACCTCGCGCACCGCATCCAGGCCCAGGCCGGCCGGACTGACATCGAGCGGCGTCAGAAACTCGGCGACCATCTGCAACAGGTCCACGTCGACGATGAACTTTTCGAACGAGGCCGTCAGGCCGCCCTCCATCCAGCCGGCTGAATGCATGATGAAGTTGCCGCCACCCTGGATCACGGCCCACAGCGAAAAAACCGACTCGTAAGCCGCCTGCGCATCCACCGTATTGGCCGCGCACACATTCGAGGTACGGTACGGAATGCCGTACCTGCGGCACAACTGGCCACCCGCCAGCACCGCCTTCATGTACTCGGGCGTACCGAACGCGGGTGCACCCGACTTCATGTCCACGTTGGATGTGAAGCCGCCGTATACCACCGGCGCACCGGGCCGCACCATCTGCGTGAACGCGATACCGGCCAATGCCTCGGCATTCTGCTGGACCAGCGCGCCGGCGATCGTCACGGGTGCCATCGCGCCGGCCAGCGTGAATGGCGTCAGCATGATGATCTGGTTACGGGCAGACATCTCGATGATGCCCTGCAGCATTGGCGTATCAAGCCGCAGCGGCGACGAACTGTTGATGATGGAGAACAGCGATGGCTCGGCATCCATCTGCTCGCGCGAGATGCCACGTGCGATACGGGCGATCTCCAGAGCGTCCTGGTTGCGCTCCTTGCCCAGCGAATACGCGTGGAACGGCTTGTCGGTCAGTTTGGCGATATCGGACAGGCAATCGAGATGGCGCACCGACGCATGCAGGTCCACCGGCTCCACCGGATATCCGCCACTGGCATGAACAATGTCGTAACGCTGCGCCAGTCGCACCATGTTGCGGAAATCGACCTGGTTGCCGGCACGCCGGCCGCCCTGCAGGTCGGAACAATTGGGCGGGCTGGCGACCTGCGCAAACACCAGGTTCTTGCCGCCGATCTGCAGGTTGCGTTCGGGGTTGCGCGCATGCAGGGTGAACTCGGACGGGCAGGTCTTGATCGTGTCAAGGATCAGGTTGCGGTCGAAACGCACCCGCTCCGAACCCTCGCGCACATCGGCACCGGCCTGCTTCAGGATCTCGCGCGCGCCTGCATGCATGAAGTCCATGCCCATCTCTTCCAGGATGGTCAGCGATGCGTCGTGAATCGCCTCGAGTTCGTCCTCGGAGACCACCGGAATCGGTGGAAAGCGGTGCTTCAGGCTGCGGTACTGGGTGGTGGAGACCGGGGCCCGGGCGACGCCAGTGCTGCGGCCTGAGCGCCGTCGGCTGCTTGTTGTGGGCGTCGGTGCTGCGCCATCGGTCATGGGTGGGCTCCTGCGATTCTCGGGTTGGCAAGCCGGCGAGTATGGGGCGGATCCCCAGCCTGCGTATCCCGATGTTTAAGCCTGGCAGGCATGAGTTGAAGTCATGGACGTTCGCAGCGGCCCGATGTACTGGCAGATGGCCTGCAACGACACGGAATATGGATGCATCGACTCCGTTGATCTTGACCTCCATCCGGTCGGGAAACAAGGTCCCACTGAAGAACCCAGCAGACGTGAAAAAGCCCGCTGGTGTCAGCGGGCTTTTTGCGTACAACCTCTGAGGTTGCCTGTCTGGTTGCGCGAGCAAGATTTGAACTTGCGACCTTTGGGTTATGAGCCCAACGAGCTACCAGGCTGCTCCATCGCGCGGTAAGA
>Ga0105046_10018207_pt1 | contig 10704 bp, 8 predicted proteins | sample MAT03_FD_78385 | JGI IMG/M metagenome (GOLD analysis project Ga0105046, IMG submission 78385) | Freshwater microbial communities from Lake Fryxell liftoff mats and glacier meltwater in Antarctica - MAT-03 (megahit assembly) | ecosystem: Environmental > Aquatic > Freshwater > Ice > Liftoff...
CCTGAACCGCCCGGCCTCCGCCGAGGTAGGGTTAGCTTCGAGCGTGATCTCGGCGCCTGGCGCGAGGCGCCACGCCGATGCGATGGCGCCGATCACTGCGGCGACGGTGTCGGGCGGCATCAGACTCGGCGTGCCGCCGCCGAAGAACACTGTATCGACCTCGCGTCCCGGCAAGCGCGCCGCCGCCGCCGCGATTCCGGCGAGTAGCGCCGCGCGCCAACGCGCCTGATCGACCCCTCCGCGCACATGGCTGTTGAAATCGCAGTACGGACATTTCGCCGCGCAGAACGGCCAATGCACGTAGACGCCGAAACCGCCGGCCCGCCAGTCCTCGACCGGGGCCCGCTCAGCCAAGGCGCCCGACCTTGAGTTTCGCGAACGCGTCCGCCCGATGGCTGATCCGGTTCTTTTCGGCTGGGTCCATCTCGGCGAGCGTCAGCGTGTGGCCGTCGGGCTGGAACATCGGGTCGTATCCGTGCCCGTCCGCGCCCCGCATCGGCCAGACGCACCGCCCCTCGAGCTTGCCCTCGAAGATCTCGTCGTGTCCGTCGGGCCAGGCCAGCGCCAGCGTGCAGCGAAACCGCGCTGTCCACGGCTCGGGCTCCCGGGCGCGTTCGAGCGCGCTCCAGGCTCGCGTCATCGCCAGCACGAAATCCCGCCCGGTCGGCGTCGCCGCCCAATCGGCGGTGTAGACCCCCGGCGCCCCGTCCAGCGCGTCGATCTCGATGCCGCTGTCGTCAGCGAGCGCGGGCAGGCCACTGGCACGCGCCGCGGCATGCGCCTTGATCCGCGCGTTGCCGACGAACGTCGCTTCGGTCTCCTCCGGCTCCGGCAACCCCAGCGCATCAGCCGACACGATCTCGATCGGCCAGTCGGCCAGCAACGCCGCGATCTCCGCGATCTTGCCGGCGTTATGGGTCGCCGCGACCAGCCGAGGCCCGGTCAGTCGCCGGATCACGCGACCGCCGCGGTCTGCGCCGCGACGAGGACGGCGACCCCCCGCTCGGCCAGATCGAGCATCCGCTCCAGCTCGACGCGCGAGAAAGTCGCACCCTCCGCGCTGCCCTGCACCTCGATCAGCGCGAGCGCCCCGGTCATGACGAAATTCGCGTCGGTGCCGACGACGCTGTCCTCGGCGTAGTCCAGATCGAGCACCGGCGTCCCGCCATAGATCCCGCAGCTGACCGCCGCGACATGCGCGGTCAGCGGGTCGCTCTTGATGTCGCCGCGACCCATCAGCTTGTTCACCGCGAGCCGCAGCGCCACCCAACCCCCGGTGATCGCCGCACAGCGCGTGCCGCCGTCGGCCTGGATCACGTCGCAATCGACGGTGATCTGCCGCTCGCCAAGCGCCACCCGATCGACGCCCGCCCGCAGCGACCGCCCGATCAGCCGCTGGATCTCGACCGTGCGCCCGGTCTGCTTGCCCGCGGCGGCTTCGCGGCGGTTCCGCGTTGTCGTTGCGCGCGGCAGCATGCCGTACTCCGCCGTGACCCAACCGAGCCCGGTCTTGCGCAGGAACGGCGGCACGCTCTCCTCGAGGCTCGCCGTGCACAGCACATGCGTTTCGCCCATGCGGATCAGACACGAGCCTTCGGCATGGCGCGAGACCCCTGTCTCGATGCTGATGTCCCGCAAGGCGTCGGGGGCGCGGCCGGAGGGGCGCATCGGGATCCTTCCCATGGATGAACTCCGCGGGTTCATAGCGGGGGCCGCGCGTCCCGCCCAGCCTTCGGCCGATTGACCCGCACCTCCGGGCTGCCTAAGTCAGGGGGTCGCCCCCATACGCAAGGCCGCCCTTGACCGCGCCCCGCTCGCCGCTCGCCGACATGAACGACCGCAGCCGCGAGGTGTTTCGCCGGCTGGTGGAGACCTACCTCGACACCGGCGAGCCGGTCGGCTCACGCACGCTCGCCCGGGCCCTCCCCGAAGGCGTGTCGCCCGCGACGATCCGCAACGTCATGCAGGATCTTGAATTCCTCGGCCTGCTCGACAGCCCGCATGTCAGCGCCGGCCGGATCCCGACCCAACTGGGCTTGCGGATGTTCGTCGACGGCATCCTCGAGGTCGGCGACGTGTCGGGCGCCGAACGGGCCGAGATCGAACGCGTCCTCGGCGGCAACGAACGCGACATCGGCGCCGCCCTCGACCGCGCCGGCGAAATGCTGTCGGGCCTCACACACAGCGCCAGCCTCGTGCTGGCCCCGAAAACGGCCTCGCCGATCCGCCACATCGAATTCGTTTCGCTGGCCCCCGACCGCGCGCTGGTCGTCCTCGTCACCGCCGACGGAAACGTCGAGAACCGGCTGTTCGCGCCGCCGATCGGCCTCACGCCTTCGGCGATGCAGGCGGCCGCCAATTTCCTCAACGCGATCCTTCAGGGCAGGACCCTGGGCGAAATGCGCGCGACCGTGACGGCCGAGATCGCGAAGCGCCGCGCCGAGCTCGACACGTTGTCTGCGAGCCTGATCGAAGACGGCGTTGCGGTCTGGTCCGAGGACCGCGAGGGCAGCCGGGACCGGCTGATCGTCCGTGGCAGGGCGAACCTTCTCGACGGCGCCGACAGCGCGATCCAGCTCGAACGCATCCGCTTGCTGTTCGACGACCTCGAACGCAAGCGCGACCTTGCCCAGCTTCTCGACCTCACCGAAGGCGGCGACGGCGTCCGCGTCTTCATCGGGTCCGAGAACAAGCTTTTTTCACTTTCCGGTTCCTCTCTCGTGGTCTCTCCCTATATGAATGCCGACCGCAAGATTATCGGCGCGGTCGGGGTGATCGGGCCGACGCGGCTCAACTACGGCCGCATCGTGCCGATCGTGGACTACACCGCTCAGCTGGTCGGCCGGCTGGTGTCGGACCGAAGCAAGGGCTAACGAGGCGACAGATGGTCAAAGACCGCAAGACGGACGAGTTCGACGACGAGTTTCTCGACGACATCGAGGCGATCCTCGACGAGGATCAGGAGATTTCCGACGAGGCGATCGAGGCCGACGAGATTTCCGCCCTTCGCGCCGAGTCCGCCGAGCTCAAGGACCGCCTCCTGCGCGCCCTTGCCGACGCCGAGAACGTCCGCAAGCGCGCCGACCGCGACCGCCGCGACGCCGAGGTCTACGGCGCCACGCGATTCGCGCGCGATCTTCTGCCGGTCTACGACAACTTTGCGCGCGCGCTCGAACACGCGACCGACGCGGTGCGCGCGGCAGCCCCGGCGCTGTTCGAGGGCATCGAGCTGACGCAGCGCGCGCTGTTGTCGGCCTTCGAGAAGAACAAGATCATGCAGATCGCCCCCGAGCCGGGCGAGCGTTTCGATCCGAACCTGCACCAGGCCATGTTCGAAGCGCCGGTGCCGGGCACGAAGGCCGGCGACGTCATCCAGGTCATGGGAACCGGATTCACCATCGGCGACCGCCTCCTCCGCCCCGCCCAGGTCGGCGTCTCCTCCGGCGGTCCCGCCACGCCGCCCCAGTAAATGTATGTAAGGCGTGGATTCGCTCGCCATTTGGCGCCTGTATCGCAAATTGTCATGGTTGAATAAGCTCATCCAGGAAAACCGCGAACGTCGCAACGATGGGCGCTGGCCCGAAAAAGGCGACACCAACCGACCAACAACAACCCCCCAGAGTTAGCCGCGACACTTGCTCCCTTCCATGGCTGATGCGCCGGCGATTGTCCCCGGATCGGACACCGAAACTCCATGGTGTGGAGTTTCGCCGATCCGATGCCTGAAGCCCATGGCGGAGGGCGCGGGGGGTTCAGATTTTCCTTCGCTCTCGATCGACGCGTGGCCGCTCTGGTGGACGCGAGAATCGCGCCTGCCCCCGGGAGGGCGGACGCGCGTCGATTTGTCGACGGACAAATTGACGAAGGATCAAGAGCGGAACTTTGCAGCATAATGCTTTAATATCATTGACTTGCCGAGATAACATTGTGTTATGTCCCGCCCCGCGTCACCCCTTCGCCAGCCCCTTCAGCTCATAGACCAGCGCCAGCGCCTCCCGCGCCGACAGCTCGTCAGGCTCCACCCCCGCAAGCAGCACCTCCACCGCCGACGCTTCGGCAGCCACCGGCGCCGCGCGCGCCGCGACGCTGAACAGCGGCAGGTCGTCCACCAGCGCCCGCGCCTTCCGCCCCGGCTCGCGGTCGCCCTTCTCCAGCGTCTCGAGGATTACCCGCGCGCGCTCGACCACCGCGCCGGGCAGGCCCGCCAGCCGCGCGACCTGCACGCCGTAGGACCGATCCGCCACCCCCTCCCGCACCTCGTGAAGGAACACGACGTCGCCCTTCCACTCCCGCACCGAAACGGTCGCGTTCCGCAGCCCCGCCAGCTTCGACGCCAGCACCGTCAGCTCGTGGTAGTGCGTCGCGAACAAGGCCCGGCAACGGTTCACGTCATGCAGATGCTCGAGCACCGCCCAGGCGATGGAAAGCCCGTCATACGTCGCCGTTCCCCGCCCGATCTCGTCGAGGATCACCAGCGCCCGCGGCCCCGCCTGGTTCAGGATCGCCGCCGTCTCGACCATCTCCACCATGAACGTCGATCGCCCCCGCGCCAGATCGTCGGCGGCGCCGACCCGACTGAACAGCTGATCCACGACCCCGATCCGCGCCGAAGCTGCCGGCACATACGACCCCATTTGCGCAAGAATCGCGATCACCGCGTTCTGCCGCAGGAACGTCGACTTGCCCGCCATGTTCGGCCCGGTGATCAGCCACAGCGGCCTCGATCCCGCGTCGTCGGCTCCCGCCTCGCAGTCGTTGGCGACGAACGCGCCGCCCGTCCGACGCAACGCCGCCTCGACCACCGGATGCCGCCCGCCGCGCACGTCGAACGCCCGCCCGTCCTCGATCTCGGGCGCAGCCCAGGCCTCGGCGAGCGCCAGATCCGCCAGCGCCGCCGCCAGATCCACCTCCGCCAACGCCCCCGCCGCGCCCGCCACCGGCCCCGCCGCCGCCATCACCGCCCCGCGCAGGCGCTCGAACACCCGCCGCTCGATCGCCAGAGCATGGTCGCCTGCGTTGACGATCTTCGTCTCGATCTCCGCCAGCGCCAGCGTCGTGAACCGCACCGCGTTCGCCGTCGTCTGCCGATGCACGAACAACTCGGCCAGCGGAGCGCCGAGCATCTTCGCCGCATGGGTCGCCGGCGTCTCGATGTAGTACCCGAGCACGTTGTTGTGCCGGATCTTCAGTGCCCCGACGCCGCTTTGCCGCACATATTCGCCTTGCAACTCCGCGATCACGCCGCGGCCCTCGTCGCGCAGCCGCCGTGTCGCGTCGAGCTCCGCGTCATATCCCGGCGCGACCATCCCGCCTTCCCGCAACGCCGCCGGCGGCTCGGCCGCGAGCGCCGCGTCGAGCAGCCCTGCCAGCGCCTCATGCCCCCCCAACGCCGCCCGCGCCTCGGCCAGCACGTCGGGCGCGCCCTCCCCCAGCACGCCCCGCACCCGATCCGCCTGCGCCAGCCCGTCCCGGACCGCGGCGAGGTCTCGCGGGCCGCCGCGCTCCACCGCCAGCCGCGACAGCGCCCGCTCCAGATCCGGCGTCCGGCGCAACGCCTCGCGCGCCGCACGCATCGTCTCGGGCGCGGCGACGAACCATCCCACCGCCGCCTGCCGCGCCCGGATCTGCGCGACGACCGTCGACGGCGCCGACAGCCGCGCCTCCAGCAAGCGCCCGCCCGCGCCGGTCAAAGTCCGGTCGATGACCGCAAGCAGCGCCCCGTCGCGCCCTCCCGACAGCGCGCGCGTCAGTTCGAGGTTTCGCCGCGTCGCCGCGTCGATGGCCATCAATCCGCCCGGCGCCTCGCGGACCGGCGGGCGCAGCAGCGGCATCCGGCCCTTCTGCGTCAGCTCCAGATAGTCGACCAACGCTCCCAGCGCCGCGACCTCGGCTCGCCCGAACGCGCCGAACCCTTCGATCGACGCCACCCCGAACGCCGCCGCGATCCGGGCCTCGCCCAGCGTCGAGTCGAAACTCGCCCGCGCCAGCGGCGTCGCGACTGCGCCGGCCTCGCCCACCAGCGCGCGCAACTCACCTTCCAGCGTCTCGGACACCAGAATCTCGCGCGGTCCCAGCCGCGCCAGCATCGGCCCCAGCCCGGCGCGCGCGCATCCCGCCACCGCCAGTTCGCCCGTGGACACGTCGGCCCAGCCGAAAGCGCCCTCGCCCCGAACCTCGGCGTAGGCGCCGAGATAGTTGTGCCGTCGCGCCTCCAGCAGGCTGTCCTCGGTCAGCGTGCCCGCCGTCACCAGCCGCACGACCTCGCGACGCACGACGGATTTCGATCCGCGCTTGCGCGCTTCCGCCGGGTCTTCCATCTGCTCGCAGACCGCCACCCGAAACCCCTTGCGGATCAGCGTCAGCAGGTAACCCTCCGCCGCGTGAACCGGCACGCCGCACATCGGAATATCCGCGCCCCGGTACAGCCCGCGCTTCGTTAGCGCGATATCGAGCGCCGCCGCCGCCGCCTCGGCGTCGCCAAAGAACATCTCGTAGAAATCGCCCATCCTGTAGAACAGCAGCGCATCCGGATGCGCCGCCTTGATCTCCAGATACTGCGCCATCATCGGCGAGACGGTGGCGTGGTCATTCACGAGCGGCGCTCCCCTTACCACCCTCGTCCTAGCGCGGACCCCCCCGAGGCGCCAAGGCATGTGCGAACGCCACGCGACAAAGGCCCGTGCGCCGCGATGTTTCATCCGGCACACGGCCAGGTGATCGCCGCTGCGAAACGCCCGCGCCCGGCCCGGCGAATGGCTGTCATCGCAACGAACCAACAAACCGAAGGACAGTCCCGATGACCCGCCTCGCCGCAACGCCCGCCACGTTCCCCCGCCTTGACGCCCGTTCGCTCGTCACCATGCTGGTGGCAGGGGCCCTGGCCACGGCTGCGTTCGACTTCTACGGCCAGAGCCTCAGCCCGCTCCTCGGCTTTGCGAGCCTCGCCCCGGTGCCGCTCGCCAACGCCACGCTCCAGGCGTTGTTCGGCTTCACTTCCGAGCCGGGCGCCCAGATGCTCCACTACATCGCCGGCATGATCGCCTACCCGCTCGGCTGGATGCTGATCGCCCGCCCGCTCGCCGCCCGCCTCGCGCCGCAGCTTTCCTGGCTCGCCGCAGCCGCCCTCTACGGTGTCGCGCTGTGGATATTCGCGTTGTACATCATGGCGCATCTGGTCGCGGGCCTGCCGGCCTTCCTCGGCTTCACCGGCATCACCTGGATTGCCCTCGTCGGCCATGTTCTGTTCGCCGTGGTGGCGGCCTTCGTGGTCGAGCGCCGCGGCTGACGGTGGGCGGGAGGGCCTTCCCTCCGCACCCGGTCGGCGCCAGGTGTCGGGCTCGCGTCAAAGCTGATGCGATCCGGCCCATGGCCCGCCGCCCGCTCGGCCGCACCGGACTTGCCATCGCCCCGCTGGTGCTGGGCGGCGACGTCTTCGGCTGGACCGCCGACCGGGCCGCCAGCTTCGCCGTCCTCGACGCCTTTCTCGACGCGGCCTGAACGCCATCGACACCGCGGACGTCTACTCGCGCCGGGAAATTCTGGCGGCGAATCCGAGACGATGATCGGCGACCGCATGCAACCTTTGGCAGGCGCGACCAGGTCGTGCTGATCACCAAGGTCGGATCGGAGACGGGCCCGGCCGCAAGGGCCTTGGTCGCGCCCGCCGGCTCGACACTCCGCACCGCAGGCGTTACGCCTCGCACCAACCGAACGGAGGAACGCCATGTCCCGCTTGTCGCAACCGCTTGCCGACGCCCGCGATCCCGCCTCCGGCGACGCCCTCGGGCCGCTGCCGGAATGGGACCTCGCCGACCTCTACCCGTCCGAGGACGCGCCGGCCCTCGCCGCCGACCTCGACTGGCTGCGCGCCGAATGCGCGGCGTTCGCCGCCGACCTCGAGGGCAAGCTTGCGTCGCTCGACGCCGCAGCCATGCTCGCGGCCGTCACGCGCTACGAGCGCATCCAGACGGTCTCCGGCCGGATCATGAGTTATGCCGGCCTGCGGCACTATCAGGACACGCTCGACCCGGCCCGCGCCAAGTTCTTTGGCGACAAGCAGGTCGAGATCACCGACATCACCGCCCCGCTGGTGTTCCTGACGCTCGAACTCAACCGTATCGAGGACGCCCGGATCGAGGCGCTGCTGGCGGCGGACCCCGCGCTCGACCGCTACCGACCGGTCTTCGACAGCATCCGCAAGATGAAACCCCACCAGCTTTCCGACGAGCTGGAGAAGTTTCTGCACGACCAGTCCGTCGTCGGCGCGAGCGCATGGAACCGGCTGTTCGACGAGGCGATGGCCGGCCTCGAATTCGACGTCGATGGCGAAACCCTCAGCCTCGAGGTCACGCTCGACCTGCTTTCGGATCCCGACCGCGCCCGCCGAAAGGCCGCCGCCGAGGCGCTGGCGACGGTGTTTCGCGAAAACATCCCGCTTTTCGCGCGCGTCACCAATACGCTGGCCAAGGAAAAGGAGATCGAGGACCGCTGGCGAAAGTTCCCGACGCCGCAGACCGCGCGCCACCTGTCGAACGACGTCGAACCCGAAGTGGTCGAGGCGCTGCGCAACGCCGTCGTCGCCGCGTATCCGAAGCTGTCCCATCGCTATTACGCGCTGAAGGCGAAATGGCTCGGCCTCGACAAGCTCCAGACCTGGGACCGCAACGCCCCGCTGCCGCGCGACGACGACCGCAAGATCCCGTGGACCGAAGCCCGATCCACCGTGCTCGACGCCTATGCCGGCTTCGACGCGCGCATGGCCGACCTCGCGGCGCCGTTCTTCGACAAGGGCTGGATCGACGCCGCGGTCAAGCCCGGCAAGGCCCCGGGCGCCTTCGCCCATCCAACCGTGACGGAAGTCCACCCCTACGTGCTGCTGAACTATCTCGGCAAGCAGCGCGACGTGATGACGCTCGCGCACGAGCTCGGCCACGGCGTCCACCAGGTCCTTGCGGCGGGGCAGGGCGAACTGCTGTCCTCGACCCCGCTGACGCTGGCCGAAACCGCATCGGTCTTCGGCGAGATGCTCACCTTCCAGAGCCTGCTCGCCGCCGCCCCCGACTCCGCCGCGCGCAAGATCCTGCTGGCGGGCAAGGTCGAGGACATGATCAACACCGTCGTCCGCCAGATCGCCTTCTACGATTTCGAGTGCAGGCTCCACGCGGCGCGGCGGATCGGCGAACTGACGCCCGACGACATCAACGCGCTGTGGATGTCGGTCCAGTCGGAAAGCCTCGGCCCGGTCTTCGAGTTTTTCGACGGCTACCAGACCTACTGGACCTACATCCCGCATTTCATCCACTCGCCGTTCTACGTCTATGCCTACGCGTTCGGCGACGGGCTCGTGAACGCGCTCTACGCCGTCTACCAGGAGGGCGATCCCGGCTTTGTTGACAAGTACTTCGAGATGCTTCGGGCCGGCGGCTCGAAGCGCCACAAGGAACTGCTCGCCCCGTTCGGCCTCGACGCCTCCGATCCCAAGTTCTGGGACAAGGGCCTCGCCCTCATCGCCTCGATGATCGACGAACTGGAGGCGATGGAGGCCTGATCGCCCCATGCGGCGCGGCGCGTCACCCGAGCGCGTAGAGCGCCCCGAACTTCCGCTCCAGCGCCGCGATCAGCGTCGCGGGCCGCGCCTCGCAGCCCGTCGCCTCGGCGATGATCGCCGCCGGAGCAACCTCGCGCCCCCGCCGGTGCACGCGGCGCCGCAGCCACGCGAGCACCGGCGACACGTCGCCCCTGGCCAGCGCCGCGTCGAGCCCCGGGGCGTCGGCGCGCAACGCCGCGTCCAGTTCCGCCGCATAGACGTTGCCGAGAGTATACGTCGGAAAGTACCCGAACGCGCCCACCGCCCAATGCACGTCCTGCAGCACGCCCAGCCGCGCATCCGGGACCGCGCGCCCGAAATCGCGTTCGAACCGCTCGTTCCACGCGCCTTCCAGATCCGCGACCGAGAGATCGCCGCCGATCACCGCCCGCTCCAGCTCGAACCGCATCATCACGTGCAGGTTGTAATGCACCTCGTCCGCCTCGGTGCGGATGAACCCGGTCTCGACCGCGTTGACCGCCGCGTAAAGCTCCACCGGCCCGGCCACCCCGATCTCGCCGAACGCATCCCGCATCGCCGGATACAGCCATTCGGCGAACGCGCGCCCGCGCCCGATCTGGTTCTCCATCAGTCGGGACTGGGACTCGTGCACGCCCATCGACGCGGCGCCCCCCACCGGCGTCAGCGCCGCCTCCGGATCGAGGCCCTGCTCGTAGAGCGCATGGCCGAGCTCGTGGATCGTCGAATAGACGCATTCCAGCGGGTTCGCCTCGTTGATCCGCGTCGTGATCCGCACGTCGCCCAGTCGACCGGTGCAGCTCGGATGCACGGCGAGATCGAGCCTTCCCGCGTCCCAGTCATAGCCGAACACGTCGCCGATCCGGCGCGACAGCGCGATCTGCCGCTCCGTCGGGAAATCGCCGCGCAGCCGCGGCGCCGCCCGCCCGCTCGCGCCGATCCGCGCCCGCAGCGCCACCAGCCCCGGCCGCAATTCATCGAACATCGCGGCGATCTGCGCCCCGGTCACGCCTGGCTCGTATTCCTCGACCAGCGCGTCATAAGGCGGAGCGCCCGCATCCGCGATGCAGGCCGCTTCCTCGCGGCGCAGCGCCACCACCCGGCCCAGCGCCGGTGCGAAATCGGCGAACCGCCCCGCC
>Ga0105046_10018208_pt1 | contig 10703 bp, 5 predicted proteins | sample MAT03_FD_78385 | JGI IMG/M metagenome (GOLD analysis project Ga0105046, IMG submission 78385) | Freshwater microbial communities from Lake Fryxell liftoff mats and glacier meltwater in Antarctica - MAT-03 (megahit assembly) | ecosystem: Environmental > Aquatic > Freshwater > Ice > Liftoff...
AAGAATATTACACATCGGGGTTTCGCCGGCAAATATCTTTCCTGCAGAAAATTAGATCGGCGAAAACCCCGCTGGGACACAGAGAACAACGGCGGTATGTGGGGTTTCCGTCCCAGCGGGGTTCTCGCAAGCATTATATTCATTTCCTTAAGGACTAACTGCGAAACCCCGATGCACGAATACACTTGCAGCTAAAAGAGAACAACGGCGGTATGTGGGGTTTCTTTATTAAATTACGTAGCAAGACTATTACACATCGGGGTTTCGCCGGCAAATATCTTTCCTGCAGAAAATTAGATCGGCGAAAACCCCGCTGGGACACCAGGAAAAGTTGTCCATCATTCTTGCATTTATCGCAAACAACCTTACCGCTTTATTGACACAGACAGGCCTAAGGTGAGACATGGCCGGAAGGTAAATAACACACTGGAACTACGGGGTTAATTGCTTACGTTCCCTGTAAAAATACTAACCATTTTAAGAAGAACTACGTAACATACCAGGTAAAACTATTCGATTTTTTATCTGCTGATCTTTATACGGCAAGATGGCTGAATTTTTGATAATAATACAACAGGTAAAATCCAAAATATTTGCTTATGAAAAAGCTTTTTTTATTATCCTTTTTTAGCTGCACCCTTTTAATTAACATGAATGCCCAGCCAACCACATGGCAGTCCAGGGGCGTTGGCGGCGGTGGCAGCATGTTTTATCCAACAATCAACCCTGCCAACGACAACGAGTTTTATGTTACCTGCGACATGAGCCAACTCTTTCACAGTACTGATTATGGCACCAGTTACAACCAGGTACATTTTACCAAACTACAAACAGGCAGTATCTCTACTTACGAGTTTACCAACAACAGCAATACTGCTTATTGCATTGCCAATGATGGTAATATTAATTATGCTGTAAGAACATTAGATGGAGGAGCTACCTGGGCGCCCGTACCGGGCAACCCGTTGGCCGGCGAAGATGTGTATGCCTTTAAAGCAGACTATAATAATCCGGGCAGGGTTATCCTTGGCTATTATGGTGCATTATATATTTCCAACAACTTTGGAACAAACTTTATCCTGATAAAAAATGCAGCCAATGCGGGTGCTGGCATTACCATTGCCGGCGTTTTTTTTGACGGCAATAATATTTACATCGGCACCAATGAAGGGGTTTTATTTTCGGCCAATGGCGGTACTTCTTTTGCAACTTTAGCTACCACCGGTATGCCTGCAGCACAAAATATATTTTCTTTTGCTGCTGCAAAAGTTGGCACTACTACCAGATTTTTTTGTGTTACTGCCAATACAACTGATTTGTACAATGGTATTGTTCCTTATGATTATTATGGCTTTGCAAAGGGGGTGTATTCATTGGATGCAGGTACCAATGTGTGGACACAAAAAATGACAGGCATCAACATCACAAGTGATTTTGTAATGTATGTTGGCATGGCCAGGAATGATATTAACACTGTGTACCTGGGTGGCAACGATGATGCAACCGGCGGCAACCTGGTAATGAAAACCAGCAATGCAGGAACAAGTTGGAGCAAAGTTTTCATAACCGCCAATAATCAAAATATCAGAACAGGATGGTCGGGCCAGGGTGGCGACAGGAGCTGGGGTTATGGCGAAGCCTGTTTCGGAATTACCGTAGCGCCCAACAATGCCAATAAAGTGTTGTTTGGCGATTTTGGTTTTGTACACAAAACAAGTGACGGGGGTGCTACATGGCAACAGGCTTATGTAAATGCCGCTGACGAAAATGTTGCCAACGCTCCTACTCCACCCAAACAATATTACCGCAGCATAGGATTAGAAAATACTACCAGTTGGCAACTGCATTGGCAGGATGCTAATAATATGTTCAGTTGTTTTTCTGATATCAATGGTATAAGAAGTACCAATGGCGGGCAGAGCTGGGGCTTTGATTATACCGGCCACAGCATCAATACCATGTATCGCATTGCCAAACACAACAGTAACAATACCATGTTTGCCGGCACATCCGGCATTCATGATATGTACCAAAGCACCAGGCTGCAGGATGCTATTTTAGACGCCAATGACGCCGGCGGCAGAATTATTTATTCTACCAACAATGGAGCTGCATGGCAGTTGTTGCATCAATTTAATCATCCTGTGTTTTGGGTGGCTACCGATCCTGGAAATGCCAACCGCATGTATGCAAGTGTTATTCACTATGGAGCAGGTACTGGGCAGGGCGGCATCTGGATGACGAATGACCTGAACAACCTGGCCACCTCTAACTGGACAAAACTTTCCAATCCTCCCCGTACACAAGGCCATCCGGCATCTATCGTTGTATTGAATGATGGAAAAATGGTTTGTACTTTTTCCGGAAGAAGAACTTCCGCAGGTACATTCACTAATAGCTCAGGGGTTTTTATGTATGACCCTGTTGGCAATGGCTGGACAGATCTTTCTCATGCAGACATGCAATACTGGACAAAAGATATTATTATAGATCCATCTGACCCAACGCAAAACACCTGGTATGTTTGTGTGTTCAGCGGATGGGGCGGCGCACCAAACGGCAAAGGCGGTTTGTTTAAAACAACCAACCGTGGCACTTCCTGGACCAAACTTACCGGCACCCAGTTTGACCGGGTTACTTCCATTACTTTTAACCCCTTGCTGTTATCACAAGCTTATCTTACTACCGAAGTGCAGGGCCTTTGGATGAGTAATAATATGAATGTGGCAACGCCCACCTTTACGCAAGTGGCCAGCTATCCTTTCCGCCAGCCGGAACGGGTTTTCTTTAATCCTTTTAATGCCAATGAAATTTGGGTAAGCAGTTTTGGCAACGGATTAAAAATGGGATTACAGGGTGTTGTATTACCGGTACAATTGATTTCCTTTAGTGGAAACAGGAACAATGGCATAAGCCATTTGCAATGGCGAATGGGCAATAACGATCCTGCCATTTTTAACGTTGAAAGAAGTATCAATGGATCCTCTTTTACAGGCATTGGAACAGTGACAAGCAATGGCACTTATCAATATATATTTAATGATACTGTGCTTGCAACACAATTATTGTATCGTTTAAAAATTACAGAACCGGGTAGCATTAGTCGTTATAGTGATGTATTATCTTTTATAGATGCTACCACACAACAGAATGAAATGGTATTGTTGAGCAACCCTATCATCAACAACCAACTTAAAATAAAACTCACCACAGCCAGCACGGGTAATATTCATTTGTTGCTGACGGATATGCAGGGTAAAAAAATATTAAGTCGCCAGGTAAATTCATCATCCGGCACCACGCTGCTCAATATTGTATTGCCAGGCAATATTGCAGCCGGCACTTACTTATTGCATGTGCGTGGTAATGGTTTGAATAAAGTATTAAAGCTGATGAAGTAAAAAGAAAAAAAATCTATGATAAAAAGAGACCTGCTTATTTGCAGGTCTCTTTAGTTTATCGTCTTTTCACCACCTCCTCATACAAATATTCACCGTTTTCTTTACCACTATATTAAAAGCTTGGGCACAATCAGATTGACATCCGTTGCTGATAATAATGCCTCATTTCTTTTAGCTTCAAAAAAAATGAGGCTATTAAAGACCATTGGCAAATCCGGTATGCTCTACCATTGATTCTTCACTGGTGCTACTGGCACCAAACGGAGGTTAGTCAATGCTGTTTGCCAAATCCAACGATCTGTGACCTAACCATAGTGCATCTAAATTAAAAAGGAGCCAAAAAATGCCTGTCACTTCACAACCAGTATAGCCTTATTTCAGCAACGGGATATTTATCATTTCCCCGCTCGTTTTGCAAAGAATATTGCTGGCATTTTACCCAGTTATTTTCGTGAATACCACATCCTCCATCTGCTGTAAAATTAGTACCAGGGTAAAGCTGGTAATAAAACTTCCATGTGGGTATGGATTGGATTGCAAAACAGGCATTATAAAATGCAGCAATTACTTTTAAAAAAATGCTACAGCTCAGTTACGCAACGTTCTCTGCGGGAGACGTTGCTGATAAAAGGGGATATCATTCAACCCAAAAGCAAAACCCCGGCACAGCGCCGGGGTTTTGAATAAAAAGTAAAAGCATGCTGCTTATTTTATCAGTAATTTTTTGGTAACCCTTTTTCCATTTTCAAAAACAGTTACATAATAAACGCCGGAAGGTAACTGAGCCAGGTTTAGCTGGTAGCTTCTGCCCGGGTAGGATGCTACGCTTAGCAACTCCCTGCCCTTGTTATCTGTAATATAAAAAGAGCCTTTTGCCGGCAGATTGTTTAAAACAAAAAGATCTTTGCCAGGGTTGGGGTAAATCGTAAATTCTTTTTTACTGCCCGTGCTCACACAATTACTGTTAACCACTTCGGAGTAGCTGCTGCTGCCGTCTACATCGGTTTGTGCTATCCTGTAAAAATAGATGCCACCTGCAGCCGCAGTATCGGTATAGGCATAAGTGCGGGCACTGTTGCTGTTACCGGCACCCGTCATTTGTGCAATGGCCCGCCAGTTGGTGGCATCACTGCTTTTTTGTATAATAAAATGGTTGTTGTTTAATTCAAAGGCTGTGGCCCACTGCAATAACACATTGTTGCCTTCGCATTTTTGAGAAAAGTATAAAAACTTTACCGGCAGCGGTGCCATGTTGATAATCACAAAGGCAGAATTGCCAGCCGCACAGTTACCCGATTTTACCACTGCTCTAAAATAGGTGGTAGTGCTGAGTGCCCCAATGCTGGCGCCCGTAAGCACGGCAGTTGTATTGGCAATGTCTGTTGGGGTAGTAAAAGCCGCATCCGAAGATTGTTGCCATTTTACTATTGTACCTGTGTAACCGCTCAAAGTAAGATCTGCCGGTTGCGAGCCTGTGGGTATGGTTTGACTGGCACTTACTGTGCCTGCAACCGTGGCGGCATTAATAGTAAGCACAATCGTTTTTACAACAGGTGTGCAGCCTCCTGCCGGTGTGGCCGTTAAAGTAATAAAGGCTGAGCCCCTGGCAATATCTGCAGCGTCGGGCGTATAAGTGGTAGCCGATAAAGCATCTGCTGTATTGTTATTGGCAAAAGTACCTGTACCGTTGGATGTGGACCATTGCAGCGAAACATAATTTTCTGCAGAAGCGCCTCCGGTAATATTTACAGCAATATCCGAAGCGCACATTTCCTTGGGCGTACCCGCATCTGCAGAGGCAGCAATGCTGCTTAAAAACGCAGGCGATCCTGCACTCAATGCGCTGCTGCAATCCGGCGCACTTAGCAAAGCGATGCCAGTAATAGTAATGGTATTACTACCCTGGTTACCCAACTCTGCTAAAAGAAAAGTACCCGTGCCCGGTGCCCCGGCAGCAAATATCATTTGCGAAATTTGTGATGTGAGTGTATTGCTGCCTGTTACATCGTAAGTTACCAGGTAAGTACCACCGGCAAGTGTATTGCTGCTTACTGTGGCAAGGCTGGGTTGATTGCTGCAGCCGGCAGAAACCAGTACTGCAAAATTGCTTACCAGCGGCGAGCCGGCATTTACATTAAAAGAAATTGAATTGCCGGAAGATGGAACAATGCTGCAAGCTCCTACCTGCACATCTGTAATGGTAAGCGTATTGCTGCCTGTTGTAAACAAGAGAGCTGTTGTAAAACTGCCCCTGCCACCACTTACTGTCATGGGGCTGTTGGCACCCGTAACGGTATTGGCACCGGTAATGTTGTATTGCATATTGTACACGCCGTCTGGCAGTCCGCTGGTAGTGATGGTTATATCCGATCCCGCTCCTGCACATACGTTGCTGGCAAAGCTAATATTAAAATTGTTGCTGGATAAGCTGATCGTATTTACGATTGTGGCACTTACCGGTTCCCTGATAGACTGGCAGGTTCCTGAAGTAGTGCCTACATAAAAAGTTGCGGAGGCTCCCAGTGAAGGGGTATCGTAACTACTGCCGCTACCCAACGGACTTCCACCCGTTACTGCCGCATACCAATTAATGGTACCACCCGATGCGGTGGCCGATAATGTAACCACGCCCGGCGAGCAGGAAGAACCATTGGTAACGCTTGTGATTTGTTCTCCTGCTATCACCACCACTGCGGCGTTAGAAAGGCTGCTTAAACAGCCACTGCTGATCATTACTTTGTAATATAATGTGCCTGCTACATTTAAAGCCGGGCTTAAATTATTATAAAATGCGCCCGGTATATCGGTGTAAGTACCTGCCAGTGTTGGGGAAACAGACCATTGATAACTGAAAGAACCAGAACCACCGGTGGGCAATACACTAAGAGAAGTGGTGCCGGTGATGGCATTTAAACAATTGGTAAAACCGTTAGGATTCAGTGTGCCTGCAAGCGCTGTGTTTACAATGGCAGTGATGGTAAATGTTTCACTGGTGGCACTAAAGCCCGAGCCTGACTCTGTAACATTAGCCCGAAACATGTTGCCGATGGTAGCAGCAGAAATATTCAAAGCATTGGTAGTGGCAGTACTGTACACGCCGCCGTTGGTAACCGGCAGCCAGGAAGTTCCCCCATTGGTAGATATTTCCCAATCGTAACTTAATATTCCGCCACTTGCGGCTGTGGCATTTACTACCAGCTTAGCTGCTCCACCGCCGGGGTTGCAGATGGCACTGCTGGTAGCCGAAGAATCTTTTGCAATGGAAGGCGGCACATTAATGGCCGCAGTGTTGTAAGCTACAAAAGCCATATCTGTAACCCCCGAAGGCAGTACCTGTAATTTTTTTACCAGCGAATAGTTGGCAATAGTAATACCAAAATCGGAAAGCTTAAAAGCTATAAAACGTATTTGCCGTGTAGTATTTGTAAAGCTGCTGCTGATGGGTTTTGCTACCGCAAATGGAACACCTGTTGCCACATTATAAAGATCCAGGTAGTAGGTACCAAGGGCAGATATTTTGCTCAGGTCAACATTTAATGCTATACCTACAACATTGTTGGATGCATCTAAAAACCTGTAGGTATCAAATGCTGATGTAGAAGGATCTGCAATTTGTGTGATCACCAAATCCGGTTCGTCATCTCCTGCTTTAGATATCTGGATGCCATTGATCGTAAAATTAGAAGTAGCTCCTATGGGTAAATTTGTGTAGCCTGTACCAAGGTTCAATCCACTGAGTCCGTCAGATAAAACAGACTGCATGGTAAGATCCTTTATGTTAGGATGCGTAAATAAAGCCGCACCTGTATTGCCATCTATTTTAGAGGCTGCCACAATGTATAAACTGCCCCCGCTGGTATTACCATTCATAATGGCCGGCAAGGCTTTAAAGTTGGAAGCTGTATAAGCAATACCATTGGCTGATAATGCTGCATTGTCCACACCGGTGGAGTAATTGACCCCGCCGTAGGTAAAGGCCAGCAGGTTGTGAGCATCATTAGGAAAAGTAGCATTGTTGGCAGTAGTGTTGGTATTCCAAAAACCACCAAAGTCTGTAATGATACTGCTAACGGTGGGAATGGGAGAAAAAGTAAAGCCGGATCTTGTAACAGTGGTAAAGCCGGTTTTAGAGACAGCTATACTACCCGAAGTACCGGCAGCAAGCACGGCTGTGATGCGGGTGGCAGATACAACTATAAAAGAAGCAGCAGGCGTAGCGCCAAAACTTACCCCGGTAATGCTGCTAAAATTTGTACCAAGAATAGTCACCCTTTCACCAATAGCCGCATTGGTAGGCGAAAAACCTGTGATGGTATGCTGTTGAGCATGTGCAAAAGAAAAAGATAAAATGAGTACGCATGAGAAAAGCATGCGCAACCGGGCCAAGGTAAAGTTCTTCATGATATTAGATTTGGATGTTTAATAATCTATTGTAAAGTTATGAGTATATGTCAATGGTAGCAATTAAAATTTGAGTGGGCACAACTTTTAATAAATCAACACAAATTTATACTTAATGCATAGCCATAGGAGTTGAATCATTTATAGCTGATTGGGGGGTGCAGCGGGCATGTGTGCATTGCTGCTGCATGAACAAATATGATAAGTATTTTTGGTGCACCACAAACCGAGGTGAGGAGAACCAGCCAATCAATTAATAAGCTATTACAGCAAGAATAAAAACAGGATGAACTATCAGAAATATGCAAAAATCGGGTGTGGTATAATTGGTTCTGGAGCAATTGAATCGGCCCACAGGACACTATTGCAAAAGCGGGTGAAGCAATCTGCACAAAGGCGCAGTTGAAAAGGAGCACAGCATATGCTTAACCTGAGGGTAGTAAGAAAAAAGAATGACTGGAATAAAATTATTGAGCTAACAAAGGCTGGTTTCGTTCAACATCGCTTTCATTTCTGGCCCGTTGGGCAAAACGAAAGCTTAATTATTAGCAGCCAGGCTTCCCGTTAGTCGTTCTCAATAGCTTTGTTTAAAAAGTCAACCAATGGTTTTGTTGTTTTGAAGTAGGAATTGATTTTCTTAAATGTGTCGTCCGATATAATTTCTTTGTCTGTTAGTTTTTCCATAGTGTAAAAACCTTTCATTTTTAAAAATTCACTCGCTTTATTTTCTTCGTCAAACTCTTTTGGTGTCCTGCTCAAAACGCCTGAATTGTTGATACCACCTGGAAATGTTTTTTTAAATGTTTTGTCATTAATTATTGCTGTCCACTCGTTAAAAGCATAATCTATTTCTTGTCTAATTTTTTTCAATTGCTCTGGTTGAGGATTATAAACGCCAGCTCCTACAAAACAATTGTCTGGTTCAATATGCAGATAGTAGAATGCCGATGAACTATTTTTTCCGTTCTTGTTCAACACAATATAATAGTCTGTCTTGTATGGTGTTTTGTCCTTTGCAAAACGTAAATCTCTATTCAGTCTTGTTATGCACTTTTTCGGGTCGAGATGAGCGTTTGAAATGGTCTTATCTAATTCCGAAATAGAAGTTATCAGTTCAGAAGTCAAAGTCAAAATGTCGTTCTTAGCATTTTCATACGATTTTTTATTGTCGTCAAGCCACTCTTTTGAGTTGTTAAGTTTAAGGTCTTTTAAAAATTTAAGTGTGTTTTTATTTATCATTTTTCGGGTTAAGATTTGATTTCGTTTGTGGTGTTAATAGTGCAATCATTGTATGATTTTTGCATATAATAACCTCTGCACTTATAAATCATTTCTTTGAAAAGTCTTCCATCTTTTGTGCATCATCGAATCAGTTCAAGACACACACGTTCAAGTATTGCCGCAGGCAGATATTCGTCCGCAGGAACCGCTGGTGTTAGTAAACTGCAGCCGATTGTTTCAACGTGCTGCAGCAATACTTTTATTATGCACAGTAGCACTACTTGATCTTGTATTTAGTAGTATTTTGAGTCCCTGATTTTGTTATAAGTTTAAGACCCAACGCCTTTTTTAAATCTCTACTTGCTGAAGCAGGAGAAATGTCTTTGAAAATATTCATGTAGTCTTTTCTTGTAAATTCACTTTTATTATGTGACAGAAAATATTCGATTCTGTCCAGATCAAACATAATTCGGCTATTATACTGCAACAAACCTTCTAATGATTCATTAAGTGTTTGTAGCATGAACTCAATGAAAATAGTTGACTGGCCTTCTTTATCACTCTTTGAGAGAGCAGAATAGTATTCCTTTTGTTTTTTACTAATCAATGTTTCGAAAGGTAAATACTCAAACACTGGAAAGTCATTCATTAAAATAACAGTTTGCCACATTCTTCCCATACGACCATTGCCATCAGAAAATGGGTGAATGAATTCTGTTTCGTAGTGAAATACAGAACTTTTAATTAATGCAGGATCTTCTGAAGTTTTTAAATAACTAAAGAGATCTTTCATGAGAAATTTAATATTTTCTGCGGGAGGAGCTAAATGGGTTAATTTATTTCCTTTCATTATTCCAACTCCTGACTTTCGATATTGCCCATTATTAGTTATTAGGCCATCCATTAAAATTTTATGTGCCTTTAAAAATGATTTTTCGTTGCTGTGTTCAAAGCTCGATAGCTGGTCATAAGCTTTAATTGCATTTAAAACTTCTGTTACATCTTTTTTCGGTCCCAATACTCGCTTATTTTCAAATAATGCAAAAACTTGATCTAAAGAAAGTGTATTCCCTTCTATTTGTAAAGAAGAATGAATTGTTTTTACCCTATTGCTTTTTCGAAGTTGCGGGGATTGCTTGTTTAAATAGTTAGCATTCACTTCCCCAAGCCTCATTGAAATTATACTAATAAGTTTTAAAATTTTTGAAGTGATCTGATAAGGTGGCTTCATGATAGCATCATTTGATACTATCAAAGATAAGGAAACGGATGCCAAAAGCTATTATGCACATAACGAGAGTTTGTGAAAAAACCTCCCCCGTTGCACCAAATATACACACTATGTGAGTAGCGCTCACTTTGGTTCGGAATATCCAGTAGCGCAATCATTGTATGATTTTTGCATAAAATAAGTATGCAATTTATTCAGGGAAACAACTGCCATCAAATTTAGATTACAGCCTATAACAAAATGACCTGTGTCGGTCAACAAACTACTTGTCTGCCGGAGGCAGATAACCAAAAGCCCCGCAAATACTTTAGATGCGGGGCTTTTTTATGTGGGGCTTTCGGCTATTGTTCTTAATGTTGGGCGTAGTTTTTCTCTCTATCAGTTTGAGATTTCATACTCTGTCGTAATACTTCTTTTAAATTCAATAACTTCTGGTGAAATTTTAAATC
>Ga0105046_10018209_pt1 | contig 10703 bp, 8 predicted proteins | sample MAT03_FD_78385 | JGI IMG/M metagenome (GOLD analysis project Ga0105046, IMG submission 78385) | Freshwater microbial communities from Lake Fryxell liftoff mats and glacier meltwater in Antarctica - MAT-03 (megahit assembly) | ecosystem: Environmental > Aquatic > Freshwater > Ice > Liftoff...
ACGAGCACGGTCGCGACCGCGAGCGTCGCCCCCGGGAACGCGACGAGGATCTGCGCGAGCGCACCCGCGAGCACCGCCGCGAACACCACCGCCGCGAAGCCGGTCGCGAGCACGACCGCGACGCGCGTGACCGGCGGCCGCGGTCGCAGTGCGAGCGGCCAACCGCCGAGGCCTGCGGCGCCGAGCCTCGCGCGCACCATCAGCGCGACGACCAGCGCGACGAGCAGAGGCGGGAACCAGCCCCACGCCATCGGCAGCGGCGCCCCGGCCGTCCATGCGATCCCGGAGATCGCCGCGAGCAGTCCCCAGGTCGCCCTTGCCGTCGAGGCCGCGCGCATTCGTCGTCGCTGGTTCGGGTTGTACCATCCCGCCCCGCTCGCCGGGAAACGGCCCTCGCCGCGCGCTCGGATCGCCAGGCGAGACGGGGCTGCCCGGCGCCTGGTATGAAGATCGGCACCGATGGCCCCCACGCCGTCCCCCCGTCCCCGCACCGGCGTGTTGCCGCTCCTGCCGCTGCGCACGCTCACGCTGTTGCCCGGCCTTGCGCAGCCCGTCGAGCTCGGCCGCGCGGCGTCGGTCGATGCGGTGCGACGCGCACGCGCGCGGCCGGCGAGCGATCCACTGCACAACCTCGTCGTCGTCGCGACGCAGCGCGACGCGATGATCGAGCGCCCGCACCTCGAAGATCTGCATCCGGTCGGCGTGCTCGCGGAGATCACCCAGGCACTGCAGGGCATGCCCGGGCGTATGACCGCGGTCGTGCGTGGTGTCGAGCGGGTGCGCATGCTCGCGGTCGAGCAGCAGGCCGGCCGCTGCGACGTGCAGTTCCAGGTCGCGCACGAATCCATGGGCGACCCGACGCTCGCGTACGCGTACGCCGGTGCGCTGCAGGATCTCGTGAGGCAGTACGAGAGCCTGCAGACGCAGACGTCGAAGAATCGCCAGCGCGCGCAGGCGCTGTCGGTGCTGCTCGCGGAGCGATCGCCTGCGCTGGTCGCCGATCTCGCGGCGGCGCACGTCGGCCTCGATCCGCAGGAGACGGTCGAGATCCTCCACGAGCTTCACATCACCGAGCGGCTGCGCAAGGTGATCGAGTTCATCAGCCGCCGCGTGCACTCGACGCAGGTGAAGCGCGACCTCGATCGCCACGTGCGCGAGCACCTGTCGCGCCACGAGCAAGAGGCGCTGCTGCGCCACAAGCTGCGGGCCATTCGCTCCGAGCTCGGCGAGCAGGACGACGACGATCACTGGATCGACGAGCTCGAGCTGCGCCTCGACGAGGCCGAGCTACCGACCGACGCGCGGGCGCTCGCCGATCGCGAGCTCGGTCGTCTGCGGCGGATGAACCCCCAAAGCGGCGAGGCGATGATCAGCCGCACGTGGCTCGAGCTCGTCGCGGATCTACCGTGGGGCCCGGCGCGCACGACGATCGATGCGCTCGACATCGCCGCGTCGCGGGAGCTGCTCGAGCGCGAGCACTACGGCCTCGAGAAGGTGAAAAAGCGCCTCGTCGAGTACCTCGGCGTCCGCAAGCTCGCGCCGGGCAAGCGCGGGCCGATCCTGTGTCTGGTCGGCCCGCCCGGCGTCGGCAAGACGTCGCTCGGGCGCAGCATCGCGGTGGCGCTGGGCCGCAAGTTCGTGCGCGCATCGCTCGGTGGGGTGCGCGACGACGCAGAGATCCGCGGCCACCGGCGGACCTACGTCGGCGCCCTGCCCGGTCGCATCATCCAGTCGATGCGCCGCGCGGGCTCGACGAACCCGGTGTTCCTGCTCGACGAGATCGACAAGCTCGCGGCGCCGGACCTGCGCGGCGATCCGACGGGCGCATTGCTCGAAGCGCTCGACCCCGAGCAGAACGACGCGTTCGAGGATCACTACCTCGGCACCGGCTACGACCTGTCGAAGGTGATCTTCATTTGCACGGCGAACGACCTCGGGCCGATCCCCGGCGTGCTGCGTGATCGCCTCGAGATCATCGAGCTCACCGGCTACACGATCGAGGAGAAGGTCGCGATCGCCCGCGAGTACCTGCTGCCGAAGGCGCTCCGCGAGCACGGGCTCGGCCGCGATGCTGTGAAGCTCCCCGACGACGTGCTGACGGCGCTGGTCGTCGGCTACACGCGCGAGTCGGGCGTGCGCAATCTGCAGCGCGAGCTCGAGGCACTGCTCCGCGACACCGCGATGGCGCTCGCCGAAGGGGCTCCGCCGCAGACGACGCTCGGCATCGCCGATCTCTCGCGCGTGCTCGGGCCGCAGCGCTTCCACGACGAGATCGTCGACAAGCAGCCGACGATCGGCGTCGCGGTCGGGCTCGGGTGGACGCCCGTCGGTGGGCGCCTGTTGTTCGTCGAGGCCGCGACGACCCCGGGCGATGGCACCGTGCGACTCACGGGTCGGCTCGGCGAGGTGATGCGCGAGTCGGCCGAGACGGCGCTCTCGCTGGTGCGCAGTCGTGCCGAGCGCTTCGGGATCGATCGCAACTTCATGCGCGACAAGGACGTGCACGTGCATGTGCCGGATGGTGCGGTGCCCAAGGACGGACCCAGCGCGGGCATCACGGTCACGTGCGCCATCATCTCGAACCTCACGCGTCGGCCGGTACGCACGGATCTCGCGATGACCGGTGAGATCACGCTGCGCGGTCACGTGCTGCCGGTCGGAGGCATTCGCGAGAAGGTGCTCGCTGCCCATCGCGCGGGCATCCGCGAGGTCATCCTGCCGGCGCGCAATCGCAAGGACGAGCCGGAGATCCCCAAGGTCGTTCGCGACGATCTGGTGCTGCACTTCGTGTCGAACATCGACGAGGTGATCGCGCTGGCGCTCCTGCCCGCGGTCGCAGAACCGAACGCGGCGGAGTAGCGTCGTCGTTATTCATCTTCCGCACTACCCCGCCGGGGGCACGAATTCTTCGCAGGTCGTGTCGATGACAGCGACCGCCTGCTCGAAGAACTGGTCGTAGCTCGGGGCGCAGATGCTGCCCGCGATGCCGCGGTTGCCCCAGCTCTGGGTGAACTCGCGCAACCGCGGGCTCGGCTCGGCCCCGTTGCCGCCCTGCGAGTCGAACGAGGTGCAGATCGGATCCACCGTGTCGCCGTCGCCGAACAGGCCGAGCACGACGACCGCGTTCTCGTCGCCGTTCTTCGCGGCGATGAGCCCCTGCCGCCAGCCCTCGACCGTGCCCGCCGAGCCGTCGCTCGCCGCGTCGTCCTCGTCGGTCACGAACGTGACCACCAGGATCGCGTCGTCGCGGAAAAAGCCCTCGTTGCACGCGAACGCCGGCGTGCTCGCGGTGCTCGCGGCGACCATCGCCTCCATCGGCTTCTCGGGGTCGTCGGTAGAGCCGGTGCCGACCTGCGCCGCGCACGAGAATGCGGCGGTGAGATCGGGCTCGTTGCTGTCCATCCAGCGAAAGCCGCTCGCGAAGCTGCAGTCGGCGTTGGTGGCGTCGTTGCCCTTCGGATACGTGACGCCAGCGCCGAGGATGTCCTCGCACTCTTCCGGCGTGGTGACCTCGCACTCGTACCCCTCGCAGACGAGACCGCCGAACGGGAAGCCGCAGAGCAGCGGACATTGCTCGTACACCCACGCGTCGGTGTCGAGCACCATGATGTGGTAGTCCTGCGCCTCGTCGAGCGTGTCCTGGATCGTCCCGATGAACTGCGGGAACGACGAGATCAGGTTGATCTGCTCCTCGTACATCGACCCCGAGTTGTCGATGATGAACAGGAAGTCGACCTTGTCGCAGCCCGACATGTTGTTGCCGTCGTCGGCAGACATCATCCCGGTGCCGTGACCGACGTCGAGCTTCGTGACGCCGTCGTCGGAGCTCGCCGGCGCACTCGTGCCCGAGCCGCTCCCCTCACCCGTCTCGCCTGGGTCCGTCGTCGTCATCGTCGACGGCACGGTTGTCGTCGGCGTGTCCTCGTCCTCACGCAGGTCGGCACACGCGAGGCCGAGCAGCAGCGGCGACGTTGCAAGAGCGCGGCATGAAGTGATCGAGAGAAAACGGATCATGGCAGTCCACCCCAAGGTACCCGGCAACGAGCCCAATAGGTTTGGTTCGACCACCCCGAGGTTCCTCGGAGTGGCCGCTGCGCTTGGGCGATCACTCACACGCCGAGGAGCTCACGGACGCTGCCGGTCACTGCGGACGTCGGCAGACACATCCTTGCACCTGCCTGGCGCGCTTGGGCACGCATCTCGTCGGTCGGGGCGTCGTGCACGGCGATGATCTGCACGCCGGCGTACGCAGCGATCAGCTTCTCGATCACGTGGCCGCTGCTGACATCCGGCACTGCGAGGCTGAGCAGGACATACTGCGGCGCAGCCGATTGCGCGACGAGCAACGCGTCGGCGCCGGTCTGCGCGGTGAGGACCTCGGTCGGCGCGTCCGGGGACGACAGCTCGTCGCGCACGCGGGCGCGGAAGTCGGCGTTCTGCGTGACGATGAGCACGCGGGGAATCTCGTCGCGCGGCGAGGCCGTGCGCCCCGAACCGGTGCCGAGCTCGCGCAGGTTGAACGCACTGGTCACGTGGCGCCGGACCTCGAGCACGTCGAGCGGCTTGCGCAGACACGCGGCGGCGCCGGCACCGATGATGCGATCCATGTTCGCCTCGGTGTAGTAGCCGGTGATCGCGATGACCTCGGTGTTCGTCGTCGCCGGATCCTTCTTGAGCCGGTGACACACCTCGAAGCCGTCGACGCCCGGCATCATCAGATCGAGGAAGATGAGCTGCGGGCGGAACGCGACCACGAGCCTGCCGGCATCGAACGCATCCTTGGCGACCTCGACGTCGAACTTGTGGTTCAGCTCCTTCACGACGTCGCGCACGAGATCGAGCACGACCGGCTCGTCGTCGACGACGAGGATGCGACCGACCTCGGTGCCCGTCGGCAAGCTGAACGGGATGCCGCGCTCGCGACACACCCGCTCGAGATCGTCGCGGCGCACGCGGCGATGACCGCCGACGGTCTTGAACGCCGGGATGAGCCCGTCCTCGATCCAGCGAATCACCGTCGTCGGCGTGACGCAGCAGATCTTCGCGACGTCGTGCGTCGAATACGTGTCCTTGACAGGGGTGCGGCCGCGGGCCATCGCTAACGTCCTTCTTCGCGCTCGGGGGCGCCGGGCAATACCACGGTGAAGGTCGCCCCGGCGCCCGGGGCAGACTCTACGACGATGTCGCCGCCATGGTCTTGTACGATTCCGTACGAGATCGCAAGCCCGAGGCCGGTTCCCTTACCGATCTCCTTCGTACTGAAGAAGGGATCGAAGATTCGGGCCTGGATCTCCCGGGGGATCCCATGCCCCTCGTCGCTGACCGTCAGCCGCGCGCCGCCGGCGGCCAGCGCGACCAAGCGCAGGCGGATGCTGCCGCCCCGCGGCATGGCGTCGACGGCGTTCGACAGGAGGTTCAACACGACCTGCTCGATCTGATCGGCATCGGCGAACACGACCGCGGGCTCGTCCAGCTCCCGGATGATGCGGATGTTGTGCATGCGCCACTGGTACTCGCCGATCGACAGCACGCGATCGAGCAGCGCGCGCAGGTCGGTGTTGCGGCGCTCGCCCCCGTCCTGATTCCGGGAAAACAGCAGCACACCCTCGACGATCTTGCGGCAGCGCTCGCCGCTCTGCGCGATCTTCTCGACCTTCTCGCGGACGTCGGCGCTGAGGCTGCGTTCGAGCAACAGCTGGCTGTAGCCGACGACGCCGGACAGCGGATTGTTGATCTCGTGCGCGATGCCGGCGGCGAGCAAGCCGACCGCGGCGAGCTTCTGACTGCGGAGGATCTGGGTCTCGAGCGCACGACGATCGCGGAGATCGAGGCCGACGAGCACGGCGCCGCGGATGCCGTCCTGGTCGCGCATGAGCCTCGCCTCGAGGTGGACCGGCAGCTCGGCGTCACCGCTCGTGCGCAGCACGACCTCGCGCGTCACACCGCCGTCGCGCACGAGTGTCGACCACAGCTCGGCCCACGCGTTCGGATTGGTCGCGACCGCAACGTCGATGCCGAAGCGCCGACCGATCGCTGCGCTGGCCGGCACGCCGAGCAGCTGCTCGCTCGCGCGATTCCAGGTGACGACGCGACCGGCCTCGTCGACGGTGTCGATCAGCACCGCACTCTGATCGAGCACGAGTGTCTGGTACTCCGCGAGCTCGCGGGTCGCGATCGACAAGAGCGCACCTTCGAGGCCGAGACCGAGCTGCGCCGCGACGGTGCCGACGAGCGCCCGATCGCGCTCGTCCCACGGACTCGGCTGCGTGCGCCCGAGCCACAAGTGGCCGAGCGTGCCCGACGGTCCGCGCAGCGCGACGCGCACCGCCGCGCGCACGTCGGGATGCGACCCCATGATCGTGCGGGTCGCATCGGTCTGCTCGTCGTCGGCGACGCCCGATTCGTCCCACGATTGGGGCGGCGCCGTCGCGAGCAACGCGTCACGTGCGAGCTGGCCGCCGCCGACCGTCCACCGGCGCCATGTCGCGCGCTCGCCTTCGCCGTGCCGTACCGCGAGCACGACGTGCGTCGCTTCAACTGCGGCGCCGAGCGCTGCCGCGGCCGCAGCGACCGCCTGTCGCGGATCGCTCTGCGAGACCAGCGCGCGATCGACCTGCCCGCTCACGCGCGCCTCGAACTCGCGGCGTCGTCGCTCGCGGAGGTCGCGGACGAGCACGACGCGCGTGCCGCTGCCGGCCGCGACCGACAGCTCCGCGGGCAGCGACTCGCCGTCGTGGCGACGCAGCGTCAGCTCGCCCTGCCAGCTCCCGCCGCGCGCGACCGTGAGCCCGCGTGTGAGCGTCGCGACCTGGGCGCCTTCGACGAGCTCGAGCACGCTGCGGCCGACGAGCCCGCCGCCGAGCAACTTCGTCGCGGCGCGATTGCAGTGCATCACGCGAGCGTCGCCGTCGACGAGCAGCACGCCCTGGTCGAGCGCATCGAGGCCGCGCGTGACCGCGAGACCGAGCTCGGTCTCCGGCGAAGACTCTGCCGCGGCGATCGGTAGACACGACAGGCCGACGGTCGACACATCGATCTTCACCGCTCGGATCCGGCACGACGACGGTGGTCCGACGCGCGTCGCGAGCCCCGCATCGATCGCGAACCCACTACCGGCATCGCGCTCGCGCAGGCCCATGAACGCGCGCCCGAAGCCCTCGCGCTCGCCCGCGCGCCCGATCCACCCGAGGAAAGGCTCGCCGTCGATCTGCGTCGGTGATCGCTGCAGCAGCTCCGCGAACGCGCGGTTGTGCCACGTCACGAGCCCCGATCGATCGAGCAGACATGCCGCGACCGGCAGTGCATCGGCAAGCGCCGCGTGCTGCAGCGCCCGCGATGCGGCGGCTTCGGCGGCCGCGTCGACGTCGGGCGGCACGACCTCCTTCGAGGACGTCGGATCTCGTCGTGGCGGCGACATGTCGGCGGCGATCGGCCGTTCGGGCCGCGGGATCTGCCGTTTCCCGCAGCCTCGAAGCGTACCCGAGATGCCGACGGTCGTGGTACGTCTCGGGCGATGTCCGGCGCGCCCCGACTCGCGGCGACCGTGCTGCTGCTGCGACCGACGCACGGCGGCGACGCGCCCGAGTGCTACATGCTGCGCCGCAGCGGCGGTAGCCCATTCATGCCCGACTCGCTCGTGTTCCCCGGCGGTCGCCTCGACGAGGCCGACGGTGATCCGAGCGATGACGCGACGTGGGCTCGGGCGGCGGCGCGCGAGTGTACCGAAGAGACGGGGCTCACCGTCGATCCGACGTCGATGACGTGGTTCGACACGTGGTGCACGCCGTCGGGGGAGCCGCGACGATTCCTCGCGCGTTTCTTCACCGTGGTGCTCGGCGCAGGTGACGGCGAGTCGGCGCAGGCCGACGGTATCGAGACGATGGACGGCCGCTGGTGGACGGCCGCGGCCGCGCTCGCGGCGTGGCGGGCCGGCGCGGCGGACCTCCCACCGCCGACCTTGTGCACGCTGCTGCAGCTCGAGGCGATCGGCATCGCGGGACTCCATCGCGCGGCGACGGAGCTCCACGTCGCCATCTTGCCGAAGGCCGCGATCGACGGCAGCGAGATCCACGTCGTCATGCCGCACGACGACGCTTACGCGAGCTTGCCGGGCGACGGTGCGGGCGCGCCCGAGCGCGTGCGTGGGCTGCCGCGACGTTTCACGCGACGTGAAGGCCGATGGACACCCGCCTGACGATATTGCGAGAGGTGGCGCTGGCGTGGGCCCTCGCGGCGTCCGCATGCGGCGGCGCGCGCAAGACCGACGGCGGCGAGGTCGAGGAAACCCCGGCGCCCGCCGTCGTGCCTACCGGGCCGGCCCCGACCTCCCCGAGCGGGGGCGCGTCGGCGCTCGTGCAGTGGCTCGACCCGGACGCGATCGCCGTCGCGTGGGTCGCGTTGCCGCCGGGCCTCGACACGGACACGTTCGCGACGGTTTTCGCGATGCCGCCGAAGGCCGCGCAGCTCATCTCCGACGTCGCCGAGATCGACGCGGCGCTCGACGCCGTGCTCCCCGAAGGCGGCGCCGAGCCCTCGACGTGGTTCGGTCCGGCCTCGCTCGCGATGAGCACGCGGTTCGGTGTCGGCACGTACGTCCTGCGTCGCCTCGTGACACCGAAGGACACGGTGAAGGCCGCGCTGCTCGGCGTGCGCATGCGCGAGCAGGAGGTCGACGGCTTCGTGATGCTCGTCCCCGACGGACCGCTGCCGTTTCGCGTCGTGTTCCTCGGCGACGACACGGTCGCGTTCATTCCGGCGCGCGAGATCGGATCCGGCCTCGGACCGCTGACCGCCGGCCGCGACCTGCCTGCGGGTACGACGGAACGCGAGCTCGTGAAGGTGCTCGAGGAATCGCCCGACGCGCCGCTCGAGCTGTACGCGACCGGACCGCTGCTGCACTTCGATCTCGGCGACGACATCGTGCAGTTCGCCGTGCGCGCGCGAAAGTGGCAGGACGGGCTCGACGTGCAGGTCCGCATCGCGCCGGACGGCGATGCGGCGGCCGCTGCGAGCACGCTCGAGGCGCGTGACGTCGCCCTCGAGACCGATGCCGTGCGCGCGCTGTGCAAGCGCGTCGCGTTCACCGTCGACGGCACGTTCGTCGAGGGTCGACTGCAGCTCACGCGCGAGGATCTGACGACGCTCACGGTGGCGCGGTGAGATCGGAGCTCGTCGCGACGATGCTCGCGCTCGGGTGCCCGGTCGGCGTCGGGCCCGATCCGGATCCACCACGAACGACGGACGACGGCGGCGTCACCGATCCGCCGCGCAAGGCGAGCTGCGGCGACGCGACGACGACCTTCGCCGATGCGACCCCGCTGCCGGCCGACGCGACGTTGATCGCGCTGGTACGTCGCGACGCGGACGATCTCGCGCCGTCGCTCGGCCACCTGAAGCAGCACATCGGTGGCGGGAGCTCCGGCCTCGCCGTGCCGACCGGGTTCGCGCTGTCGCAGTGGACGTGGGAGGTGCCGCTGGTGCTCGGCGCGCTCGATGGCATCGGCGTGCACTCGACCACGCTCGCTGCGGTGCAAGCGAGCACGTTGCGCGTCTGGGTCGTCCCGCTCGGCTGCCCGTTCGACGATCTGCTCGCGACGCTCGGCACCGACTTCGAGATCAAGGACACCGGTGGCGCCGCGATCGCGACGCCCCGCGATCGCACGCGCTTCGCCCACGACATCGTCGTGCGTCCCGACGCGATCGGGCTGTGCCCACCCGGTGCCGCGCGACGCGTGCTCGCGGCGTGGGATCGCACGCCGCCGCCGAACGCACCGCCGCTGCTGCGCGATGGTGCCTTCGGTCTCGCCGACGCGACGATCCGCATCGCCGTTCGCGAGACGGGTCTGCTCGGGCAGGACGCGCCCGACAGCCGCACCGGCGTTCACCTCGTGCGCATCGACGGCGCAGGCGTCGATGCTACCCTCGCGCAATGACCGACGATCCTCGCACCGCCCTGGTCGACATGCTCGCGCCCGTGCTCGAGTGGCTCGCCCACGAGCTCGCGGATCCGACCCCGGGGATCCTCTCGTCGAGCGCGAGCTCGCATGCGCTCGCGGAGCGACTCGCGACGCGCTGGCCGCTCGCCGCTCCGCTCACACAGTCGATCGCCCTGGCGTTGCGCAGCGGTGTCGCGAACGGCTCGCTGTGTGATCGCGGCGAGCCCGACGCTCGCTTCTGCAGGCTCGCGAAGGCGACGCCCGCAACCCACGATTTCTCGCTCGACCTGGTGAGCCTCACGGGCCCCGCCGCCGCGCACATGCATCCGGCCGGGGAGATCACGCTCGCACTGCCCGCGACGACCGACGACCATGCCGCGCGCTTCGACGGTCATCCGCCCGGCTGGGTCGTGCTGCCTGCGGGATCGCGCCACGTCCCGACGGTGACCGGCGGGCGCATGCTCCTGCTGTACGCACTTCCAGGGGGCCAAATGAAATGGGACTAGGAACTCGAGGGCAGCGCGTCCGTGGCACTGCCTCGCCGCGAGGACTTGTGATAGCTTGCGGCCGATTCCAAGGAGCAACGATCCCGTGAATTTCGTGCGCAGCGTTTTCGCCTCGACCCTCGTCCTCGCGCTCTCCACCGGCATCGGTGGCTGCGACAAGAAAAAGCCGGAAGGCACGACCCCACCGACCAGTGGCGGTGACACGGCGGCGACCGGCGGCGATGCCAGCTCGGGCGGTGATTCCGGCGGCTCGGCCGGCGGC
>Ga0105046_10018210_pt1 | contig 10702 bp, 13 predicted proteins | sample MAT03_FD_78385 | JGI IMG/M metagenome (GOLD analysis project Ga0105046, IMG submission 78385) | Freshwater microbial communities from Lake Fryxell liftoff mats and glacier meltwater in Antarctica - MAT-03 (megahit assembly) | ecosystem: Environmental > Aquatic > Freshwater > Ice > Liftoff...
GCGGCTCGAGGCGGGAGACGAATTTCCTCTTCCGCGCCTTTGATTGACGCATGCGAATGCGTCCGTCTTCTACTCCGCAAAAAAAAGCGTTCCATTCGCGAAGCAAGGGGCGACGATCAATCATTCATCAAAAACTGGCCCATGATTGCGGGGAATCGACTCGACTCGTACCATGATCGAGTAAAGATTCGTGATTCTGTCATTGGAAGCAGCCAAATCAAAATCAAAAAATACTTCACCCAAAATCAAGGGAAGCAATGACATGCACAACAAGGGCCGGGTCGTCCGAGCGTGGTAGTTGCATTTGTTAATTACGCGCACTGGGTAATTCCGGGCGTTCGGCGTCACCCTAGCGGATTCGATAAAGGGGATTAAACAGGCATGCGTCAACAGATGGTTGGGAAAGTCTTTCTTTCGCTCGCAGTGCGCCTATCCGCGATCGTGTCTACAATCGTTGATCCTCTGCCAGGCGATAATGGGCACTTTCACAACCCCCAATGGCCCGCGCACGCCATATTTCACGACATTGTCATGTTTCTGCTTCTCGACTGTGTCCAGCGACAATTGTTTTTCCCTGACAGCGACAACAAGAAATCCCGGAGCGACCGGATTTTGGGGGACGTGAATGGCGGGGTGAACGACAAATAGAATTCCCGTGATGGGAGTCTTTCGTCATCATTGTAACTCCTGATTACCAAGGAGGATGCGATAATCAAGGACGGACACGTTAAAGAACTGCGGCGGCTGCTCAGTCTGGGCAGATCACTGGCTGCATCAGCAAGGATGACGGAAATGACGGAGAAAAGAGCACGTAATTACCGTGACGACCAGCGGTTGCCTTTCCAGCGGAGAAGGCCTCGGGATTACCGGACACGGCTCGACCCGTTTGTGGATGTTTGGGCGAATGTTCAGAGAAAGCTCGAAGACGAACCGGCATTGAAGGCCAAGACGCTGTTCGAGTGGCTTCAGCAAACAGGCCCCGGTCGGTTCCCGGATTCCATGAGGCGTACGTTCGAGCGGCGCGTCTCCACATGGCGGAGTCTTCACGGGCCGAACAAGACAGTTTACTTCAGCCAGATTTATCATCCGGGCCGACTGGCTGCGAGCGACTTCACGGTCTGCAACGACCTCGGCGTGACAATCGCCAGAGTGAGATTCGACCACACACTGTTTCACTGCGTGCTGACATACAGCAATGTCGAATCAGTCTCATTGTGTTTTTCGGAATCGTTTGAAGCTCTCAGTCAGGGCATTCAGAAAGCGTTGTGGGAATTCGGGGGTGTGCCACAGCGGCACCGCTCGGATTCGCTGGTTCGCAAGCCCGGCGCGTTTGCCAACTACCAATACCGCGAAGAAATGTTCCCGACCAGCCAGTTTCGCATGGCCTACGACATGCTGCGGGACGCCCATTCCGAAGACGTCGCCGACAAAATGTACGTCCGGATTCTGGAACTTGCGGCTCGAGAAAGTGAAGAAGCGGTCATCGATTCGCGGCGCCATCTGATCGCCGCCGGCGAAGCGATCACGGTGGACCGAATACGCTCGCTCGTTGCCAGCGCGGGCTGCCTTCCGGCCGTGACCGACATTCAGATTGATGCACCAGTACTGTCCGATTTTGATTCCTTGCTTACGATGCCCGATCTACTTACCACGTTCGACAAGGAGTGTCCGAACCATGACCAAAACCACGAAACCTGCGTCCGCACAATCAGCAGCGAAGACCCGCCGCACGAAGTTGCCGGACAATGCTCCTGAATCCTTCGGACAAAGTGGACGAAACCACAGGAGACGAAATAATGACGACAGTAGACGAAACAATGCCGATCAAATAATTACATTGCGGTTCACTTGATGTTGCTCTTCCGGATTCTTTTGTAAAATCCCCTCAGCTTGGGCGTCTCGCTCAATGAAATCTCGTGATGAAACTTAAAATGACGGTACCAAAGATGGTTTATTCAGCCATGCTGATACTACTTCTGGTGATTGCCGGAGTCGGTTGGAGAATGACGGCCCGCACTTCCTACGAGACGGCTGCTTACAGCGTGCTCGAATCGGACGGGCCATTTGAAATCCGTGATTATCCGGATCTGATGTTAGTCACGACGCCGATGAATTCGCAGGGCAGTGACAACAGTTTCGGAAGGCTGTTCGGGTACATCAGTGGCAGAAATGAAAATGACCTCAAAGTCGCGATGACGACTCCTGTGTTTATGAAACCCGAGGGGCGAGATGCTGACGGACAAATGGGTTTTGTCGTTCCCGAAAAAGTCTCTTCGGAATACATTCCCAATCCGACGGACGAAAACGTACAAATTCAAGAACGCGACGGTGGGCGATTTGCTGTCATCCGATTCTCGGGACGAACGGATCTGGAATTGAGGGCAAAAAACGAAGACAAATTGCGTCAGTGGATCGATAACAAAGGACTGGCTGGGACTGACTCTGTCGAATTCGCCGGGTATGATCCTCCCTGGACGCCGAACCCTTTCCGGCGGAATGAGATTCTGATTCGATTGAAATGAAGGGACCAGGATTTTGACAGATTGGCTGCGGCAACAACGCCGATTCAACGTTGTTCCCGAGACATTGAAAAATCAGAGCGGCTCAAGTTTTCGTACACTTTGTTGATCACCCTGCAAGGTCGTTGACAGAATGTTTGCCAGTTGAAAGCTGTTGGTCATGATCGGCTTGCCATTCAACAGGGTGCGACCCTTGAATTCAAAAATTTCCCCAACTTGATCCGTCAACTCGACATGCGTGTACAGAGTATCGCCCGGTCGCGTAAAGCCTCGAAATCGTGCCCCCTTCAGCCTCACCAGGACTCCCAGAGCATACTTGTTGAAGAACGGGTCATGCGTGTTGAACTGCTCCATCGGGTTGAATCTGGCGGCAAGCAGAATTCCAGCCGATTGCGTTGTCATTTCCTGGAGCATGGCACCGGGAACAATCGGCGACCCTGGAAAGTGACCGGCAAGGAAGTATTCGTCGCCAGTCACATGCGTGGATGTTTCGATTGAACGTTCGCCGATCAATTGAATGGAACCGACCATCAAATAGGGGCGACGGTGGTGCAAGTAGTCTTCCACGCCTGCGAATTCATGATGATAAACGGATGTGATCATTAGGTGCCTTTCATTCTCGCCATCGAATCTGACAGTGGAATCGTAGGCGTCAAATGAAAATCAGCCAGCAACTCAATCGGATGCAGTCACGAATTTCGGCAAGCCGAACATCACCTAACAGGTGATGAGGCTGTCTTGTGGCCCGATGTCGAATCACCGGCCCAAACCAGACGCTGAACAAAGGCGTCACCCGTCTGCCGACGTTCTGCCGCCGTCTCGGAGTGTTTGCAACTCGCGGGGCATTGGGAAACGCACGTGCTCGTCACGAAGTACTGCATGCGATTACGAAGCCGATCGTGAGTGTCAGAGAACGATGGGTTGACATCTGATTCCGGAAGGCGAGCCAACTTCCGTATCGTGTTGAGACATGCGGCGGGCAACGTTCCGATTGTCTGTGATCCAGTCTTCACGCGTGTAGCTGATGGTCGAGGTGTCAGTTTCCTGAACTTCCAGCAGCGCAAGGCGAAATCCCATCTGAGTGATCTCGCTGAACAACAAGTGACAGAGATTCTCTACACTTGTCGCACTGTCCATCACCTTGAGTCGAAGTGTCTCACCGGTGCGTGCCATGTGTTGCCGCAGTGTTTCATAAAGAGGATCGTGGACGTTGATCAACATCCCGTGATCGTAAAACTCCTTGAGCCATGGTTCGATCCGGGCGTCGAAGTCGCCGAAGAGAGTGCTGATGTCTCCATCACGCTCCACCTCGAAATGGCACCGCAGACCATAGCGATGACCGTGAAGATTCCTGCATTTATCCTGCAGTGTCTCATTTCGGTGTGCGGCGTAAAACTTGTACTGCTTCTGGATGATCATTCAGAAATCCTTAATTCGTATGAACAAGGCGTCGATTGCATGACAGAACTGTCGTCAGGCTGTCTTTGGCGGGATGCTGTCGAGCCTCAGCTCGGCATGTTGATCAGCGACATCAGTTCTGCTCGACTCGCAGGATCGCTGCGAAACGCGCCACGCATCGTACTGGTCACGGTCAAACTTCCCGACTTGCGGATCCCGCGGATCGACATGCAGGAATGTTCGGCCTTGATGATCACTCCGACTGCGCGACTTCCCAGCCGATCTTCAATCAGATCTGCCACAGTCTGCGTCATGCGTTCCTGCACCTGCGGGCGACGCGAGACTTCTTCAACCACTCGAGCCAGTTTACTGAGCCCCGTAACTCGGCCGTTCGGAATGTAGGCGACATGAGCAACACCACGAAACGGCAGCAAATGATGCTCGCACATGCTGGTGAAGGGAATATCGCGCACGAGCACGATTTCGTCGTAACTCTCTTCAAATGTCACTTCGAGGTGACGCCCCGGATCCTGCTGCAGACCAGAAAACATCTCCGCGTACATCTTGGCCACACGGCGTGGTGTATCCAATAACCCGTCACGGTCCGGGTCTTCGCCGACCGCACGCAGAATCGTACGAACGGCAGCCTTGATGGCCGCGAAGTCGACGGCAGGCTCGGTCAGCGTTGTACGGCGGACAGGTTGGGAATTATGCGATCGGACACAGCAATCGTCGGCTGATGACTCATCGTTCAGAGTCTCGTTGAATGCAATTGACATTGAGAACCAATTCCTTTCCACAGAGTTCAGGACATAAAAGAAAGGGGCTGCGACTGGTTATGTGTTCCACGCACTGACCGATTGGTCGTTGCTGTCCCATTTCACTTCCAACCCGCTTCTGCGGATGCAGCCACGACCAGCAAACCCGTCGCGAATAAAATCGCTGACTTCTTCATCTCTAAACTCACTTCTCTTGAAAATCTGCCATTGTAACCGTTCATAACGTTCAACACGTCAGTCAGACCGCAGGCGCACAGTGACGCTTAACTTGATTTTGCGAAAAAGAGCTGAAGCGGCACCATCCATGTGAGCCCATACTGCTGTTTCACAAAAATCTCTGTATTTTGTGTCGAAATTGGTTGTTCACACCGCTGAGATTGTCCGATTGCGCCACAATCGCTCCGCCACTTCCGCGAACCAACGCCTTCCGGAGTGTGACATTCCTATTCGATCGAATCGTTCAGATGGTTTCCTTCTGGACGGTGGGGCACGAACACCAGAAGCCTTGCCGAAGAGTGTTTCTGGCTTGTCTCTGAAGCTTACGAGTCGCGGCGTTCAAAACGATTAGAAGCGACGCATTCAATGTTGGCGAACCTGAGCTAACGTAAAGTCTTCGTTGCGGAGTGACGAGGATTCTCGTTGTGAACCAATGTGTGACCGGTCAGATGTGTCTATGCACGTAGAGGGGCTGCTGATGGCTAAACGACAGTTGGCGAAACTGGTCTATGTCGTCGCCGCAGGGGCATCGTTTCTTTTCTCAATCTCACTTTGATTTACCGGGAGTAGACAAGGGAGGCTGGCTCGTATTCATAAAAAATCTGCTTCTGACCTTACTGAGTTGTCGCACGAGATCGCTGCGGATTGTGTTAAGAACGGTACCACACTTGCGGTTAACTTGGTTGGCCGCTTGGCAAATTGGCAATTTCACCGGAATCTTACGACAGGGCGAATTGATTGACACAGGTTACGGCAAAACTGCATTGTGACAGAGTTGGCAAGCACAACTGACGAAGCGTGAAAATGCGACTTACCCCCTCCGAAACACCGGTCTGCTGTAAAGGCATCCTGTTAAAGGCGCGTGTCTGCGAGGCCTTGGGAGTACTTGCAACTGAATGGCGCTTTTCCACCTTGAAAGTCTGATATAAAGTTCTGCATCACAGCAGAAGTTCTGATACAAAAATGGAGCCTTAGCATGCCCGAACCATTCGTAAACGACGCCTCGTCACTCGTGTCCCTGTTGATCGAGAGTGCGTACGGAACATCTGAAGTGATTTTGCGTCGTATTGAGATACAGGGAAAGACAGGTTTTGTCCCGGTGAAGTTGATCCCCGTCTCTGGTTCACGACACATCCTGCCAACCCATAGCTGTCTGGGCAATGCGATGTCGATGCAGAAATGGATGCAAGATCATTTGGATGTGTTCGCACAAGGCTTGACATCCTTCGGATAACACCGGAGGCGGAAATGGTGTCCGATGTTGAGGAACCGGCGAGTTCCATATGAAATTGGATCAAATCGCACCACCAATCTCGTTGCGATTGCGGCTGCAAGACCTTGAATCATCGGACTCACGCTACCCACTGCTGCGATACTCGGTGGATGCGTTCCTCAGGTCATCCACTGTGAGAGTGGTGAGTGCACGGGATCAGTGCCAATTTCGTCGAGCGGTACTCGTCTGTTTGGATACGTCCATTCGTGCCCGTACGTCCCGTGACAATGCGAGCAGTTTTGGTTGACGAGCGTTTTCCCACGACACCCGAGTGTCTCGTCGATGGGGCTGGGATATTTTGGGGGCCGGAGCAAGGTGATATAAGCCAGGACGTCACGAAAGTGGTCTTCGTGTTATTGTAGAATTCCGGTCCATTCTCCGGGACCAGTGTGAACTGCATCAGCCCACGATGCCCCTTCTCCGCGAACCCGTCGATGTATATCGTCGGTCGTTTGTAGAAGTACCACCACGGTGGCGCGTCCATGTCATGATGCAAAAAAAATCCTGGGCGGTGTCAAAACCAAATTCAAATGCGCGGTCCGCAGATTCATCAGTCCCATGCCAAACACAACGGTGTTCGTGGTTCCGTTGGTTGTGCCCAACGGAATTGCGATCGCGCCGAGATCCATTCGACCCGGCGGTTTGCCCTGCCTCAACTTCGTCTGGAATGTTTCTTCGGTGAGCGACTGCAGTGCGAAGCGGTCATTCGGCGCGCCCGCCATCAGTGTTCCATAAACAGTCCCACCATGGCACGCGAAGCAATTCATCGACCAGCCACGTTCGAGGGTCACGACGTACTGCCTTGGCTTTTCGGAATCATCATCCGTGCGCGTGGTAAGCCCGCATCGATCGAAACCCATCGCCCTCCGTTCGGCAGGGGACGCGGTCGCCGCCTCTGACTTCAGCGGTTCCGGCCACGCATGCCAAACCTCGTCGAACGTAGACTCGCTGAAGTCAGGAGGAATCAGAGCTGTTTCAATCAGGCTCCGGGTCAGGAACACGCAACCTCGGGAAAATGGTGCTCCTCAACAGATCTGTCCGAACCTACTGCTCATACTCCGCGAGAAATCCAATGAAGTCCCGTCGATGTTCTTCCTCATCACCGAGAGAATGGATGCACAGGTCCTGAGTCACGTAGTCAATTCCGTCACACAGTTTGATCAGCTTATTGTATTGCTCAATCGCTGAGTTCTCGGCGTCAATGACACCCTTGATCACGGATACCACATCGGTCGTGTCTGTCTTCGGCTGAAGAGACTTCTGCAATGATTTGAACTCGGCGCTTCCCGGAACCGTCCCACCGATCGTCTTGATGCGGCGGGCCAGCATCTGCGCATGAGTCAGCTCTTCGAGAACGTCCGCCTGGAGGGCCTTCTTGATCTCTTCCGCGCGAACACCGTCGAGGTTAATGGAGTTCGAGATGTAGTTAGTAACCGTCTCGATCTCCATCCAGTAGGCGACTTTCAGTTCCTGAATGATTTGGTTTTTTACGTCAGACATGATTGTTCTTTCTCAGAGGTTGGGTTGATTGAACAGTTTTCGTTGCAGCGCCCGGTCAGCCGCAGCCGGTTTTTCGCGAACACGCGATACCCGACATTGAGTGATTGTTTAATGATCGGCAGTCGGGTTTCACACATGCACAGTGGACAGTCGCGTTCATCGAACATTTCAATCGTCTGCTTCAGTTGCATGTCTGCTTCTCGCTCAACGCAGGTCAGGGTCATATGGCGGAACGACTTAAGACAGCCCCGGCAGGACTGTTTGCGGACTTAGCAGGGAAATCTCATCCGCCAGCGAGTCCCACATCTTGATTCTCGCCTGCAATGACTGCAGGGCCGCTTCTTCCGCCGCCTGCCATCGCTGCGCGCTGTCCTGGCACAATTCTTCCATGAGTCGCTGCGCCATCACGCCGTGCTCGTCGCCATCGACTTCAATGTGCCGCTGCAGGTAATACAAAAAAGCATCGAGCTTCCCGGCGGATCCGGAATTGAGTTCCGCGACAATTCGCTCGAACACTCCCGGCAGCAGTTGTTCCCGACCGAATGTGAAGGCTGAAGCAATCCTACAAACGTCTCCACTGTCAATGATTTCGAACGTGGTGGCGATGAAGTCGCGTGCGGCTTGCGAAATTGTGCCCTCGCGTACAGACGATTGCGACCAGCCCCTCTCGGCGGCCCGGCTGACGAACGCTCCGATCTGGCTCACATCAGCGCCGGCCTGCTTCATCGCGCTCAGGTAGAGTTCAAAGTGGCTCGTGGGCCGACCATTCGGATCCAGATCGGATTCCTCCACGAGCACGATTTCATTAATCAATCGGCAAGCCGATGCGTTTGCTGAAGGACGCCACGGCACCTCAACACAGGTCAATTCGCGCTGAAGACTTTTCAGCAGTGACATGAAGTCCCACACCGCGAACACATGATTCTCCATGAAGACGCGGAGGGACTCGAGCGATGTGAGCTGCCCATACAGCCTATGATTCAACAATCCTTCGCGAGAGTGACGAAGCGATGACTGAAGTTGATCGTATCTGGACATGGAGGTTGCGCCGAAAGTTCAAAAATCATTCCGTGCGATGGAAACCGCAGAATGCTGAGAACATTAACCAGAATGCGCCCCGCTTCGTCCAAGAGGAACTCTTCCGGCTGCGGGAGTGTGGTTTCAGGCCACTCTGCTTGATGCCTATTTCGGATTTTTGACCTTTTACGTCAGGGTCGCACGGAAGGAGCGGACTCTTTTGCGACCCTTGATTTGGTTCGTGCTGATCATGGCACTCGGCAATCTCGCGATGTCGGCGTGCGTCATCCTGCAACTCATCAGGCTGCCGCCAGCAAGTCGTCCGCCGGAGATCCTCACTCAACGGTGAGACTGCGCGCCGAAACTGTTGCCGGTCCAGATTGCTGACTGGCACACATCGATCCGTCGATCGGACGGGCGACGAGGGCCGTCCAGCCTTACGGCTGAGCCTCTCCCACACCACCTGGTGTGCGGATCAGCACCGGCCGTTTCGATTCCTTGCAGTGAGATTAGATATTCGGTTGCCATGCATCGTGCCTTGGTGCAACCATCACAAGAGCCATGCTGCAAGTCGTTGGCAGATGGCGAGTGACAAAATGCGCACTCCGGTCTTGAAACCGGAGTACCCGCAAGGTTACCCAAGGTTCGAATCCCTGTCTTTCCGCTTACGAAGCCTTAATTTTGCTGCATTTTTGCTGGGGATTTCAGGTCTTTTTTCGTTTGGGGCGGCACCTCATGCAGTGCCATTCGTTGGACATCGATCTACAGAAAATCAGAAATGATTGTATCTGCGATCAGCAGACCTTCTGTCGTCAGCGAAATGAAATCGGTTTGTTGCTTCAGAAAACCGTCGTCGAGATGTTGTTGAAGTGCAACACCGGCAAGTTCCGCGAAACGCAGGCCGAAACGCTGTTCAAACTCCTGTACGTTCAGGCCCTTACGCATGCGGAGTGCCAGCATGATGGCTTCACGGGCTTTTTCTTCGATCGTCAACTGTTCGGAATCTTCCACTGCTGGTTCGTTCTGTTGCCAGGCTTTTAGCCAACGGACTACGCTGCGGACGTTCGTGCGCCGCACACCTCCCAGATAACTGGCGGCGCCCGGGCCGAACGCGAAGTATTCATCAGCGTTCCAGTAAACCTTGTTATGCCGACACTCGAAATCAGGCTGAGCAAAATTGGAAACTTCGTAATGCCGCAGGCCCGCGTCTGTCAGATGTGAGATCGCGTCGAGATACATCTGTCGCTCAAGTTCGTCCGGCGTTCTCCTTAGCTGTCCATGCTGTTCGCGGCGAAAGAACGGCGTGTCCTTTTCAAAGGTCAGGCCATACGTCGAAATGTGCTTCACAGGCAACGATGTCGCGACTTCAAGTGTCTGTTGCCACGACACCGCCGTTTGTTCCGGAACGCCGAAAATCAGGTCCAGACTGACGTTTGGTATCCATTGTTGACAGTGTTGCACTGTCTCCATGGCCTGAGCACCTGTGTGAGTGCGCTCAAGTGTCCTGAGCACCGCATCGTCAAACGACTGCACGCCCAGACTCAACCGATTCACCCCATGATCTTTCAAAACGTCCAGGCGTTCGTTGTCGAGTCCATCGGGATTCGCTTCGACGGTAATTTCTGCATTCGCAGTCGGGCGAAAGTGCGACCGAATCAGTGCAAAGACTGTCTGTAACGTGTCCGGCGGTAAATGCGTGGGGGTGCCACCGCCGACAAAAATCGTATCAACTTCAACAATATCCCCGATAATCCGCCGATGGGCCTGTAACTCATTGTCGAGCGCCTTCAGGTACTGCGGAATCAAGTGATCGCGATTCGCAACCAGCGCAAAATCACAGTAGCCGCAATGATGCAGACAAAACGGCACATGAATATAAACTGCTCGGGCAATCGCGGAGGATTGTTTCATACGTTCGTCAGTGACCGGAGTCGCGGTTCGCGTTCGAGATTTGTGGACCAATATGACAGTAATTCGGTGTGCGTGCGCGTTGCTTGCCA
>Ga0105046_10018211_pt1 | contig 10702 bp, 8 predicted proteins | sample MAT03_FD_78385 | JGI IMG/M metagenome (GOLD analysis project Ga0105046, IMG submission 78385) | Freshwater microbial communities from Lake Fryxell liftoff mats and glacier meltwater in Antarctica - MAT-03 (megahit assembly) | ecosystem: Environmental > Aquatic > Freshwater > Ice > Liftoff...
CAGCAGACCAGCCCAGCCCTCCTTGGCACGGTCGGCCGACTGCGGCAGCAGTGAGGTCTGGTAGTTGACATCGAGCATGCGGGCGGTGTTCTCGGCCCGCTCCATATAGCGCGACATCCAGAAAAGGTGGTCTGCAGTTCTTGAGAGCATGCTTCGATTCCCTTCAGGCCGAGAACACCGCGCGCGCTGTCGCGCACGGCTGTGTTGTGGGCTGTGTTGTTGCTTCGCCGCCAGCGCTGTGCGCTTGAACGACCCTTGCCATGGTGCGCGACATACAGATCTAGGCCTCGAGCACCCAGGTGTCTTTGGTGCCGCCGCCCTGCGATGAATTGACCACCAGCGAGCCTTCTTTCAGCGCCACGCGCGTCAGGCCGCCTGGGCACATCTGCACCTCCTTGCCCGACAGCACAAAGGGACGCAGGTCGATGTGGCGCGGCGCAATGCCGCTGTCGACAAAAGTGGGTGTGGTCGACAAGGCCAGCGTGGGCTGGGCAATGTAGTTGTCGGGGCGTGCCAGCAAGTGGGCTCGGAAGTCCTCGATCTCGGCCTTGGTGCTGGCCGGGCCTACCAGCATGCCGTAGCCGCCCGCGCCGTGCACCTCCTTGACCACCAGTTCGCCGAGGTGGGCAAGCACATAGTTCAGCTCGTCGGGCCTGCGGCACATGTAGGTGGGCACGTTCTCCAGGATCGGCTTCTCGCCGAGGTAGAACTCCACCATCTTGGGCACATAGGGGTAGATCGACTTGTCGTCGGCGACGCCGGTGCCGATGGCATTGCACAGGCTGATGTTGCCCTTGCGGTAGACATCCAGCAGGCCGGCACAACCCAGCGTGCTGTCGGCGCGGAAAGCGGTGGGGTCGAGAAAGTCGTCGTCCACACGGCGGTAGACCACATCCACCCGGCGCGGCCCCTGGGTGGTGCGCATGTACACAAAGTCGTCCTTGGCGATGAGGTCCTGGCCTTCAACCAGTTCCACGCCCATCTGCTGGGCCAGGAAGGCATGCTCAAAATAGGCGCTGTTGTACATGCCCGGCGTCAGCACCACCACGGTGGGATCGTCGGCCGAAGGCGGCGCCATGTCGCGCAGCGTCTCCAGCAGCAGATCGGGATAGTGATCAACCGGCGCCACGCGGTGCTGGGCAAACAGCTCAGGAAACAGCCGCATCATCATCTTGCGGTTCTCGAGCATGTAGCTCACGCCGCTGGGCACGCGCAGGTTGTCCTCCAGCACAAAGTAGGTGCCGCTGCCGTCGGGCTGGGCGGCACGCACGATGTCGACACCAGCGATGTGTGAATAGATCTGGCCTGGCAGCGTCACGCCCATCATCTCGGGCCGGAACTGGGCGTTGTTCAGCACCTGCTCGGCCGGCACCACGCCGGCCTTGAGGATCTCTTGGTCGTGGTAGACATCGTGCAGAAAGTGGTTCAGCGCCTTGACCCGCTGCGCCAGCCCCAGCTTCATGCGCTGCCACTCGTCATTGGGGATGATGCGCGGGATCAGATCGAAGGGAATCAGCCGCTCGGTGCCCGAGCCGTCTTCGTCCTTGGCGCCATACACCGCGAAGGTGATGCCGACGCGGCGGAAGATCATCTCGGCTTCCTCGCGCCGTGCCGCCAACTGCGCCGGCGGCTGCTGTTGCAGCCAGCGCTGAAACACGCTGTAGTGCGCGCGCACCGTATCGGCGTTGGCCTGCATCTCGTCAAACGTAGGTTTCATGGATTCTGGGCTCCTCGACCAGCCTGAATAGCAACATTCGCACCAGCCTCGGGTGCTTGCCATTGCCAATGCCAGTAGCGGCGCAGCGCATCGCGCGTGCAACTGGGGCGCCCACTGTGCCACAGCCACGCGCCGCAGCGGTCGCTGCGCATGACTTCGATGCCCAGCGCCTCGTAGCGCGCCATCACCTCCGGTGCGGGGTGGCCAAATCGGCTGCGGTAGCCGGCCTGCACCATCGCGGTGCGCGGCTGCACCGCCTCGAGGAATGCCGGGCTCGAAGAGGTGCGGCTGCCATGGTGGGGCACCAGAAGCAGGCTGCTGGCCAGCGCGGCGCGGTCGCGCCGCAGCAGCGCCGCCTCCTGGGGTGCCTCGATGTCACCGGTCAGCAGCGCGCTGCGGCCCTGCGCATCTTCAACCCGCAGCACGCAAGACAGCGCATTGGGCTTGCGCGCCGTGACCACATCCTCCGGCGTGGGATGCAGCACGTCGAAGCGCACGCCGTCCCACAGCCATTGCTGGCCGGCGCGGCAGGGGCGGTGCGGCCGCGTACCGGCCAGCAGCGCATGGCCGGGCTCGAGTGAGCTGCTCAGCGCACGCACCGGATGCCGCGCCAGCAGGCTGGCGGCGCCGCCGACATGGTCGCTGTCACGGTGGCTGAGCATCAGCAGGTCGATCGCCGGCTCGGCGCGGGCGCGCAACAGCGGCAACAGCACACGCTGGCCGGCGTCGCTGTCGCGCGAGTACATCGGGCCGGCGTCATAGACCAGCAGATGGCCGCGCGTGCGCACCAGCACCGCCGTGCCCTGGCCAACATCGGCCACCAGCAGCTCAAACTGACCATCCGCTGGCCGCGCCAGCGGCGGCCACAGCAAGGGCAGCACCAGTGGCAGCGCCAGCCAGCGCAGCGCCCAGGGCGCGGGCAACACCGCCAGCAGCGCGCCCAACAAGGCGCAGCCGGCCATCCAGGCTGGCGCTGCGGCGGCGCTCCAGACCGCCAGCGGAAAGCGGGTCAGCAGCTCAAGACCCCAGGTCATGGCCTGTACCAGCCATGCCGCCACCTCCCACGCACCGGGCAACAGTGCCCCGGCCAGCGCCAGCGGCGTGATCAGCAGCGTGACCAGCGGGATCGCCACCAGGTTGGCGACAAAGCCGACCACGCTGATCTGCTGAAAGAACACCAGCGACAGCGGCGCCAGCCCCAGCGTAGCCACCACCTGGGCACGCAGATGGGCGCGCAGATGGCCATGCACATGACCACGAACACCACTGCGCACCGCGCCAGACCCTTCAGCGCTGGCGGCGCCAGACACCGGCTCAGAGACCATCAGCAGGCCGACCGCAGTGAACGACAGCCAGAAACCCGGCTGCAGCAGCGCCCAGGGGTCGCCGGCGGTAACCACCACCGCAGCCGCCAGCAGCACCAGCGGCCAGGGCCAACGCATGCCCGCGCCGCGCAGCAGCACCGCCACCGCCAGCATCAGCACGGTGCGCTGCGCCGGCACGCCCCAGCCCGCCAGCATCGCGTAGGCCATCGCCAGCGCCAGGCCCAGCCAGCGTGCTGCGGTGGGCGCAGGCAGCCACAGCATCAAGCGGCTGCTGCGGCGCCAGGCCCAACCCATCAACACTGCGGCCAGCCAGGCGAACATCGTCACGTGCACACCGCTGATCGACACCAGGTGGGCGATGCCGGTGCTGCGAAACAGCTCCCAGTCGTCGCGCTCTATCGCCGCCTGGTCGCCCACCACCAGCGCCGCCAATACCCCGGCACTGCGCGCATCACTCAACTCGCGCAGCATGGCATCGCGCAGGCGCTGGCGCAGCCGCTGTACCGGGTATGCCGCAGCCTCGTCCAGCAAGGCCAGCTGTTTGGCGTCGCCCTGGCCGGCACGCGGCACGCGCACATAACCCAGCGCGCCCAGCCCTTGCTCGAACCACATCAGTTCGGCATCAAAGCCATGCGGATTGAGCGCGCCATGCGGTTGCTTGAGCCGCACCGGCATGCGCCAGCGCTGACCGGCGCGCAGCTCGCTGCGCGGATCGTCGAGTTCGTCTTCGTCGTTGTACTGGCGATACCAGCCCAGCGCCAGGCGGGGCGGCAGTTGCACCGCCTGGCCGCGCAGGCTGGCCTGCTCGACCTCAAAAACGAAACGCGTGCCCGAGGTGCCGCGCTGCGGCAGGCTGGCGATGATGCCGGTGACCAGCAGGTTCTGCCCTTCAAGCGCGGCGTCCAGCCGCTGGGCCAATCGCGTTTCGGCACGCCAGCTGGTGCTGGTGAAGGCCAGTACTGCAGCCGCGACCAGCAACAGGGCCGGATGCCGAAGCCGGGGCATGCTGGCCGCGGCCAGCAGCGTGGTGGCAGCGGCCAGCGTGCCGCCAATCGAGGCCGGCAGCGACCACAGCGCTGCCAGTTGCAGCTGCCACGCCAGCCCCAGCAGCCAACCCGCCCCAGCGGCGGCCAGTGCCCAGCCGGCAGGGTTGCGGCGAGCGCGCCAGGCTGCCGAGATCCCGCCCGACGCACCGGGCGGAGCAGCCTGAATACCCGTCGACATGGCCGCAGTGTAGGATTCACAGCCTCTTTTCACCTCATCTAAAACCGCCATGTCCGTCTACGACAAACTCAGCGAAATGGGCATTCAATTGCCCCCGGTTGCTGTGCCGGCTGCGGCCTATGTGCCGTTTGTGCGCACCGGCAACCTGGTTTTCATCTCCGGCCACATCGCCCGCCGCGACGGCAAACCCTGGGTCGGCCAACTCGGCGGCAGCATCACCACCGACGAAGGCAAGGCGGCCGCCCGCGCCATCGCCATTGATCTGATGGGCACGCTGCACGCTGCGGTGGGCGACCTCAACAAGGTGGTGCGCATCGTCAAACTGATGAGCCTGGTCAACAGCACACCCAGCTTCACTGAGCAGCACTTGGTGACCAACGGCGCGTCCGAGCTGATCGGCCAGGTCTTCGGCGCGGCCGGCGCCCATGCGCGCAGTGCCTTTGGCGTGGCGCAGATCCCGATGGGCGCCTGCGTCGAGATCGAAATGATCGCCGAGGTGGCCTGATCTTGCGTGCCCGCACGCTGCTGGCCGGCATGGTGGTGCTGCCTCTGGCAGCGGTGGCCGTGGCGCTGTACACCCAGCACCGCCTGGACATGCTGCCCTGCGCCTGGTGCGTGCTGCAGCGGCTGATCTTCTTGGTGATTGCTGGCCTCGCCTTGCTGGGGTTGCTGCTGCCCGGCCTGTGGCTGCGCCGCCTGGCTGCGGGGCTGGCGCTGCTGGCCGCCGGCGCGGGCATCGCTGCGGCGCTGTGGCAACACTTTGTGGCCAGCGCTTCGGCCTCCTGCGACCAGTCGCTGGCCGACCGGGTGATGGCATTGACCGGGCTGGACCGCCGCTATCCCGATGTCTTCACCGCCTGGGCCTCCTGCGCCGACGCCAAGGTCACGCTGCTGGGACTGCCTTACGAGTTCTACAGCCTGTCGCTGTTCACGGCGCTGGCGCTGGCGGCCGTGCTGGTGCTGGCCAGGCCGCGCTGAACCTGACCGGCCGCAGACTCAAGCTGCGGGCCGATCACCCACGGTGATGCGCTGCAGCAGCCGGCGATGGCCCTGGTAGCCGCCGGTGGCCGCATGCACCAGGCAGCGGTTGTCCCACAGCAGCAGCGTGCCCTGCTGCCAGACATGACGGTAGACAAATTCCGGCCGCGCCTGGTGCTCGAACAATTCATGCAGCAGCGGCTGGGCTTCGTCGTCGGGCAGGCCGTCGATACCGATGGTGTAGCCGGGGCTGACGTAGAGCGCGGTGCGGCCGGTCTCGGGATGCACCCGCGCGATCGGCTGCAACTGCGTGGCCAGCGCTGAATCGTCAAAGCGGATGGCCATCGAGCGGCCCTGGTCCTGCTCGCCGTAGCGGCCGCTCCTGGCATAACCGCGGCGCGCGCTGTGCACACCCTGCAAGGGCCGCAGCCGGGCCTGCAGCGCCGCTGGCAGCGCGTCCCAGGCCGCGTACTGGTTGGCAAACAGCGTGTCGCCGCCCAGCGGCGGGATCACCTCGCCATACAGCAGCGTGGCCGCCGGCGGCTGCGCCAGAAAGCTCCAGTCGGAATGGAAGTTGTCGGCAAAGATCGAGCTGGTCTCGTCGGCCTCGCGCTTGACCTGGGCCACATGCGGATGGCCGGGCACCGATTCAAAGTACGGATCGACGCCGTAGGGCCCGATACACAAGGCAAAACGCTCCAGCTCGTCCAGCGTCAACTGCTGCTCGACAAAGGCCAGCACCTGGTGTTTGAGCCACAGCGCGCGTACTGTGGCGAGCGTGTCGTCATTCAATGTGCGGGCCAAGTCCAGGCCCTGCACCGAGGCGCCGCAGGCTGCTTGCTGAACCGTCACGTGCATCGCCATTCTTGACTCCTTGGGGAAGCATCTGCTGCGCCGCCGATTTGGGCGCCGTGGGCAGTCTAAAGCGCGGCCACCAACAGCGACACAATCGGCGTTCCCGCCACCCGCACCAGGAAGCCCATGATCGTCGTCCACCACCTCAATGATTCACGCTCGCAGCGTGTGCTGTGGCTGCTGGAAGAGCTGGGCCTGCCCTACGAGATTCGCCACTACGCCCGCGACGCCACCACCCGGCTGGCGCCGCCCGAGTTGCTGGCGGTGCATGCGCTGGGCAAGTCGCCGGTGCTCGAAGACAAGGGCATGAAGATCATCGAATCGGGCGCCATCATCGATTACCTGATCCGTCGCCATGGCGGTGGCAAGCTGCAACCGGCCGCCGCCACGCCAGAGTTCGAGGTCTACAACCAGTGGCTGCACTATGCCGAAGGCTCGGCCATGCTGCCGCTGATGCTCAAGCTCTACACCTCGCGGCTGGGCGATGCTGCCGCGCCGCTGGCGCCGCGCATCAACAGTGAGCTGGCCAACCACCTGGGCTACGTTGAAAGCGCGTTGCAGGGCCGCGACTGGCTGCTTGGCCAGGATTTCAGCGGCGCCGACATCCAGATGAGTTTTGTCGGCGAAGCCGCCCGCACCTTGCGCGCGGGCTACCCGGCGATGGACGCCTGGGTGCGCCGCTGCCAGGCCCGCCCGGCGTACCAGCGTGCGCTGGAACGTGGCGGCCCTTACACGCTGGCCAATTGACGACTTCCCGGCTGACAGCTGCCGCGCGCTGCCGCGCTGCCGCTCAGGCGCCTGAAGGCGCGTCCAGGCCTTCGCGCCGCACCACCGGGTCCAGCGCCGCCGCCAGCGCTAGCAACGCCAGCACGGCTGCGAACAAGGCCAGCGTGCCGGCGGCGCTCCAGTGGTCGACCAGCAGGCCGCACAGGCCCGCACCCGCCGGCACCAACAGGTTGGCGGCCATGCGGAAGGCGCTGTTGACACGGCCTTGCAGGCCTTCCGGGATCATCGCCAGCCTGCGGCTGAGCTGCACCACGTTGTAGACCGGCGCGCAGAACATGTAGACCGCATACACCGCAGCCAGCATCGTCGGCTCGGGCCACAGCAGCGCCAGCGGCAGCATCAAGGCCTGCACCGCCAGCGTGCCGGCGATCGCCTGGCCAAAGCTCAGGCGCCGCGAGATCCAGCCGCCGGCCACCGCGCCGAGCAGGCCGCCGATGCCGGCGGCGCTGAAGATCAGACCGATCTGCGCCTCGCCCGCGCCCTGCTGCTTGGCCAGCACGATGATCAGCAACTGCAGCGCCGCGCCGACAAAGTTGCCCAGACAGGTGATCACCGCCATGTGCCGCACCAGCGCTTGCTGCCACAGCCAGCGCAGGCCCACCATCATCTCGGCGCGCAGGTTGCGCGGCGCCTGGCTGGGCGCTGCGGCCAGCGGCGTACGCAGCCGCCAGACCGAAGCCGCCGAGGCCAGAAAGCCCAGCGCATTGACGGCAAACGGCCACAGCTGGCCGCCATGCTGCAGCAGCCAGGTGCCCAGCGCCGGGCCGGCAATGGCTGCACCGGCATGGCCAGCCTGGTTTTGCGCAATCGCCTCGGGCAGTTGCCGCTTGGCCACCACGCGCGGCAATGCCGCCACCTCGGCCAGATTGAAGAACACCAGCAACGTGCCCTGCAGCAGCGCCACCGCGTAGAGGTGGGTCAGCGTCAGCGCATCCAACAGCAGCGCCAGCACCACGCTGGAGGCCACTGCGGCGCGGCCCAGGTCGCACCAGACCATCACGCGCTGGCGGTCCCAGCGGTCCACCCACACGCCCACCGGCAGGCTGAGCAGGATGTAGGGCACCACGCCCAGCGCGCTGGCCAGGCCGGCGGCGCTGGCCGATCCGGTCATCGCCAGGATCAGCAGCGGCACCACGATGCCCGAGGCATAGGCACCCAACGTGGAGACGATCTGGCTGTTCCACAGCAGCATGTACTCGCGCTGCCGCCACAGCGGCAGGTCGACCGGCGAGTCGGGTGCTGGGTCGGGCGGCAGGCTCGTCGTCATGCGGCTCAGCCGTGCTCAAGCCAGCCGCAACACCTTCACCAGCCCTTCGACCTTGCGCCCCTTGCGCGCACGCTTGCCCTGGTGGGCCGCCAGCGTGACGCCCTTCACCACCTCGTCCTTGGGCTTGCCGCCGCGGCCGCTGCCTTGCACCGTGAGCTGCTCGCCAAACGGTGCCACCGAGAGCAAGGGCGATGCGCCATCCACCTCCATCAGCGTCAGCCCCCTGCCGCCGCCAGGTTGCAGCTTGAGTTCGCTCAGCGCAAACACCAACAGCCGGCCATCGGCCGCCAGACAAGCCACCTGGTGGTGGGCCTGCGGCGGTGCGGTGATCACCACGCGTGGCGGCAGCAGCAAATGGCCGTCATCGAGCGTCAAAAAAGCCTTGCCGGCGCGGTTGCGGCCCTGCATGTCGCCGGCCTGGGCCATCAGGCCGTAACCGCCCGAGTTGGCCAGCAACAGCGTGGTCTCGGCAGCGCCGGCAAAGTAGTGCGCCGGCTGCGTGCCGGGCTCAAGGTCGATCAGGCTGGTCAGCGGCACACCGTCACCTCGGCCACCGGGCAGGCTGCCAATGGCTACCGAATAAACCCGGCCGCTGCCCTTGGCCGCGCTGCCAAAGACCAGCAGCGTATCGACGCTGCGGCAACGGAAGAAGCCAAGCTCGTGCAGCGCATCACCGGCCTTGAACTGCAGCGCCGCAGCGTCCACCTCATGCCCCTTGAGCGCCCTCGCCCAGCCCTTGGCCGAGATCACCACGGTCACCGGCTCGTCGACCAGCCTGATTTCGGCCACAGCGCGCTTCTCGGCCTGGATCAGCGTGCGGCGCTCGTCACCATGAGCCTTGGTATCGGCCTCGATCTCTTTGATCAGCAGCCGGCGCAATGCCGATGGGCTGCCCAGGATCTCCTCGAGCCGGCCCTGCTCTTCGCGCAAGCTCTTCAGCTCCTGCTCGATCTTGATGGCTTCGAGCCGCGCCAGCTGGCGCAGCCGGATCTCGAGGATGTCCTCGGCCTGAGCGTCGCTGAGCCCAAAACGCGCCATCAGTGCAGCCTTGGGCTCGTCGGCCTGACGGATGATCTGGATCACCTCGTCGATGTTGAGCAGCACCAGCTGCCGGCCCTCCAGGATGTGCATGCGCGCCAGCACCTTGTCCAGCCGGTGCTGCGAGCGCCGCGCCACCGTCACCTGGCGGAAGTCGACCCACTCCACCAGCATCTGGCGCAGGCTTTTCTGCGTCGGCCGGCCGTCGCGCCCGACCATCGTCAGGTTGATCGGCGCGCTGGTCTCCAGGCTGGTGTAGGCCAGCAGCTGGCTGATCAGATCGGCCTGGGCCACCGTGCGGCTCTTGGGCTCGAACACCAGCCGCACCGCGTCTTGCTTGCCGGATTCGTCGCGCACCGTATCCAGCACCGCCAGCACGCTGGCCTTGAGCTGCACCTGGTCGGCGCTCAGGGTCTTCTTGCCGGTCTTGATCTTGGGGTTGGTGAGCTCTTCGATCTCTTCGAGCACGCGCTGGCTACTGACACCCGGCGGCAGCTCGGTCACCACCAACTGCCACTGGCCACGCGCCAGGTCCTCGATCTTCCAGCGCGCGCGCACTTTCAATGAGCCCCGGCCGCTGGCATAGGCATCGCGGATGTCGGCGTCTGAGCTGATGATCTGGCCGCCGCCGGGGTAGTCGGGCCCGGGGATCAGCCGGTAAAGCTCGTCGTCGCTCAGCGCCTCGTTGCGCATCAGCGCCACCGCAGCGGCCGAGACTTCGCGCAGGTTGTGGCTGGGAATCTCGGTGGCCAGGCCCACAGCGATACCCGAGGCGCCGTTGAGCAGCAAAAACGGCAGCCGCGCCGGCAGCAGGCTGGGTTCTTCGGTTGAGCCGTCGTAATTGGGGATGAAGTCGACCGTGCCGGCGTCGATCTCGTCGAGCAGCAACCGGGCAATCGGCGACAGCCGGGCCTCGGTATAGCGCATTGCCGCCGCGCCGTCGCCGTCACGGCTGCCAAAGTTGCCCTGGCCGTCGATCAGCGGATAGCGCAGCGAAAAATCCTGCGCCATGCGCACCAGTGCGTCATAGGCCGCCTGATCGCTGTGCGGGTGAAAGCGGCCCAGCACGTCGCCCACCACACGGGCGCTCTTCACCGGCTTGGGAATGCCCGCCGCGCCGGGGCCGCTGTGGCCCAGCCCCATGCGCTGCATGGCGTAGAGGATGCGCCGTTGCACCGGCTTGGCGCCGTCGCAGACATCAGGCAGCGCCCTGCCCTTGACCACGCTGAGCGCGTATTCCAGGTAAGCCCGCTCGGCGTAATGGGCCAGCGTGATGGCGTCGGGGTTCTCGGGTCGGGGCGGTGGGGTCAGCAGGGAGAGTTGTTCGGGCATTGCGGCTTGGAAGACAGAGAGGTTCGGCAAGGCCGGGACAGGGATCAGGGGTCAGGGGTCAGCGGTCAGGGGTCAGCGGTCAGACAGAGATCACCAGCGGCGAGTAGGGCAGCAGCGCGGCATCATGCGTCAACAGGTGCAGCGGTTCGGCCATCGCCTGCGCCACCAGCATGCGATCAA
>Ga0105046_10018212_pt1 | contig 10702 bp, 8 predicted proteins | sample MAT03_FD_78385 | JGI IMG/M metagenome (GOLD analysis project Ga0105046, IMG submission 78385) | Freshwater microbial communities from Lake Fryxell liftoff mats and glacier meltwater in Antarctica - MAT-03 (megahit assembly) | ecosystem: Environmental > Aquatic > Freshwater > Ice > Liftoff...
GCACCACCCGCACGTTCCGCTGCCGCGAGAGCACCCGCCGGATCGGCGCCGCGATCTGCGCGGGCGACAACGCCGCCGTCGCCACCTGGTACAGCAGGGGCTGGAAGAGGTGGTGATTCCGCCGATCGACGATCGTCACGCGGACCGGGGCCTTGGAAAGCGCCTTGGCCGCGGCGAGCCCCGCGAACCCGCCCCCCACGATCACGACGTGCGGCCGGGCGTCGTCGGGTATGGCCCCCTCCATCTCGGTCACGTCCCCACCATCTGGCGCGACTTCCCCACCTTCCGCACCGCCTCCGTCGCTCCCGCGAAGGGCACGTCCATCGCCTCGCACACCAGCCGCGATGAGATCTGCGCCGACAGGAAGATCGTCGGCAGCCCGCTCCCGGGGTGCGTCCCGCCCCCCACGAGGTACAGCCCGTCGAACCCCTTGAGCCTGTTCTGCGGCCGCTTGTGCAGCATCTGCCCTAGGTTGTGCGACAGGTTGAACGTCGCCCCGAAGTTGATGTTCGCCCCGCGCCAGTCCGCGGGCGTCAGCACCACCTCTTCCTTGATCCGCCCCCGCAGGTCGACGCCCATCTTGTCGCGAATCTGATCCAGCGCCGTCTCCCGCAGCGTGGGGGCCTCCACCGCCCAGTCAACGTCCGCGCTGCAGTTGGGCGTGGGCACCAGCACGTACACCGAGCTGTCGCCCGCGGGCGCCAGCGTGGGGTCGATCCGGCTCGGGTTGCAGACATATGTCGACGGGTCGCCGCTCAGGCACCCGTTCGTGCAGATGTCCTCGAGGTTCTGCTTGTACGCCTCCGACACGTAGATCGTGTGGTGCGGCAGGTCGACCGCGCCCTCCACGCCCAGGTACAGCATGAACGTGCTGCACGAATACCGCTTCGCGTCCACCGCGGCGTCCGCGTACCCCGCCCCCGCCTTCGCCCGCACCGCCGCGGGCACCAAGTGCTTGATCGCCCACGTCGCGTCGGCATTCACGACCACGCTCGCGTGCCGGTGGGATTCACCCCGCACCCGCACGCCCGTCGCCCTCGTCCCCTCGAACTCGATCCCCTCGACCGGCGTCCCCGTCACGATCTCCGCCCCCAGTTCCGTCGCCAACTTCGCGAGGGCGTGCATCAGCGCATGGCACCCGCCGATCGGATGCCAGATCCCGTACTCATACTCGATGAACGGCAGGATCGTGAACAAGCTCGGGCACTCGAACGGGCTCATCCCGAGGTACTTGCTCTGGAAACTCACCGACAGCCGCACGTACGGATCGTCGAAGTACCGCGACAGCAGCTCATGCACCGAGAGGTGCGGGTTGAGCACCGGCCCCACCCGCAGCGTGTCGATCAGCGTTGCCGGCCCGAAGAGGTCCAGCGGGCTCCGCATCTGGTTCCGCAGGATGCTCTCCGAGTGCCGCAGCTTGTACCGGTTGTCCTCGATGAACCGCCCGAACGCCCGCCCATCCGCGGCGTTGATCGTTCCCAGCCGCCGCGCCATCTCCGCCAGGTCCTGCGTCGCGTCCACCGTCAGCGGCGCGTCCCCCGGCCGCCCCAGCACCAGCCGGTACATCGGGTCCAGCCGCTTCAGATCCGCGTAGTCCCCCAGCCGCTTCCCCGCCGCGGCGAAGACCTCCTCCAGCACATACGGCATCATGAAGAACGTCGGGCCGCGATCGAACGAGAAGGCCCCGCAACGCACCCGCGACGTCCGCCCCCCAACCTCCGGCGCGGCCTCATAGACCTTGACCTTCAGCCCCGACGCCGCCAGCAGCACCGCCGCGGCCAGTCCACCCGGCCCGGCGCCGACGATCGCGATTGAGTTTGATGCGTTCATAGACGCAGGAGCGTAGTGGCCGAGCGCGACGCGGCGCGTCGATCCTCGACGCCACACCTACAACTAACGCTTCCCCCGGGCGGCTCCGCACCCAAAACTCGGATTCTCGCCCCCTACCATCCCTCATGCCTCTCTCCCCGGCCCCGATCTGGTCGCGCACCCCGCTCTCCGGGCGGCTCGCGTGGCTCGGTCGGTTCCGCGCCCTCGTCGCCACCCACGAGCCAGCCCTCGCCGAGCTGATCGAGCAGGAAGTCGGCAAGACCCGCTTCGAGGCCCTCATGGCCGACGCCCTCCCCCTCCTTGCCGCGTGCAAGTGGCTGGAGCGCCGCGCACCGCGTCTCCTGAAGCCCCGCCGCGTCCGCGGCACGCCCTTCTGGCTCGCCGGAACGAAGCTCTGGCAGACCCACGAACCCCTCGGCCGCGTCGGCATCATCGCCACGTGGAACTACCCGGTGCAGCTCCTGGGCATCCAACTCATCCAGGCCCTCGTCGCTGGCAACGACGTCGTCGTCAAGCCCTCCGAGCGCTGCCCCCGCACCCACGCCCGCCTCCTCGCCCTCGCCGTGCAGGCCGGGCTCCCCGACGGCACGCTCTCCTGGACCGACGCCACCCGCGAAGCGGGCGAGGCGCTCCTGGCCCGCACCGACCTCGACCATGTCGTCTTCACCGGCTCGACCGAGGTCGGCCGCACGATCGCCCGCACCCTCGCCGAGCGCCTCGTCCCCGCCACGCTCGAACTCTCCGGGCGCGACTCCGCCATCGTCCTCGACGACGCCGACCCCAAGAAGTCCGCCGCGGCGATCTGGGCCGCCGTCGTCACCAACGCCGGCCAGACCTGCATGGGCCCCCGGCGCGCCCTGGTCCACCAGACCGTTTATCCCGCCTTCGTCGCCGCCCTCTCCAAGCTCGCCGCCAAGGCCCGTCCCCGCACCATCATCGACGAGCCTTCCGCCCAGCGCTGCTTCGAGCAGGTCGCCCAGGCGATCAACGCCGGCGGGCGAGACGCCGCGTGGGGTGGGGGATCCGCGCCGGGCAGCCCCGCACCCAACGGCGGCCCCGTTCCCCCTCACGGTCGCCTCTGGCGTCCGACCGCCGTCATCGATTGCCCCGCCGACGCCGCCCTCGTCCAAGGGGCCCACTTCGGCCCCGCGATCGCCGTCGTCAAGGTCGCCAGCCTCGACGAGGCCCTCGACCTCCATGACCGCGCCGGTCAGTTCCTCTCCACCGCCGTCTTCACCCGCGACCCCGCCCGGGCCCGGGCCCTCGCCGCCCGCCTGGGCTCGACGATGGTCACGATCAACGACGTCATCCTGCCCACGGCCCATCCCGCCGCCTCGATCGGCGGCCGCGGCCCTTCCGGCGTCGGCGTCAGCCGGGGCCACTTCGGCCTCCTGGCCATGACCCGCCCGGTCTTCGTCGCCTCGGGAAAGTATGGGGTCCGGCTCGCGGGCCAAGCACCCTCCCCGATGGTCGCCCGCCTGATGGCCCGCTTCATGCGCCGCTGGTACGGCGGAACGAATGCCGCCGCGCTCCGCTCCGCATCCGATACGCTTGCCCCCGCCGAAGCAGCACACGCAGGACCGGGCGCCGCCGCGCCGGCCGGAGCCACGCCCTGATGAGCGCCCCCGCCTCACTCCCCCCATCCGCCCGCGCCGCTCCCGGCCTCCATGACGGCCACGACGGCCACGGCGCCCGCCGCGCCGTCGTCATCGGCGGCGGCCTCGCCGGCCTCGCCGCCGCCGTCGAGATGGCCACCCACGGCCTCGCCGTCACCATCGTCGAACGCAACGCCCACCTCGGCGGCAAGATGAACGTCCTCTCCGAAGGCGGCTTCACCTTCGACATGGGCCCGACGATCATCACGCTCCCCCAGGTCCTCCGCGGCATCATCCGCCGCAGCGGCCGCCGCCCCGAGGACTACCTCGACCTCGTCAACCTCGACCCTCAGTGGCGCTGCCACTACGAGGACGGCACCGTCCTCGACCTCACCGCCGACGAGGCCGCCATGGCCGCCCGCCTCGACCGCCAGTTCCCCGCCCACTGCCCCGGCGCCGGCTACCGCCGCTTCGTCGCCTACAGCCGCCGCATGATGCGCCTCAGCGAGAAGGTCTTCTTCTACAAGGACCTCGGCGCCGTCACGGACATGATGTTCGACCCGCCCAAGGACCCCGGCCTCCTCCGCGACGTGCTCGCCATGCGCATGCACTCGACCGTCGGCGCGACGGTCCACAAGGAGATCGCCGAGCCCCACCTCCGCCAGCTCTGCGAGCACTTCCTCCAGTACGTCGGCAGCAGCCCCTTCCTCGCCCCCGCCATCCTCAGCCTCATCGCCGCGGCCCAGGTCGATCACGGCTGCTGGTACCCCATGGGCGGCACCCGCATGGTCGCCCGCAGCCTCGCCCGGGTCGCCGCGGAGCAGGGCGTTCGCGCCGAATTGGGCGTCGCCGTGCGCCGCATCACCTCCGAGGGCTCGCGCGTGACCGGCGTCGAACTCGCCGACGGCCGCACCATTCCCGCCGACGTCGTGGTCTCCAACTGCGACGTCCAGCGCACCTTCCGCGATCTCACCGACGACCCCAAGGCCCGTCGCGAGGGCGCCTCGATCGGCTCCGCCTACCGCCCCGCCTGCAGCGGTGTCGTCCTCTACCTCGGACTGAATCGCCAGTACGACCACCTCGCCCACCACAACTTCCTCTTCTCCAAGGATTCCCACAGGGAGTTCGACGACATCTACAAGAAGGGCGTCCCCGCGGCCGATCCCACCCTCTATCTCGCCGTCCCCAGCCGCACCGACCCGGCCCAAGCCCCCGCGGGCGGCGAGGCCCTCTACATCCTCGTCCACACCGCCTACATCCGCCCCGGCCAGCGCTGGGAAGGCCCCGGCGGCCTGATGGACCAGTACAAGCCCGTCGTCATGGACAAGCTACGCCGCTTCGGCATGCAGGACATCGACCGCCACATCGTCGTCAACCGCTTCCTCAGCCCCGCCGGCATCGAGTCCATGTACAACGCCGAGGGGGGCGCCATCTACGGCCTCGCCAGCCACGGCCGCCTCAAGGGCGGCTTCAAGCCCCGAAACCGCAGCCGCGCCCTCAAGGGCCTCTACCTCGCCGGCGGCTCGGCCAACCCCGGCCCCGGAGTTCCTATGGTCCTCATGAGCGGCGTCACCGCCGCCCGCGCCGCCTGCGAGGACCTCGGCCTCGCGACCGAACGAATCGACTTCGGCCGCGGCGTCGAACATCCCCTCGCCCAGCCCGTCGGCGTCGCCTGACCAATCCCCCTTTCGCGGCCTCGCCTCCGCCGGCCCCGCGATGGACCCCAACCCCCCCGACGATCGCGACGAACGGACGATGGCCGAACAGACCGCCGAACAACCCCAGCCGCCGTCGAGCCCGGCGCGGCGGCCGGTCCGCCTCATCCCCGCCACGTTCAACCCGCGCTTCTACGCCCTCTTCGGCTGGTACGTCCGTCGTCTCGCCGCCAAGCGCTTCCACGCCGTCCGCGTCGCCGCCGACACCGCCGCCGCCTTCCGCGCCGCCGGCCGCGACGACCGACCCCTGCTCGTCACCCTCAATCACGCCGGCTGGTGGGACCCGTTGGTCTGCCTCCTGGCCTCCAGCCTCATCCCCGGCCGCACCCACGCCGCGCCGATGGAGGCCGCGCAGCTCGAGAAGTTCCGCTTCTTCACCCGCCTGGGCATCTTCGGCATCGACCCCGACGACCCCCGCAGCCTCCGCGCCCTCCTCGCCCACGTCGGACGGGTCTTCGCCGAGAGTGATCGACCCACGCTCTGGATCACCCCGCAAGGCCGCTTCACCGACGTCCGCGAGCCCATCGTCCTCCGCCCCGGCGCCGCCGCCGTCGCCGCCGCCCACGATCCGGTCGTCCTCGCCCTGGCCGTCGAGTACGCCTTCTGGTCCGACGGGCGCCCCGAGGTCTTCCTCCGCTTCGCCACCGTCCCCGCCCCGTCCGAGCGATCCACCGCCGCGTGGCATCGCGCGATCCAAGGGGCCATGACCGCCAACGGTGCGGCCCTCGCCGCCCTCGTGACCGCCCGTGACGAGGCGGGCTTCACTCCTCTCCTCGCCCGCGCGGGATCCCGCATCAACCTGCTCTACGACCTCATCCTCCGCCTGCGCGGCCGCAGCGCCGACGTCGCGCCCCGCGAGCCCGCCCACCGCGCCCCGTTCCGAGGGAGCGCGACCCGGTGAACCCCGACACCCTCCTCTTGACCACCCTCTGGTCCGCCGTCATCATCAGCCTCGGCGGGCTCGTGATGACCATCATCAATCTCCGCGTCTTCCGCCCCGCCGGTCCCCCCGCCGCCGCCCCCGACGCCGGCCACGACGCCGAGCTCGTCTCCGTCTGCGTCCCCGCGCGCAACGAAGAGGCCAACCTCGAAGCCTGCGTCCGCGGCCTGCTCGCCAGCGGCCACCGCGCCCTCGAGGTCCTCGTGTACGACGACGCCAGCGACGACGCCACCCCCCGCATCCTCGCCGCCCTCGCCGCCGCCGACCCCCGCGTCCGCGCCGCCCCCACCCGCCCCCTCCCCGCCGGCTGGAACGGCAAGCAGCACGCCTGCTGGCGCATGGCCGCAGTGGCCCGCGGCCGCTGGCTCCTCTTCACCGACGCCGACGTCCGCTTCGCCCCCGACTGCATCGGCCGCGCCGTCGCCGAGGCCGGTCGACTGAACGCCCCGCTCCTGAGCACCTTTCCCCGCCAGGAGATGGGCACCTTCGGCGAACGACTCCTCGTCCCCATGATCTTCTTCATCCTCCTGAGTTACCTCCCCTTCCCCCGCATGCGCCGCACGAACGACGCCAGCGCCAGCGCCGGCTGCGGCCAGTTCCTCCTGGTCCGCCGCGACGCCTACGACGCCTCCGGCGGCCACGAACGCTTCAAGGACTCGATGCACGACGGCATCAAGCTCCCCCGCGCCGTCCGCCGCGCCGGATTCCACTCCGACCTCTTCGACGGCACCGACCTCGTCTCCTGCCGCATGTACAAGGGGCTTGGCGCGACGTGGCGCGGCTTCGCCAAGAACGCCTTCGAGGGCCTCGGCTCGGTCCCGCTCCTCATCTTCATCACGATTCTGCACCTCGTCGGCCACGTCTGGCCTTGGGTCTACCTCCCCCTCGTCGTCGCGTCCGCCCTCGGACTCCCAGTCGACGCCGCCCTCTCGCCCGTCCCGCTCGCCTTGGCCGTGGCCTCGATCGTCCTCCAGCTGACGAGCCGCCTCCTCATCGCCCGCCGCGTCCACCACCCCATCGCTCCAATCGCCCTCCACCCGGTCTCGGTCCTCGGCATGACCCTCGTCCAGTGGCACAGCCTCTACCTCTCCCTTACCGGCCGTCGCTCGTGGCGCGGCCGCCGCCTCGAGGCCGACCTCCCCGCCCCCGGGGGGGCCGTCGGCTGACTTGGCATCCCCCTCTCGGGAACCGCGCCCCCCGCCCCGCCGGACATGCGACGCCGGGAACGGGCCCCCCGCCCTCCCCGCCGGCCCTCCCCGGATACCCTTCTCTCACCATCTATGCAGTGGCGTTTCTGGAATTCAGACGAGCGCCTGACCTCCGCCGAGGTTGCCCGGGCGCTCCATTCGCAGTGGCTGACCAAGGCGCTCGCCTCGCGTCGGGAGTACCCCCGCATCCCCATCCGCCGCGCCGCCGAGGGCGGGTTCTCCAAGATGCTGGACCGCCCCGGCGGCCCCGATCGGGCCCGCCAATGGTGGGACACCGCCCTCGATCGGCTGGAATAAGCGGCGGCGTGCCTTCTCGCTCTCCCGACCTTCGCTCCCGGATGGGGTACGCTGCCGCCGATAGCTTCCCGGTACTCACCCCAGTCACGCCAGCGCCCCAGGAACCGCCCCGAATGGCCGAGCCGCTCGCCACCCCGACCCCACCGGCCGCCTCGGACGGAACCCTGACCTCCACCGTCAGCCGCCGCTGGACGATCCGGATGGTGATCACCTCCGTCGTCCTCATCGGCTTCGGCTTCTGGGGCCTCTACGACGCCCTCGTCGCCTACCCCAAGCGCGGCGCCCGCGCCGCTGAATACTTCGAGTACCAATACCTCGATCAGTACGCGCAGCAGCGCCCCCCGCTTGACCGCCGCGCCAGCGTCGAGGATCCCGCCTCGGCCCTCGCCCGGCTCGAGGCCATCGAGTTCGCCACCGTCCCCCCCGCCGACCGCCCGCTCATGGCCTGGCTCGAGCAGCTCCAGATGATCGGCCGCCTCGACTCCGCCAACACCACCATCCCGCGCGCCGCCGACTTCCGGGGGGACGCCGTCCAAGACGCCGTCGAGCGTCTCACCCAACTCCGCCAGCGCTTCACGACCTCCTCGGGCAAGCAGGCCGACTCCCCCTCCGCCCTCTCCTGGTACGACATTCCCTCCCAGTGGCTCATCACCGCCGTCGGCTTGGGCACCGGCCTCTACGTCGCCGCCCTCGTCCTCCGTGTGCGGTCCCGCGTCTTCCGTTGGGAGCCCGCCTCCCGCCGCCTCACGCTCCCCGGCGGCGTCGCCCTCGTCCCCGCCGACATCGCGGAGTTCGACAAGCGCAAGTGGCACAAGTTCTTCGTCACCCTGAAAGTCCGCCCCGCCCATCCCCAAGCAGGTGGTCAGGCGATCCCCCTCGACCTGCTCCGCTACGAGCCCGTCGAGTCCTGGGTCCTCGAGATGGAGCGCGAGGCGTTCCCCGAATCCGCCACGCCCCCCCCGCCGGACCCCGCCACCCGCGCCGAGGCGCCCACGCGGGCCTGACCCCGCCGCCTCGGCGAAGGAACGCCCCGTGAACTGGTCCGACGTCGACTGGGGTCACTGGACCGCCGTGAGCCTTCTCCTGCTCGGCTCCCTGGCGGGCATCGTGCTGACCGTCGTCACCCTCCCCGGAACGTGGCTCAGCGTGGCGATCGCCGCGGGCGTCGCGTGGTGGCGGCCGGAACTCCTCTCCTGGTACACCGTCGGCTCCGTCCTCGCCCTTGCGGCCGTGGGCGAGATCATCGAGTTCGGCGCCTCCGCCGCCGGCGCCGCCAAGGGCGGGGCGTCCAAGCGCGGCGCCGCGGGCGCCCTCGTGGGCTCGCTCGTGGGCGCCCTCGTGGGCGCCCCCTTCTTCTTCCCGCTGGGGTCCATTGTCGGCGGCGTCGTGGGGGCGTGGGGGGGGGCGGTCCTCGCCGAACGCGGCATGGCCAACCGAACGTAGCGCCAGGCCACCCGGGCCGGCACCGGGGCCGCGGCGGGCCGGCTCCTCGCCACGGTCCTCAAGTCCGCCGTCGCGGGGATCATCTCCCTGGTCCTTGGCTTCGCCGCCTTCATCCCCTGAACGCCCGGTGGAACCGGCGGGGGAACCGGCCGAATCGCCCCGTATCAAAGATGCGCGAAGAACGTTGTTTTCATCCCGCGTTCGGACGCTTTCGGTACTCTGTGACAGGAGCGTCGAAGGCCTCAACCCGGACGGGCTGAGGACCGATGTGGGATGAGACGAGCGGAGCAGCCACAAGGGGCCGCTTCCCGCCTGACGGCGGCGCGGCCCCGATACAAGGGGCGACATGGTCCACGCTGTGCAGGCGTCACCGGAGACGGTGGGTACCTCGGAGCAGACCTCGACCCGGAGCGCCACCGGCGCCCAGGGCGCGACGAACGGGAGTCATCGAGCGACCAACGGCCACGGCGTCGCCGACCCGGCGATCGACCGCGGCGCGGCCGCGGGCCTCGAGCCCGACGATGACGCCGATGCCGCCACGGGCGTCAAGCACTTCGTGCTCGACACCAACGTGCTGCTGCACAACCCCGACGCGGTCTTCGTCTTCAAGGAGCACCACGTCGTCATCCCCTTCATGGTGATCGAGGAGCTCGACAAGATGAAGCGGAAGGAGGACGACCTGGGCCGCAACGCCCGGGCGTGCATCCGCCACCTCGACCGTCTCCGCGCCATCGGCCGCCTCAGCGAGGGCGTGGCGTGGGGCGCCCTGGGCGTCCTTCCCGGCACGGCGCACTCCACCGCCCCCGGCGGGCTCACCGGCACGGTCCGCATCGACGTGACCGAGCGGCCCCGCCCCGACGCCATCAGCGAGGACAGCCCCGACAACCGCATCATCAACGTCGCGTGGCACCTCAAGAAGGCCGGCGTTCGCACCGTCTTCGTCACCAAGGACCTCTCCGCCCGCATCAAGGCCGACGCGCTGGGCATCCGCACCGAGGACTTCAGCAACCAGAAGGTCGACGCCGACCGCCTCTACACCGGATTCGTCACCGCCGACGTCGACAGCGCCCTCATCGACGAGCTCTATCGCGACCGCCTGCTCCCCCTCGACCGCGTCGCCGCGGCCCTCGAGCCCAAGGCCGCCGAGGAGGGCTTCAGCCCCGAGCTCGAGCCCAACCAGTACGTCGTGCTCCGCGACCGCGACGACGAGAACCACACCGGCCTGGGCCGCCGCCTGGCCGACACCGACCACGTCATCCCCGTCACCGGCCCCCGCAAGCCCGTCTTCGGCATCATGGCCCGCAACGTCCAACAGACCATGGCCCTGGACGCCCTCCTGGACGAAGAGGTCAAGCTCATCACGCTGCTGGGCAGCGCGGGCACCGGCAAGACCCTGCTCGCCCTCGCCGCGGGCATGGCCAAGGTCTTCAACGAGGAGCGCTACGAGAAGCTCCTGGTCGCCCGCCCCATCATGCCCCTGGGGCGCGACATCGGCTACCTTCCCGGCGACAAGGACGAGAAGCTCACGGCCTGGATGCAGCCCATCTTCGACAACCTGGGCTACCTCCTCAGCACCCGCGGCTCGCACGTCCAGGAGGCCAACAGCCACTCGACCGAGCAGCGCATCCAGAAGCTCATGGCCGACGGCAAGCTCGTCTTGGAGCCCCTCACCTA
>Ga0105046_10018214_pt1 | contig 10701 bp, 11 predicted proteins | sample MAT03_FD_78385 | JGI IMG/M metagenome (GOLD analysis project Ga0105046, IMG submission 78385) | Freshwater microbial communities from Lake Fryxell liftoff mats and glacier meltwater in Antarctica - MAT-03 (megahit assembly) | ecosystem: Environmental > Aquatic > Freshwater > Ice > Liftoff...
CAGTACACAAACAAGGGCGACTGCATGAGCGCCTGCCAAAGTAAGTTGGCGTGGGAGCCAGGGTCCGAGGGCGCGGGAAACACACTTTCGTGTCGCATCAAGCATGCTGGTTTGGCAGCAGGTAGCCCCACCAACGCCACCACCCACTGCCCGCACGCGGGTCCCACGGGCGCCGGCGTATGCGGCACTTTGTGCGAGAACTACTGCTACCTCGCATCAAAAAACTGCACTGGCAACAACGTTCTTTACGCAACTGATGCAGCTTGTATGACGGCCTGTGCAGGCATCGGTGGCGAAGGCGGATTTGCAACCACCGGGGCCTTCGGCGATACAACAGGCAACACGCTGCAATGCCGCGTGTATCACGTCAATATCGCGCGCGACAACGCTAACGTTCACTGTCCCCACGCTGCCTTGGAACCTTCAGCTTTCTGCGTGAAAGCACCGTAGGCGCGTGAAGCGTGCCGAGTAACGATCACTCAGGCCGGTGGGGCATGACCGATCGTTACTCTGATTGACCTAGCTTCACCTGGGCGAGGTCCAACGTTAACGTGTTTAGGCCCGTTCGTTCGTATCACAGACGAGTCGAGGCCGAAGCTCATGGTGTTGCCGATTTACGCGCTGCCGCAACGCTTTTCCGAATGTCAGTTAATTCGTGGCTAACCTTTTTTTGAGCAACAAGCGCGCCTATCCAAGAAGTATCGGGCGCCTGGCGGTCGAAATACAAGCCCAGGGCACGACGTACAACCTCAGACATGCTGACGTTAACTCTCGCTGACACTAACTTTAACCGCGTTGCGGTTTCGTCATCTAAAACGATCTGAGCTCGCTGCATCCATCAACGGTGAAACAATGCGACTGTGTAGTCAATCCGTGTGGTTGGCGAAAAAACTCTAGGATACGACGCGCTAGGCCATTCACCGTATTGGCGTAAAGAAACACGGGTTGTGGTCGCGTTTCGTTGACCACTAGGGCGGGCAATCTATACTAAACACTCCGTTTTAATGGTTAACCTATGCAGTACCATCCCCGCATGACCGTCGTTTTCCGTGGCCTTATTGTTTTGAGCGTCATCGCACTGGGAGGGGGGCCGCTTGGTTCCGCTGCCTGGGCCAAGACTGAAGGCATCGCTTCACCTAATTGTCGCGGGTGTCACGAAGCCACAACGGCCGCGGTTGTGAAGCTTGTTCCCAGCACAACGGTGCCCGCTTTTGATCAAACGGTACGCCTTTCTGTCTCCATTGAATCTCCCATTGCCAAGCTTGGTGGGCTTTACCTGGAGGCCATGTCAATCGCCGCCAAGCCTGCGTTGGTAGGCCAGTACAAGTTGGTGGCAGGGCAGGGCACCAAGCTCATTGAAATGGGGGTCACCCATGATGGCGTGCCGAAAACCGCGATCAACGGCAAGGTTACTTTTGATATTGATTGGGTAGCGCCGAAGACAAAATCGTCGGTCGTGTTCACTGTGAACGCCATTGGCGGCAACATGGCTGAAAAAGACCATGGCGACGCCTTTGGTCGAGCACGCGTCGCTATGGCTGTCGGTTGTGCAGGCGGGTCAGATTATTGGGTGGATGTTGATGAAGATGGGTTTGGCGACGACGCCACGATGCCTATCAAAGCTTGTGATCCTGCCATCGGCATTGCCAATAAGAAGGGAGATTGCAACGACAGCGAAAAGTTAACTGCGCCAAGTGCGAAAGAGCTTTGCAACGCAGTGGATGACAACTGCGACGGCAAAACGGATGAGGGGTTTCCTCCCGTGGCCTTGTACCGCGATCTTGATGGCGACGGTTTTGGCGCTGGCACTGACACGATGATGGGTTGCGGAAAAGTCTTCGGTTGGGGCCTTGGCAACAAGGATTGCAACGACAACAACAAGATGATCAATCCTGACGCCATGGAGATATGCAACAATAAGGACGATGATTGCGACACCAAGATTGACGACGGCGCACTTCCCATTTGTGGTGTGGGCCTTTGTGTTCGCACGGCACCTAGTTGCGATACAATTTCATCGTGCAGGCCTGGAACGCCCAAGGCTGAAAGATGCAATTTCCTAGACGATGATTGCGACGGCGTGACCGACAACGGCGACAATCTTTGTCCGTCCGGTCAAGGCTGCGTTGAAGGAGCGTGCAAGGCAGGCGGCGGTGGTGGCGTTGGTGGCAACAAAGGCGGCGCCGGAGGCGATAGTGGCGGCGCCGGCGGTGATAGCGGCGGTGCTGGTGGATCTGACACGTCTGAAAAGAGCGGAGGCGGCTGCCAGATTGCCTCGCGGGGTGTGCCTTGCAGCGCGCTGTTGCTTACGCTGGGGCTTGCAAGTTTGATAGCTTTCCGTCGGCGCTCCCGCGCACGGAAGGCATAAAAAAAGCGGCGTAGCCTAAGCACGCGCCGCTTCAATCGCGTTTTTTAGGCCTACGGAAAGATGCCGCGATCGATGTACGTTTTTGACACGCGATCTAAGGCAATGCAGAACGCGGCTGTACGCCAGTCGCACTTCTTTCGCGCGGCGTATTCCATAACCGCGGCATAGGTGCGACGCATGCGCTTTGCCAGACGATCTTCAACGTCTTCCAGATCCCAGAACTCAGACCGCTTGTTCTGAAGCCACTCGTAGTAGCTCACCGCCACGCCGCCCGAGTTGGCCAAGATATCGGGAATTACATCGATGCCCCGTTCAGCCAAAATGGCGTCGGCATCGTTGTCGGTGGGACCGTTGGCGGCTTCCACGATCATCTTGCATTTCACGGCGCGCGCTTCTTTTTCGCCGATTTCAAGTTCAAGCGCGGCAGGCACCAAGATGTCTGTTTGAACGGCGAAGAATTCGTCGCGCGTGATGGTTTGGCTTCCTGGGTAGCCAGCCACCGTACCGTTTTTAACAACGTATTCTGAAAGCTTGAAGGGGTTGATGCCTTCGCTATTGAAGATGTAGCCTTTCCAATCGCCAACAGCGATCATTGAGGCACCCGTGCGTGCCAAGATCTTCGCCGTGTTCGATCCCACGTTGCCGAACCCTTGCACGATATACGTGCCGCCGTTCAGATCGAAACGTTTGTCGCGTGCCCATTCAGCAATGCAATGAACCACGCCTTGTCCCGTGGCGGCCGAGCGCCCCTGCGAGCCCCCACAAGTCAAGGGTTTTCCCGTGACCACGCCGTGGTTGGCTTGACGGCTTCCAGCGGCCGTAAAACTTACGTAGGTGTCCATCATCCAGGCCATCGTTTGGGCGTTCGTACCCACGTCAGGGGCGGGGATGTCGTGTTCGGGGCCGATGTTGTTGCCCAGCTCGAAGGTGAAACGCCGGGTGATGCGTTCAAGTTCCGATTGCGAATGTGTGCTGGGGTCGAATTTGATACCGCCCTTGGCGCCGCCGAAGGGGATCTCGTGCAGAGCGCATTTGTAGGTCATCCACGAAGCCAAGGCCTTGATTTCGTCTAACGAGACATCGTGGTGGTAGCGAATGCCACCCTTATAGGGCCCAATCGCATTGTTGTGCTGGACCCGGTAACCCTTAAACAGCTGGTAACTGCCGTCGTCCATGCGGACGGGGAAGTTCACGATAAGCTCGTTTTTGGGTTGTGAAAGAATCAGCCGGATTTCGTCGGCCAAACCTGACAAAGTGGCGGCCTTCTCAAACTGAGCCTTCGCAACTGAGTAAGGATTTGGCTTGCCACTCTTTGCACCTGCGCCCGCGTCGCTCATATAACTAGATTACCATAGGACGCCCGCCATGACACTTCGCAGCCCCGCAGTCACCGACGATACCGCCGATTCAATCAAACATCGATTGGCGGGCAATGCACGTCAGCTGGCCCTGCAGATCACGGCGGAAATTCGTTCAGAGTGGTCACATTCCACAGACATCATGAGCCGTGCGTTTAGGGTGCACCGAAACCTACCTAGCCGGGATCGTCGTTTGATTGCTGAAACGGTGTACGGCCTGCTGCGCATGGACCGGCGTTTGGACGGCCAAGTAGACGAACTGGCTGTTTTTAACCGTGGCCCCAAGCGCATCGTGACCCCCATGATGCGGGACCAGGCAAAACTGCTGTTTTGGGAGCTAAGCCAAAGCATCGTTACAGCGGACATGGCCGCAACCGAACTGCGCCCGATCATGGGTTACTCGGTGGTAGCAAGCACCATCGCTGCATCCGAATTCGGCTTAGGCAAGAAAGGCGGTCACGAACGTGATGCCATTCGTCTTTCGTTTCCTACGTGGATGTTTGAACGCTTCGTCGAAGACGTCGGGCACAGCGAGGCAATAAAGCTGGCTGAATCGATGAACGAACGCGCCCCGTTGATGGTGATGACCAACACGCGGATGATCAGCCGCGACGATCTTATCAAGCGTTTGGCAAGCGAAGGCGTTGTTGCGGAACCCACTCGCTTGGCGAAGTTTGGGTTGGTGTTCAAAACACGGGTAAACGCTCTTGGATTAGAATCGTTCAAAGAAGGCCTGTTCGAGGTCATGGACGAAGGCAGCCAACTTGTGGCCGAAGCCGTGGACCCGACCCCAGGCAGTCGCGTGGTTGATTCCTGTGCAGGCGCCGGTGGCAAAACTTTGGCGTTGGGTGCCTTGATGCAAGGCAAAGGGCGCTTGTTTGCGATGGATACGGCTGGAAAAAAGCTGGAAGAACTGCGCAAGCGTGCGCGGCGCGCAGGGCTTTCGAATGTTTCCGCACGTGCTGTGGAAGGCGCTGTATTGCCTGAAGAAGCGCGTGGCGAATCGTGGGATCGTGTGTTGGTGGATGCACCTTGTTCTGGCCTTGGAACTTTGCGACGCAACCCCGAAGCGCGGTGGCGATCATCACCGTCGGATGTCGCCCGCTTTCCAGCTTTGCAACTGTCGCTGTTGGTCGCCTACTCGCCGTTGGTGGCTGTTGGCGGAAGGTTGATCTTCGCCACCTGCACCGTGTTGCGATCTGAAAACGAAATGGTGATTGAAACGTTCTTGCGCGAGCGGACTGAGTTTGTGCCCGTGCCTTTGCAAGACGTCCTGGGCGTTGAACGTGCAAAGATGTTAGGCGACGGAGACACTTTACGTTTGTTTCCGCACCGCCATGGCACCGACGGATTCTTTACGTCGATCATGCAGCGCGTGCGATAGGCTCGCCTTGGCCTAAGGCGTGTCGAATTGAATCTCGACGCCTGCCAGCGCATCAAGACTGGCGAGGCCGCGTGAAAGGCCCGACGCGTTTTCGTGAGATACGATTCCCACAGTGTTCGCCAGTTCAACACCGAAGCCCAACCAATCGAAAAAGTAATAACGAGCGGCAACAGCGGCGCGGGCTCCTACGCCCATAGCGGAAGCGTATTCATCGGGAAACACGAACAGAAAACCTCCGCTGACAGTGCCAGTGACGATGATGGGCACTGGCATGCGGAGTCGATACGAAAGGCCACCCATGGCATCGGCCATTCGACCGCAACTGGCGCAAGCACGGCCATCAATGGGTTTGTCTGAACCATCTACGAAGCTCACATGAAGGTTAAGCCACAGGCTGCCCAACAATTCGTATTCGAAGGCTGTCTTTAGCTTGAGCCCGCCGATTCCGCCTCCGGAAATCGTGCTGAAGCCGCCAGAGATTTGCAGGGCGTTCGATTTCAAGAACGGATGGGGCCCACGCAGCCAGCCATTGTCCTTGTCAGCCGCCAAAGCCGTGGTGCTTGGCGCTGATACCACAACGGCTGATGAGACGAGGGCGGCAAGAATGAAAGGAAAAGCGCGCACGGTCGCAGAATAGCTGAAACTATCGCATCGGGCGGATTTTGCGGCACAATGCCCGTGCCATGCAACGAACCTGCGCGCACCGGCCCCTCAGTAAGGCGAATCCTTTCACGAATCGGATTGGGTTGCGTTCGTTTGTCGCCGTGTTGGCTTTGGCGCTGGCAGGTTGCAGCGCACCTTACCGGTCCGCGAAGATTGTTGGTGGAATTGGAGGCGTGCTTGCGGCGGGTGGCGGCACGGCGTGGGTCATCGGCGAACACCAAGACTCGAATTCGTTGATACTTCCTGGTGTGATTTCGAGCGTGGTTGGCGCCGCATGCCTTGCAACCGCCGCGATGATGGTGGCGGCCCAATCAAGTTGTGCGTTGGATGCCGATTGCGTCGATGGCTATGCGTGCCGAGAGTTGCCCGCACCCGCTGGCCGCCTGCCATATAGCCAGTGCGTTCCGCGTTGAAGCGGTGTTATTGGCAGCTGCGTTGGCAGACGCCCATCGTCATGTTTGCAATGGTTTTTGCACAACAAAAACGACCGTCTGAACATTGTGTCGCGTTGGCGCACACGACGACTTCTGGCGGCATACATTGAAAGCCAAGTACGCAGGCTGTGTTAAAGCTGTTCTGAAGCATTGCGCCGCAGCACACCATGTTAGCTGCGCAGTCTTTTTGATCGTCGCACCCTCGATAGGAGGAACCTTGCGGGCAATCTTTTGCTCGGCTCAGGCACTTGGTTTGGCCATTCGTTATGCAGCAGTAATCCCCGTCATTGCATTCGTCGGAGCCGCACTTGATCTCGCCAGGCGTCGGCGACGTGTTGTGAACCAACCCGCCAGCGCCGCCCATACCGCCAGCGCCGCCCATACCGCCAGCGCCGCCCATGCCGCCCGTGCCGCCGGAGCCACCCATGAGCATGCCGCCGCTGCCGCCCATGAGCATCCCGCCCATACCACCAGCTCCAGCACTGTTCATGCCGCCCGTTTGCAGGCCACCCGCCCCGCCGGTGCGCATCCCGCCGTTACCACCTGCCATCACGCCACCCGTGTTCGCAGGAGATCCGCCTTTGCCGCCACCCATCATCGTGTTTCCACCTGTTGCCGTGTTACCACCTGCGGCCGATTGGCTTTGACCACCTTGCCCTGGTGAGCCTCCCATGCCCGAATTCATACCGCTGCCATTGGCAGCACCTTCCCCAACGTTGATGGAATTGGGATCTGTGGCATTGCCTAACCCATCGCCGGACACCCCACAGGCCACGCTGCCAGAGACAGCCATCAAGCAAGCAACGCCAACCACTGCAAACAAAGATAAATTCGCGGACTTCATGGCTTTGTCTTTCTGCAAGGGAGCACCTTGGGTTATTCGCGCCAACCGCAGGACCCGTTATCTATGTTAGTGCCAACGGGCTTTATGTTCTCTTCATTTTATTTGCATCGCCGCTGACGTTTCATGGGTTCATGTACGTGAATGGGCATGTTTGCTAACGTTTGATTACACGTGGCGTAGGCAGATCGTCGTCAACCCCATCTGGTTCCGGGGTCATGTACGGCCACGTAGGCCTGCGCGGCTGGAGGGGATTGGCCAAGCCTCCGATTCCCGGCGTGTTTGGACCGAAAGGCAGCGTTTTATGGCCCTTTTTCTTTGTAAGCAACAAGGGTCGGCTGCCTTCGATTGAGGCCGGCGCACTGGGCACCTGTGGCGCGGGCGCTGGTTGTATTGTTGGCACCTTTGGGCGCAGCAGCGGAATCGGGCGCAGCAGATCCTCTGCCTCAGGGGTGAATTCTTCGGGCACAGCGTTACCCACGCGACGAAAACGCGTGCTGCCATAGCAGCGTTGCAGATCGGCATAGAATTCTTCCATGCGTTGGTGCCGGCGTTCAGGAGCTTTTTCAAGCGCCTTGAGCATCACGCGTTCTGCTTCCGACGTGATCTCAACCTTGGGGTTGCGCCGCCGCGGAGGTTCGGGATCGTCGCGCACGTGGGACAGCATGATCTGTGCGGGATCGTTTCCGTCAAAGGGTAGAGAGCCCGTGACAGCCCGATAGAAAATGATGCCTAACGCATAAATATCGGAACGTTGATCCGCAACGCCAATGCGCGCGGTTTCAGGTGCCATGTACTGCGGTGTTGCGATCACCACGCCGTTGTCGCTGCTGCGACCATCAACCGCACCCCAAAACATCGCAGCGCCAAAATCAAGCACCGTTGCAAAATCAAAACGGTTTTCCGATTCAACCAGTTCAAGTGAACCGCGGCTGTCTTGCGAGGTTTTCACCAACTCACGTCGCCCAGCGCGCTGCTCAACCATGATGTTGTCGGGCTTCAGATCGCGGTGAATCACGCCCCGTGAATGTGCGGCCCCCAATGCGCGCGCCACTTGGCCAAGAATCACCAACGTTCGGAACAATGGCAACGGCCCTTCACGTTGAAGCAACCGCTCCATCGCTTCGCCATCAACGTGAGACATCACCAAATAAACCGTGCCGTTTTCGGCTTCGCCGAAATCCGTGACGCCAACAATGTTTGGGTGATCCACCAAACTGGCGGCGCGGGCTTCAGTTAAGAACCTTTCGCGGGCGCCTTTGTCGTGGAAGAACCGGTTGTCGAGCACTTTGACAGCCACACGCTTGCGTATGTAGATGTGCTCGCCTTCATACACCACACCCATTCCGCCTCGGCCCAGCACGCTTTTGAGCGCGTAATTGCCTAGGCGGGTGCCTAGGCGCGAATCGGGATCTTCAGAAAGTTGCGGTGGGGCCAACTGGTTTATGGTTGCACGGCTGCGGTTCCGCGACAACCGCAGAACGCCAGATAGGCACGTGTTTCGGCAGTTGACAGCAAAGGCCTCTTCCCCGATTGTCGCCCACATGCGACCCGATGGCCGACAGCCAGACCAAATGCGCGAAGTGCGCATAACACCCGACGTAAACCGCTATGCCGAAGGTTCGGTGCTGATCGAGTTCGGTCACACAAAAGTTCATTGCACCGCCAGTGTTGACAACAAAGTGCCACCTTTTTTGGAAGGCAAGAACAAGGGTTGGGTGACTGCGGAATACGCGATGTTGCCACGCTCCACTCACACGCGTTCGGGTCGCAACCCGGGTGGGCGAGGCACGGAGATTCAGCGTCTGATAGGAAGGGCGCTGCGGGCCGCAGTGGATACCACCGCATTGGGGCAGCGGCAGATCACAATTGACTGCGACGTGATTCAAGCCGACGGCGGTACACGAACTGCGGCAATCACTGGCGGGTGGGTGGCGTTGGCGTTGGCGGTGCGGCGCATCGGTGCCAAAACCCCGTTCGCAAAGGATCCAATGGTGCGAGCGATATCGGCTGTTTCCACAGGTATTGTAAAGGGATCGGCATTGTTGGATCTTGCTTACGAAGAAGATTCAAAAGCGGATACGGATTTCAATTTCGTGATCACCAACGACGGTCGCTTCGTTGAAATTCAAGGCTCCGCGGAAGCAGAACCATTTACTGCAGAAGAGTACGATCGTTTGGTTGCGCTGGCCCGCGTTGGCGCGCAGCAGTTGTTTGCGTTGCAACAACAAGCCTTGGCAGCCGCGAAGTAAAGGAAGGCAAAATGAGCGAAAGATTGAAGATCGTGGTGGCCAGCCGAAACGCGCACAAGGTGGCTGAGATTGCATCGCTGCTGGGCGATTTGCCGGTGCAACTTGTCACTATCGACGCTGTGGCTCCAGATGCTGAGTTACGCGAAGACGAGAACACCTTTGAGGGCAATGCCTTGGCCAAAGCCCACCAAGCCGCACGTGCCACAGGCCTCGTGGCAATCGCGGACGATTCGGGGCTGGAAGTGGACGCGCTTGGGGGTGAACCTGGGGTCTGGTCGGCTCGGTATGCCGGGTTGCCTAGCAACGACGCGCTGAACAACGAAAAGCTGCTGCAAACGCTGATTGGGGTGCCAAAAGAATCACGGACGGCTCGTTACCAATGCTGTGCGGTGTTCGTAGACCTGGAAAACCAAGAAAGCCTGGTGCGGTTTGGCTCCTGCGAAGGCCAGATTTTGGAAAAAGCACAGGGCGAGGGCGGCTTTGGGTACGATCCGTTGTTCTTTTTGCCTCAACTAGGCAAAACCATGGCTCAAATCGATTTGGCCGAGAAAAACAGCCTTTCCCACCGGGCCGCGGCCTTCAAATCCCTGGCGGAAGCCATGAAAGTTTATCTGAAAACAAGGAACATCGCTTAAGCACTGGCGCGAGGAAGGTGGTTGTAGTATCAAACTTCTCCCAGCCAATTGGCTTGCCGATTTGTTGGGTAACGGGGTGTAGCGCAGTCTGGTAGCGCGCCTGGTTTGGGACCAGGATGCCGTAGGTTCGAATCCTATCACCCCGACCAAGTAAGCCTAGGCCGACAGCATGTCGACAAACTCGACCGTGCTTGTCGACGCAACCGTGGGCAGTTGGGCGGCCCAAGAAACGGCGGCCTCAAAGCGCTGCCATCCGTTCTCGTTCAATTGTGCGGGCACCGCACGGTTGGCAAACCAGCCAACCCTGCGCTCTGGTGCAGTCATGCCCACCCTCGACACGGCTTTTTCGTAGGCGAAAATAGCAGCGTGATTCGCTTGACCTGCAATGGTTGCGACCTTTGTTGCCGCCGCCGCTGGTACTCCCCACACAAAACGGCTGTCAGCGGATACAACACTTGTGAGCCCCGTTAATCCACCTGCAAGCGGGTGTGTTGGCGCTGTGATTTGAATTGTTTTCTGGGCATCAACGTCGCCCATGTCTGACATCCACGTGGGGCCGGTCATTCTCAGATCGTCAAACAGTGCGGGCTCGCAACAGATCAAAGGAACGGCAACGTTGGTCAATCGATCAAGAACGTCGGTTGATTGCACCGCGTGGCAATAAGTCGATCAAAGGGGGTTTCCGTGCAAGGAATCGGGGAAAGCGGGCGTGCCTCGGGCGTGTTTCGGTGTTTGGGGACGGCTTGGAGGAAAAAACAAGCGAATG
>Ga0105046_10018215_pt1 | contig 10700 bp, 11 predicted proteins | sample MAT03_FD_78385 | JGI IMG/M metagenome (GOLD analysis project Ga0105046, IMG submission 78385) | Freshwater microbial communities from Lake Fryxell liftoff mats and glacier meltwater in Antarctica - MAT-03 (megahit assembly) | ecosystem: Environmental > Aquatic > Freshwater > Ice > Liftoff...
CAGCAACGCCCGACGCCGCCGCTCGTGACGCACAACACAACGGCCTAAAGGCCACAAAACGGCCCCGACGGACGCCAAAAACGGGATCGATGAATTTGCCGGGTTCAGGGAGCTTCCCGCGGCAGCACCAGCCGTTCACGGTCGACCTCGGATCGCCGGCCTCTTCCGCGACGCGCCCCGCATCCCAGAGTGCGTTCGTCCCGTTCGATCCCGGGGTGAGATGCTTCCGAATTTCGTCCGGTTGCTGCGGCTCGAGGCCGAGCTGCGCCCAAAGCTCCGACACGGCGTGCCGGCGCCGCTTGGGCAGCCCGAGCGCGCGAAGGATCGCACGACGGGTAGGCGCGCTGTTCGGTGGCTCGATGCTCGCCGTCTCAAAGTCAAGGCGCCGCGAGAAGCCCCCTGAGCGCCGCCGCCGACGCGTCGATGTCGCTGTGGATCGCCGCGCGAGCGGCGTCGGCGTCCGCGCGAGCCAAAGCCTCGATCAGGACGAGGTGGCTCCGGTTCGCCTCTGCAAAATTGCCTGACCCATGCAACAGGTTGAAATAGGGGCTGATCTGCAGCCATAGCGACTCGATCAGCGGGGTGAGTGTCGGCGATCCGGCTTCGCGGTAGATTGCGAAGTGGAGAGCCCGGTTCGAGTGGAGGTACAACCGCGCGTCGCCCCGCGCCGCCGCCGCGTCAAGGTCGTCCCTGAGTCCGGCCAGTCGCGCCAAGGTTTCGGGGCTTATGCGCGTCGCGGCCCAAGCCGCCGCCATCCCCTCGACCTCGGTCCGGACGCGGCGCAGATCCTCGAGCCGTGGGAGGGTCAGCGCCGGCACCCCCATCGAGCGTCCTGCCACAACCGTCAGCGCCCGCTCCGCCGTCAGACGGTTCAGCGCCTCGCGCACCGGCATGGGGCTGACCGAGAACGTAGCGGCGAGGCTCGCAATGGTGATTGTCCGGCCCGGCGCCAGGTCCCCGTCCAGAATGAGGTCCTTGAGGCGTGCGTATACAAAATCCTGCAACGTTTCCCTCGGAGCGGGGTTTGCCGCCAGTGCCACGGACGGCCCCGCGACCGGCGTCGAGCTCTCCTGCGTGGTCATCCTGCCTCCGATCGGCACGATTGATCTTTGATCAAAACCATGGGAGGGTCAATGTGTCCGCGACGCCGGCGACAGACCGGCCGTCGGACGTTCAGGGGTCCGAAGTATCTGGACCCCGAACCTAACAGGGAGGGGATTCCAATGACGCATTTATCGAGGTTCGCCGCCGTCCTATCCGCTCTGGGGCTGGCTGCGGCGCTTTCCACCGCACCCGCGGTCGCGCAAGAGAAGCACAAGATATTCCTGTCGATGAGCTACATCGGCAACGATTGGCAGGCCGAGGCCGCAAACATGGTCAAAGCGATGTCCGCCCATTCGAGCATGGCCGACAAGGTCGACTTGCAGGTGCAGGTCGCCGGGCCGAACGCCCAGCGCCAGATCCAGCAGATCAACGCGATGGTGCAGGCGGGCGCCGACGCGATCGTCGTCTTTCCGATCTCGCCGACCGCACTCAACAGCGTCGTCAAGAACGCCTGCGACAAGGGCGTGCTTGTCTTCGCCTACGACGCGGAGATCACCGAGCCCTGCGCCTACAATATTTCGATCGATCAGGAGGAGGCCGGCCGCGTCACCGCTGAGTGGCTGGTCGAGCGCCTGAACGGCGAGGGCGACATCGTCACCGTGACGGGAGTGCCCGGTACCTCCGTCGACACACTGCGCACCCAGGCCGCGATGGAGGTCTTTGACCAGCACGCGGGCATCAACATCGTCGCCGAGGCAGTCGGCATGTGGAGCCAAGCCGTCGCGCGCACCGAGCTCTCGAAGATCCTCGCCACCCGGACCTGGGACGACATCGACGGGCTCTGGATGCAGGCGGGCTGCTACACCGCGAACGCGATGCAGCTCGAGGCCAATAAGACACCCGAGCAGCTGTTGCCCTGCGCCGGCGAGGGCTCGAATGGCGGACGTATCCAGATGCTGCCGGCGGGGACCGAGGTCGCGGGGGGCGACTGCCCCTACTGCCCGATGGGCGCACCTCGGATCTCTTACGCCTCGCCGCCCTACTCCGGGGCGCTGGCGTTGAAGAAGGCGGTCGAGGCGCTGGAGGGCGCGGAGGTCGAGAAGAAGATCACGCTGCCGCTGCCGGTCGTCACCAGCGAGACGATCAAGTACTGCGAAACCGGCTCGTGGGAGGAGCAGCAGGCGGGCTGCAACGCCTTCCCGCCCGAACTGGTCCCGAATCCCGGCTGGTTCGCGTCGATCTTCGCGGAGGAAACGCGCGAGGTCGGCTTCGATGCGGCGCTGATCGGCCAGCCGGAGATGTAACCGACGGTGCAGCCGGCGCGAATCCCACGCGTGCTAATGGCTAAATGCGTTGCATTTGTTGGCTCGGATTCGGTCGAGATGTCGATCGGCCCGCGCCGCCGCGACGATCGAGCCATAGACCAGGCGCCGCAAGCGCCACGTCTCAGCGCGCAGCGAGCAGGCCGTCGTAACGGGCGCGACGCCATTGTGGCGCCTGGTTCGGCCGGTGGCGGCGGGCGGAGCCGGTGACCGAGCCGGCCGCGATCGCCGTCCGGGGTTTGCGAAAGTCATTCGGCGCGACGGTGGCGGTCGACGACGTGTCGTTCGACGTGGCGCCTGGGCGGGTGCATGCACTGCTCGGCGAAAACGGCGCCGGCAAGAGCACGCTGGTCAAGCTGATGAGCGGCCTGCTCGCGCCCGACGCTGGCGGTTTCAGCGTGTTCGGCGACGCGGCCGCGCTCGCCGCTCCACACGAAGCGCATCGACTCGGGATCCAGACCGCCTTCCAGGAGATGACCCTCGTCGGCGATCTGACCGTGCTCGACGCGATGCTGCTGCCCTACGCCCCCACGGGTCTCGGCGGCGTGATCCGCAGGCGGGCGGCGGCGCGCGATCTCGCTGCGCATCTCGCCGGCCTCGGGTTGGAGGACGTTGAACTCGGCGCAGAGATCCGCGACCTCGATCTCGCGCAGAAGCAGAAGATAGAGATCGCCCGGGCGCTGTTCCGCAAGCCGCGGATTCTACTGCTCGACGAGCCGACCTCGACGCTGTCGGGGAGTGATGTCGACTGGCTCGGCCGGCTGATCGCCGCCGAGAAGGACCGGGGGACCACGGTCGTGTTCATCTCGCACCGGCTGCGCGAGGTGCGCGACTTCTGCGAGACGCTGACGGTGCTGCGCAACGGACGCCACATCGCGAGCGGACGGGTCGGTGACTTCAGCGACGAAGACGTGATCCAGATGATCGTCGGCCGTTCTATCGGGCAAGCCTTTCCCGATCGTCCCGCGGCGCCACCCGCAGGGCCGGACGTGCTGCGGCTCGAGAGGCTGCGCACCGAAGGCAAACTCGCCGACGTTTCGCTGTCGCTGCGGTGCGGTGAGATCCTCGGCGTCGCGAGCCTGCAGGGCATGGGCCAGCTCGACCTTTTCCTCGCCTGCTTCGGGGCCGCCGAGCTGGCTAGCGGGCGGATCCTGGTGGACGGGCAGGAGGTCGCCCTGACCTCGCCGGCGGACGCGGTGAACGCGCGCATCGGGATCGGCCTGGTGCCCGAGGACCGTAAGCTCGAAGCGCTGTTCCTCAATCTCACCGGCGCCGCCAACGCCTCGATACCCGTGATCGGCCGGTTCGCGCGCTGGGGCCTTATCGACGCGGGGGCGGAAACGGCAGCGGTTCGAGCCGCGTTCCGGCGGGTCAACGTCGAGGACCGTGCGCTGTGGACGCGGGCGGGTGCGTTCTCGGGCGGCAACCAGCAGAAGATCGCCATCGCCAAATGGCTGCTCGCTGAGAGCCGGGTGCTCTTGCTGTTCGACCCGACGCGCGGGATCGACGTCGGGACCAAGCACGAGCTCTACCGGCTGATGCGGGCTTTCGCGGACGCGGGCGGCGCGATCCTGTTCCACTCGACCGAGATCCCCGAGCTGGTGCATCTCGCCGATCGGGTGCTGGTGCTCTACAAGGGCCGGGTCGTGCGCGAGGTCAGCGGGCCGGGGCAGACCGAAGAGGCCATCGTCGAAGCGGCGCTCGGCGGGGCCGAAGTTCTTGAGGCCGCCCAATGACGGCGCTGGCGGAGACCGGGCGGCGCGGCTGGCGGCCGCGGATCGGCGCCAACCGCGGCCTGATCGTCGCGGCGATCGTGCTGGCCCCCCTGCTGCTCTTGAATGACCTGATGAGCCCGGGGCCGATGAGCTATTTCGAGGTGAGCTTCCTCGCTTCGGGGGCCGCGACCCTGGCCATCGCCGCCGCCGGCCAGACGCTTGTGATCCTGACCGGCGGGTTTGATCTCTCGGCCGGGGCCGTGGTGTCGCTGGTCAACGTGGCGCTCGCGACCTGGGCGCCGGACACCCCCACCGGCGCGGCGCTGGGCTTCGCGATGGGGATTGGCATCGGCTGCCTGACCGGCGCGTTCAATGGCTTCTTCATCGCGGTGCTGCGGCTGCAGCCAATCGTGGTGACCCTGTCGACGATGTTCATCGTGCAGGGTCTGACGCTGTTCGTGATGGACAAGCCGGGCGGGACGACGCCCTACGGGCTGAGCGCCGCGTTGACCGGCGACATGCTGCCCGGCCTCCTGCCAACGCCGATGGCGCTGATCGGCGGGCTGATCCTCCTGTGGCTGTGGCTGAAGAACACGCGGTTCGGCGTCGCGCTCTACGCGATCGGCTCGGACATGGAAGCGGCGCGGGCGCAGGGCGTGCGCGTCGTGTGGGTCCGGTTCACGGTCTACGTGCTGGCCGGCGGCTGCTACGGCCTCGCCGGCGTCTTCATCTCGGCGCTGATCGGGGCGGGCGACCCGCTAGTCGGCAACCCGATGCTGCTTCAGATCTTCGCGGCCGTGGTGGTGGGTGGCACGCTGCTCGGCGGTGGCCGCGGAGGCGTCGTAGGGTCGATCCTCGGCGCCTATATCCTGATGATCGTCGTGAACATCCTCCTGGTGCTGAACGTCTCGGCCTACTATTCGACTGTCGCCGAGGGTGCGATCCTGATCCTCGCCGTGCTCGCCGGCGCGCTGGGGCGGCGCTCGATGCTGGTGCTGAAGACGCGCTCGTGCTGGCGCCGCCTCGCCGCCCGGCGCGCGGGCGCGCTGCCTGGGCAGGGCGCGCGGACCGTGGCGCCGTTGCGGCTGCCGCTGCGGGGTGCGCCCGAAAGCGCCGTCGCCCCGCCGTCGTTCCGCGCACGCCATGCCGAGGCGATCCGCTACGCGCTGCCGGCCTACGTCTGCTTCATCGCGGTCGTGCTGATCACCGAGGCGGTGATCGGGCGCGCCGCGCTGAGTTGGACTTATTACAACTCGCTGTTGGTGCTGTCGTCGTTCCTGCTGATCCTCGCCCTCGGCCAGGGTACGGTGATCCTGACCGGCGGGCTCGACCTGTCGGTGCCGTGGACCATCGGTTTGTGCGGCATCCTGCTGACCGGGCTCGTCAACGGCCACGACGGGCCACTGTTCTATGCGCTGCCGCTGGTGCTGGCGGTCGGCGCGCTGATCGGCGCGGTCAACGGCGTTGGTGTCGCGGTCGTGGGGCTGTCGCCGATCGTGATGACGTTGGCGATGAATGGCATCCTGCAGGGCGTTGCGCTGCTCTATTCGCAGGGCACGCCGGCCGGCTATTCCGCCCCGCTGATGCGCTGGTTCATGACGGCGAAGCTGGGCGGGGTGACACCCGTCGTCGTGTTCGTCGCCGCCTTCGCGGCGGCGTCGGTGGTGCTGCTGACGCGCACGCCGTTCGGGCGGCGGGTCTACGGCATCGGCAACGGCGAGCGGGTGGCGGCGCTGTCGGGCATCGGCGTCGGGCGCACGCTGATTGCCGTCTACATGCTGTCAGGCGTTTGCGCGGCGCTGGTCGGCTGCTTGCTGACCGGCTTCTCTGGGCAGGCGAGCCTCGGGATGGGCGACGATTACCTGCTTCCGTCGATCGCGGTGGTGGTCGTGGGGGGAACGCTGATCACCGGAGGCCGCGGCACCTATGTCGGGATGGTTGGCGGCGTTCTGCTCCTGACGGCGATGCAGACGCTGCTGGCGGGGACCACGCTTCCCTATGCGATGAGGGCGATCCTGTTCGGGCTTGTGGTGCTCGGCGCGGTCGTGGCGCTGCGGGAGCGCACCCCATGAAGGAGGACGCGATGGACGTTCGGATCGGGGGATTGGCGCCGGGCCTGCGCGTGTTCGTTTCGGGCGGCGCGTCCGGGATCGGCCGGACGATCGCCGACATGCTGATCGCCCATGGGGCGCGGGTGCATGTGACCGACGTGTCGGACGCGGCGCTGGCGGACTACGCGGCGGCGCATCCCGAGCAGGCCGCGAGCCGCGCCGACGTCAGCGACGAGGCGGCGATGGCGGGCGTGTTCGCGGCGGTCGGGCGCGACTGGGGCGGGCTCGACGCGCTGGTCAACAACGCCGGGATCGCGGGACCGACCGGCGGGGTCGAGGAAATCTCGGTCGCGGACTGGCGCCGCTGCCTCGACATCGACCTGACCGGACAGTTCATCTGCGCGCATTTCGCCACTCCGATGCTCAAAGCCGCCGGGGGCGGGGCGATCGTAAACATGTCCTCGGCGGCGGGGCGGTTCGGCTACGCGTTCCGTTCGCCCTATTCGGCCGCGAAATGGGGCGTGATCGGCTTCACGCAGAGCCTCGCCAAGGAACTCGGACCAGCGAACATCCGGGTCAATGCGGTGCTTCCCGGGATCATCGAGGGCCCGCGCATCGAAAGGGTGATCGCGGCGAGGGCCGAGCAGCTCGGCCTCAGCCACGCGGATATGACGGCGCGCTACCTCGAGCGGGTGTCGCTGGGCCGCATGACGCCGTCGGCCGACGTCGCTGCTTTGGTGACGTTCCTGCTGTCCGACATGGGTCGGAATCTTTCGGGCCAGTCTTTTGGCGTCGACGGCAACCTGGAGTCGCTTTGAGATGGCAGATCCTGTCGCCTGTATCGGAGCCGGTCTGGTGGGGCGCGCATGGGCGCTCGTCTTTGCGACCGCCGGGCGTCGGGTGCGAATATTCGACGAGCGGCGCGAGACGGCCGAGGCGGCGCTCGCCTTCGCAGCTGAGATGCTGCCTGCGCTGGCCGACGAGGACCTGCTGGGCAAGGCGGCGCCGGCGGAGGTTCTCGGTCGCCTCGAGGTTGCCGGAAGCCTTGAGGCCGCCCTGGAAGGTGCGGATCATGTTCAGGAGAGCACGCCCGAGGATCTGCAGGTCAAGCGGGCGGTCTTCGCCCGGCTCGACGCGGCGGCGGCGCCGGGCGCGACGCTGGCGAGCTCCACCTCGGCGCTGCTTCCGTCGAGCTTCACCGAAGACTTGCCGGGTCGGGCGCGCTGCCTCGTCGTGCATCCGATCAACCCGCCGTACCTGATCCGCGCGGCGGAGGTGGTGCCGGCGCCGTGGACCGATGCGGCGGTGATCGAGCGCACGGCCCGGCTGCTGCGCGCCTCCGGCATGGCGCCGATCGTGATGACGCGCGAGCTCGACGGCTTCGTGATGAACCGGATGCAGGGGGCTCTGCTGGAGGAGGCGTTCCGCCTCGTCGCCGACGGCTACGCCACGATCGAGGACGTGGACGTGGGGATCCGCGAGGGGCTTGCGCTGCGCTGGAGCATCATGGGGCCGTTCGAGACTATCGACCTCAACGCCCCCGGCGGCGTCCGCGATTACGCCATCCGCTACCAGCGGATCTACGAGCGGCTGTTCCCGTCGATGCAGCGCCGCGTCGACTGGACCGGGCCGGTGATGGACACGATCGAGGCGGACCGGCGCTTGCGCCTGCCCGAGGCGGAGCTTCCGGCGCGGGCGAAATGGCGCGACCTCCGGCTGATGGCGTTCGCCGCCTTCAAGCGCCGCGCGGCGCGCGACATCGGGGAGTGAGGGACTTGGCGAGCCGGAACAAGGTCATCATCACCTGCGCCGTGACCGGTGCAATCCATACGCCGTCGATGTCGCCGTATCTGCCGGTAACGGCGGAGAAGATCGCCGACGCGGCGGTCGGCGCGGCCGAGGCGGGCGCCGCGATCGTGCACCTGCACGCGCGCAACGCCGAGACCGGCCAACCGGACCAGACGCCCGAGGGGTTCGAGCCGTTCCTGAAGATCATCAAGCAGCGCTCGGCCTGCGTGATCAACCTGACCACCGGCGGCGCGCCATGGATGCGCGTCGAGGAGCGGGTGGCGCCGGCGGTGACGTTCCGCCCCGAGGTCGCCTCGCTCAACATGGGCTCGATGAACTTCGGGCTGTTCCCGATGCTCGACCGGTTCACGGACTTCAAGCACGCCTGGGAGCGAGAGCATCTCGAGAATAGCCGCGACCTCGTGTTCCGCAACAGCTTTCAGGACATCGAGTACGTGCTGCGCGCGCTGGACGATGCCGGCACGCGGTTCGAGTTCGAATGCTACGACATCTCGCACCTCTACAACCTCGCACACTTCCTCGAACGCGGACTGGTGAAACCGCCGCTGTTCGTACAGTCGGTCTTCGGTCTGCTCGGCGGGATCGGCGCGCACCCCGAAGACGTGGGGCACATGCGCCGCACCGCTGACAGGCTGTTCGGCGACGCTTACCGCTGGTCGGTGCTTGGCGCGGGGCGCAACCAGCTCCGCGTCGCGGCGATGGCGGCGGCCATGGGCGGCAACGTGCGGGTCGGGCTCGAAGACTCGCTTTGGGCCGGGCCTGGCCGGCTCGCGGAGTCCAACGCCGAGCAGGTGCGCCTCGTCCGGCAGGTTATCGAGGGGCTGGGGCTCGGGATCGCGACGCCGGACGAGGCGCGCGAGATCCTGAACCTGAAGGGCGGCGATCAGGTCGCATTCTGAACGCGGGGAGAGCCGATGCGGATCGACGTGGTGATCGACGTCAAGACGACGCTGGGCGAGGGCCCGCTGTAAGACGTCGAGCAGCAGAGGCTCTATTTCATAGACAGCTTCGACGGGCGCGTCTTCCGCTGCACCGCCGACGGGCGCGAGGTGCACGCGTGGGACGTGCCGGAGAAGATCGGCTCGATCGCGATCCGCAAGGACGGGCGCGGCGCGATCTGCTCGCTGGCGAACGGGTTCCACACGCTCGATTTTGAGACTGGCGAGGTGGCGCTGATCCACGACCCCGAGCCGGACAAGCCGAACAACCGGCTCAACGACGGCAAGGTCGACCGGCGCGGCCGCTTCATCGCCGGCTCTATGGACACGATGGAGAAGGGGCCGAACGGAGCGCTCTACCGGCTCGACCCCGACATGACCGTCCGCAAGCTCGACGACGGCATCATCGTCTCGAACGGGCCATGCTGGAGCCCGGACAACCGCACATTTTACTTCACCGATTCCTGGTCGGGCGAGATCAGCGCCTACGACTACGACATCGAGACCGGGGCCGTCTCAAACCGGCGAACCTTCGCCAAGGTCGACACATCGCGCGGCGGCGCGTCAGACGGATCCACAGTGGATGCCAAGGGGTTCGTCTGGAACGCCCAGGTCTATGACGGCAAGCTCGTTCGGTACGCTCCGGACGGTTCGGTCGATCGGGTCATCGACATGCCGGTGAAGAAGGTGACTAGTGCAAATTTCGGTGGCCCAGACCTCGACATCCTGTTCGTAACATCAATGGCCAAGCCGCCGCTGCCCCGCTTTCCGGGCGACGGGCAGCGCCGCGGCGCGGTATTCGCGGTGACGGGGCTCGGCGTTCGCGGCTTGCCAGAGCCACGTTTCGGCGCCTGAATTCGCCTTTCTATATAATCGCATCCCGCGGTGGGCAGCCCGTTGTCAGGGCAAGTTTCCAAGTTGCGCCACGCCCGATCGGTGGAGGCGCAGCAGCTCGGCCGCCGCGAGGCCGAAGGCCGCGCCCTTGGCCGCTGCCGCCCCATTCAGCAGCGCCGCGAAGAGCGGCTCTGGGTCGCCGGCGATCGCCGCCTCGACCAGCGGTGCGCGGAGCCCGGCGGTGCGCGCCTGCAGTAAAAGTTGCCGGGCGATGTTTGCGAGCATCGTTGGATGGAGAAGGATCGCCGAGAGCTGGCGGTCAAGGGTCGTCGTTACGTCGAAGACATGGGTAACAGAAAGCAGCGTGCGCCCGAGGTACCATCGCTCGAACACGCCGTGCTCTGCCAGCCCTTCGACGAAGTGCTCAGGGCAGTGCTAGTCGAACTGCGCGCACCAAGCCGCCTCGTCCACCGCTTGCGCCAGCACCCGATGATCGAGATTATCTTCATAGAACGCTGAATCTGGATCGAAGGTCACCACTGCGTAGGGTTGCGTCCGGCGGATAGCATGAATGATCCGCTCGCGCAGCGCGACCTTCGAGACGTCGCCCAGTACGTCGGTCGCCCAACCGAGATCCGCGATCTCGGCGATCCCGAGTACCGCGGCTGCCGAGCGGAACTCGGCCGCATTGCACCGGATGGTCTCCGCCGCGTCGAGTCCGACCGAGTCCCAGCGATCGTCCGTCACCCGAAGGCAGACAATGCGCCAGCCCGCGTCGGCCCACATGGGCAGGACGCCGCCGGCGAAGAAGGCTGGATCGTCGGCGTGCGCGACCACGAGCAGGAGTGTGCGCCCGCGCCCAAGCGTAAGCGGCGGCTGGGGGGCACTGGCTTCTCAGCTTGACGGCATGAAGTTCCACGGCAGGAGGTCGTCGAGGCGACTTTGCGGGTGACCTTTGGCGATCGCAGTCAGGGTGTCCTTGAGGTA
>Ga0105046_10018222_pt1 | contig 10697 bp, 9 predicted proteins | sample MAT03_FD_78385 | JGI IMG/M metagenome (GOLD analysis project Ga0105046, IMG submission 78385) | Freshwater microbial communities from Lake Fryxell liftoff mats and glacier meltwater in Antarctica - MAT-03 (megahit assembly) | ecosystem: Environmental > Aquatic > Freshwater > Ice > Liftoff...
AACTCCGCCGGGCCGCCCCAAGGAGCTGCCCCCTCGGGGGGAGCGGCGCACAGCGCCGTTCGGGGGGAACCAACAAACTCCGCCGGGCCGCCCCAAGGAGCTGCCCCCTCGGGGGGAGCGGCGCACAGCGCCGTTCGGGGGGAACCAACAAACCCCGCCCTACCCGCACGCCATCCGCTGGCGCACGCCTTCCTGCCGATTGCCATCCTCACCCTCGTGTGGGGCTGCAACTGGCCGGTGCTGAAGATCGGCGTCACCGAAATCTCGCCGCTCACGTTCCGGGCGCTGACGCTTCCGTTCGCAGCCATCGGCATGCTGCTGGTGGCGCGCGCCAGCGGCGACGTGGTCAGCATCCCGCGCGCCTGGTGGGGCCGCATGGCCATCCTCGCCTTCTTCAACATCGCGGGCTGGAATGGTTTCGTACTATTCGGCATGCAGCAGTTGCCGGCCGGCCGGAGTGCCATCCTCGCGTACACGATGCCGATCTGGGCCACGCTGATCTCGATCGCGGTCCTGCACGAGCCGCTCAACCGGCGCAAGATCCTGGGCCTGGTGCTGGGCATGGGGGGCATGGCGGTGCTGCTGGGCGACGACCTGCGCCACCTGCGCGACCTGTCGACCGGCGCGCTGATGATCCTGTGCGCGGCCATCCTGTGGGCCTTCGGCACCGTGCTGCTGCGCAAGTGGAATCCGCCGGTGGCGCAGAACACGTTGGCGGGCTGGATGATGCTGGCGGGCTGGCTGCCGCTGGCCATCCTGGCACCGTTCTTCGAGACGCATCCGCCGTCCTACCTGCTGCATCTGTCCGGCTTCGCGTGGTTCGCGATTCTTTACAACATCTTCCTGGCCGGCATGCTGGCGCACTGGGCGTGGTTCAAGCTGGCGCGCACGTTGCCGGTGGCGGTGTCGTCGATGTCGTCGTTGCCGGTGCCGGTGGTTGGTGTGTTCGCCGGCATGCTGGTGCTGGGCGAGAGGCCGGGCCCGAGCGAGTTCCTGGCGCTGGGCCTGGTGCTGCTGTCGCTGGTGGCAGTGCTGCTGCCATCCTCCGCCAAGAAGGTGGAGCCGCCCCCCGCGACCGCCTCGGAGCCGTCACCCTGATCGAGTGGAAATCCCGTAGGCGAGGCTTCAGCCTCGCAGGGAAATCGCGCCCTTGAACCCGGGAGGCTGCAGCCTCGTCTACGGCTTTACCTGAGTTCGGCAATCAGCGTCAACACCTTCCCCGTCCTGAACCACGCATCCAGGTTGTCCTTGCAGAGGTCGCCCATCGCCTTGCGCGTCTCGTGCGTGGCGCTGCCCACGTGCGGCAGCAGCACGACGTTTTCCATCGTCATCAGTCCGGCGGGGATGTTGGGTTCATCGGCAAACACATCGAGGCCGGCAGCCTTGATCGTGCCGGATTGCAGCGCCGCGACCAGTGCAACTTCATCGACGATCGATCCACGCGCAATGTTGATCAACGTGCCGTTCTTGCCCAGCGCCGCCATCACTTCCGCATTCACGACATTCTTCGTGGCCTCGCCACCCGGGCAGGCGACGACAAGGAAGTCGACTTCCGCGGCCAGCGCATTCAGCGTCGGCAGGTAGCGATAGGGAACGTCCTGCGGCTTGCGTCCGGTGTAGGCCACCTCCATGCGGAGCGACTGCACGCGACTCGCGATGGCCTTGCCGATGCGGCCGAGGCCGAGGATACCCACGCGCTTGCCGGACAGCTTGGTGGTGAGTTCAGGCCCGCGCTTTTGCCACTCGCCCGCCTGGACGAAGCGATTGAGACGCACGAAGCCGCGCCCCGTCATCATGATCAATGCCACGGCAACGTCGGCGACGTCATCCGTCAGCACGTCGGGCGTATTGCTGACCTTGATGCCCCGCTTGCGGCAATAGTCGACCGGTACGCCGTCGTAGCCCACACCAAACACCGAGATCAACTCGAGCTTGGGCAGTGCGTCGAGCAGCGCTACGGGCGTGACGGTGCCGCCACCCTGCACGAGGCCACGGATGCTGCCGCCCGCGGACGCCAGCAACCCGGGCCTGTCGCTGGCGGCGTTGTAATCGTGGCAGCGGTACTCGGCCTTCAACGGGTCATAGAGGAATGGCGGCAGCGGTGCGGTGATGAGGATGTCGTGATCGGCCATGGCTTTCAGTTTCGTTGTCGCGGGTGGGCGGAGAACCATTCTAGCAATCCCGCGACGAGGCCGGCATCGGAGCCGCCGGTGGCGATCGCGGTGAAACCTTGCGTGCGCGCATGCGCAACGATGCGCGGATGCGGCGCGAAGGCGGGCAATCGCTGCAACGCGCGCAATGCGTCCTGGCCCAGCAACGTGCACAGGTTGTCGAGGCCTTCGCTGGAGGTCAGCGTCAAAGCGTCAGCGCGGCCGGCAGCCAGGATTTCGGACAATCCCTCGCCGCCCGTTTGCGGCACGGCCCGCCGATAGCAGTCGACATACTCGACGTCAGCGCCGCGCGCGCGCAGCGTATCGCCCAGCAGCTTGCGCCCGCCTTCACCGCGGAAGATCAGCACGCGCAGGCCTGTCACCGCGTTGAGTTCCGGCAGTGCCAAGAGACCCTCACTGTCGAAACTGCTGGTGGGAATCACGGGGTCGGGCAAGCCCACGGCCACCAGCGCCGCAGCGGTACCCGGGCCAGGTGCCAACGCCCGCAGGCGCCCAGGCCAGCGGCGCGGATCGGGCACGCCGTACTCCACCGCGTTGGCGGAAACGAAGATCGCGATATCGTAGTGGGCCAACGACGCGTGGACGCGTTCAAGTGCCGCAGCGTCTGCCGGTGGCAGGATGATGATGGCAGGCACGATGATCGGCGTGGCGCCCAATGCAGCGAGTATCTGTGCCAGGCCGGCCGCCTGGCGCGCGGGCCGCGTGATGATCACGCCGACGCCTTGCAGCGGCCCGGCCGCCGGCGCGGCCTGCGTCAGCGAATGGACACTCATCGCGCAGCTGCATTCATACTGCAATCAGCCGCGCACCACCCCGCTCGAGGAAATCGTCCGCCAGTTCGAGGCCCAGCCGTTCGGCATCCTCGGAGCCATTCGCGGGGCCGGAAACTTCGCCGCGCATCACGTCCTCACCCGACTGGCTGGCCAGCAATCCGCGCAGCCACAACATGCCTTCAGCCCACTCGGCATACCCGGCCAGAGCCGTGTGGCAGCTGCCGCCCAATGCGCGCGAGAACGCACGCTCGGCCATGGTGGCCATCGTGGTGGCGGGGTCCGCCAGCGCGCCCAGCACCGGAAGGAGATCGGTCCGGTCGCTGCGACACTCGAGCGCCAACGCGCCCTGCCCGGGCGCCGGCAGACTTTGGTCGGGTTCGAGCAACGACGTGATGCGCGCCGCGAAACCAAGCCGCTTCAAGCCTGCCGCCGCCAGGATGATCGCATCGTAGTGGCCTTCGTCCAGCTTGCGCAGCCGCGTGTTCACATTGCCGCGCAGCGGTTGAACCACGATGCCGGGAAAGCGCTCGCGCAACTGGGCTTCGCGCCGCAGGCTGGACGTGCCCACGACCGCCCCCGGCGGCAGCGATGCGATGGTTGCATACTTGTTGGAGACCAATGCATCGCGCGGATCCTCCCGCGCGGTGATGCCCGCAAGTGCGAAGCCCACCGGCATATCCATCGGCACATCCTTCAACGAATGTACGGCGAAGTCGGCGCGGCCTTCGCTCATCGCCACTTCGAGCTCCTTGATGAAGAGCCCCTTGCCGCCGATGGCCATCAACGGCTGGTCGAGGATCTGGTCACCCTTGGTGGTCATGCCCAGCAGCACGACACGGGTCATCGGATAGAGCGACGCCAGGCGCGCCTTGATGTGCTCCGCCTGCCACAGCGCAAGTGCCGACTCCCGCGTGGCGATGGTCAACAGTCGGGGGGTACCTGCGTGGTGTCCACCTTCGCGCTGTGCGCTCCGATACTCGCGCTTGGGGCGGCCCGGCGCGCTCATGCTGCTGTCGTATCCATCTGCATCATGCCGAAGAGGTTGCCTTCGGTATCGGCCGCGTAGGCCAGCCAACCCATCGAGGGAATGGGCATCTTGGGCACTGTGACCACGCCACCGGCCGCCGGGAGCTTGGCGAGCATCGCGTCGAGATTGTCCACACCCACCGTGCAGACGAACGCATTGATCGCTGCCAATGCCGCGGGACCGCCCCCACGCCGCGGCAACAGTCCGCCATTGATACCGGGTTCGACGTCGTCGCCGGTGGTGACCAGCCAATACGGCTCCTTGCCCCATTGCGCGAACGTCCAGCCGAACATCTGCGTGTAGAACTTCATCGCGCGGTCCGTGTTTTCGGCGTGAATCTCGAAGTGAATGGGTCTTGGCATGTTCCGGCTCCCGCTACGCGGTTGGAAGGACGTTTATCATAGCGCTCTCCCCCATCAGGCAGAACCCACATGCGCATCGTGATCACCGGCGGCGCCGGCTTCCTTGGAACCCGGCTGGCAAAGAAGCTCCTTGAACGCGGCACGCTGACCGACGCCAGCGGCCGGGGTCGCGAAATCTCGCAACTGACGCTGCTGGACGTGGTGGCGCCCGGCGCCGACGCCGACGCAAGGGTCAACGCCGTCACCGGCGATCTTGCGGACCCCGCGGTGATCGCCCGCGCCGTGACGCCCGACACCGACAGCGTGTTCCACCTTGCCGCCGTCGTCAGCGGCCAGGCCGAAGCCGACTTCGACATCGGCATGCGCGTGAACCTCGATGCCACGCGCGCGTTGCTTGAACGCTGCCGCACGCTCACTACCCCGCCCAAGTTCGTGTTCACCAGTTCGCTGGCCGTCTTCGGCGGACCACTACCTGACCCGGTACCGGACAACGCGCCGGTCACGCCGCAGGCATCCTACGGCGCGCAGAAGGCAATGGGCGAGTTCATGGTCTACGACATGTCGCGCAAGGGCTTTATCGACGGCCGCAGCTTGCGGCTGCCCACCGTCACGGTGCGACCCGGCAAGCCCAACAAGGCTGCCTCGTCCTTCGCCAGCGGCATCATTCGCGAGCCCCTGTCCGGCGTCGACGCCGTGTGCCCGGTGGCACCGACCACGCGCATGTGGGTGCAATCGCCGCGCGCCGTCGTTGACAACCTGATCATCGGCCACGAGGCGCCAGCCAGCGCGTTCAAATTCACCCGATCGATCAATGTGCCGGGACTTTGCGTGGGCGTGGGCGCGATGGTCGATGCGTTGCGCGCCGTGGCCGGCGATGCTGTGGCCAATCGTGTGCATTGGCAGCTCGACCCCGCGATCGACCGCATCGTGTCCACGTGGGCGGCGAACTTCGCACCCGTGCTCGGGCCGTCGCTCGGCATGCGTGCCGACGCCGATTTCGCCGGCGTCATCCGCGCGTACATCGCCGACGACATGCCGGCCGGATGAATTAGATCAAGCCGATGGCGATGATGCGCAACGGCCGCACGTAGAGGCGCACCAGGCGTTGTTGCATTGACGCGGTGACGCTTGCGGCGTGACCGCCAGCGCGCCGTCAGTCGACGTCGGCCAGTGCCGGCTCCACTTCCAGCAGCGCCTCCAGCAGCAGCGCCGACGTTGCATCGCGCAGGCGCGTGGCGTCAGAGAGGATCTGCCGGAAACGCCGTCCACCCGGCATGCCGTGGTAAAGACCCAGCATATGCCGTGCGATCGACCGCAGCGGCACGCCGCGCGCACGCTGCGCATCCACATAAGGAACCATTGCGCGCAGCACCTTCTCCCGCGTGGGCGGCTGTGTTTCCTCGCCGAACAGGCGCCAGTCAACCAGCGCCAGCAGCATCGGATCGTGATAGGCAGTACGGCCCAGCATCACGCCGTCCACTGCATTCAACTCGGCTTCGATCGTCGTCCAGTCGGTGATGCCGCCATTGAGCACGATCGTCAGCACGGGAAAGTCACGCTTGAGGCGATGCACGACGTCGTAGCGCAGCCGCGGCACCTCGCGGTTTTCCTTCGGCGACAACCCCTTCAGCACCGCGTTACGCGCATGGACAATGAACACGTCGCATCCCGCTGCCGCCACGGAGCCGACAAAATCGCGGACGAAACCGTAGTCCTCGCTGGCGTCGAGGCCGATCCGGTGCTTGACGGTGACCGGCACCGCCACCACGTCGCGCATCGCCTTGACGCAATCGGCGACCAGCGCGGGCTCGGCCATCAGGCACGCGCCGAAGCTGCCGCTCTGCACACGCTCCGACGGGCAGCCGCAATTCAGGTTGATCTCGTCGTAGCCCCAGCGCTCTCCCAGCTTCGCCGCATGCGCGAGGTCCTTCGTCGCGCTGCCGCCCAGCTGCAGCGCGACGGGGTGTTCTGCCTGATCGAAGTCGAGATGGCGCGGGACATCGCCATGGATCAGCGCGGGCGCGGTCACCATCTCCGTATACAGGCGCGCATGCCGCGAGATCTGGCGCAGGAAGTACCGGCAGTGCCGATCGGTCCAGTCCATCATGGGCGCAGCACAGAAGCGATGTGATGGGTGTTGCATGCGGTTTTCAGGTCGTTCGCCCAGTCGTTCATGGCGACCGGGATCGCGGACGATTGTATCCCGTGTCCCGCGCGGGGCCGGCACGGTCCATCCACCCGCAGTGCATACACAAATGCAATCACGAGAACGTGCGACCGAGCCATTGGGACCGCTATCGACCCGCTGCCGACATCGCGATCCGCCTGAAGCGGCCATAGGAAACCGAGAAAGCGGTCGCTCAAAGATGGCGCGACCGGGGCGGCCATCGCCGGCGGCATGGCCATCGCGGTGACCGCGGCGCGCAGCGGCGAGTTCGGCGCCAGCACGCCGTAGTAACGGTGCCGATGAACCCGCGGCGGCGGCACCAGGGCGGCGAGGCGGTCGATGAGTTGCAGTGGGGTCAGGCGCAGTGGGCCGCTGCCGCCGGGGCCGGGCTTGGCGCGCCGGAAGAGGTTGGACCAAGTCTTCGCCGGGTTTCAGAAATTCCTTTAGGGACCGCGGGCCGCGATGTGAGTTTGCCGGCGTCCCGGACGCAAGCAACACAACTCGGTGCGGCGTGTGCAACCAAAAGGCGCCTTTCCAAGGCGCGTCCGCCACCCAAGGGATCCAGCGGAAAACACGGGTTGCGTCGAAGCTCAGGCGCCGCACCAGCGAACTCGCCCCTGCCGCACCCCGATATGCGTACATGTCACCTGCATGTCACCTGCCGGCCGGTCGCGCCGGGGCCGGCGAGTGCATACTACGTAAAGGGCATGAAATGCCCGCGACGTGGCGTGCCGATTGTCCGCACAAGCCGTGCTGACCCCCGGAAGCGAGTCCGGTTCTGATCCGAACTCGAGCGACGCACTGAGGACATTGCCATGACCGATCGTCAGCCTGCCCAGACACTTCTCGCCGCGCGCGCACTTCGCGCACGGCCGGCACGATGGACGTGGCTCCGCGCGGGATGTCTGTTCCTGGCATTGAACTCAGGCGCCTCGGCGCAGTTTGCGCTCTACACAACCGAGAATGTTGATGGAACGTCTTGCGATGTGATCGGGGGCCGGTACATCGGACAAACGACCAAGGAAGGCGCACTGTTTCCGAAAGATAGCGAAGTCAAAAGCGTGCTCGTGGAGTGTCCCGGCAAACCAAGCCCTATCAAGCGATCAGTCATTGTTATCGATCACCCTTCCCTCGAGCGGAGGCTGGTGCTCACGCCAACGCAGTTCACGATTTCTCTAGCCTTTGCCCCTGATCCATTCGACGTCGGCATGTACGAAAGCACAGGCTCGGCGTTAAAACCCTACCATGCGTATCGTTTCAACTTGGACACGAAGGAGTTCCAGGACCTCGGTGCGTTCGGCGGACCGACGGGCACGTCGTCGGCCTTTGGGGTGAATTTCGACGGGTCGGTCGTGGTCGGGGCCAGCAACCTAACGACCGCGGGCGCGTCGGTATCGCAGGCGTTCCGCTGGACCCAGGCGCTCGGCATGAAGAACCTCGGTGCGATTGCCCCCGACAGCTATTCCCAGGCGCATGCGACCAGTCAGGATGGCTCGGTCGTGGTCGGCATGACCTACGTCCCCGGCACCGGGCTTGGCAACTTCAACGAGGAGCGGGCGTTTCGGTGGGTGTTGAGCAACCCCGTCTCCGGCGCGGGGACCATGACCGATCTCGGGCCCGCGACCTCGACGGCGTTGGCGGTGAACGGCGACGGTACGGTGATCGTGGGCCGGGGCAAGGGCATGCGTGCCTTCCGCTGGACCCAGGCCGGTGGCGTGGTTGATCTCGGCGTGCTTCCTGGGCACAGCCGCTCCGTGGCAACTGCCGTATCCGCAGACGGGCAAGTCGTCGTCGGGATCTCGAGCTCAGACTTCATCTTGTCTCCATTTCCCGATCCAGGGCCCTCTTACGACGAAACGACCTCGCGCGCCTTCCGCTGGACGCAGAGCACCGGAATGCGAGACCTGAACACGTTGCTTGCGGCCGCCGGCCACGACTTGACGGGAATCACCCTCGTCGCTGCGCTCGGCTTGTCAGCAGACGGCCAATCCATCGTCGGCGCTGGCCTGAGTACCGGTGCCGACGCCACGTCGGGATTCTCAGCCCGCTACGTCGACGCAGGCGCTCCCGCGCCTGCGGTCTCGGTTATCGAGTTCTACAATGCTGCCCTCGACCATTACTTCATCGCCTACGCCGCCGACGAGATCGCCAAGCTCGACAACGGCACGTTCAAAGGGTGGGCGCGTACCGGTCTTTCTTTCAAGGCGTACGTCGAATCGCAAAGCGGTACCGCCGCTGTATGCCGGATCTACATCCCGCCAGGCAAGGGGGACGGCCATTTCTTCGGCCGCGACAAGAGCGAATGCGATGGCACGATGAGCAAGAACCCGACCTTCATCCTGGAGTCGGCAGCGTTCCTGCAACTCTATCCGCCGACGTTGGGGATCTGCGCCGCCGGGCAGGTGCCTGTCTATCGCGCGTACTCCAATCGCGCGGATGCCAACCACCGCTACACGACGTCACGCGTCGTGCGCGACCAGATGGTGGGCAAGGGCTGGCTCGCCGAGGGCGATGGGCCCGACATCGTCGTGATGTGCGCGCCGTCGTAACCGCGAAACGCGAAAGCGCCGCGTTCGCTGCGGCGCACCGGGTACTGCAACCGAGATTGACGAACTACTCGACACCGGCGGCGGGTCGAGCTTGCGCAGCAGTCCTTCGAAGTAGAGCCCGGTCGACGCGCGGTTGAAGACGATCGCGTCCGCGTCCGCACCGACTTCTTCAGCGCGTCGGTGGTCCCGATGTCGCGGACCGGCGCGCCTCCGCGCACTGCGGCGCCCAGGCCCACGCGGCCTACGCTCGGACCACCGGCATTGACGGCACCCGCCTTGACCAAGCCGTCGATGATGGCCGGCGGCGCGAAGTCGATATCGAAGAGGTCACCGCCTTCCACTCGCTTCTGGATCTGCGGCGCGGTGTTGAAGGTGCTCCGGACACGATGCCCGCTCTCCTTTTCGAATGCTGCCGTTGCGGCGCGCACACCGGGCTCGATGGCGCCGCCGCTCAAAACCCTCGGGTTTACCCCAAGGACAACCGTGATCCTACGTCTGAATCGAGTGCTCCAGTCGCTGGCTTGCCAATTGACCCTGCTCGCGCTTCTGGCCGCAACCGGCGGTGCGCCCGATGCGCGCGCCCAGCCAATCGATTACAAATTCATCGTCAGGAGCAACGCTGGTTTCATCGCGCTAAGTATGGTGGTGATTGCGTCAGACGACTACAACAAGCCCCCAGATGCCAGGCGCCTCACGGGAGAAGATATCACCACCCTGCTCCTTCCCCCTCTCCCTGTGAGCAAAGCCAAGGCCGGGACCAACTATGGAGGGCCCACCGTGATCCCCGGAACGGAAAACTTCCGACTAGTGCTATGGATCGCTCGGCGTAGCGGCGCACCCCAGCGGAAAGTATGTCAACTTCAGCGGCGGCATCGGGTCGCCCGGCGGAGTCTGCGGATTCACCATCGATCCGGTGACGCGTGCCTACATCCCATTTGCCGGCACGCCGGTGGCCACGGGATCCAATCCCCGGGCCATGGCGATCGATGCCTCCGGCACCTTCCTGTTCGTCCTCGGGAATATCGGAAACGTCTTTGCGGCTGGCGGCATCGTCCTGCTCCGCCCACAGTGGCGGGCCGGGGCGATGGTGGGTGGCGCGATTGGCGCCCTGAACTGGGTGTCCGCTTCTGGCCGATGCGCGTCATCCGACTTGGTTGCTACCTTTCCACTCAAGCTTGGGTTTATGTGTACCCCGCCTCCTTCTGAGCCCGGATGGCGAGCACAAACACCGCATCAAGTTCTGCAACATATCGATACAGCGCCACGTAGCCACGCGCTCGGCGCCCGATCACCAATTCTCTTAAGTCCGCCCGGGCTGGCCGACCGATGAGCGGATTTCGCTCCAGTACATCGATAGCCTTGATGATGTCTTCAATGTGTGATGGCGCGTCCGTCCCTTCATGTGCAAGGAGGTGTTCCAGGATCCGATCGAAATCATCCCCGACCTCCGGCGCGAGCTCGATGCGCGACATGACTACCGCGCAAGCGTTCGCGGCTTCGGTTTGGCAGACTTTTCACCGGATAGCCGCCGCTCGAGATGGCGACGCATCTCACTCCACGGCACTGTCTTGCCGGAGGCGACAATCCCGGCGTACCGCCGCTCGGCCGTATCCTGGAACTCCCCCCGGCGTTCTTCCTGTTCAGCCTT
>Ga0105046_10018225_pt1 | contig 10697 bp, 12 predicted proteins | sample MAT03_FD_78385 | JGI IMG/M metagenome (GOLD analysis project Ga0105046, IMG submission 78385) | Freshwater microbial communities from Lake Fryxell liftoff mats and glacier meltwater in Antarctica - MAT-03 (megahit assembly) | ecosystem: Environmental > Aquatic > Freshwater > Ice > Liftoff...
CAGGGCGTGAAGATCGCCTGCCATGCGGTGGAAGAAGGACGCATTTAAGTGCTCCTTTTTTTATAGCTGCTTACGCCCACCCCGTAAGGGCCGGAGGCACTTTTTACTCTGAATTTCAGGCGACGGCGTGGTGCAGGGATTGCCCGGCCTGCCTGCGCCTCAGGTTGCCCAGGAACAGCTTTCCAAGCGTGTCTGCCTCAGTCGTCGCCCAGTTTCAGCGTGCCGGGCAGGGGCTTTTCGATGGCCCATTTGAGCAGGGCCGCACTGCGAAAGATGCCGTGCGCAAATTTGCCATAAGGCAGGGTCAGGAACAAAGCCATCACCACGCCCAGATGGAGGGACAGCAGCAGCGCCATGGCACCGGTGTCGCGCCAGGCCAGCAGGGCCAGGCCGGTGAGGCTGGTGAAAAACAGCAAGGCGATGAAGCCGCGGTCCATCGGCTTTTGCGCCGCATCACCGTGCATCGCGGGTGGCGCTTCAGGTTGAGCCAGAACAAGCCAGCAGGTCCGACCAGCAGGCCGATACCGCCCGTGGTGCCCAGCAGCACCGGCAGGCTGGTCAGTGCGGACGGCGCGGGCAGGCCCAGCAGGTAGTGGTACAGCGTGGCCACCGAGGTCGCGGCAAAACACAGCATGAAGCCGTAGAACGTGAAGTGGTGAAAATGCCTGCGCCACAACGTGAAGGCGTCGTCGCTTTCATTGCAGCCCTCGCCATGCCCGCCGTCCAGGTATTTGAGGCGCAGCACGTTCAGGCCGGCTTCGCTGACAGCGGCGCCTGTGGCCTGACCGGGCGAGACGTCGCGCCAGAACCTGCGCACCCCACGGGCAGGCGTGCAGACAGGCGCCGCAGTTATGGCACTGGTTGGCGAGGTAGTGGATGTCGGCCTTGCCGAATTCGAGTCGCCGCGTCGTGGCCGGAAACACCGCACAAAAACCCTCGCAGTACCGGCAGGCGTTGCAGATCTGCAATTGCCGGCCGACTTCTGACTCGTAGGGTGTGAGCGACAGTTCGCCGAGTGCCAGTGCACGGGCGTCGCGCGTCGGGGCTTCAAGCTGCTGCAAGATACACTCCTGATTTGATAGCGGCCTGCGCAGCCTGGGTGCCGGCAATGCGGCCAAATGCCGTACCAATCGACATGCCGACACCGGCCGTGTAGCCCTTGCCCAGCACATTGCCGGCCATCATCTCGCCGGCGACAAACAGGTTGCCGCTGGGCTGGCCGCCAAAGTGCACCGCTGCCCGGTCGTTGGCCTTGAGCCCCAGGTAGGTGAAGGTGATGCCGGGTTTGAGCGCGTAACCATAGAAAGGCGCGGTGTCCAGCGGCCGCGCCCAGTGGGTCTTGGCCGGCAGCACGCCCTCGGTGTGGCAGTCGTCCAGCACGGTGTGGTCAAAGGTGCCGATGCGGCAGGCCGCGTTGTAGTCGTTGAGGGTTTGCATGAAGGTGGTTTGGTCCAGGCCGAGTTTGTGGGAAAGCTCGGGCAGCGAGTCGGCTTTGACGCCGGGAAACACCGGCGGCATGAAACGTCCGACGGCCTTGGCGTCGATGATGGAATAGGCGGTCTGGCCGGGCTGCTGCGCCACCAGACGGCCCCAGATCGCGTAGCGCTTGGGCCAGAAATCCTCGCCCTCGTCGTAAAACCGTTGGGCGTTCTTGTTGACCACCACGCCCAGCGACACGCAATCGATACGGGTGCAGATGCCGCCGTCGTACAGTGGCGGACGCGCGTCGATGGCCACCATGTGGGCCTGCGTGGCGTCGAAATTCCTTCCCGGGTTTGACCATCATCTTTGTTGATGCCCACGATCATCGCATGCGCCTGCAGCCGGGGGCGCAAGCGGCTCAGCCCTGCGGTGGCGGGCCTTCGGCTTGTCCGGGCAGGCCGGACGGTGCCAGTTCGGCGCGCATCAGCGGCAGGTACTGCGGGTACGCGCGCTGCATGAAATCGACCAGCGCTTCGCGCACGCTGCAGCGCAGGTCCCAGTTGCGTCCCGAGCTGGTGGAAGTCAGCAGCAGCCGCAGCTGGATCGCGCTTTCGCCGGCCTCGGTCACCTGCAGCTTGCACAGCCGTTTGTCCCAGTCGGGCGAGGCTTCGCAGGCGCGCTGGGCTTCGGCGCGCAACGGCTCCAGCGGCATGCGGTAGTCCACCCACAGGAATACCGTGCCAATGATGCTGGCGCTGTTGCGGGTCCAGTTCTGGAAGGGGTTTTCGATGAACCACTGCAGCGGGATGATGAGCCGGCGCTCGTCCCAGATCTTGAGCACGACGTAGGTGCCGGTGATCTCCTCGACCCGGCCCCATTCGCCCTCGACGATCAGCACATCGTCCAGCCGGATCGGCTGCGCCAGCGCAATCTGCAGCCCAGCAATGAGGTTGCTGAAGACAGGTCGCGCCGCGATGCCGACCACCAGGCCCAGGACACCCGCAGAGGCCAGCAGGCTGGCCCCGAACTGGCGCGCACCCGGAAACGTCATGAGCATCAGCGCCAGGCCGGTCAGCAGCACGACGAACATGGCCGTGCGCGCCAACATGCGTGTCTGGGTGTGGATGCGGCGTGCATGCAGGTTGTCCTCGACATCGACCGGGTGCCGGCCAATGACGCCCTGGGCCACGCCGCGGATGGCGCGCAAGCCCAGCCAGGTCAGCGCCAGCAACAGCAGCAGCGCGTTGGCATGGCGCACCCCGGCGATCAGCGGAAACGTATCCGGCGCCGCCTGCCAGACGGCTTGCAGTGCGATCAGCGGCAGCAGCAACTGGACCGGGGCCCTGCATTGCTGGGCAGCCATGGCAGCCACTGGCATGGAGCGCGTCAGGCCCAGCACCATGGGCGCGCCCAGGCGATGCACCAGCAGGCCCAGCAGCACAGCCACCCCCGCAGCCATCAGGATGCGCAGCGAGGAGTCGTCCAGCCAGGAGATCAGTTCAGCAGGCGTCATGCCGGGGTTCTTCTGTGCATCAGGCGACGCGGGGTTTGACCCGCGATGCCGCCAGCTTGGCGTTGTCGCGCGCGGTCTGTACATCGGCGTCGAAGGCCAGCGCCACGCCCATGCGGCGTTTGACAAAACTCTCGGGCTTGCCGAACAGGCGGATCTCGCAGTTGGGCACGCGCAAGGCCTCGGCCACGCCTTCGAACACAATGCCCTGCGCATCGACGCCACCGTAGATCACCGCGCTTGCGCCCGGGCTTTTGAGTGCGGTGTTGACCGGCAGTCCGAGAATGGCGCGCGCGTGCAGCTCGAACTCGTTTTGCCATTGCGTGCACATGGTGACCATGCCGGTGTCGTGCGGTCGCGGGCTGACCTCGCTGAACCAGACCTCGTCGCCCTTGACGAAGAGCTCGACGCCGAACAGGCCCAGGCCGGACGGCTTGCCGTCATGGCCGATGCCGAGGTTGTCCGTCACGGCCTTGCAGATGTCGCGGCTTTTCTTCAGCGCCGCGGCGGCCATGGGCTGCGGTTGCCAGCTTTCCACATAGTCACCGCCGACCTGCACATGGCCGATGGGCTCGCAGAAATGGGTCTCGATCTGCCCATCGGCGTCCAGGGCGCGCACGGTGAGTTGGGTGATCTCGTAGTCGAAGTCGATGAAGCCCTCGACGATGACGCGGCCGTGGCTGACGCGGCCGCCGGCCATGGCGTGGTCCCAGGCGGCCTGCACGTCGGCCGGGCCGCCGATCTTGCTTTGCCCCTTGCCCGAGGAGCTCATCACCGGCTTGACCACGCAGGGGTAGCCGATCTTCGAATCAATCGCCGCCTGGAGCGCGGCCAGCGAATCACAAAACACGTAGGGGCTGGTCGGCAGGCCCAGTGTTTCGGCGGCCAGCCGGCGAATGCCTTCGCGGTCCATGGTCAGGCGAGCGGCGCGTGCCGTGGGCACCACTCGCACCACGCCGGCCGCTTCGAGCTCTTCCAGCATGGACGTGGCAATGGCTTCAATCTCGGGCACCACCAGGTGGGGCCTGTCCTTTTCAATCAGCGCCTTGAGCTGGGCTGGATCACTCATGGTGATGGTGCGCGCGTGGTGCGCGACCTGCTGGCCGGGGGCATTGTCGTAGCGGTCGGTGGCCGTGGTTTCCACGCCCAGTCGCTGCAGCGCAATCAGTACCTCCTTGCCGAGCTCGCCGGAGCCGAGCAGCATGACTTTGGTTGCATGGGGGGACAGGGGGGTTCCGAAAATGGTCATGGGAAGTCAGGGGGTCAATCAATCGCGACGGGAAAGGCGGCGCTTGCGCCTGCAAGCGCGTGCCTCGCGAAATGACACTTTACTTCACCCGAACCGTGCCCCTGCCCATCCGGCCATGGGCTGGCCGCGCCTGCATGGCCCTACTGGCGGCGGCCTGGCAGGTTCTGGATGACAATTGTTCTCATTGACACAGCCTCCCGCCACAGCCCCCCCTCACTTCCCAAAGGATTCTCTTGACCGACCCTGCCCCAGCTGCCAGTCCTTCCGGGGATGCCCCGACAGCTCCGCGCAAACGCCGCCCGCCGCGCCACGTGCGCGTCAGCCGCGTGCAGGTGCTGAGCCCGGCCATGCGCCGCATCACGTTGACCGGCCCGGAGCTCGAAGGTTTCGCGCCGCCAGGCCCCGCCAGCTACATCAAGTTGATCTTCCCCGAGCCGGGACAAACCGAGCCGGTGCGCCCGCTGCCGGACGGCCCGCGCGCCGTGTCGATGCGGACCTACACGCCGTTGGCCGTGCGGCCTGAAACGCTGGAGGTCGATGTCGATTTTGTGCTGCACGGCGAAGGGCCGGCCTCGACCTGGGCAGCGCAGGCCAGTGCTGGCCAGGTGCTGTTTTTGATGGGACCCGGCCCCGGCTACGCCGTGGATGAGGCGGCCACGCAGCATCTGCTGATCGCCGACGACAGCGCGCTGCCGGCGGTGGAAACCATCCTGGCGGCCCTGCCCGCCAGTGCCCGCGCGCAGGTGCTGCTGGAAGTGCTCAGCGATGCAGAGCAGCGGCCGCTGCACAGCGCCGCCCGCCTTGAGGTGGCTTGGCTTGCACGGGGTTCCGATCATCGCGCTGCCGGGCTGTCGCTGGAAAAAGCATTGCGCCACGGATCCGCGATTGCGCCGGATGCGCGGATTTACCTGGCCTGTGAGGCCGCCGCGATGCGCCGCATCCGCAAGCTGCTGACCGATGAGCTGGGCATCCCCCGCAGTCAGATCGTTGGCCGGGGCTACTGGAAGCTGGACGAGGTCAACCACCCCGACCACGACTACGGCGACGACGTCTGAGCCGGCCGCGCAACGCCAGCCGGCGGCTGTAGCGGAGTCAGCAGCACCCCTTGCAAGCCTTTTATGCCTTCAGCCCTTGTGTGGCGGGCGTCAGCAGCTATTTAATTGATAGCAAGCCGGATTCGCCAGCTTCAGGCTGCAGCCTTCATCCGCTGACCCGGTGCGCCCCGGCGACCAGGCGAACCGCGTTGATCACCTGCTGCTGCGCCGGCGTCGACGCCATGTCCGCGCGAAGCGTCAACCCGACCCGCTCTTCCGTGCCCGAGGTGTTGACGGCCAGCCGCACCAGCGCGCCGCTGGCCAATTCGGCCGCCAGCGCGCCCAACGGAAACAGGCAGACGGCGTCGCTGGCTGCGGTGTAGTGGCGGGCCAGCGAGACCGACAGCGTCTCCAGCGTGTGGCTGAGCGCGCCCAGTCCCCGTTGCTGCAGAAAGCTGTCGGCCGAATGGCGGATGGCGGTACCCGGCATCGGCAACACCACCGTGAAGCGCCCCAGTTGCGCCAGCACGTCCTGCGCCAGCGCCTCGCCGCCCACCAGCAGCGGGTGGCCGGGCCGCACCGCCAGCACCAGCGGTTCGGCATACAGGTGCTCGAAGCTCAGCCCCAGCATCTGCGAGGGCTCGGCGAAGCGGCCTATCACCATGTCGAGCCCGCGCTGGCGCAACTGGTTGAGCAGCTCCGGGTTCGAGGCCGTGTGGATGCGCAGCCTGCTGCGCGGCCAGGCGGGCTCTTTGGCCTGCCAGCTGTCCAGCAGTTGCAGCAACTCGGGCATCAGCGAGGGCGCGACGGTGGGCAACACGCCAATGTTGACCACCGCAGCGGATTCGCTGCTGGCCTGCGCGACGCTGGCCACCGCCTCACGCAGCGCGCTGACACTGGCGCCAGCGTGGCGCATGAAAGCCTCGCCCTCGCGCGTGATCACGGCGCCGCGACGGCCACGCTCAAAAAGGCGCACGGCCAGCATGGCTTCGAGTTCTTTCAGTGTTTTGGACACCGCCGGCTGGGTGATGGACAACATGCCGGCGGCCTTTTGCAGGCTGCCGTGTTGCGCCACCGCCAGAAAACACTGCAAATGCCTGAATTTGATGCGCCCGTCGATCATGGCGAAACTATAGCCATTGGTTATGGATATGGCGAGAAAAAGTCAATATACATAACCATTCAAGGCAGATAAAGTCTCACCCATGCCCCTCAGCCCCTGCTGATTGCACCTGACCTACTTTTTCCGGAGATTTCATGGCCGCCAGCCCCACCCCCCCTGCCCTGTCACCACGGGACTGGTCCGCCCACCCCGACCCGCTGTACCCCGGTTACAAATCCACCCTGCTGCGTGGGCCGAAAAAACCGCTGCTGCCGATCAAGCAGGCACTCGCCGACATGGCTGCGCCGGTTTATGGCGCGGACGATCTGGGGCCGCTGGACCATGACCTGACGCGCAATTGCATCAAGAACGGCGAGCCACTCGGTGAACGCATTGTCGTCACCGGCCGGGTCAGCGACGAGGACGGCCGCCCGGTCAAAAACACCCTGGTCGAGATCTGGCAGGCCAATGCCGCTGGCCGTTATGTGCACAAGGCGGACCAGCACAACGCGCCACTGGACCCCAACTTCCTGGGCGCCGGCCGCTGCATGACCGACGCCGACGGTCGCTACAGGTTTTTGAGCATCAAGCCAGGTGCCTACCCCTGGGGCAACCACCCGAATGCCTGGCGGCCCAACCACATCCACCTGTCGCTGTTCGGCGAGTACTTCGCCAGCCGGCTGGTCACGCAGATGTATTTCCCGGGCGACCCGCTGCTGCCGTTGGACCCCATGTACATGGGCGCACCCGAGAAGTCGCGCGACCTGATGGTGTCCAGGTTCAGCCTGGACGTGACTGAACCCGACTTTGCGCTCGGTTATGTGTTTGACATCGTGTTGCGCGGGCCCCTGGCCACGCGCTTTGAACAAGAACTTGTCCGTAAATAATTGGAGGCCAAGTTCTGAGCCTTCATTCCCAAAAAAGCACACCATGCGCCAACTGCTGCAAACCCCTTCCCAAACCGTCGGCCCCTTCTTCGCCTACGGTCTGACACCCACCCAGTACGCCTACGATTTCAAGAGCCTCTTCACCCCGGTGCTGGCGCAGCCGCAGGTCAGCGGTGAACACATCGTCATCACTGGCCAGGTGATCGACGGCGCCGGCAACACCATCCACGACGCCATCGTTGAGATCAGCCATGCCGACGCCGCCGGCCAATTCGTCCGCACGCCCGCTGACGTCGCCAGCAGCGGTTTCACCGGCTTCGGCCGCTGTGGCACCGGCACCTTTGCCGCGCACCACTATGTGTTCAACACGGTCAAGCCCGGCCCGGTGGCAGACGGCCAGGCACCGTATGTCACCGTCTGCATCACGGCGCGCGGCATGCTGGTGCACAACTTCACGCGCATCTATTTTGATGACGAAGCCACCGCCAATGCCAAAGACCCGGTGCTGTCCAGCGTCCCGGCCGAGCGGCGTGCCACGCTGATCGCCAAACGCGAAGTGACCGGCTCGGGTGTGGTTTACCGGTTTGATATCCGCATGCAGGGTGATGACGAGACGGTGTTCTTCGATTGTTAAGTCTCTCCTGCCCATGACAAGCCGCAGACGCAGCTTGATGCAAAAAAACTACTGCCCCGCAGCAGGCTCGATTCGCAGTGGAATCGTCACCGGCCCGTCATTGACCAGCTGCACCTGCATGTCGGCCGCACACTGCCCGGTCTGCACCAACGGATGCGCCAGCCGGGCCTGCGCGACCAAGTAGTCGTAGCGCTGGCGTCCCTTGTCGGGCGTCGCGGCAGCGGTGAAGCTGGGCCGGTTGCCAGGGGGCCAGCCGTGCTTGCGGCGGCCCGACGCCCGGCGCATCGGAAAAAATGCGCAGCTTCAGCAGCTTGTCCAACAGCTTGTCGGCCTGGGCCTGGGTGTCGCCACGCTCGGCAAACAGCAAGACCATCAAGCCGGTGCCGATCTCGCCGATCACCTCGTCGCCCACCCTCACCGGTGCCTGGCTAACCCGCTGGATCACGCTGATCAAATCAAATCCCTCTCGTCGTCAAAATGCGCTTCCACGTCAGACGGCAGCAGCTGGATGGTGGCGCGCAGGCCTGGCACGGCGCTCATCAGTGCCTGCTCGACGCTGGTGCGCAGCGCCGCCGCCCTGCCCAGTGACCAACTGCCGGGCATGTGCATGTGCAAATCAACAAAACGCCGCTGACCGGAGCGACGCGTGCTCAGGTGGTCAAAACGGATGGTGGGATGTTCGAAAACGGCGAGGGTTTTGTGGATCTCAGCCAGCACCTCGGGCTCGACGGCCTCGTCCATCAGGCCCTGCGATGAGCGCCACATCAGCCGGAAGCCTTCCCGCAGGATATTGAGTGCCACGCCAATAGCCACCAGGGCATCCAGCCACAGCCAGCCGGTCAGCGCCACCGCCGCTATGCCGACCACCACACCGGCCGAAGTCCAGACGTCGGTGACGAGATGGCGGGCATCGGCTTCGAGTGCTATCGAACGGCATCTGGCGGCAACACCAAACATCACCCAGGCCAGAAACCCATTGAGTGCAGAGCTGACCACCGACAGTGCCAGGCCCCAGCCAACCTGCTGCAGCGGTTGCGGATCGAAAATCCGGTGGCCCGCCGCCCAGATGATGGCAAGCGCCGCCGCCACAATCAGCAGCCCCTCAAAACCCGATGAGAAATACTCGGCCTTGTGGTGGCCATAGGGATGGTCATCATCAGCTGGTCGCTGCGCAATGGTGACCATGACCAGCCCGAAAATCGCGCTGGCGAGGTTCACAAAAGATTCCATCGCATCGGCCAGCAGCCCGACCGAGTCGGTGATGTACCAGGCCCCGGTTTTCAGCACGATGGTCACCAGCGCAACCAGCACCGATGCCTGGAGGAGACGCTGCGGAGTCAGGGACTGCAATTGCAGAAATTTCATCGACGCATTGTGAATGATGTTCCACTGCGCCCCTCATGGCGCAAAATGACCAGCACTCAGGAGTCATGCATGAACCGAAACCTCCTTCGCCTGCCGCTTCAACGCATCATCTTCACCCTCGCCTTGGGACTTGATTCGACCGGCTTGGGGTTTGCCACTGCCCAGGTGGCTCCTGGCGCTGCGGAAGTGGCACAGTACAAGGGCTTGCATGCCGCTGCCCATCAAGGTGATGCGGCAGAGATTGAAAAACTCGCTGCCAGAAATGCTGACCTCAATGCCCGCGACAGCAACGGCCGCACGCCACTGCATGTGGCAACATTTGCAAAACAACGAGGCGCCATCCGTGCGCTGGTGAAAGCTGGCGCCGGCATCAATCTGCTCGACAAGAACATCTACGACGGCGTGACGATTGCCGCCGTTGCAGACGATGAGGAAACACTGCGGGTGCTGCTGTCACTGGGCGCCAGTGCCAAACAGGTCACCAGTCGCTACGACGGCACGGCGCTTATCGCTGCCGCGCACCTCGGCCATGACGGCGTGGTCAGGCAGTTGATCGCTGCCGGCGCGCCGCTGGACCATGTGAACAACCTGCACTGGACAGCCCTCATTGAATCCATCGTGCTGGGCAATGGGGGCACGCGGCATCAAGAAACCCTGCGCGCACTGGTAGCGGCAGGCACCAACCTGCAACTGACCGACCGCCAGGGCAACACACCGTTGCAATTGGCGCGCTCGCGCGCGTATGGCGAGATGGTGAAGGTGCTTGAAAAGGCCGGCGCGAAATAAAGCCGCCCCTGCCGCCCCTGCCGCCCCTGCCGTCAGTGAGGGGCTATCGGCTGGCCCGGATAAACCAGCAGACGCGGCTCCACTTGCGCGAGTGCGAGAAAATCGCGGTCATTGTGGACCAGCAGAGCAGCGTGCTCCAGCGCCATGGCTGCGATCAGGCAGTCGGTTGATTTGCGAATGGTGAGGCCCGCACGGCGCGCTCGGCGGTATAGCTGCGCTGCAGCTTCGAACGTAGCCAGCACATCCAGAGGCAGCAGCATGGCTTGGGCACCGAGCACACGTTGGATCGCAACAAATTGCCGATCAGTGTTGATGCCCTGCAGCACCTCCAGGTAGATCATCTGTGTCAGCGCGAGTTCCTCACTGCTTTGCCGGTCTTGAACAAAGCGCACGGCATCGGTATCTGCGCCACGCAACCAATCAATCCAGACCGACGAATCGATCAATAACATCAGCGCTTTCTGCCTGCGCCAGAGCTGCTTTCAGGCTTGCCGACAACTTCTGCCTTAGCCCCCTTTTTTTCCGCTCTGGGCGCTTTGGACACAGGTGCTTTCACCGCGTAAACGGCTCTTGCTTGCTCCACACGAAACTGCCCTGCCTCGCCCCCTCTTGCCCAAGGGGCTTTGGGGTCATAGTCCGGATCAACGCCGCCGATGCCAAACAACTCGCGGATGGATGGCCGCCTGGCCCGCGCCACCATCTCGCGCA
>Ga0105046_10018226_pt1 | contig 10697 bp, 9 predicted proteins | sample MAT03_FD_78385 | JGI IMG/M metagenome (GOLD analysis project Ga0105046, IMG submission 78385) | Freshwater microbial communities from Lake Fryxell liftoff mats and glacier meltwater in Antarctica - MAT-03 (megahit assembly) | ecosystem: Environmental > Aquatic > Freshwater > Ice > Liftoff...
AGCGAAAGCAGGTCGTTTGCAAACGTGACGAATACTCATCAGGTCATCTCAATTCTTCTACTATTGTGAAGTTTAACTATAGACTTGATGATGCAATTTAACGATTAAAGACGGAGGAAAATCGGATTTTCTGTCTATGCCAAATGGAGACTGTAGGGCACAGCGGGCTGCGGCCCTTTGTCATGTTTATTTTTGGGCGCAGCCCGCTGCGCCCTACGATCCCTGCTTTATATCCGTCCTTATTTGGTAATTGCGCCCCCTGCTGTTTACAGCGTCGCAAACACTCCTTTGAGCGCCCCATACAAGCCCTGATAAATTGTGTATGGCTGTTCATACGCGCCTTGTTGATCCGAGGGTGCAACGGTCTGCGTCGTCTGGATGGTGGCACGGCACGCGCTCGGCACATCGGGATACAGGCCCGCCCCGACTGCGGCCAGAAGCGCAGCCCCATACGCGGCCCCTTCAGTCGTATTGATACTCACCAACGGTGCGCCCAGAATATCCGCGATAATCTGCTGCCAGATTGGGCTTTTGGCCCCGCCGCCGCTGATGCGCACCTCGTAGCGTTCGGGCAAACCGGCCTGCGCAATCAGGCTAAACGAGTCCTTCAGCCCATAAGCCACGCCTTCCAATACAGCGCGAGTCATGTGGGCGCGGGTGTGGCGCGTTGTCAGCCCAATAAACGCCCCGCGTGCTTGCGGGTCAGGGTGCGGGGTGCGTTCGCCTGTGAGATAAGGCAGAAAAAACAGCCCTTCACATCCTGGCGCAACGGCTGCCACCTCATCGATCAGCGCATCAAAGGAGAGCGATGGCTGAATAGAATCGCGATACCACTGCAAACTGCCTGCCGCGCTCAACATCACGCCCATAAAATGCCATTGTCCGGGTACAGTATGACAAAAGGCATGCAAACGACCTTCCGGCTCATACGCATAATGATCCAGCGGCGCAAAGACCACGCCTGATGTGCCAACCGCCAGACTGATGATATGCGGCTCAACCGCGCCGACGCCCACAGCACCCGCTGCTTGATCGCCACCTCCGCCCACGACAGGCGTGCCAGCTTTGAGACCTGTTTCCTGCGCGGCGACCTCGCTCACCTGCCCCGTGATCTCCGAGCCTTCAGCCAGACGCGGCAGCCATGAATTGGGAATCTCCAGCGCATTCACAACCTCGTCGCTCCAACGGCGCTCCGCGACATTCAATAAGGATGTGCCTGCCGCATCGCTGACATCCATCACATAATCGTCTGTGAGCTTGTAGCGAATGTAATCTTTAGGCAGCAGGATATGAGCCGCTTTTGCATACACATCGGGCTCATTGTCGCGCACCCACAGAATTTTAGGCGCAGTAAAGCCGGTCAATGCACGGTTGCCTGTGAGTTCAATCAGGCGCTCAAAGCCGATTTTTTGTGTGATTGCATCACACTGCGCCTGTGTGCGGCCATCATTCCACAAGATCGCGGGGCGCAAGACCTCCCCATTGGCATCCTGTAACACAAGGCCGTGCATCTGCCCGCTGAGGCCAATCGCCGCAATCGCATCCCCTGATAGACCTGTTTCTTGCAGCAGCGCACGAATTGCAGCGGCCATCCCATTCCACCAATCGGCAGGATTCTGCTCGCTCCACAGCGGACGCGGCTGACTGATGGGCTGTGGGGTGCTGTGAGTGGCGATCACGCGGCCTGTGTCATCGATCAAGAGCGCTTTGGCTCCAGTGGTACTAATATCTAAACCGAGTAGGTATGCCATAACCAAACCGTTCCTTGTATGAACCTAAGTGAGATGCAGATGATAATAACGCATCAGCATAAATTGTAAACGTTTGCAAATCAAAGCTGAACCACGAAGGACAGAAAAAGTTATTGATGTTTCCTCGGCATACTTTGCAAGGTAGAAATTGTGGAACAAAAGAACTAAAAAGTTATTCTTCGCTTTTCTTCGTGCCTATCGTGGTTCAAGTTTTTGCGTTTATTGCCAAATGATTCTGTATGTTCTTTATGATCCGAAACTTGCGTAGAATGTGCGTCTTCATGCATCCCTTTATCAAGGAGAGGCCCGACTCATGTCATTTTTCGCACGCCACCCCTGGTGCGGCGTACTCCCGCTCATTTTGATCGCCTTCCTGCTGGGATCGCCGCGCCTGGACAGTGAAGGGCTGTGGTATGACGAAATGTGGTCGGTGTATGTCGCGGGCGGGGCGCATCTCGGCCCCCTCACACCGGAAGCCATTTTGCAGCGCGTGCTGTGGGAGGATTCGACCCAGGGCTACGGCTATCCCCTGCTGCTGGGTGGATGGGGGGCGATAGCAGGTTGGAGCGAATATAGCATTCGCATTCTCGCCATGTTTGGCGGGCTGCTGGCGATTGCGATGGCCTATCGATTGGGACACGATGCCGTCAAGTGGAGATACAGACAAGAGAAAGAGAGTGTCAGGGCATGGCAGCCGATGCCCCATGCCGACCATCACAACGCCGTACAGGTTGGCCTTACCGCCGCGATGATTTTGTCTGTTTCGGCATTTTTCGTGTGGTATCTGCATGAGGGGCGCGTGTATGCGATTGTGGTGTTTCTGGGCCTGCTGACGGTATGGAGCTATTTGCGTCTGCTGCATGTCGCAAAAGCACCGATACCGCTTATGGCGCTGTTTGTGTTCAGTGCGGCAAGCTTGCTGTATGCGAATTATTTTGCGGTGGTGCTGCTGGTTGGCATTGCGGCATATCACCTCTTGCTTAATCCCTATCTTCTGATTGGAGTCGATAAGCAGAATCCCCCCCTACAAGCAACAAGTTGGTGGCGGTTGGTATTTCTGGCTGTGTGCGCAATTGTGCTGTGTCTGCCGACGCTGTATGGCATTCGCGGAGGCTACAGCATGGTTGCAGGCTGGGAGGATGTGCGCAATCGGGCGCTCTCCCTGCCAGAACTGGGGCATGTGCTGATGCATTTTGGCAGCCACGATGCCTTTTTACTGCTCGCGATCTTTCTGGTCGTGGGCTTTCTCTGGGACTGGCGCAAGAGTTCAGCGCTGCACGGACTGCTGCTCATTATCTTATTTTCTCTCATCATGGTCTTGTTCATCCAATGGCGTACCCAGATTATCGAGTTCACCAAAGTGCGCTACGTGATGGTGCTGTGGGGACTGTTCGCAGTCTGGATCGCGGCGGGTATGGTGGCTATCGGCACGGCGCTTGAGGACAAAACGTGGCGCTTGAGGCATTTCGTCACAGGCGTGATTGCGCTGGTCTGGTTTGTGGGTGGGATCAATGCCAATATCGACCCGTATTTCATGACAGATAATGGCCCCGCTGGTGATCTCCCGCGCTGGCGTACTGCTGTCAATGTGCTGAAAGAGCAGGCGCTGCCGCAGGATGTCTATGCGCATTATTCCGGCCCACGCGCCCGTGATGATGATATGAGTTTCGCCTTCACCATGCATGAGATTTCGATCCCGTCGTTCATCACCATCAGCGCCTTTGATGTGGAGAATGAAGATTGGGCCTGGGCGATGGTCGAGCGGGCATGGCGCGTGTGGTACAGCCAGGATTTGCGCCAGCCCATCACGCAGGATCACACACGCTTTATAGAGCGTATGACCGATATGGGCTATGTATCCTGTGCCACACCCTATGAAGATGCCATGATGCGTGTCGATTTATACGTCGATGCATCCGCTTTCTGCCCTGGCGGGGATGCCTGGGTACGCTTTGGCGAGGGCGCGATACTGACCGGATGGCAGGAGCCGCCTGCCGAGGTGACATCAGCGGACACCTTGAACTTTCCAATGGGCTGGACGATTGCCCGCAGTGTAGAAGCAGATCATTATTCGATAGGGGTGTATCTCATGCCCGATTCCAGCACTGTTGCTGCCCAGGCCGATACGGGCCTGCCTGAGACCGCTTTCGGAATCGCACGTTTAGAGATACCTCTTACCGATGTTGCTCCAGGGTCGTATGATCTCTATATGGCGGTGTACGAGTGGAACGGCCCCAACGCTCTGCCTGCCACAAACATCCGCACGGGCGAGACAAGCCCACGCTTGATTAAAATGGGCACGATACAGGTTAAGTAACTGTAGGGCGACCCGATGGGTCGCCCTTTGAGCATGTATATTTGGGCGACCCAGCGCGTCGCCCCTACAATCAATTTCTCAGGAGACAAAACCATATGACGCGACAAAAAGTCATTCTCATTACCGGCGCAAATGGCGAGGTCGGGCACGGCCTGATCAGAGCCCTGAGCAGCCAACCCGACGCGCTCCCTCTGCTCGTGTTGGATATTCGCGAGTTGGAAGGCGAAATTGCTGATCTGGTCGAAAACAGCATCGTGGGCGATATTCTCGACACCGATCTGCTGAATACCTTGACCACTCGCTACGAAATTGACACCGTCTTTCATCTCGCAGCACTTCTCTCCACACATTCGGAATTTCGCCCCGAACAGGCCCATCGTGTCAATGTGCAGGGCGCGGTAAATCTGCTCAATATCGCTGTGGAGCAGGCCCGTTGGCGCGATCAATCCGTGAAGTTCATTTTCCCCAGTTCCATTGCGGTCTATGGCATGGGCGATCTGGACACCAAAGCGCAGGCCGGGGCTGTGCAAGAGGATCATTATCTTATACCCATCACAATGTATGGTTGCAACAAGCTGTATGTGGAGCATCTGGGGCGCTACTACACCAATCATTATCGCCAACTGGCTGCCAAGCCCGAAGACAACAGCGTTGATTTTCGCTGTGTGCGCTTCCCCGGTATCATCAGCGCCACGACCATGCCCGCCGGTGGTACGAGCGATTATGCTCCGGAGATGATTCACGCCGCTGCCAAAGGCGAACGTTATGCCAGCTTTGTGCGGCCTGATACGACCATTCCGTTTATGACGATGCCTGATGCGATCCGCGCCCTGCTCGGTCTGGCATCAGCGCCGCGCGCGAGCTTGACGCGCAGTGTGTACAACGTGACAGGCTTCAGCCTCTCTGCCGCTGAGATTGCCACCCATGTCCAGCAGCATTTTTCGAGCCCGGCTGTCACCTATGCTTCGACGGAAGGCCGCCAGAAGATTGTCGATAGTTGGCCCGCCGCCCTCGATGATCAAGCCGCCCGCCGCGATTGGGGCTGGCAGCCGCTTCACACCGACGCCAACGCCTTCACCGATTATCTTGTGCCTGTCATCAGCGAGCGCTATGCATAGATTGCGAGGATAGGGGGGGATAAACGCGGAAAATGCTCTTGTCTGTGCGGAGTAGGCGGCATAGTGAGGTTTACCAAATAAGGACGAATATAAAGTTTTGACCTGTAGGGGCGGCATATGTGCCGCCCACTGTTTTTTGCGATGGACGCGATTACCGTACCGAATGGATGCATTCTTCCTAATATCAGCGCAGCGCCTTGCGAATCTTGGAATTGGTATCGCTCAATTCCTTCTCCAGAGCATTGAGGTTGCGTGTGAGATCTGCCACGCCATCCTGAAGCTGTGTGAGGCTGCTTTTCAGCGTCGTACTGTTGCGCAAATCGATTAAATCCGCCTCCCCGGCTAACTCTTCAATCTCTTTGAGCGTTTTGATCAAATCGAGAATTTCACGGTTCGTCGTCTTTATCTCTTTCACGGATTGTTCTGCCACCTTTTCAAGAGCACGAAGTGTCGCCATAGGGATTATCCTTTATCGAATGTGGATGAACATCCATAGCTTATAAGGAATAGAGACATTTTCCAAGGCACGGCTTCTTATTTGGAAGACACTGAAAACAGCATTTTCTCTCTCATCTTTAAAGTCAAAATGCATAAATGTCGCAATTGTGTTTGTCTGATCCCGCCATTTATGGGAGAGGTGTTGATGATGCTGGAAAATCTGCCACAGTCTCATCAGGTCTGCCTTTCCTCTTGTCCATCATACTCAACACCACATACGCGCAAACGCCATACACAATCGAGGTCACCATCTGAAAGCTGTTGAGCAGAAAACCCGTGCTCGCAGCCTCCCCGACACTCAAGCCAAGCAGCGTTGTAAGCGCAAATGTCCAACTGACTTCTACCATCCCAAAGCCCGCAACATTAAAGGGAAACGCACTCGCAAACATGCCCAATGTGATCGCGAGGATGAGACGAGCGGGTTGCAGTTGGATGCCTGTGGCTGCGAGAAGAATGGCATTCGCCCCAAAGCTGCATGCATAGGTGAAGACCGACCAGAACAGCCCCCACAGAAAAATGCGCGGATGACGCAGGCGATCAAATTCGCGCGCCATCTTTTCCACCAGGGGCGCAGATTGGCGCACGAAGGCGATGGGCACACGCGCCATCACGCTGGCGATGCCCCGCAATATCAGGCCCGCAAAATACAAGCCGGGAAGGCCCGCCCCGAAGATAATCACAATGAACAGGGCTTGCAGAGTGCTCTGTCCCGCCAGCACGCTCCCAGACGTGAGCAAGGCGGCTGTGCCAACCAGCACGATAATGAAGAGTTCCAGCATACGGCTGGCAAACAGGCTGCCAACGCCTTCCTCGACGCTCAAGCCGAAGTAGCGGCGAACGAGAACGATGTACCATACTTCGCCCAGTTTGAAGGGCAGCAGGCGCACCAGGAAATTGTGATATTGGCTGATGGGGAAAAAGAGACTCATCGGCAAATCGGGCCGTCCCAGCAATGCCTTAAAACGTAAGCAGCGAAACAGATTGAGCAGCAGATACACCCCGGCCACACTCAAGAGGCTGAGAGGCGAAAGACGAGACAGGGTTGCGAAAAAGGCATTCCAATCTATGACGGAGATTATTAAACTAATGATAAGTATACCAATAATCAAACTGACAAGACGCCATAACCATTTCGTCGTGATAATGAATGGTGTTTTGTTTGTAGTGGTCATAGCATTCCCTGAGTGATGTGGCTTTCAATAATGCTAGAAGAGGGCAAGTATATGAGCGCTTGCAAATTGTGTCTTCAAAAGCGCTGCGATTATAGCGTTCTTATCAATAGTCAGAAGAGGCGGTTTTTTTGTCAATTTTAAGGGGTCATAAGGGCCCAATTCTCTTTCTCACGAAATACTCATCTTGATGTTTTGCTGCTTTTTTGCGATAAAACGCGCATCTTGTTTTAGAACATATTTTCTATATCTCCTATACTAACATGATTCTTTTTCCAACATGGTAACGTGATTAGTGTCAGTCATTATGATGGCTCATAGACAGCATGAGTATAAATAGACAATTAATTTTACTATCAGATGTCTTTCCCCTTTTGGATTGAGCTGTTGTGGTACAAGACTCAATTTTGGAAATATCTTTCGCTTTAAACGGTTTCTGCAAAATACTACGTGCCCATAGTCTGGTGTCAAAATTTTGTATTCTATCCCCTACCCCTCTTGGCTGAAAATGCTGTGCAGGGGTCAAGGCATCATTTTGACTGACGATTTGTGAGACTCGTGGCATCAGCAAAACGCATTTTTGCCCGGTGCGGGAGAGGCATTTTTGACCCCTGTGATAGTGATTTTAGATTGCCAGCCGCCGATCCTGGATGCCATATTGTGATGATAAAAATACGTAATCAACTCATCTATAACGTACCCATGGTTACGTTATAGCGATGTAAAAAACTGGTGAAGTGCATAAATACCATCAGCGAATGATCCCAAAGATGTTATGAATAACCTGCTTGTGATGCGATTAAAGATTGTAGAATCAAGCTCTGCGTGCGAAGTAGACGGCACACTGCGGCTCAGATAGGGTTGCCCCTGCACAGTGTTTTTGGCATCCTGGTGGCTGTTAAGAAAGCGAACGAAGCGATACTCTAATGTAATTTGAGATAGATATTTTTGTATGGCAAGCCATCGAGATTGTAGAACGCAACGTGCAGGGTCGTGCAAAAAGGCTTTTCCATCATGTTGCATTCCTCATGAATTGCGCAAAACAAATGTCCAGACAGTCATTAAAATGCCCGTCATACCCCTGCCCTGCGCTTTTTACTGCCCGACCAGATGTGGCAAAACGGTTATGGTTTGGGAGATAACGTACCCGTGGTTACGTTATCTCCTGATAGCAAAAACATTAAGATGAGATTTTATTGGCTTCATGAACCACGCGTTCCACAAAGTCTGTATCACGATTCAGACTATGACTGACATAGTACAGACACAGACACTTCGAAAAAGAGTTGATTTAGTGTTGTGAAAACGTTTCATCTTACGACAAACATCCTTCCTCGTCGACCTCTCGACATCGTACAACTGTGATCGCGACTCTCCGCTCGCCCATCGCAATTTGAGTCAGTGATAAGTCAATTAGATAGAACAAATGATCTGACAAAATTTTAGACTCCCCTCTCCCGCTTCCCCTCCCCTGCCCCACCGCTATTTTTGCCCCCACTTGACTCCTGCCCTAGTCATTGAATACAATTTTAGCTAGATAGGCACTCTCGTGGTTGCTAACATAGTTGGAAAAGGAACGAGTATGGATGTCGAGAAGCTTGACGCCCTGCTACAGCAAATGACACCCCATCAAAAGAAGCTTATACAGGCAGTATATGATGTGGGTGATAAGTGGGCGTCGCGTACAGAGCTGGCACGGGTCATGGGAAAGAAGCGTTTGACTCCCTATGACTTTGATTGTCTGCGTCGTCTCGCCGAGCAAGGAATCGTCCTTTTAGAGACGCGTGAGTCAAAAGGGCCAGGCTCAGACTTTGCCTATATCTACAAGATGTCGTCCGACGTGGCGCAGTTGTTCCAGCGTTGGAGCGAGTACGTGTCATCCCGCAAACCTCCGGCCCGCCCCCCTGTCAACATCAAGGATTACGATCCGGGGGAGTTGGTAGAAGCAGGCCAATCCCAATGAAAACTCTCACCCTACTCAATGAAAAGGGTGGGGTTGGCAAAACCACTCTGACCGTTCATATTGCCGCAGGTCTGGCACTGCAAGGGTATCGCGTCCTCGTGGTCGACGCTGATCCGCAGGGTCATGCATCCGTGGCCCTGGGCGTAAAGCGCGCCCCCGGTCTGTATAACTTGTTGGTCCGCACTGCGACATACAAAGATGTTTTAGTCAGTATTCCGCCGGAAGTGTATCAGCTTCCCAATGGCAATACCGAAGGCTCACTCTGGATTGTTCCCTCGAATGAGGAAACCCGCGTGATCCCGATGCTTGTTTCAGACAGTATGCTGCTGCTGCGTCAATTGCAGGGTTTGCAGAATGCCTTTGATGTTGTTCTCATCGACACATCACCAACACCGTCTCTGCTGCACAGCATGATCTACATTGCCACCGATGCGATTGTCTATCCAACAGAGTGTGAATATCTCTCGATTGATGGCCTGGCACAGAGTTTGCGCCATCGCGATGAACTGCAAAAAATTCGCAATCAATGGGGCTTCCAACCGCTGGATATTATGGGTATTGTCCCGACCAAATATCGGGCCTCCACGCTGCTGCATACAAACAATTTGGAAAAATTGCGCAAAAATTTTGGCGATAAAGTCTGGGGGCCGCTGGCTCTCGCGACCATCTGGGGTGAAGCCTCTGCTATGCGGCGGCCTGTTTTCCAACTTGCACCCGAGAGTAAAGCCGCTCAAGAAATGTGGGCGATTGTGAACAAGGTTCAGGAAGAGCTCGTGTCATGAGCAGTCGTAACAGACGGGCAAACTTAGAGGCCATTGATCAGTTCGGCGACGCCGAACCAGCGATGAGCCCGTCGTTACGCGATGTCGATGAAGCGATTTTCGGTTCTCTTAACCTCCCTGAATTGCAGCACCTGACAGCAACAAGCATGTCGATTGCCAATATCCGCCCGCATCTGGCACAACCGCGCCGTGTTCTCCCGACTCGTATCCGTCGCGAATGGACTGGCGATGTCGCTCAACTCGGTGATGTGTTTGATGTCTGGGCGGAAGAAGTGGCCCAGGAGCGGGGTCGGGTCTTCGATGTGCGCATGTATTTAAATCATGTCATGCTGCCGGATGAATTTGAAGCTCAAGAGGATCATGCTGCGCCACATGGTCCCCTGGAGGCGTCCTTTTTGGATCTGTTGGAACTCGCGATCAGCATCAAAGATCAAGGACTGATGAATCCGATTACTGTCGCGGCACAGGGCAAGATCTACACGGTCGAGACAGGGGAGCGTCGCTGGTTTGCGTATCATCTGCTGTATCACTACACAGGCGACAAAAAATTTGCAACCATTCCTGCCCGCATCGTCCCACAGGTCGATGTATGGCGGCAGGCAACAGAGAACACCGCCCGCCAGAATCTGAATGCCGTTGGGCGGGCACGGCAGTTAGCGATCCTGATTATGGATTTGCTCAAGACCGAACGCGAAGCACAGTTTTCGGCTGTAAGCGAATTTCAGCATGAGCAGGGGTACTATGCCCAGGTGGAAGACGGCATGGATATGCGTATCCCACGCAACAGCGCTGATAAGCTGCTGGCCGCGACGGGCTTCAAGACCAAAGAGCAGCTGCGCCAGCATCGCGCCCTCTTACGCCTTCCTGTACGGGTCTGGGAGCTGGCGGATGATCTTAATTGGCCGGAACGTGTCATGCGTGATATGACGTACGAAGCACAGGGCGATGAAGATAAATTGATCCGTCTGGCGCTGCAACGGGCGCAAGAAGAAGGCTATAACGTAACCACGGGTACGTTATCTCCTGACACCAACAATAAAAGTCGTAAACGCAAGCCAATCAAGAACACAGGGCCAAACAGCGCTGTCTATTATGCGGA
>Ga0105046_10018227_pt1 | contig 10697 bp, 12 predicted proteins | sample MAT03_FD_78385 | JGI IMG/M metagenome (GOLD analysis project Ga0105046, IMG submission 78385) | Freshwater microbial communities from Lake Fryxell liftoff mats and glacier meltwater in Antarctica - MAT-03 (megahit assembly) | ecosystem: Environmental > Aquatic > Freshwater > Ice > Liftoff...
GATGCCCCATAAACGAGCCCACCCGCCGTGAGGGTGGAAATGCTTATATTGGTTCCCTGAAAATTAAATCCGGCATTTGTCGTTGCTGCGACTGTATTCGTTAAAAGCGAAACATTTGTAACGAGTGTTTGCGCATGGATCTCCGTCCGGAAAATAAAACCAAGACAGATGAGAAGAAATGAGTAGTGAATGAGAGACTTTTTCATAATAAGGACTACTTTCGTTTTGTTTAACAATTTGTGGATACATAATCGATATATCCTTAAGATAAAGCCCTAATCGATAAACGGTACAAGCAATTAATAATTTATTATAAATTGTTTACAATTAATGGTTTATATTTAAAAAAATACCCATCCGCAATCGAAAAACCAAATAGTACTTTGGGGGATATAGACAAAAAAACACCCGCTTTGCGTAAGCGGGTGTTAAACCTAACCTCAACCTAGAGGAGAAAATCTTAAAAACCTATATTTGTTAAGACCATAGTACGGGATAAAACGTTGAATAAACTTTTAAAAAATCTATTAATACTTGCAAACATCTCTTTTTGAGCCACTTATATCATACTTATATTTATGTCAGGAATTTATTTCATACTCTTTCTTTATATAACCCTGAATTTTTTGATCCTTTTCAGGGTATCCCGCTATCTAAAGTTCCCCCGCTGGATTATGGGATCATTTATTTCCCTATTTATCGTCGTGGCATTGGGTTATCTGATTGCCAGGATTTTAAAGGGTTATATTCCTCAAGCTTACCTCGATATGATCAGCCTTGCCGGTTCATTCTGGATTGTGGCTTTTGTTTATTTTTTCCTTTTCTGGTTGGCCTTTGAAGCGGGACACCTTCTCCTTTTATTCACGGGGAAACTCGAATCCACCAAAAGCAAATTGCCCAAGGCTTTCCCCGCAATGGCGGTTGTATCCATTGTCATTTTTGTCGTGATGGTGATCACCGCAGGATATTTTAATAACCGTCAAATTGTGATCCGTGAAATGTCCATCGACATCGACAAGGCCGTCAGTGAAAATCAAAATCTGCGGGTCGTGATGGTAACAGATATCCATCTTGGGTATATCGTTGATGGCAAACGTGCGGAACAAATCATCAAAGTGATCAACGACCAGAAACCGGACATTGTTTTTCTCACCGGGGATATCATTGACATTGACACAAAAACTGTGGTGGCAAATGGGGGAGCTGCCGCATTAGATAAGATCGAAGCACCCTTAGGTGTATTTGCCTGTCTGGGTAATCGCGAGGAGTATGCAGGTGAAGACGCCTCATTTGAATTACTCGACTCTGTCGGGATCAACGTCCTGCGGGATGAATTCATCAATCTCGCCAATGGTTTACAAATCGCCGGGCGACTGGATGTGTCGCGTGAACGTTTCGGTAAGAGTCGCAAACCCCTCAAAAACATCATTGGGGTCGCAGACAAAAACATGCCAATCATCCTTCTCGACCACCAACCCAAAGCCTTAAAAGAGGCTCAGGATGCAGGCGTGGACCTGATCCTCTGCGGCCACACCCATAATGGCCAGTTCTGGCCCTTTAATTATGTCGTAAAAATGATTTTTGATGTCGCCTACGGTTATGCCAAATGGGGGGATATGAATATCTATGTTTCCAACGGGGTAGGCACTTGGGGCCCGCCAGTAAGGATCGGGCTCCCTCCCGAGATTGTCGTCATTAATATCCACTTCACCGGAAAAGTCCTGACGGGAGACAAAGGGCTTCCCCTACAAAGTTCGGGACAATAATTGTATTTCCCGCACTCGACAGCGAATGCAGATTCCTTCAGGATGCCCTCTAATTTTCTCAGGAGATCAAAAACTATATGGACATGACATTTAACTTATCAGCTTATTTTATTACCGTGGCAATCCTGACCATTGCCTGGGTGCTGAGTTTTTTTATTTTTATTATTTGTTCCTTTATGCGGGGTATTCTCTGGGGGATCCTCTGTCTTTTCACCGGATATATTGGCGGCCTCATTGCCGTTCTCGTGCCGGGAGACGACCGTCCGGTCAAATCATTCCTTTTGAGTATCACCTTGATGATCCTGCTCATCGGCGCAGCCGGGGGTGGAGGCTATTATTTCTCCGCAGAACTGAAAAAATATGTGCTCGCCGATAATAAACTTTATATTCAAGAGAATGGGGAACTCAAGGAATTACCCGCCCCCAAAAACAAAAATGAAGTCATCTTTCAACAAATGATCACCGAAATCATCCGTCAAAGCGGAGGCCGTGGTTTAGATCCCCAGTTCCACGGAAAAGATGGTAAACTGAATTTTGCGGCGATTCCCGCCAGTGTTTTTGAAGTCACAGCGATAATGGGAACGGAAGGCACACAAGACTTTAATGTCATGTTCAATAACAACCCGGATTACTCGCTGAATGTCGGCGAGTCATTCAGATTTAATTATCAAGGGCGCTCCGTCGATATTAAACTCAAGGAAGTAACCCCTCACTCTGTGATATTAGTCACAGATCATGGGGAAATCAAAGTGCCACGGGACAAAAAGGAGAATGTCACCGAGGGCGACCCCTTGACACAAACTGCAGAATCGACAACTGAGGCACCAACCACTCCATCCCCCTCGCAGGAAGGCATCAGTGCCAGCACTTTCAAAATTACCGCCATGATGGGGCAGGAAGGCACTCAAGACTTTAATGTCATGTTTAATAATAATCCGGCTTACTCCGTGGATGTCGGCAAATCATTCTCCTTTGATTACCACGGAAAAAAGGTCGATGTGAAGCTCATGGAAGTCACGGCCAATCATGTGATTCTCGTCGCCGATGGCCAAGAGATTAAAATCAACCGTGTGCTCCAAGAAGAAGCCTCCGAGGGTGGCCAAGTCGCCCAAGAAGGTTCTGCTGGCGGCGGAGGATCTACTTACCAACAGGGCAAATGGCTGACGAGTTATTCATTGGCACAAAATTATGCAAAGGAACTCAATCGCCCGATCCTCATCTTTTTCACAGGCTCGGACTGGTGTGGATATTGCATAAAACTGGATAAAGAAACCTTTTCACAACAGCGTTTTAAGGACTACGTAAAGGATAATTATATCCTTGTGAAAATTGATTTTCCCCGCGGCTATAAACTCTCCACCTCCCAGACCCAGGCCAATGAAGCATTGGCTCAGAAATTCGGTGTGGACGGTTATCCGACCGTCTATCTCGTCTCTGCGGACGGCAGTAAGACCAGTGAAAAAATGGGTGGATACCAAGGTGATAACCTAGCCATCTATCTCAAGCTCTTGGAAGAATTCAAAAAAACTCAGCCCCACGAATGAATATCGACGGACAACATTACCGCACCATCTGGGAAAAAGACATCGACACTATCTGTGTCATCGACCAACGCAAGTTACCCTTTGTTTTTGAGGTGGAGGAACTCACCACCGTCACGCAAATTGCTGTAGCCATCAAGGACATGCATATCCGCGGGGCAGGCCTGATCGGTGCCACGGCGGGTTATGGAATGTATCTGGCCGCAAAAGAATTTGCTGTAGGGACAACTGAACATTTCGACACCACACTGCGCCAGGCTGCCCAAATGCTCAAGGATACCCGGCCCACAGCCGTTAATCTCGCTTGGGCCGTTGACTCTCAGCTTGCCCGGATAAACACCGGAAAATCCACGGCTGATAAAGTGCAAATCGCTCTGGAAACAGCCCGGCAAATCGCAGACGGGGACTCTGGAATGTGCCGCGACCTCGGGAACCACGGTCTAGTGATCATCCGCGAGCTTCATACAAAAAACCCGGATCGCCCGGTCAATATCCTGACACATTGTAATGCCGGCTGGCTCGCCTTTGTGGATTACGGATCAGCCACAGGGCCTATCTACGCCGCACATGACGCAGGAATCCCTGTCCATGTCTGGGTGGACGAGACCCGACCCCGTAACCAAGGGGCAAGCCTCACCGCCTGGGAGCTTGGACGACACGGGGTCCCCCATACACTCATCGTCGATAATGCCGGAGGGCACCTGATGCAGCATGGCATGGTCGATATGGTCATCACCGGCGCGGATCGTGTCACCGGCGCGGGTGATGCCGCAAATAAAATCGGCACTTACCTTAAAGCCCTCGCCGCCCGCGACAATGGCATTCCCTTTTATGTCGCCCTGCCCTCCTCGACATTTGACTGGGCTATCCATGATGGAGTCAAAGAAATCCCGATTGAGGAACGCAGCGGGGATGAAGTGAAGTTTTTTGAGGGCCGTAACGACAAGGGGCAAATTGCCCGTGTTCAAATCGCCCTGGACACTACGCCGGTTTCAAATTACGGCTTTGATGTCACCCCTGCCCGCCTGATCACCGGTCTCATTACCGAGCGCGGTATCATCCCTGCTAATGAAGAAGCCATTACCCGAGCTTTCCCGAGGTAACCCCCCGGGATCTCGGGGATTTTCTGACTGCAGCTTGGATAGTTTTAAGCGAGTTTTTTATTGGTAAAAATGAGCCAAAGGGCGTGAAGGGTTCCCGGAAACCAACCAAGGAGTGTGAGGGCGACATTAATCCAAAAATGGGTCGAGATACCCACCTGCAAAAAAGCGGTGATCGGTGGAAAAATAAATGCGAATATGAGTTTAATAATGATCATGGTGATTTCTCCCGGTTACTTTTAACCTACTTTGGCTGCTTTATCCCTATAATCAAGAAGAGATAACCAAAGCCTGTAAATCATAATCCCTCTAACTGCTAAGGGCAAGAGAGTAAACAAACGCAGTCCCATTCATTTCCCCCCTAAAATCCCCGGCCAACGGACAAGGCCGACCATCACACCTTGAATAACAAGCTCCTCAGCAGGAATCAGGCTCTTGTAACGAGGATTTTCAGCTTTCAGGAAGGAACGTCCTTTTTCTGTCACCAGCCGTTTAAGGGTAGTCTCCCCGTCTATCAGTGCGGCGACAATGTCTTGGGGGCGCGCCTGTCGGACATCCATGATGACAATGTCACCGTCACAAATATGGGCTCCGACCATGGAGTCCCCGCGTACCTTTAACCCGTAACAGCGGTGGTTGAGCGGGAGCTTGAATCCCAGCAGGTCGATCTGGATAAATCCCTCGTTCTCCTGCCGGTTATCCGTCGGTAGTCCTGCGGGGATCGTGCCATAAACAGGGATTTCAGCCAGCCTTTGAGCCGTGGACTTAATTACTTCAGCGGCAAGTGTAATTGCCCGCGCGCATCCACTTTGACGGTCGATAAATCCTTTTTTCTCCATGAGGCAAAGATGGTCTGCCACAGTCGTCTGGCTCGCGAATCCGAAGTGACGTTGTATCTCGCGCTGCGACGGGACGAACCCGTTCTCCACCTGGTAATCCTGGATGTAATCATATATCTCCTGTTGTCGTTTGGTCATCATACTCTTTTTATACCGTTCATTTGAACGGTATATTAAAAATAGAATTTGTCAAAGGGGAAAATTTCCACAGTGGAATGTGTTTATCCTGCGGGTCGGAGCCCATAAGCAGGCCTCTGCTCCCGGCAATGATCAAGAATCGCACCGTGTCCGAGCACGACAGCGAGAATGATCTCCGGCTTCACCTCATATTCGAGTGCTTCGATTACAGTTTCCGCGTCGACGAATGACCCCGAGAGCATTTTTACGTTCGACGAGCCCTTGGCGTTCATATGTCGCCCCAGAGGCTCGGGGCCGCCCACTCCGCATTGCGGACGTAGAGATTTCCGCATTCTTGTGAGTAATCCCCCTTCAGAACCAGATAGGTGATGACATTCGTATCCACGACAATCATGCGCGCCCCCCGGAGATGATTTCCGGGAGCTCTATCTCATGAACGATATGGGGCATCCGATCTCTCCGCTCACGGATCTGGCGCAGGATGTCCCGTGGGTTTTTGCGAACGGGATTGACGGCTGTTTCCAGTATGGAGAGGACTTCCTCATTCAGGCTGCGCCCCTGCATATTCGCCCTTTGCCTGAGTCATTGATGAAGTTCCTCCCAGATTTCTTTGAGGGTAATATTCGTAACACCATAATGGTGCCGTTTTGCATTACTATCAAATATCGATTCCTCCGGATTTTTTCATAGGCCTACCCAGTGAAAAAAATAATTCCACAGCCTTGCAGTAACTCTTGATCTATTCGGATTTGTCGATTGTCTCTAAGGAGACACCGATATCCTTGGGGCTCGATGTAACCGATGGTGAGCTTGGCTTTATTATGGGAATCACTGATCGGGCGAAAGTCTAGAATGACCCGCAAGGGTAAATTGCCTGTGGGGTTTTTTCACTTTTTGTGATCAGCACGTCGGACAACCGTGATGGGATTTGTAAAAAGAACGGAGTTTGGGATGAGAAATATTTTCTCATCCAGGGAGAGGGTCGTATAACGCAAGTCGATATCCGTGACGATTCCTTCAAAGCTCGTGACAACGATCCGGTCACCGAGAGTGAACGGGCGGTAAAGCAGGATCATGGCTCCCGCGAGCAAATTGCTCAGGGCATCGCGCAGGGCGAAGCCAAGGGCAAAACCAGTCAGTCCGAGGCTGGCGACCACAGCAGAGACATTCACCCCGAGGGTGGCCAGAATAGTGATCACGCCGAGGATAAGAATGGCGGCTTTGCATGTCTGGCGGATGAGATTAAAAACATGGGCCCGGCGGCTGTCGATTTTCAGGATGAATTTCTTAAAAAGAGAATCGCCGACTTTTACCGTGATCAAAACCGTGATGAGAATGACGAGACCAATAATGATTTTCGGGACAAAAACCAAGAATTGTTTGTCGAGTTCGGAAGCAATTTGCTCCATATGCAGGATATTCCAGGCTAGATAAAACACAAAGGTCTCACTCCGATTTTTTGATAGTAAAGGTCTTATCACTCAATTCGCAATCCAGCAAGCCCGCCTGGAGAACCAAGCAAAAGGCATCCCACCAGGAGACATTTTCCAAGCTATAAGTGATCAGGGGTGGTTCCGGTGAGATTTCAGTAATAATCATATTTATCTCGACGGGGTTTTCTTTGCCCGTCTGTACTGTGGCGAGTGTCTCCTTGAGATACTTTAATGCGGCACTGTACTGCGCCTCATTTATTTTAAACTCAGGTAGGTTGATTTTTTTGAGTTTTTCAGTCAGGTAAAAAGAATCGGGGTTCTTTTCCTTGAGCAGTTGCAACCTTTTGGCCTCGACGCGAGCGAGGGTATTCTTCGGGTTCAGGTCATAGATTTTATTGAATGCCTTTAATGCTATTTCATAATCCCCCCGTCGGGCGAGGAGTCTCGCCTGCTGCATATAGGTCTCCTCTTGATCCCCGAGGGGACCATTACCCGCCATGACTGGAAATAATGTCCACAGAATCAATCCGGCCGTCGCAAATAAAATTTTCATTAGAAAAAGCATAACCATTACCCGGATGAATTCGAGCAGATTTACACAAGATCATTCATCCTCAAACCTTCTCTTGCACGATGGTGTAATCAAGAGCATCTTTGGAGCATATCTATGGGGCTACTTGTTCTGGAAAAATCACTCGAACTCCCCGTTCCTGTCGAGGAATCTTTTGCCTGGCACGAACGTCCCGGTGCATTCGAACGCCTGACACCACCATGGGTGGATGCCCGGGTCATTGAGCAATATGGAGGCATTCAGGATGGTGCCGAAGTCAAAATCATGATCAAGAAAGGTCCCTTTAAATTCCACTGGGTGGCGATGCATCAAAATTATTTTAGGAATGTCCGTTTTCAGGATATCCAAGTCACCGGCCCCTTCAAATCTTGGGCACATACCCACCGCTTCGAGCCCATATCCCCCGCTAAAAGCCGGATGACCGATTTTATTGGATACCAATTACCCTTAGGATGGCTCGGACGGGTGGTGGCCGGAGACATGATCCGCAGCGACCTCGAGAGGATGTTCCATTACCGTCACCAGATTACTTTATCTGATTTACAAACCCATTCTCGGTATTCAGGTCAGGCCCGGCAAAAGATCCTCATTAGTGGGGCCAGCGGATTAGTGGGCAGTTCCCTGCAAGCATTCCTTTCCACCGGTGGCCATGATGTCTGGGAGCTCACGCGCCATCCATTACAGTCCCCACGCCATCGTCAGGACAAACATCAAATCAACTGGAGTCCCGCGGAAGGTAAAATCACTCCCGGTGACTTGGAAGGATTCGATACCGTCATCCACCTAGCTGGAGAAAATATTGCCGCGAGATGGACCCCCGAGAAAATGCGCAAAATCCGGGATTCACGAGTGGACTCCACCCGTTTCCTCGCACAGACGCTGGCACACTGTACTACCAAACCAAAAACTCTGATCTGTGCTTCAGCCATTGGATTTTACGGGAACCGAGGGGAAGAAATCCTCGATGAAGACAGCCCTGCCGGCCAGGGATTCCTCCCCGATGTGGCTCGTGAATGGGAAGAGTCCGCGCAAATTGCGCGTGACGCAGGGATCCGTGTCGTCTCCATGCGTTTGGGCGTGGTCTTGAGTCCACGCGGGGGAGCTTTAAGCAAATTGCTTTTACCTTTTAACCTAGGCTTGGGCGGGCGCATCGGCAACGGGACACAGTGGATGAGCTGGGTATCTGTCGAAGATGTCATCAGGGCTTTTCATTACGTGATGATGAATGATGCCATCGTGGGGCCTGTGAATCTCACCTCTCCTGGACCCGTCACAAACACGGAATTCACTCATACCCTGGGCAAATTGCTCCGGCGCCCCACCCTTTTACCGGTTCCCGCTTTTGCCGGAAAACTCGCCGCGGGGGAAATGTTTGATTCCCTCCTGCTGGCCAGCACACGGGCTGTCCCGCGCAAATTGCTCACCGCCGGTTATGAATTCCACCACCCCACCCTTGAATCAGCCCTGCGGTTCCTCTTAGGAAAATAAATGACCTCCGGCTGAAAGTCCGTGATATTGAACCTGAAACGAGACATAAATCGACTCGGCCCGGGGGAAATCAAATCCAGGCCAAACCGGATACGTCCCTGTAAACGATAAAAACTGAATATCAATATGACTACATCAACTCTGCGCCGAGGTCGGCGAGGATACTGCGTTCGCCCTTGGCCAGTTGGATATGGGCGGCGACGGCTTGGCCTTTGAGTTTATTGCGGGTGTAAACCAGCCCATTCGACATCGCATCCACGTAAGGATTATCAATCTGTGTCGGGTCCCCTAGCAGGACCAGCTTTGAACCCTTGCTCATGCGCGTCACGATGGTTTTAGCCTCCAATGGGGAAAGTTGCTGGGCTTCATCCACGATAAAAAAGGCATTTGGGATCGATCTCCCGCGGATATGATACAGGGCTTCGATTTCAATGATCCCTTGCTCGATTAATTTTTCATGAGGTTTCATAGGCTGCCCCGGCTTGCCCGCAGCGGCCATCTGGAATTCAGGTTTTTTCTTCACCGTTTTTTTCCGTCCGTCAAGATTCGGCGGCGGGGACATGATGAATTCAATCGCATCATAAATCGGTTGGAGCCAAGGCCGCATCTTTTCATTCAGGTCACCGGGGAGGAATCCCAGGGTTTCACCATTACCCATCGGGACGACTGAACGCGTCACGATGAGTTTCTGATAAGAACGGCGGTAAACCTGCGAAAGGCCCGCGGCGACTGCGACAAGAGTTTTGCCCGTTCCGGCTTTGCCGTAGCCGGTGATCAGCGAAATATCTGGATCGAACAGTGCATCGAGAAAACATTGTTGCCCGAGATTCAGGGGTTTTAAGGAAATGCCCCCGGGGATATTGATTGCAGCGGGACAGTTTAATTTGCGCAAGGTGGTATGCCCGTTCAGGCTGCAGCATTTCGCCGGCATGGTTTTGTCTTCCGAGGATCTCAGGAGCACATATTCATTGAGTCCTGCAGTCTCGATGCGTTTCGCGTCGATATCGAGGTAGGTGGAACTGGCAAAACGTTGCATCTCATGGCCTGAAACTTCGATCACCGACATTTGTGATTGGTAGATGCCGGGATCATCTACCTTGTCATTAAGGTAGTCATTTGTCTGTAGTCCCAATGCACGGGCTTTCAGGGACATATTAATGTCTTTGGTGACCAGAATGGTCGGCGGGGCTTGCAAACTCTGGATAATCAAGGCCGTGGCGATAATCCGGTTATCGATTTTTGTAAAATCGGGGAATTGCCGGCGCATCTTTTCGAGGGCATCACGGTTTTGAGCGGTTTCCTCACGGGTCGCCACAAATATCCGTCCGCCACTCGGGGTTTTTGCCCCTTTACTCATTATCTCAGGGTCTTTGAAGACCTGGTCAAGCCTGCGGATGACATCACGGGCGCGCACCCCACGGTCAGTTTGTTCGGTTTTTAGACTGTCTAAATCCTCGAGAATATCCCCCGGTATGAAGACATTATGCTCTTCAAAATTAAAGATACTGCGTGGCTCGTGAATTAGAACAGAAGTGTCGAGAACGAAATTCTTTACTAGTCCCATGTTGGTTTCTTTTTTGGCAGAAACATTTTTTTTGTCGACACGATTTTTGCTCTGGTGCGCAAATTGTTACATTTGTAGAAGAATTTTCGGCTGGGATGAATTCTTGCATTGGCAAACCGTAAAAAGTTTGTTTTACTTTGTCCTCTTCCCTGGAGGACAGGTGGCAGAGTGGTCTATTGCGCCCGCTTGGAAAGCGTGTGTACGTTAACCCGTACCGTGAGTTCGAATCTCACCCTGTCCGCCATTTTTATCTAGCC
>Ga0105046_10018229_pt1 | contig 10697 bp, 8 predicted proteins | sample MAT03_FD_78385 | JGI IMG/M metagenome (GOLD analysis project Ga0105046, IMG submission 78385) | Freshwater microbial communities from Lake Fryxell liftoff mats and glacier meltwater in Antarctica - MAT-03 (megahit assembly) | ecosystem: Environmental > Aquatic > Freshwater > Ice > Liftoff...
AGATGATTGCGGATTCGCATGGCACCCCGTGTGACTTCAAGGGCATCGTTAAGCTCAAGACCGGAACCCGGCTTTGATCGTGCAAAGATGCTCAGGGAGCGAGCAGGGCCATAGATTTTATCGAAAGTTGTGTCGGGAATATAAACGGAATTATCCTGGCTTCTACCGAAGCTTGAGCCCAGTTTTTCTTGAACACCGATGATCAGAAAGTCAAATCCACGAACTTTGATAGTTTGCCCCAAAGCAGAAGCGCCCGGAAAGAAATAAGCTCGAATTTCGTCACCGACAACAGCCACAAAAGCTTTGCTACGTTCTTCCTGCTCGGTAAAGAAGCGTCCGTCCACAACAGCTACATCTCTAATCTCGGCTAGGACCGCAGAAACCCCAATCAGGCTACAACCTTCCAGGGTTCGCTCATCTCTTTTGACGTCATCGATGCGTTGTGAATAAGGGCTGTATTGAACTTCATCGCCAGTGGCTGCCCGCAGATAAACAAGATCATCACGCCGAAGTTGCCGGTTGGTCCGAAGCCTGGCAGCACGTTGTTTGGCAGTCAATCGACCTACGTTTGCGATCTGCGCAAGGAGATAGGATTCCGTACCGAACGCCTTAGAAGTTGTCTCCTCAGCGGTTATGCCAAGCCCTTCGATACCGGCTCCGACCAGAATAACGCTGGCAACGCCGATCACGACACCAAGAAGAGTGAGAAAACTTCGCAGGCGATGAGCCCGGATTGAGTCCAGAGCGAGCGAAAGCGCGGTTAAGTATGAAGTAGACACAGAACTAAATAATTAGAGTCCGTGCTTGGTCAAAAGATTTTCAATCTCTTGATAATCCGCAGGCTCAATATTAAGATTAGCTGACTTGATGACCCCATCCAACTGTCCCCGGTTGCGGAGACCGACAATTGCCCCAGTGACAGCTGGGTGGCGGAGGGCCCAGGCGATGGATACCTCACCTACTGTGCAGCCATACTTACCTGCGATTGCACTCAGGTCTTCCACCAGGTTGAGGGTGGAACTGAGGCGCGGCTCTTGAAAGTAAGGGCTGCGTTTGCGGAAATCATCCTCAGGAAAAGATTCGACGCGAGCTTTGGTCATTCGGCCGCTGAGGAGGCCGTTTTTCATGGGTGAATAGACGATTGTGCCAACATTGGTGGATGCAGCGTGCGGCAGGATAGAAGCTTCGATCTCGCGTTGTACGAGCGAATACGGTGGCTGTAGGGAGGTAATCGGTGCGATAGCCTGGGCTCGTTTCATCTGCGCTTCGTTGAAGTTGGATACACCGATCCAGCGGACTTTGCCCTCTTCTTTCAGTTTAGCCATGGTGGACCAACCCTCTTCAACGTCTTCGTCCGGCTCTGGCCAATGCATTTGATAGAGGTCGATTACGTCTACTTTCAGCCGGCGAAGACTAGCTTCCAACTCGCGGCGAATGGAGTCGGCCTTCAGACTCTTGCCAATCTCACCCTTGTCGTTCCAGATCCGGGCGCATTTGGTGAAGACGTAGGGACGATTGGAGATACCGTTTAGGGCTTTGGCAACAATTTCTTCAGAGTGGCCCAAGCCATATACTGCGGCCGTATCAATCCAGTTTATGCCTGCGTCGATAGCTCCACGAATGGCATCAACTGATTCGTCATCGTCTTGAGGCCCCCAACCGAAGGCCCAACCGGCACCACCGATCGCCCATGCCCCTACCCCGAGAAGGGTGATCTCCAAATCACTGTTTCCAAGCCTTTTTGTCTGCATCTTAAATTCGTCCAGTACACAGTGTATCCAAGGGAGAAACGGGGAAGTGTAGGGAAAGACAGGACTTGTTGCAAATCTTACATTAAGAATCGTTAAGTACCGGGACGGAGGTTCTAGTAGCAAAACGACTTTTCAACGCCAAGTACTCCATTGACTTAAATAGTAGATAAATCAAACTGGTTATAGATGATCCGAATGGAGGAGAAAGCCATGGGAATCATTCAGTTGGAGGGAAAACCAGTGACATCATTTACCATCGGGCAAACTACATCCGTCGGTCGACGCGGCCCGGCGAATGGGAGTGTTTGGTTAGATGGCAGACAAGGTATTGTCGAGATCAACTGGCGCACTGGCTTGCTCGAACAGATCCGATCCTTTGTAGGTTCGACCTATGTAAGTCGCAGTGGCGGGGGCAACGATGTTGGTGGCGTGCTGTTTGGCACACGGAACGGGGATGTGATCGAAATATTGACTTGGCGACAAATCCTGAGAGGCAGAGACGCAACTTCTCACTTTTACCTCAACAGCAAAGAAGAGCAAGGATTGTCGAAACTGTTGAAAACCTCCAAAGCAGACAGAAGCCTCGACTCAATGGAAGCACTCGGGTGGTTTCGATCAAAATCCAATGGTGAGGCCAAGATGGAAGAGCATGATCTGCGCTTTCATGAAAAATTCTTTGAAGGCTCTGCCCAGTTTGCCATGATCGTTCGGCCCAGCAACCAGCGCCCAGCATTGGCAAGTGTGAATATGCGCAATGAAAATGGATTATTCGATCTTGGTGTCGCAACGGCTATGTTCACTTTGCAGCCTGGTCCGGTAGGCGTGCCAGAGGTGGAATCGGCGATCTTGGGAAGTAGTGAATTTGAAGTTAACGAAACTCCGAAAAAACGCTTTTCATTAGTGCGCTCTGCGCTCTTGCTGGTAGCGAGTATAGTTTTGGCTTGCGTTGTAATCGTCGCGCTGCAATGGAACGCGCAACGGGTTGAGGCGGCCAAATCGAATCAGGGTTTGGGCTTTGAGGTTGTATTTGATGGTAGTGATGTAAAAGCCAGGTGGAACCCGACTTCCAGCACCATTCTTGCGGCGGACAATGCTCAACTCCTATTGGGCGGTGAACGATTGCAGTTGAGTCACTCGGAGCTGGCACAAGGATTTTTGCGTGTACCAATGAAGACTGAGGTTCTCGACGATACGGAGATCAGCCTCAAAGTGGGAAGTCATGAAGAAGTTGCACAACTAGTCGTTGCGGCACGCTAAATAATATTTTAGCGCCTCAGCATTTTAGTTCGCATCAAGAAGTGTGAAAGAAAAAATCTTTCGTAAACGAATAGGAGAACTTCGATGAAGAAGGCATTTCTTGCTACATTTCTGCTTCTGACCTCTGCGACCTTCAGCTTCGCCGCTGATATCGTTGACACCGCTGTTGCCGCTGGCAGCTTCAAGACCCTGGTATCGCTGGTTAAGGCTGCTGGTTTGGTCGACACTCTCAAGAGTGCCGGACCTTTCACCGTATTTGCCCCCACCGACGAGGCATTTGCCAAGGTTCCGAAGGCGACCATGGACATGCTCGCAGCAAACCCTGACAAGCTGAAGGCTGTACTGACGTACCACGTTGTGGGCGCGAAGGTAATGGCTGCCGACGTAAAGACCGGCCCAGCAAAGACCGTCAATGGACAGTCTGTCAAGTTGACCGCCAAGGGCGGTAAAGTAATGGTTGATAAGGCTACTGTTACTAAGGCCGATATCGCTTGTGACAATGGCGTGATCCACGTCATCGACTCAGTAATTTTGCCTAAGCTGTAAGAATCTGTAGTAAGTGAAAAAGCCCGCTCTTCGGAGCGGGCTTTTTTATTGGCGCAGACTGATTCCAGTCATGTCTGGCGGCTTGGGGAGACCCAGCAGATCGAGAATCGTTGGTGCAAGATCTCGTAAGCTGCCGCGGAGCTCCGGGCTATCGCTGCGGAGCGGCTTGCGCTCTGATTCCACAATAACTACCGGCACAGGATTGGTGGTGTGGTAGGTGTGGATTCCTTTGGTGACGGGATCGATCATGGTTTCGGCATTACCGTGATCGGCGGTGATAATCCAAGCGAAGTTTCCATGAGCTTTGAGGGCTGCTTCGATTTTGCCAACGCAGATGTCAGCAGTCTCTACAGCGCTTTTGGCTGCTTCAAAGACACCGGAGTGACCGACCATATCGGGGTTGGCGAAATTGACGATGATGACACCGTAGTTTTTAGACTCGATGCCCTTCAATACGACGTCGCACACACCTGCTGCCGACATCTCTGGCATCAGGTCGTAAGTGGCTACCTTGGGAGAGGCCACCATCTCGCGAACTTCTCCGGCGTACGGTTTTTCTACACCGCCATTGAAGAAGAAGGTAACGTGCGGGTACTTCTCGGTTTCGGCAACACGTAGATTTGCCACCCCGTGTGCGGAGAGCCAATCTCCCAAAACATTCTGGTGGGATTCTGGTTTGAAGACGAAGGGATGCGTGAAGGTACGGTCGTACTCAGTCATCATGGTGAAGCGAAGGTTGCCTGCACGTGTAAGCCGTTCGGTGATTTCTCTAGCGCGATCGGCACGGTAGTTGAAGAAGATGCAAGAGTCGCCGGCTTCAATCAGGCCAACGGGCGAGCCGTCGGCTTCAACGATGGTGACAGGCTCGACAAACTCATCAGTTACTCCCGCAGCATAGCTTTCCTGCAAAACACTGATAGGTAGCTGGCTTGTTTTGGGAGCGCCAATGGTCATGGCGAGCGCGGCCTTCTCTACGCGTTCCCACCGTTTATCGCGGTCCATCGCAAAATATCTGCCCATAACGGAAGCAATCTTTGCCGGGCCGAGATGTTTGTTCAGGTCTTCGATAAACCCTGCTCCAGATTGCGGCGGGGTGTCGCGACCGTCCATAAAACAATGGACGTAGATCTCTGAGACACCTTCGCGTTGCGCCATATCGATGAGCGCATAGAGATGGGTGTTCAATGAGTGGACTCCGCCGTTGCTGACCAGACCGAGAAGATGCAGGCGCCTGGTCTGCATGGCAGACTTCAGTTCTGGCAATGAGTAGAAGTCACCCGTCTCAATTGCGTGATCAATGCGGGTGACATCCATGCGAATGATGCGGCCAGAACCGATGTTGAGATGCCCTACTTCGCTATTGCCCATTTGACCAACGGGCAGACCTACCCAAGGGCCTGAAGCCTCGATCAGGGTGTGCGGATTGGCCGCCCACAGCCGATCAAAATTCGGCTTGTGGGCGGCCATCACTGCGTTGCCTTCGCTCTCTTCACGCCAGCCGAAACCGTCGAGAATCGTGAGAACAACCAGATCCGGCTTGGACATTACTGCTTGAACGCTTTCTTGCCGGCGTATTTGGCCGATGAACCAAGTTCTTCTTCGATGCGGAGAAGTTGGTTGTATTTGGCGATACGATCTGTGCGTGAAGCAGAGCCAGTCTTGATCTGGCCACAACCGGTGGCGACAGCGAGGTCGGCAATGAAAGTGTCTTCGGTTTCGCCGGAACGGTGTGAGGCCATGGAGGTGTAGTTGGCGGCAGTCGCCATGGCGATTGCGTCCAGAGTCTCGGTGAGGGTGCCGATCTGGTTTACCTTAATGAGGATCGAATTGGCGATACCCTTCTCAATACCCTTGGCCAGAATCTCGGTATTGGTAACGAAGAGATCGTCTCCGACGAGTTGGATCTTTTTGCCTAATTTTTCGGTAATGGTCTTCCAGCCAGCCCAATCGTTTTCGTCGAGGCCATCCTCAATGGAGATGATCGGATACTGATTGACCCAGCTTTCCCAGAGCGCCACCATCTCGTCTGAGGTGTATTCGCTGTTGTCACTTTTCTTGAAAACGTACTTGCCCTTGGCTTTGTCGTACATTTCAGAAGCGGCACAATCGAGGGCGAGGGCGATCTGATCGCCGGGGGTGTAGCCAGCCTTGACGACGGCTTCAAGGATGACGTCGACCGCTTCCTGATTGGACCTGAGAGAAGGAGCAAAGCCGCCCTCGTCGCCCACTGAAGTGGAATAGCCCTTCTTTTTGAGCACGCCCTTGAGGGTATGGAAAATCTCGGCACCCATGCGGAGAGCTTCGCTGAAGCTGTTGGCACCGATGGGGGCAATCATAAATTCCTGGGGATCGACAGAATTATCAGCATGAGCGCCACCATTGAGGATGTTCATCATTGGTACGGGCAGGATGCAGGCATTGACGCCGCCCAAATAGCGATACAGGGGCGTCATGAGGCTGGCAGCAGCAGCGCGCGCGGTTGCCATAGAGACAGCAAGTAAGGCATTGGCGCCCAGGTTGGCTTTGTTGGGGGTGCCATCGAGTTGGATCATCAAACGGTCGATCTCAGACTGGCGGGTGGCATCCAGGCCCACGAGATTCTTGCCGATGATGTCGTTAATATTGGCTACGGCGCGCAGAGTGCCTTTGCCGAGATAGCGTTCTTTGTCGCCGTCGCGAAGCTCAACGGCTTCATGTTCGCCGGTAGATGCACCGCTTGGTACGGCAGCGCGGCCAAGGGAACCATCGGCAAGAAGGACATCAGCTTCAACAGTAGGGTTGCCGCGCGAATCGAGGATCTCGCGGCCAGTGATTTTCACAATTTCGGTCATTGTCACTATTGTCGCGTAAGAACGAGCACAATATGATGAACGGCATGAGACCACTGTTTGTGTTGCTGGCGGCATTGCCAGTGGCTTCGCTTCTACCACTATTCGCTACCGGCTGAGGGCACGGTGGGTCTGGATTTTTCACACGGGCTATGATTGAGCGAGTTGTAAGAATGATCAAGAGTTTGTTTCTGCTGATGAGTTTGGCGCAGACGCTGTATGAGCCTCTGCGGATTGATGGCTTGCTAAGCGCAGATATGAATGGGGATGGGCGGCCAGATCTGCTGACGCAATCGCCTGACGGCTTCGGCGTCCACCTGAACCGGGGCGGGATGAAGTTTGAAGCAGTGGCCCGGGTGGTCAAAATTGGAATTGGGGAGCCGGGCGGTGCGGCACTGGCTGATGTCAATCAAGACGGTAAGCTGGACCTGATTGCAGGTAGCCACGACAGCTACCGAATTGCTGTTCTGGTGGGAGACGGCAAGGGAGGATTTAGAGCAACCACGCAATCGCCGCTCATTCCGCGCACTGGAGGCAAGCCGCACAATCATGCATTAACAGTGGCTGACTTAAATGGAGATGGCCACCTGGACATTGTTTCGGCAAACATTGACGATGGCACTCTGACGATTTATTGGGGAGACGGAAAGGGCAGTTTTGGGCTAGCGAAGAATTCAGGGATGAAGGCTGGCGCCGGAGCATATCGAGTCTTGGCTGCGGACCTCAATCGAGATGGTGTTACTGATTTGGTGGTGGGTGGCGAAGGGATTGTTGTGGCAATGGGCAGCGGAGGCGGAGAGTTTCGGGTTGTTGAAGCTGATCCGAAATTACGAAAGATCCGGTCTCCACATCTGGCGATCGTAGACTGGAATGGCGATGGCAAGCTGGATGTGGTGGCAGGGCCTGGCGAGGACGGGCGGTTGGCGGTTTGCATGGGCGACAACAAAGGTGGCCTTCAGGTATCAGAAGCGAAGATTGATCTCGGGAGCCGGGGATGGCAGTTTGTGGTGGCGGATCTAAATCGTGACGGGAGCCTGGATATTGTTTTTGCCGCAAACGAAAAGGTGGTTCACCGAAAGAAACAAGGCCTGAAGCAGTATGAGACCCAAGGCTCAACTTGGCATTTGACGGTAGCCGATTTTGATGGAGACAGTCGGGACGACATTGCCAGTGCTTCGACAGATTCGAAGTCGGTACAATTTTTTCTCAAGCCTTAGGCGTTGAGGTGGATGTTCATGCGCTCGATTGCTTCGTCAATTTCGGCAGTGGATTTGAAGCCGATTGTGACAGCGTCTACTTTGCCAAACTGCATTACGAATTTGATTGAAGCGTCGCGCTGTTCGGGAGTGATGAACTTGCCTTCGCCCATGATCTTCATACCGAGAACACCAGTGCCTTGAGCATGAACTTTCTCGATGGTTGGGAGTACTTCTTCGCGCACGCCGGGGACGCCGGCTTCGTCACGAAGATTGTCCATACGAGTGCCATCATGGTTGACGCGCATCAAGGCGACGTCCATCCACGAGTTTCCTGGATAGGCTCGAATGGGTAGGAGGCCGTGACCGGAGCAGCCATGACAGCGGATCAACTGTTTGTGTTTGGCTTCGGACAAGGCGTCGCGCAGGGGCTCCAGATCCTTGGGCCAAGTATTAGTCTTGACGTTATGAAGAAGAAAAATGTCAAAGTAGTCGCTATTCAATTCACGGCGGAAGCGTTCAATATCGTCCATTGGCTTATAGCCTTCACGAGCAAGATTTTGCCAACGCAGCTTGGTCATCAGGCGATAATTTTCACGGGGGATGCCCTTAAGAGCTTCAGCCAGCATCTCGTGCATCTGGTCGTAATTGTCGGCCGATTCAAAGAAACGGATCCCGCGCTCGTAGGCATGGCGTACGAGGCGAGTGAAGTCTTTCTGCCCGAGTTCACGTTGGATGCGACCGCCGTGCGTGCCAGTACCGAAGGCAAGGCGCGTGACCTTGACATCAGACTTGCCAAGAGTGACCCAGTCGGTAGCACTTCGTCGGGCTGCTTGCAGAGAAGATAGTGAGGCAACAGCCCCAGCACTGACTTTGAGAAAATCACGGCGCGAGGTATTTAGCATTCGCCTATTGTATGAGAATCGCTAGGGCTGTTGCAGGGTAAGAGCGGGGGCATCTTTGCCGCTGGCGCGAAGGAGCACTGTGGCAGGAAATTGGATGGGGCCAACCAGTTTCAGATTGATTTGATCGAGACCGGGAAATTCGCTTTGGGGGCCAGCATAGAGGAGTTGCTGCTGGACGCCGTTGATCGTAATTGAGATCGCGCCCTGGGGGATTTTTCTTAGACCGGTGGCATAGAGAACGAGATAGTCTCCGTCGGCAGCACTCAGCCGTTGCACCGCGTTGAAGAGCCCTGGCGCGGCATCGACTACTTGAAGATTCACAGTGGCCTGGGCACCACTCGCGCTATCGATCCGAATTGTGGTCTCACCCGGAGCCAGATCTGAAGGCAAGTAGAAATTTACCTGAGTGTCACTGGCGAAACCAGGCTCAATGGTTCTGTTGCCGATGATGACCCTGGCCCCGGCCAAGTCTCCTCCAAAGGCCGTAACGAGAGAGTCAGCCGCAACGGGGCCAGTAGCAAAGCTGGCTGCATTTACCAAAGTAAGAGGTATAGATGTTGCGCGTCTGAAAGCCTCAATCAAAGGCGTGGGATTGTCGCGAATACCTCGCTTTTGTTCTATATGAAGGAAGGTGCTTTTTGAGGTTGGAGCATTGAGCAGACAAGCATCGAGCGTACCGTTCGATGCCCTGCCCTGAACGTTCGTGCTGCCGCACAAAGAGGCGTTGTCGCCAGGTGAGTTGCAGCTGACAGTGCCAATGTTCAAAGCTCTCAAGGCGTCGCGCAGCTTGCTTACCGGAGAGTTCATAGATGCTGCACGAGAGGTTCCGTCCGAGATAGAGACTTCTGGCAGCGATGCGCTGGCATTGCCGTGCAGAGAAACAGTGAGAGGCGGAGCATTGAGGCGGAGCGTGGCCAGATGTGCGTGTTGAAAGAAGCCTTTAGTGTTGTGTGCGGCGTCGGAGACTCGATAGTAATCGCAAGCGGCATCTGTAGCCTGGGTGCAGGATGTAGCTTCGGCGTTGGAGCAGCGGTGGGTGCCGGCGATGAAGAGGGCTCGTGCGCGGAGTTGTTCCAAAAGAGTCGCACCCTGTTCCGGGGTGTTGATGTCGTATAGCGGATGCGGGGCTTCAAAGACGATATTTCGCCACCAGGATTCAGCGACGATGTATGTGCCTAAGCCTCTTGCGCTTGAGAACGGCTCGCGCAAGACCCAATAGACAAGGCGTGTTCGGGCATCGACGAGGCGGGTGAGCTGGTAGTTGAGCGAGGTGACTAATGATGCGGCCTCGGTGGTCCTGCCCGCGAGCAGAAGAAGCACAGCTTCTTCAAAGCGGGCGCGGTCAGCGGGGCTTGGTTCCTTAAAACCTTCTGCTCCAGAGCGCGGCAGTGCGGATTTCGTGATTGTGATCAGGGCCGGCAGCGTTGTGGCATCCGGCACCTGTAAAAATAGCGACGTAAGAAACAGCGCTACGTTTACCACGCGGGCTCAGGAGTCTTGCCTTCTTCGTGCAGGCAGGGGGCCCAAACCAGCGCGCTGAAGCCAAGTGTGATGTTGGTCTTTTTGGGCTTGATTGTGAGCTTCTCAATTTCGGCATTCGATTCGTCGAGTTTGGCGGTAATGGCTGCAACCTGGGCTTCCACGTCTTGCTCTATCTGTGCGATTTGAGCGGCTACAGCCTCAACTGTGTCACCGGCACGGCCGACGTCGCCTTGCTCCCGGATCACTTTGCTGGCTTGCTTGGCTGCAGTGGCGGCTTTGCCAATATTGGTTTTGGACAGGGCACTGCCACGGCCGAACATCGCGCCCAAGACTCCACCGAGGATGCTGATGCCTGTATTGAGCACTTCGCTGGACCGCTGCTGTTCTTGAAGCTGCTTTGCGGCTTCGGCCTTGCGCTGGCGCTCCACAAGAGCTTCGATCCTGGGCCGGTAGCGCGTACGAATTTTTTCGATTGCGGCATCACGTTCTTCGTGCAACTCGTGGGAAATCCGCCCCCGGAAGTCGGACTCTGATTCGCCTGGATGGGAGAAGGCCTTGAGAGAAGGGACGGTTAGAATCTCTACGGATTCGTTGGCGTAGATGTGAGTAATGAGATCTTTTTGCCAGCCAGCGTAGCTCTTGACTTTTGTGGCTGCACCGGCAAGCTGGGCATAGCCGATACCTTCGACGGGTGAGCCTTCAAGCTCGTCGGCGTGAATGTCGACCGTTTGG
>Ga0105046_10018234_pt1 | contig 10693 bp, 4 predicted proteins | sample MAT03_FD_78385 | JGI IMG/M metagenome (GOLD analysis project Ga0105046, IMG submission 78385) | Freshwater microbial communities from Lake Fryxell liftoff mats and glacier meltwater in Antarctica - MAT-03 (megahit assembly) | ecosystem: Environmental > Aquatic > Freshwater > Ice > Liftoff...
AAATATATCCAGCTATGTACTGCGGTATTGTTGTTGGTAATGTTTACACTTTCATTTACATATTTACGCAGGTAGTACCCTGTTTTAGTAGCATCTGGTATAGGTTTGCCGTCACGGCCACCAGTCCATATTTCCACACTTCTTGTTTGACCTGATACAGTAGAGAAAGAAGACCCATTGGTTACAACAGATAAACCTAAACGGGGGTCACGGTTGGCATAAGGCGCTGCTGCATGTACCGGGTTGCTCCAGTCGAATGGAATGCTTGTTGTAGCATTTACTTTTACTTCATACGCATCCACTAAATCCTGTGTAGGTGTTGTACCACTTCTTCCCAAATTAAAACCGATAGGGAAGTTGTTAATTTCAAAACTATTGCTAGCCGCATTACTTCTTGTAAAAATTATTTCGGGACTATTGAATGTGGTAAATAATGATCTATAATTTGTAGCCAGTGCATACCCTGTACCTGCTAAATCAATCACCGCTTTTGCAGCATCAGCTGCGGCTTTCCAGCGAAGCATCCTGTCGCCGACTGGCAACGAAATTAATTCTGGTTTAGCATAACCACCTGCCCATGACGGAGTATTAAATAAGTCGCTGGCAGCATATAATAGTACACGGCTCTTTAAAGATAAAGCTGCCCCTTTTGTTGCCCTGCCCAATTCGCCAGTTGCATAAACCAATGGAAGCGTTGTTGCTGCTGAATCACATTCATCAACTATAAATTTTACACATTGCTCTAATGAAGCACGTTGGGTAGTGGCAATATCCTGTTCGGTAAGTGTTTTGGTAATTAATGGCACCCCACCATATCTTTTTACCAATTCAAAATAAAAGAATGCTCTGAGAAAACGGGCTTCATAACGCCACCTGTTAATCTCAGCCAGTTTTAGTGTTAATGTGGGTATATCTGTTTTAAACGCATCCAAATTTATTTTTGCCGGATCTGCAGTTTCAAGAAACAGGTTTGCCCTTCTTATTGCTCTGAAATTTGTACCCCAAACATCAGCAGGGTTATTTGAAGCATTCCAGGCTCCCTGGTTAAACAACTGCACACTGCTTGATTCGTTGGTATGTTCTGCTTCATCGGTAGTTGATGCCATCATTGCTTCTCCACCAATTTCTAAAAACCCTTCCCGTAATTCGGAATATACGCCGTTAAGCAGGCTTTGCACATTGTTAAATGAACCTGCAATTTGCTGCTGGTTAATGTCGGTCTCCAGTTCCCTGTCGAGTTTTTGGCACGAAACAAAAACTACCAATGTCAGGAAGCAAAATAAATATTTTAAATTTTTCATCTTCATTATTTTATTTTTTTTTCACTTTGTATTCTTATAAAATTCAATAGATGACAGGTAGTTATTGCAGGTGCAATTTTACACCTATTGATACTGTTCTTATTTGCGGATAACCATATAAAGCATCTGCATCACCTTCTTTTATTTTATCCCATGTAAAAAGATTGGTTCCATTTATAAAAAATCTTGTTTGCGATAAATGTAAACGCTTTAACATTTTGTCAGACAAAGTATAGCCTATCTCTGCCAGTCTTAACTTTATAAAACTTCCGTCTTTTTGCCAGAAGGAAGAAAAGCGGTAATTGTTCTGATTATTATCTGCTGATAAACGTGGGTATGCTGCGCCAGTATTTGTTGTAGTCCATCTGTTTAATGCCATTTCAGTTATTTGCCCGTTATTTTGAAAAGCATGGAAACGGCTGCCACCCTGGTACTGGGTCACCCCTGTTACCCCTTGAAACATCAAATTAATATCAAACCCTTTTAAGCTGGCTCCTGCATTAAAACCAAATGTCATTTCCGGTATTGATGTTTTACCAATGGCAGTTGCATCGTTACCATCTATAATACCATCCGGTACGCCATTGGGGCCACCAATATCCCTGTACTTAATATCACCAGGCTTTATTGAAATACCAAGTGGTTTTGCACTTGCCAATATTTCAGCATCAGATTGAAACAATCCGATGGCTTCAAGGCCAAAAGGCTGCCCGATGGCAGATCCTGTTTTATACAAATTTGTGTTGGGGTTTACCGGTTCGCCATTAAATTCTATTTTATTTTTTGCATAAGAAACTATCGCTTCTGCAAAGAATTGAATTGGCTTTTTGCTATCGTTATTATACTTTAAGGTGAACTCAAATCCTTTAGTAGATGCTTTGCCAATATTCAGATCAGGCAACCCGTTAAATCCTAAAAATAAAGGCAATGTTCCGTTGGCAGATGAAAGAATATCATACCGGTTATTTTTAAATACGTCCAGCACAATACCTATCCTTTTAGCCATATTTAATTCTACACCTATATTAGCTGTCTTTTGTTTTTCCCAGGTTACGCCGGAGTTTAACCTGCGGCCTTCGCCGAGAGAACCAACTGCAATGTTGCCAGTTCCCAGGTAATACGAAGCAATAAAAGGGTAACGCTGTGCAAAAGCAAAACGCTGGCCTCCTATATTTTCACTACCAGTTAACCCATAAGAAACCCGGAGTTTCAGAAAATCAATCAGTTTACTTTCTTTTAAAAAATTTTCTTTTGAAGCAACCCATCCTAAGGAACCTGCCGGAAAAAATCCATAACGGTCATTTTTTGGAAATGCCTCTGTACCCATGTAAGAACCGGAAAATTCTGCTATGTATTTTTCATTGTTAATATAAGTAACCCTTGCAGATACACTGTTTGATTTATAAGGGAACGCCTGGTTGGCTGCATCTGTATTTGGGTAGCCTCTGTCGAAATTAAAATTATCGGTATTGTATAAAACCAACCCGGTAAAACCATGTTTGCCAAATACCCGGTTATAATTTAATGATGCCTGTACTGCATAATTCCTGAATTGTGAAAGCACTGCTTCTTGGGGTATTAAACTTGTTTTTTGGCCAAATGCAGTGTAAACAGTATCGCCTAAAACACTTTTAATTGCACTGAAACGTTGATAATCTTTTCTTTTATTAGATGCTCCTTGGTAATAATTGTTGAAAGATACTGCTACGCTGGTACTAAGCCCAGGTGTAATCATATCAAGCAATTCAGTAAGCCTTAACGAAGATTGTAGGGTGGTGCCGTTTGAAGTAGAAAAACCTGTACTGGTTAAATTAGCCAATGGATTTCCAGAATAGGTGGAATTACCTCCAAAGCGTCCATTGGGATATTGTACCGGAAAGGCATTAGGTGCAATTCTGTCAATCAAACTTAAATTGGTGTTTGTATATAAATCCCCGGGGTTCTTTTTATCTTCTATACTGCCGCCTATGTTCAGTTGTGCAGATAATCTTTTTGTTAGCGTTACATCAACATTAGCCCTGAAATTGTAACGGTTGAGCGTTGAGTTATTACTTTCTGTATTATTATCACCAAATTTTTTATACAAGCCCTGGCTGGTTAATGCATTTAAGGATGCAAAAAAACGCACCGTATTATTGCCGCCGGTAAAATTCAAATTATAATTAGCAAGCGGTGCTGTATTACGTAATACTTGCTTATACCAATTTACATTTGGGTGAAAAACAGGGTCGCTGCCGTTTTGATATAAGTCAAGGTCGGCCTGGGTATAAACGGCAGGTTTGCCATCGTTGGTTAATGCTTCGTTATACAACCTTGCATAATCATAAGAGTTAAGATATTGTGGAAGAGCTGTTGCATCCTGAAAACCGTATTGTGCGCTGAATTTTACAGAAAGCGGTTGTACTTTTCCTTTTTTAGTGGTAACCAATAACACTCCATTAGCACCCCTCATTCCATAAACTGCCGTGGCAGATGCATCTTTAAGTACCGAAATTTCTTCAATCTCTTCAGGTACTAATTGTGAATAGTCGCCAAGAAAACCATCTATAATTACCAATGGTGCGCCGCTGAAACCAAAAGTGTTTGCCCCTCTTATATACAATGCAGCGTTATTGGCGCCCGGTTCGTTTCCGCCCTGGTTTACCGTTAAGCCAGCCACGCGGCCATACAATGTATTTCCAATATTATTTGTAAAAGCGTTTCTTAATTCACTTCCCTTTCTGGTAGAAATGGCACTGGTTATTTTACTTTCGTTTTGCAAGCCAAAACCAATATACTTATCCTGTTTTGGGGTTAAAATAACTACTGTTGTGTCCGCAGCTTTTTTTTGTGCATTGAGTTGAATAGAAAAAACCAAACATCCAAAAGCAGGTAAAATTTTATATAAAGCAGTTTTAAGTTTCATTGACAGGTAATTTTCAGTTAAAAATTTTAAGCCATTTGATTGTGCATGGGATCTTTTACCATCCCGGGTTTTGTTTCAGGTTTCCCTTAAGTACTTCATTATTATCGTACGGATGTAAATACATTTTTCTAAGAAAAGTTCTTGTTTCAAAAACGAATGGCAAATAGCTGAATGCAGTTGGAAATGGCACATTATTATTCAGCCTATTAATTTCCAACCCCCACATATTTCCCTGCAATACACCGTCCTGTTCTGCAATAACCCACCGGCGGATGTCCCACAGGCGATAGTCTTCAAAAGCCAATTCAATATCTCTTTCATTTCTTACTCTTTGACGAAATTGACTTTGTGAAAGCCCTGCAGGAAGGTTGGGCATACCAGAACGGGTACGTATTTTATTTACTGCATCGTAAGCTTCTGTAGTTGGAGCTCCATTAAATTCGTTTAATGCTTCAGCATAACTCAACAGCACTTCGTTTACACGAAAAAGAGGTGCATTGGGAACTTGTGCTGTTGTTGGAAGTGCGTCCGGAATAAATTTCAACATCCATGACCCACCTTTGCAATTAGCTTTATTTGATAAAGCACCTTGCCATATCTGGATACGGGTTGCGTTGACATGAAGCCTGGCACCCACGTAACAAACTGTTTGCGAAAAGCGGGGGTCTAACTCAGCATACTTTTGTAACAGGTCGTTACCTCCGGCAAGGTTCCATGTTTGTGCAGTTCCATCTCTTTTTTCATATTTACGTACAAAGTTGAAAGTAACGGTAGGTGGTGTCCAGCCGCCGCCAAAATTGGCACCATAATCTGTACGGGGAAGGAAATACTGCCAGGGGAAATTACCGAGACCTTTTGCACCTCCATAAATTTTACTGGCTAAAATTGTTTCTGTATTATCATTTTGCTGCCAGGCTGTGCGGTAGTTTCCATTAACAATACCACCGGGGGCAAAAACAGGTATCCGGTTTGCGGGTACATCTATTAATGCAAAGCCTGCACCTTGTGCCCAGTCTAATACGGTTTTGGCCGCATCAGCAGCTAATTTCCAGCGGTTGTTATCGGCAGTGCCGTAACAAATAAGTTTATCGTCGGTTGCATTACCATAACTTGATGGTGGTGTGGCGGTATTAAATAACGGGCTTGCCGCATACAATAATGTTCTTGCTTTTAATGCCAGTGCTGCACCCTTATGTGCCCTGCCTGTAAAATTTGATGATTGTGTTACCGGCAATTTTGCCACCGCATCATCGCAGTCTTTTACAATTGCATTCACACATTCTTCCAATGTACTGCGTGGTATTTTACTCTCTTCAACATTGTTGATTCTTTTATTTACAATTGGAAAACCACCATAGCGTTTGAATGTTTCAAAATTATTGAGCGCTCTGATAAACAGTGCCTCACCTTTTACCATGTCTTTATAAGTCTGGTCGGCATCTGGTACCTCGTCAACACGTTCAATTAAAATATTAGCAACCCGAATAGCCATCCAACGCAAAAAATAACGTTCATCTTCTCTTGATACAATGGAAAGAGGTGTAACACTTGCACTGTTCCAGTCTTGTGCTATAGAAAAACTTTCTGACTGTTCCCCTTCATCTGTAATACCAATAGTAGCTGAATTATAGTTACCATTAAAGGCTCCCGCCGTTGCAGGAAAACCCGAGAAACCAGTTTCGCCAGCTCTTAAAGGGAAAGGCGCATGCATACCATACTGGTATAGCGTTGCCATGTATTTTTCCGTTTCAATCCTGGCTGAAAAAACAATGTCCTCATTTATATCCACCCCAGGCGGTTTATCTAAAAAATTCGAAACTTTTTTGCAGGATGATACCAGTACACTACAGATGCATATACCGGCAATTATTAAAATACTTTTTTTCATGTAAAGCAATTATTAAGATTTAAAAAGTAAGATTGAGACCAATATTGATTGTACGTACTAATGGATAAGGTTCTAAATTTGCGCCCAGATTGGGGGTTTCAGGGTCAATGCCCGGTAATACATTAGTCCAGGTATAAACGTTATTGGCGTTTACATAAACCCTTGTTGATTTAATATGTATTCTTTTAAGCAGTGCGGGTGTTAACGTATAACCTACTTCCACATTTTTTAACCGCAGGTAGCTGGCATCTTTAATCCAGAATGTAGAGTTTTGATAGTTATGTGTAAAACTGTTGGCACCATTGCCTACTGCAAAACGTGGAAAATTAATGGGCAGACCTTTGTCATATCTTTCCTGCGTCCAGCTCTCTAACAAATAATTGGCCGCGGCTGCAGGTTCTGCATCAAAAAATGCCTGGCTTGCCCGGCGGCTGTAAGAAATGGATACATGGGCAGAACCCTGAAGTAAAGCAGAAAAATCAATCCCTTTCCATGAACCACCTAAAGAAAAACCATAAATAATTTCTGGTGTGGTGGAATATCCAACAGGTACTTCATCTAAAAAGTTAATAATGCCATCACCATTTACATCCCTGTATTTAATATCGCCGGGTTGTATTTTATTGCCGCCAACATAAGTAGATATGGGCCTGTTAGGGTCATTTACTTCATCCCAGGTATTGTAAAACCCTTCGTCAATTAAACCAAATAACTGGCCAAATGGCTGCCCTGTACGTTGCTGATAAGCATATTGACGGGTAATTTCATCTTGAAAAAGTATTTTGTTTCTTGCAAAAGAATAATTGCCTTTAACCCAGTAGCTAAACTTTTTAAAACTGTTTCTGTAAGTTAAATCAATTTCATATCCTTTATTCTGCATCTTGCCCAGGTTTTGTGCAGGCAGTGATGTTCCAATAATAGTAGATACTGTTTGTGGCACGGCCAGTATATTATCCCTTTCCTCTTTAAATAAATCAACCGTCAGATTAATTTTAGAGCTCCAGAAGTTTGCTTCAAAACCCAGGTTGGTTTTAATTGCCCGTTCCCAGGTAAGAAATGGGTTATTTGCCCTTCCTTCTCTGATAGCATTATATTGTGCATAATTGCTGCCAACAATACCCCAGTAATAATAACCGGCACTGGTAAAAGGGCCATTATTAGAGTAAGCAGTTGGCCTGTACAAGAAACGGCTGTTGGGATTCGTAAGAAAGTCGCCGCTTAACTGGTCGTTACCGACTTCGCCATAAGACCCTCTTATTTTTAAGAAAGTGAGCACCTTGTTTTTAGGAAAGAATTTTTCAGCAGTGGGTACCCAGCCTAAAGAATAAGAGGGGAAAAATCCAAAACGTTCTCCGGGAGCAAAGTTTTCGGTTCCATTATATGCTGCACTAAACTCAGCTAAATATCTTCCCTTGAAATCATATACGGCCCTGCCTACATAGCTCTGATAACCGTTAGGTACGCCAAAAGCAAATGACGGGTCAAAAGTTTTAATCTGGTTGTATAATAATAAACCTGTTACATTGTGACCGCCAAAGCTTCTCTTATAATCTAATGCTAATTCTATAGTTGTTCTGCGGCTTCTGTCCGGGTTTTGAGAATTGAAGGAAAAAGGTTGTTCATCGGCCTGCTTTACATAAAGAATTGAATTATCAACCAGCCTTCTTGCCTGGTAGGACACTAAGTTTTTTGCATAGGTATTTATCTGGCGGTTAAAATTCTGATAAGCTACTATTGCATGGGTACTTAAACCCTTTGTTATAAAGTCAAGTTCATGATCTAAGCGCAACGAGCCATTTAATAGGTTCCTGAAATCTGTTTTATATCCCGATGAATACAGTAACGTAATTGGGTTGCCAATATTAGTTCCATTAGTTCCACTTGGTGTAAGAGTAACTATTTTACCATCAACAACACCCGGAGAAGCCAGCGGGCTTACACCAGCGATGTAATTAATTATAGATGAAGTATTTGCATTATTACCTGTCCGGTTTTCAATCTGTGATGATAAATCTAAGGCAACTTTAAAGCGCCTCGTAACATCAAAATTAAAATTTGAACGGAAGTTGTACCTTTTATAACGGACTTGTGCGTCAAAATCTGATGCGATTTTTGTGTTTTTAAATAAACCTTCCTGGTTAAAAAGCCCGGCAGAAATAAAATATTTAACCCTGTCGGTTCCGCCACGGATATTAAGATTATGTTGTTGCTGCAGGGATGTTTTTTTCAGCATCACATCATACCAGTCAATGTTAGGAAAAAAAACAGGATCTTCTCCGGATTTATACTTTGCTAAATCTGCCTCACTGTATCTGGGTGTAAAAATACCGCCATTAACGTACGTATCGTTTTTGAGGGCCTGGTTAAATGAGTTAGCAAAATCATAGCTGGTCATCTGGTCACGAATGCCCGTGAAAGTATTGAATGCCCTGTTATAAGTATAGCTTAATACCGGCGCACCTGTTTTACCCCGTTTGGTTGTAATAATCAATACCCCGTTTGCACCCCTGATACCATACACAGCTGTTGACGATGCATCTTTAAGAATGGTAACGCTTTCAATTTCATTGGCGTCAATGTTATTATAGTTATCTACCTGTATACCATCAACTAAAATAAGGGGTGATTGGTTACCAGAGAAAGTACCCACACCCCGTATTAATATTCTAGACTGGTCATTACCAGGCTCCCCACTACCCTGTGTTGCAAAAAGGCCGGGCATACGGCCAACCAATGAATTACTGATGTTTGCAACCGGAGACTGTACCAATTCTTTAGTACTTATGGCAGATTGAGCACCTACACTGGTAACCTTCTTTTGTTTACCATAACCTATTACCACTACATCATCTAATAGCTTTTGCGATGCTTCTAATGTAACCGTTATAGCAGATTGGTTACCTACGGTAATTTGCTTTAAAGTATAACCGGTGAAAGAAAATTCCAGTGCAGATTTAGCACCAGCTACTGTTATTACGTATTGACCCGTTTCATTTGACACGACAGTGTTTTTTGTACCCTTTTCAGAAATGGTAGCACCCGACAACGGGGCATTACCCTCTCCTCTAATTACACCACTGATTTTTTGTTGCGCCAAAATGTTGCCGGAGAAAAATAAAAGGCTGGCAACCATACATACATGTAGTCTGAAATATTTCATATAGCAATCGTTTTTTGTATTTTTGTTATTCAATATTATTGAATAACAATTTTATAATAACAAATTTATCTTTTTTTCTCAATGTACCAAAAAAAATAAAAGATTTTTTCTGTACAGCTATCGTGGGATTGCTTAAAGACCCTCTAATTACCGATATAAAGGATTGACAATCTCATGAAAGAAATTAACCCCAGAGCACATTATTGTAATTTTTATAGTAAAAAAGTTTGATAGCATTCCTAAATTCCATAATATTGAATTCAAATTCCTCATTATAATAATCAAATATGTGCTTATGATACAGGTAATTGTAAGAGCTATGGATATACTTGAATTTGTAGCACTGCACGGTAAAAAGCCGGTACAACTAATAAAAATTGCTGAGCATGTAAAGCTTAGCCAGCCTACTACTGCCAACATTGTAAAAACCCTGATGGAAAAAGATTATCTGGAACATGTAAGCCGAAAAGAAGGTTATCGCCTGGGTATTGCTTCTTACAGGTTAACAGGCAATGCTTTTTACGATCAGGATTTAATTTCCGCTGCTAAAGAACCAATGAAAGAGCTAACAAAACAATTAAATGAGACCACCTTACTGGCCGTAATACGTAATAATAAAAGAGCCATTTTACACATAGTAGATTGCGACCAGATCTTACAAGTGAAAACCCTAATGGTGGCAGAATTATATGATACCTCCACCGGCCGTTTGCTTATGGCCTATCTTACTGAAAAGGAACTGGAAAATATTATTAAGGCCATTGATTACCCACAAAAAAAAATATGGCCCGGCGCACAAACTATGGAAGGGCTTAAAAAGCAATTGCAGCAAATAAGAGAAAATGAGTTTGTACAAACCCTCTCTATACATCATACTGTTGGCTTTGCAGTTCCTGTATATAAAAATAGCCAGGTCGTGGCATCATTGAGTGTTTTTGTACCGCAAAGCCGCTACACCGATTCGCATAAAGAAAAAATTTATAAACTTATACGCAGCACTGCAAAAAAAATAAAAGAGCGGCTGGAAAGTTAAAATATTTGCTAAACTGTAATAATAAATAGCTGGCATGTGAAGCCGTCCCACTCTATTTATTACAGGGCAGTTCGACTTTTCCGCAAAATCTCATTTTTTCAAAAAAAATGCCGAACCGCATCTTTAAACAAGGCAATTCTCCTAATAATGAGTGCAGACTGGAAAATCCGTTGAAACTGACCATCTGAATACGGTCGTAGCTGACCAGGAAAACGATTAATTACCAAGCCTGTTCCTGGTCAATTCAAAACGGATTTGACTGGTCAAGGGGTGCGGATTTTCCAGCCGTGCAGAATTTTTACGGCGTTTTGAGCTTCATATCCTGCCCAAACGTTTTGTAAAAATACGGCACTACGGCTTGTTGCAAAACCATGGAAAGATAAAGCGGCTCAACGCCATCCGGCAG
>Ga0105046_10018235_pt1 | contig 10693 bp, 9 predicted proteins | sample MAT03_FD_78385 | JGI IMG/M metagenome (GOLD analysis project Ga0105046, IMG submission 78385) | Freshwater microbial communities from Lake Fryxell liftoff mats and glacier meltwater in Antarctica - MAT-03 (megahit assembly) | ecosystem: Environmental > Aquatic > Freshwater > Ice > Liftoff...
GCACGCTCACCGTCACGCCGGCGGCGCTCGCCGTCGCGGCGAACGACGCGACGCGCGGCTACGGCGCGGCGACCCCGGGCCTCGGCGCGACGCTCACCGGCTTCGTGCTCGGCGAGGACATCGGCGATCTCGAGGGGTTCCTCAATTTCGAGACAGCCGCGACGGCGGGCAGCGCGCCGGGTCGCTACGCCATCGCCGCGAGCGGGCTGACCAGCGAAAATTACGCGATCACCTACGTCGACGGCGTGCTGCGCGTGCGCCGAGGCGCGGCGACCCCGTCCGCCGATCCGGCGCCCGGCCTCTCACAGACCCTCGAGTTCGCGCGCGGAGTTCCGCCGTTCACGCCGGGCGACTCAGCCTTTCGCACGACGCGCGCCGAGACCCCGACCTCGATCGAGTCCACGTTCGCGCTCACGTACTCGCTCGGTGAAATCCCGCAGCTCGCGATCTCCGCGGGCGCGGCAACGGGCGGCGTCGCCGCAGCGACCGGCGGCGCAGGCGACACAGGAGGTTTCGCTCCGGCGGCCGGCGGCGGGGGCGACACCGGAGGCTTCGTCCAGGCCTCGGGCGGTCTCGCCAACGACGATGGCGCGACCGCCGCGGCGGACTGCGGCCCCCCGGGCCCTGGCGGCGTCCTGGACCCCGAATGCGCCCCGACCGCGACAACGGAGTCCTTCTGGACAACGACGTTCGGCGAAACGTTCCGATGATCACTGGGATACATGGCGTCCTCGTCGCCGCGGCCATCGCCGTCGCAGCTTCCAGCGCCCTCGCGCAGTCGCCGGCCGATTTCCTGAGAACAGATCCGAGGGCCGGCCGCGCGTCGGAGGTCGTCCCGCCCGAGGACGCGGCGCCGACGCCGCTGGCCCCCTCGGCGCCTCGGTCCGGCCCGCGCTTCGTCCTGCGCGACGTCCGTCTCGACGGGGCCACGGCGATCGCGGACGGCGCGCTCGCTCCGCTCTGGGCCGAACTGATCGGGACGGAGGTCGCGCTCGCCGCGCTCGATGCGATCGCAGCCAGTGTCGCCGCCGCCTATCGCGCACGCGGCTTCATCCTCTCCCAGGCGATCGTTCCGCCCCAGACCGTCACCGACGGGATCGTGGTGATCCAGGTGATCGAGGGCTACATCGACCGCGTCGCCATCGTCGGCGGCGCCCAGAACCAGCGCGACGCGGCGGCGGGTCTCTTTGCGCCGGTGCCCCAAGACCGCCCGCTGCGACTGCACACGCTCGAGCGCGCCGTGCTCCTGTCGCGCGACATCTTCGGCGGCGGCGCGGACACCGCGGTGGAGCCCTCCCCCGTCACGTTCGGCGCAGCGGACATGACGGTCGCGATCACGTCCGCGCCGATCGCCGGCTTCGCGTCCGCCGACAACCGCGGCTCGCGGCTCTACGGCGTCGGGAACTTCGTCACCGGCGGGACCGCGTACAACCGGCTCGGCCTCAACGAACAGCTGGGGATCGTCGGCGCGGGCGCGCTCGACGGCTCACTCGGCTACCTTCAGGGCACAGCGGCGCTGCCGCTGTTCATGCTCGCCGGCACGCTGCTCGACGGAGCGATGCTGGAGCTGGAAGCCGACTACGCCAACGGCGAGCCCGATCTGACGCGGTCAGGCGCCCCCGATGCCCAGACGCTGACCACCCACGAGGTCAACCTGCGCGCGGCGCTCCGCGTGCCCATCATCCGCACGCGCGTCCAGAACCTCTTCGGGGAGATCGGCCTCGACTGGCAGGACAGCGACAACGTCAATGGGTTCGGCCCAGACGAAACCACGGCGACCGACCGCCTGTTGGTGCTCGACGCCAGCCTCAGCTGGGACCGCGCCGACCGCTTCGGCGGCGTCTCGCTGGTCGCCGCGGGACTGCGACAGGGCCTCGACGTATCCGACACGTTCGTCGGCGGCGGCGTTTCGTCGGGCGTCGCGGACTTCACGCTGATGACGCTCGACGTCACCCGGCTGCAACGGCTCGGTCAGGGTCCCTGGGCGCTCTGGCTCGAAGCTATCGGCCAGTACGCGCTCGACGTCCTGCCGAACTCCGAGCGGTTCGCGCTCGGCGACGCCTCGATCGGTCGTGGCTATGCGCCGGGCAACACGACCGGCGACAGCGGCTACGGCGTCCGCGTCGAAGTCCGCCGCCAGGTCGGGTCCGCGGTCCTGCGCGGCCTCGGCGAAGCGGCCGAATTCTACGCCTTCGGCGATTACGGCCGAGCCTACGACCGTGACGCCGATCGCGATGGGGCGGCATGGGAATCGCTCGGCTCGGCGGGTTTCGGCGCGCGGATCGACGTGCGGCCGTGGCTGACGATCACGCCGGAGATCGCACGCCAACTCGACGGGACCCCCACCGACACCACCGATGCGAGCCTCGAGACGCGCTTCTACATCGGCGTCGTCGCGCGGTTCTGACGATCGGCGCCACCGCTTGAACGCGCTGCGTTCAGCGTCGCCGATTGCAGGGGTCGAACGCTTCGACCGATGCCCGCTCGTGCGACCACGCAGGCGGAAAGGTCCGGGACAACCTTCGGCGGTGCGTCGGACCGAACCCGAGCGGTCGCATCATTTCGCTGATTTTTCACGATCGCTACCAATGGGACAAGCGCCGCGCGCGATGGCGCAACGAAGCCGCCATGGGCGAACATTTTGCCACCCTGCGCGCCCTGCGGAGCGGCGACGTCGCCGCAGCCGAGCCGCCGCAGCCGCGCATCTGACCACGGCGAAGGAGACGCTGCTCGCCTCGCTCCGCTCCAACCAACTGATCTGAAGCGCCTTCTACGCCCGCTCGTCCTTCGGCGAGGACAGGACGACATAGGTCGTGATCGCCGTCACCTGCGGTAGCGCGCCGAGCACATCGGTATGGAACGCCTTGTAGGCGGCGAGATCCGCCACTTCCACCCGCAGAAGATATTCCACCGTCCCGGTCACGTTATGGCACTCCCGCACCTGCGGCGCGCTTGCGACCGCGCGCTCGAACGCCTCCTGCGCCGCCTTGGTATGGGTCGACAACCCGACCGTCATGTAGGCGAGAAACCCCCGGTCCAGCGCCGTGCGGTCGAGCTGGACGCGGTAGCCGACGATCACACCGGACCGCTCCAGCTCTTGCACCCGCCGCAGCACGCCCGACGGCGACAGCCCGACCCGCTCGGCAAGCGCTGCATTGCTGATCCGCCCGTCGCGGCTCAGTTCCCGCAAGATCCTGTCGTTGATCGCGTCGATCTGGCTCATTTCGTGCAAAACTAGCGCATTCGCGCCGAAGAAAGCAACCTCCTGCGCCGGCGCCGCGCGTATCCTGCCGCCATGACAACCGACCTCCTCGCCGCGCTCATCGTCTTTGCCTTCGTCAGTTCGATCACGCCGGGACCGAACAACCTGATGCTGATGGCGTCCGGCGCGAACTTCGGCCTGCGCCGGACGCTGCCGCATGTCGCGGGGGTCGGCCTCGGCTTCGTGTTCCTGACGCTGGTGATCGGCGCCGGCCTCAGCAGCCTGTTCGAGGGCTTCCCCGCGAGCTACGCCGCGCTGAAGGCTGTCAGCGTCGTCTACATGCTCTGGCTCGCCTGGAAAATCGCCCATGCGGCCGCGCCCGACCAGCCCGAACCGACCGGCCGGCCCTTCACCTTTCTGCAGGCTGCGGCGTTCCAGTGGGTCAATCCCAAGGCCTGGGCGATGGCGCTGACCGCACTCGCCGTCTACGCGCCGTCCGACAGCTTCAGCGCGGTCGCCGTCGTCGCGCTCGTGTTCGGCGCGGTCAACCTGCCATCGGTCGGCGTCTGGGTGCTGTTGGGCCTGAAGCTGCGTCGCCTGCTCTCGAACCCGCGCCGCTTGCGCGTGTTCAACGTCACGATGGCGCTGCTGCTGGTCGCATCGCTGGCGCCAATCCTCGTCGGCTGAATCGGTTCAGCTGCCGCGATAGGTCGAATAGCTGTAGGGGCTGAGCAGCAACGGCACGTGGAAATGCGCGTCGGGATCGGCCATGCCGAAGCGGATCGGGATTTCGTCGAGAAACAGCGGCTCCGCGCCCGCCGTCCCGACCGCGCGCAGATACGCGCCGGCGCAGAACACCAGCTCGTAGACGCCGGTCGCGAATTCGGCGGGGCCAAGGATCGGGGCGTCGGTGCGTCCGTCGTCGTTCGTCACCATCTCGGCGATCATGCGATGGCTCTGGCCGGCGATCCGATAGAGCGCGATCTTCATCCCCGCCGCGGGGACGCCGCGCGCCGCGTCGAGAACATGGGTCGTCAGGTATCCAGCGCTCATTTCGTCCCTCCCTGCGTCGCCCCCATATCACCGCGCCGCGCACGCGCGCGCCAGTCCTCGAAACCGGAAGTTCCTTCGCGGCGATTTTGAAAGTCACCGGCATCGCCGTCGTTTACGGTGGAACCGACCGAGGGAAAGGGAACGAGCCAGGTGCAGCGGTATCCGAGAAACATGCAAGGCCACGGCGCCCGCGCCCCCTTCGCGGACTGGCCGGGCGGCGCCCGCGTCGCCGTGCAGTTCGTGCTGAACTACGAGGAGGGCGGCGAAAACTCGATCCTGCACGGCGACGCCGCGTCGGAGGCGTTCCTGTCGGAGATCGTCGGCGCAGTACCCTGGCCGGGGATGCGGCACTGGAACATGGAGTCGATGTACGAATACGGCGCCCGCGCCGGGTTCTGGCGCCTGCATGACATGTTCACCACGCGCGAGATCCCGCTCACCATCTACGGCGTCTCATCGGCGCTGGCCCGCTCGCCCGCGCAGGTCGCGGCGATGCAGGCCGCCGGATGGGAGATCGCGAGCCACGGCCTGAAATGGATCGACTACCGCGACATCGACCGCGAAACGGAGGCCGCCGACATGGCGGAAGCGATCCGGCTGCACACCGAAGTCACCGGCGAGCGCCCGCTGGGCTGGTACACCGGCCGATGTTCGGTCAACACCGTCGACCTCGCGAGCGAGGAGGGCGGCTTCGCGTACGTCTCCGACACCTACGACGACGACCTGCCCTACTGGCGCGGACACGGCGGCCGCCAGCAACTCGTCATCCCCTACACCCTCGACGCCAACGACATGCGCTTCGCCACGCCGCAGGGCTTCAACTCCGGCGACCAGTTCTTCACCTACCTCAAGGACAGCTTCGACACGCTCTATGCCGAAGGCGCCGCCGGCTCGCCGAAGATGATGTCGGTCGGCCTCCACTGCCGCCTCGCCGGTCGCCCCGGGCGCGCCGCGGCGCTTGCGCGTTTCATCGACTACGCCCGGGGGCACGAGCGTGTCTGGTTCCCCACCCGCCTCGCGATCGCCCGGCACTGGGCCGCGCGCCACCCCGCCCCGGCCATCGGGCCTCGACCCTCGACGATGGACCGCACCGCGTTCGTCGCGGCCTATGGCGGCGTCTTCGAGCATTCCGCGTGGGTCGCCGAGCGCGCGCATGCACTCGAGCTCGGCCCCGCCCACGACACCGCAGTCGGCCTCCACAACGCCCTCGCCCGCGCCTTCCGCTCGGCTTCCGAGAACGAACGTCTGGCCGTTCTCCTCGCCCATCCCGACCTCGCCGGCAAACTCGCGGCGGCCAAGCGCCTGACGCCCGAATCCACCGCGGAACAGGCGGGCGCCGGCCTCGACGCGCTCACGGCGGCCGAGCACGCGCGCTTCACCGATCTCAACGACCGCTATAACGCGCGCTTCGGCTTTCCGTTCATCATCGCCGTCCGCGGCGTGACGAAGGACGACATCCTGACCGCCTTCGAGACCCGCATCGCCAACGACCGCCCCACCGAATGCGCCGCCGCCTGCGCGCAGGTCGAACGCATCGCGCTGCTCCGCCTCATCGACATGCTTCCCGCATGACGAACCGCCTCTGGATCAAGTCGCCCATCGCGATCCTCGCCGACGGCGCCGAAAACGGCGTCGTGATCGAAGGCGCCCGCATCGCCGAACTGATCCCCGCGGGCGGCGCCCCCTCGACCCCCGCGCAAATCTTCGACGCCGCGAACCACGTCGTGCTGCCCGGCCTCGTCAACAGCCACCACCACTTCTACCAGACCCTCACGCGCGCTCACCCCGACGCCATCAACAAGCCGCTCTTCCCGTGGCTCCAGGCGCTCTACCCGATCTGGGCGCGGCTCACCCCCGACGACCTCCGCCTCGCCACGCGGCTCGCCCTGACCGAACTGATGCTGTCGGGCGTCACCACCACCTCGGACCACCAGTACGTCTTCCCCAGGGGCCTCGAGGACGCGCTCGACATCCAGGCCGAGGAAGCCCGGGCCCTTGGCGTTCGCATGACCCTCAATCGCGGCTCGATGAACCTCTCCGAAAAGGACGGCGGCCTCCCCCCCGACAGCGTTGTGCAGGACGCCGACACGATACTCGCCGACTGCGAACGCGTCATCGCCCGTCACCACGACGCGTCCAACGGCGCGATGATCCAGGTGGCGCTCGCGCCCTGCTCGCCGTTCTCCGTCACGCCCGAATTGATGAAGGGCACGGCGGACCTCGCCAACCGCTGCGGCTGCGGCCTGCACACCCACCTCGCCGAGACCCGCGACGAGGACGAATTCTGCCACGACCGCTTCGGCCTGCGCCCGCTCGACTACCTCGAGGACATGGGCTGGATGGGCCCACGCACCTGGCTCGCCCACGGCGTCCACTTCGACGACGACGAAATTCCCCGCCTCGCGGCCGCCGGCGTCGGCGTCTGTCACTGCCCCACGTCGAACATGACGCTCGCCTCCGGCCAGTGCCGCACCCGCGAGCTGGAGGCGGCCGGCGTCAAGCTCGGCCTCGGCGTCGACGGCTCCGCCTCCAACGACAGCTCGAACCTGATGGAAGGCGTCCGCCACGCACTGCTGCTCGGCCGCCTCACCTACGACGCAACCCTCAGCCACCTCGACGTCCTGCGCTGGGCAACCGCCGGCTCGGCCGCCTGCCTGAACCGCGCCGACATCGGCGCCATCGCCCCGGGGCTGCAGGCCGACCTAGCACTCTTCACCCTCGACGAGCTGCGCTTCTCGGGCGCCGGCGACCCGCTCGCCGCCCTCGTGCTCTGCGGCGCCCACCGGGCCGACCGCGTGATGATCGCCGGCCGCTGGACTGTCGAAGACGGCCAGCCCACAGGCCTCGACCTCGCCCGCCTGCGCGCCGAACACGGCCACGCGGCGCGGCGCATATCGGAGAAAACCGCATGAATCACCAACCCCGCCCAACCCCCCTGCGCAGCAAGAACGCCATCGGAACCTACGCCGACGGCGAACCCCGCCCCAACTTCACCCGCAGCTACTACGCGCCAAGGGGCGGCCTCCCCGCGCAGCACGAACTCCTGACCGGACGCGCCGTCTTCACCGAAGCCTACGCGTTCATTCCCCGCGGCGTGATGACCGACATCGTCACCTCCGGCTTTCCCTTCTGGGACCGCACCCGCGCCTGGATCATCGCGCGGCCCATGTCGGGCTTCGCCGAGACGTTCTCGCAATACATCATGGAGGTCGAACCCGGCGGCGGCAGCGCGCGGCCCGATACGGAAACGGGCGTCGGCTCGGCCCTGTTCACGGTCGAGGGCGAACACCTCGTCACCATCGGCGCTGACACCTTCCTGCTCACCCCCGGCAGCTTCGCCTACATCCCGCCCGGAACGACATGGACCCAGCGCAACCACAGTGGCGCCCGCGCCGTCTTCCATTGGATCCGCAAGGCCTACGAGCCCGTCGAGGACCTCGGACTGCCGCAACCGCTCGTCGTCAACGAGGCGGACGTGAAGAACATGGCCATGCCCGACACGCTCGGCCGCTGGACCACCACGCGCTTCTTCGACCATTCCGACATGCGCCTCGACATGCACGTGACGATCGTCAACCTCGAACCTGGCGCCGAGATCCCCTTCATGGAGACCCATGTCATGGAGCACGGCCTCTACGTGCTGGAGGGCAAGGGCGTCTACCGCCTGAACCGCGACTGGGTCGAGGTTGAGGCCGGCGATTTCATGTGGCTGCGCGCGTTCTGCCCCCAGGGCTGCTACGCCGGCGGCCACGGCCGCTTCCGCTACCTGCTCTACAAGGACGTGAACCGTCACCCCCGCGTACGCGGGTCGGGAGCCTTCGGCCGATGACCGACCGCCATATCCCCATCCTGCCCCTGACCGCCGAAGCCTTCGCCCCCTTCGGAGACGTGATCGAGACGGGCGTCGCGCCCTCGTTCCAGTTCAACGCGGGGATGGCCGACCGCTTTCACGACCTCGCCCGCACCGAAGCCCTCGGCGAAGGCCGCATCGGCATCAGCATCGCCCGCGCAAGACCCTACGCGCTGCCGCTCGAACTCACCCTGATGGAGCGCCACCCCCTCGGCAGCCAAGCGTTCGTCCCCCTGACCCCCGACCCGTTCCTCGTCATCGTCGCTTCCGAAGAAGCCGGCGCGCCAGGACCGCCGCGCGCGTTCCTCACCGCGCCGGGCCAGGGCGTGAACTACCTGCGCAATATATGGCACGGCGCCCTCACTCCTTTGAACCGTGCATCCTCGTTCCTGATCGTGGACCGCATCGGCGCAGGCGTGAACCTCGACGAACACATCTGGCCCGACCCGTGGATCATCGGCGGCTGAGGGCGAGCGCCCCGCCCCCAGCCCATATCCGATGCCGTCACGCCGCACCCTGCATGCAACCCACCAAAAAAAACACACAATCAGACCGACCCGAAACCGGCCCTCAGAAAGCCCCGCGACGGCGGCGCGCGATTTTCCGCCGACCCTTCACGTGTACAGTCGATCGTTGTCACTCGTGTGACCCTCAACGAAAACGTGATCGTCCCTCTCGCCGCCGCGATCCACGGCTCGAGCCTACCCCAACCCCGAAACTGGATCGAACTGCGGTACGGCGAAACCCCCCACCGCCACCGCGGCCCACCCCAGCCGAATCTCGCCGGCGAAGCGATATTCGAGGGTCGAGAGGGCCCGTTCGACGGCGGACACAGGCTTTGGTCTTCCCTGACAAGGCGTCGTGAGTCTGCCCGGATGCGCCCCAGCAGGAAAAGGGGGCGGCGCGCACTGTGCGCTGGACTGTTTCGGCGAAGTGGTTGATTGATGCGCCGCACACGTTAGCATTAGCGGCTCGCGTTCAGTCCAGACCTTGAGACCAGAAACATGATAAGTAGCGCCCGCGTCTTCAGCCCGAGCCAAAGAAAATATCTAGTAGGTATTTTACAATACGTTTCCGGATCCATTGTCGGGTTGAAATACAAATACCAATTAAGGGCCGCGAACGAGCGAAACTCTGACAACGTATATCTTGACATATCTGATTTTTATTACGGAAGGTATTTTTACAGTTTCATAAAGTTTTTCAATATTGAGGGAGTGCGGCTCGATATTCGGCTCAGGCCGAAGACTTTCTATCGCCTGTCGGGCACCGAGTACGGCAATATGGTGCTGTCGGAGCGACTGGTGTCGATCGCCTCGCCTGTCGCGAACGGCCGCATTATCGGCGACGGCGACGCCGACGTCATCTTGGCGCCGTACGATTTCCTGCCGTCCAGAAAAAATTCGCAATACAACGTTCCAATGACAATGCATCCGTCAATGTATTCGCGAGGTTTCTGGAACAAACCAATCGAACGCACCGAAGCTCGGGCGACAATTTTGTTTATTGGTAACTCTAACGCCGAACTTTATTCAGAGCTCGATGCCGGAGATGCGTTCGACATGATCAGTCGGATCCGTTTGTGCGAGCTTCTCGAACAAAGCGCCGTTTGTCGTCGGCTGCAGCCTGGCGAAAGCGTTCCCGCCATGAAAAGCGGCGACTTTATCTGGGCGTCCTCCGAAAACCGCATTCCGAGAGACAGGTTTCGGCAGACGTTGGGCGACGTGGGTTTCTTTCTGTGCGCGCCCGGGGTTTTCATGCCGCTTTGCCACAATCTGATCGAGGCGATGTCCGTGGGTGCGATCCCGTTGATCCAACGTTCCTATGCCGAACTGCTGGAGCCGCCGCTCGAGCACGGCGTCAACGCAATGGTCTTCAATGGGGACGACGATCTGTTACCGTGCGTGAATGAGGCGCTGCACATGGACCCGATCGAAATAACCGATATGAAACAACGCGTTCTCGACTACTATGAGCAGTATTTGACGCCGAGTGCGGTGGTCTCCCGCATTCTTGCGCCCGAAACAAAAGAAATTCGACTGCTTACGGGCAAAAAAAGTGTCGATATGCTGGTTGCATACAAGAGAGCCCGAAAGACTGGTTAAGCGGGATTTGCCCCAATCGGCGCTCGACCTGACTTATCAGAATACAGCTTCCATTGTCCAAACGCCACGAAAACTTCCCCGCATGTCAAACGAGGACGACGCTACACTCCGGCTTTTGCCGGCGCCGATGCCCGAAAATCTCAGCGCCCTACGCGATCCGGGCCTTCAGACCACCGGCGCCTTTGCCTGAAGCGAACTCGCGGCCGTAGCGGGCGAAATCCGGCCTGCCAAAGACACGTCCGAGATCGCGGCGACGAAATAACCGATCACTCGGCTATGCGCCGCTCGGGAACGGTGGCTTCGCCGCGTAGCTCTCGGGAAACGGACCCGATTACGCAGAGTGCTTGCAGCGGAATCGCTCGGAGTACGCGATTAACGCCCTTCCAAGCATGCCGCGGGTCTCCGGGGGCGAAAACGTCACGGTAAAGAGATGCGCCGGACGTCGGAGACCTCATTGCAATGAGGTCTCTTGACGATCGGGCC
>Ga0105046_10018236_pt1 | contig 10693 bp, 9 predicted proteins | sample MAT03_FD_78385 | JGI IMG/M metagenome (GOLD analysis project Ga0105046, IMG submission 78385) | Freshwater microbial communities from Lake Fryxell liftoff mats and glacier meltwater in Antarctica - MAT-03 (megahit assembly) | ecosystem: Environmental > Aquatic > Freshwater > Ice > Liftoff...
CAGGCGAGACGAGAGAGTCGAATCGGGGCCGTCTGCTGGTGAGATGGGGCAATTCCGACTACTTTCCGAGGTGTTCGCCCAAGTTGACGCCATTCGAACGGAGAGTATGGAAATCGGATCGATAGACCCATATGCCTCAAAAATTCCCCTTCGAAGGGCGGAACGGTTCCCTTGCGCTCAAGTTCGATCCTCCTGATCGCGTTGAGCCAACACACATTCTCGGCCAGTCCGAAGCGAGCGGCAAGCGCTGCTCTACGAAAGGCCCTCGCCATCCTTCGCCGCCGGCGCCGTCTGTCGAGATAACCCAGCGCCCCCTCCAAGTCGCCTCCGCCCACCCGGATAGCCACCATGCAGCCCTCAAACTGCGCCCAAGGCCCAGTCTCACGGAGTGCACTCTTGTCGAGAATCCTTCTCTCTTCCGCCCGCGCCACCAAATACGCTCGCAGCCAAAGAAACTCCGCGCTATACCTCATGTCCGGCGCCTCCCGGCCTCGCAACCGCTCCAACCCTGCCCCCGGCTGCCCGCTCGTCACTTCCGCGCGCGCCAAGTAAAAACAAGGGGCCCGGCTCCGTTCGAGACTGCTCCCGCCGCACCGCGTAGTCCCCCGCCCGGAACTCCAATAGCATCAACCTATGCAGGCTCCCCACGCGCTCCCGCTGCCGGCGCACCGCCTCGCTGCAAAGCGCTCGAGCAGCAGGATTCTCGCCAGCTGCGCCAACATTATGATCCCGGCACTTCTCCCCCGCCCCCGGCAGGTCCCTGAGCATATCCGCGATCACCAGCAAGTGCTCCGTTCGGGCGCTTTCGCTCGTCGGCCCAAGTTCAATGGACCGCCCTGCCGCCCGCGACGCCCGCTCCCGTAACTCCCCCGCTGGCTCTTCACCCGCCCTGTGCAGTGCTAAATACGTTCGCACCAAACTCGTCTGCCCCGCCGTAAACCCTAGGTCCGCCTCCCCGCTGCTTTCGGCAAACCGCCGCGCTTCACGCGTCCCGGCAATCGTCCTCAGTTGCCTCCGCTCCCCACTTCGCCATCCAATCGCCGCCACTAGGCAAACTCCGGCCGCGCCACCCCTGCCCACGCCAACCACCTCCATTTCGCTCTTATTCCGCCGCACCGGGCGACGTCAACGGCGGAGGAGGTATCGGAAGGCGGAGGCCCTGAGTAAGTACGCGAGGACATATTGGATTGGGTCCCCTAGCCCGTCGGGGAGTTTGGGCCGCAACGTGCATCGGAGAATGGCATGACAACCAAACTGATTCTCCTCGTAGCGATGACAGGCGTGCTGTTCAGCTGCCAATCGGAAAAGAAGACGACGGCGGAAACGCGCACGGAGTCCCTGGAAGAGGCGGCCGATAAGGCGGCGAGAGCGATAAAGGAAGAGGCGGCGGAGGCGAAAGCAACTCTGGCGAAGCGGTTGGATCAACTGGATGCCGAGATCGACAGCCTGGAGGCGAGGGCGAAGAAGGCGACGGCGAAGAGTAGAGCCAGGTTGAATGCCGAAGCGAAGGAACTGCGCGCGGAAGCAACGAGACTGCGGGGGCGGATGTCCACCTGGGATGATAAAATTGCCTCGGCGTGGCGGACAACGAAGAACGAAGTAGAAGACGGTCTGAAAAAGACCGAGGCGGCGATGAAGAAGATAGTCGAAGATATCAAGGACTGACCGCCGGTGGTCATTTGACGTATAAAGGACAACTATGCCAGGAATTTATAAAGTTATAGAGGTAGTAGGTACTTCGCCAAACAGCTTTGCTGAAGCGGTGAAGTCTGCCGTCGCGGACGCGGCGGAGACGGTGCGTCATATGGAGTGGTTCGAGGTGGTGAATCAACGAGGGCGGATCGTGGACGGCGGGGTGGAGGAGTTTCAGGTGACCGTGAAGCTAGGGTTTAAAATCGAGAAGTAACCGGGAGCGCGGGCCGGCGCAGTTCTGCACGGCGTTGATCATTACCATCGATTGGCCTAATGCAGGTCAATGTCCTAATCGCCTCATCGACGTCGGTATAGGACGGTTCATCGAGGAAGGAGGGCAAGGTGCCGGCTGCGGACTTGAAGCCGGTCCACCATCACTTCCTCGACGGCCCTTGACTGAAGGGCCAAGATGATCACATTTTCAATCCGGGCCGATTCGTTGAGCGCTGGGATAACCACGGCGAGCAGGCGAGGGCCTCCTGGGATTTGGATAGATCTATCACCTTCAGAATTGTTTTACATAGGGACGTCAACATTATTTGGCACAGAACCGGGCAGCGGCTGAATCCTAAGGATCCAGCCCTTCGTTTCGGCAGCTCGACTCAAACTACTCTTCTGCCTCCTCCTTTGATCGCCAGTAACGCGGTCAACCTCAGGCAGCGGCCCTCCAAGCATCACGCGTTTACACCGGGAGCACCTCTTATTCCGCTGGTTCGTCCTCAACCACTCCTTGCCCCCGGCAAGCCCAGCTGGGTTTCGACCGATTTCAACCTTGACGCAATTACCGCCGGTTGTTTTGGTTTCGCCCTACGGCGGCTTCCCAGTTTTGCATCACCACGATTTCTGACTTCTCCGGCGAGCTCACGATCGGAATCAGGAATTTCTGCCCCTCGGTCGAGGCGTCAAACCCGGTAGGCGAGTGAAGGGCGGATCTGGCCTCAAGGGCAATCGGAAAAAGAGGAACCGCCTCGCCGATCTTCGGCACCGGAGCCAACGCGATTGGGACCGAAGGCAAACGGCCGTTCGAAGACAGGAAGAACAACTCCCTGCCGTCCCGCCGCCACCGCAAGGCGAGGGCGCCGGTCTTCGAGATCACGTAACGCTCTCCGGTTAAGTGCGGCGCTTCACCGGCCGCGAAGGCTTGTATGTACAATTCCGTCCGGCCCGACTCGTCAGAGGTGAACGCGAGCCATCGACCATCGGGTGAGAAGGTCGGATACGCTTCATGGAATGGTGTGATGATGAGGCGAATCACTTTCCTTCCGCGCGCCATGTCGATAAGCCAAACGTCTCCTTTTAACTCATTGTTGATCGCAGATGACGAGTTCGTGAACGCAATGAACCGGCCGTCCAGCGACCAGTCGCTCACAACTTGAAAGTAGTCCTCCGGCAGTTGTTCGTCGGCGTCCTGCGCGCCCAAGCCACCCACGAAGAGCTTGGGAGGCAAATCGTAGGCGCGATTGAAAGCCAATCTAGTCGAGTCTGGAGCCCATATTGGATTGTCCACATGGCCTCGCCCGGCCGTCAGGCGCCGCGAAGCGTTCGTTTCCGCATCGATAATCCACAGGTCGTTGACGCCACCGGCGATACCGTAAATCGGGGCCGCGACTTTCCTGCCGTCCGGCGAGAGACGCCCTTGCTTGACGTTCACGTTGGCCGGCCCGACGGTCTTCGTTACCTCACCGCGCCGGTTCACCCACGCCAGTTGCGACCGGCTCTGGTAGCGCCGATAGGCGAGAGTGCCGTTGTTCGATACGGAAAAATCGGCGGCTCCCGTGGCAAGAAACGAGTACGTTTGGGACACCACGGGGAGAGGCTCTCCGTCGAGGCTGATCGACCGCGGGTCAAACCGCTGCGCGAGTATGTTCCCTGCCCTGACATACAGGAGGTCGCCGGTTTCCGGGTGGAGAACCGAAGGCGTGTACATGGCTCGGGAATCGGATTCGAGCAGATGCTTCACCGTCTCCGGCTCGCCGCGTTTCACCGCACGAACCGAATGATGTCCGGATCGCGCATCGAACACCGTGTAGAGAAGGTGCTTGCCATCCGGCAGCGCTTGGGGCCACGGATGGAAATCCTTGATTGCTTTCGGCTGACCGCCTGACACCGGAACAACGAAGTTATTCGTCCGGCAGGAAATGAGTAGATCCGGGCCAAGTACCGCCCCCGTCAGCATCATGGGCGGAGTGTCGCAGACAACCTGAAAGGAATCGTTGTCGAGGGTACTGCGGCGCACTCTCCCTCCCAGAGTAAAGAACAGCGAGCGACCGTTCACGCCTGCGCTTAGGCGCCCGGGCAAGTTGCCACCGCGATTCCCGGTTCGACCTGACACGCGCGTGACCATCCCATCGAGCCGGTGGGGCATTTCGAGACGGCCCGGGTGTATAGTGTGGCGCGACAGGGCGGTTCTCACAATTCGCGCCAATCACTGACAGGCGAGAGGCGAGAAGGCTTGAGAGCCGTATAGCCAAACTCGCGGACGGTCCCGGCACGATAAGCCGGGACCGTCCGCCAGCCCGTCTGAGCGCGCCCGGTTCTAGCCTCCGGGGACACCGCACCCGGCCTTTCCACTAGCTGACCAACAAAAAGAGAAAGCCGATTGAAAGGCTAACCCGCTGGTGATGCCGAATTCGCGAAAGGAAATCTGTTGCAATTGGCAAGTCGTAAATTGTCGCGATGCGGCTTGTGAAGCGGTCGGCGCACATGGCCCCGATTTCTACGCGGCCGGCGTTATCTCTACTTCACCGGCCAAGCTAGCCGGGTGGGGTATAGGGTCCCCAAATTGCCGCAGCGTTTCGAGATGTCCTTGGATCGCCTCGCGGATGTTGGTCTTCGTCTCGTCCAGCGTCCGACCGGTTGTAAAGCAACCCGGCAAGTCCGGGACATAGGCCGCCCAGTTTGACTGCGCTTGCTCAAAGATTACGGCATATTTCACGCTCATCTCCTATCCTCCAAACCGGCCGACCTGAGGACCGCCTTGAGGGTCCCGATTGGAATGTCGTCCCCCGGATTGCCCGGCACGGTCACAACATTGGCCTTCGTCGCATGCTTGAAGTGCCGATGGCTTCCGGTTGTTCTCGCGTGCTTCCAGCCGTCGGATTCAATTAAATCAAGTCTCGGACCTTCACTGACATCAGTTTACAGCCAATCACGACGGTTGGTCGCGAGAAGTCGCAATTACTGCCTGAAACTGGAACTGCGCGAGGCGTCGTACCAGCGGGACGGGCGGCGGCTGCCGCTGGCACCTCGCTGGGCACCAGGCCATTCTTATGCCCCTGCGCCATCTCTCGTGTTCTGTCCTGTTTGGCCGGACGCAACGAAGCCCCCTTATGTTAACTCCTATGCGTATCGCAAAGGAGAAACAACGGAACTGCCGAGACCCGAAATTCTCCAGGGAACACTCGACCTCATGGTACTCAAATCGCTGGCCGCCCTCGGTCCGCTGCATGGCTATGGCATAGCCCGTCGCATCGAACAGGTCAGCGACGATACGCTCCGCCTGAACGAAGGAACCGTCTACCAGTCCCTTCTCCGTCTCCAACAAAGGGGATGGATCGACTCCGACTGGGGAACCTCCGAAAACAATCGACGGGCGAAGTTCTATTCGATCACCGAGTCCGGCCGAAAGCAACTGGCGCAAGAGACCGCGAGTTGGAACCGGGTCACCGATCTAGTTGCAAAGATCCTTCGCTTGGGGAGCGAGGGATAACCAATGCGCGAAGCGTTGCTCGTCCTCCTGGCCAGACTTCGCGGGTTGAGGAATCGCCGAAAAGCCGAATCTTCGTTTGACGAAGAATCGGCGGGGCACCTCGAAATGCTGACCGATCGCTTCGTCCGCCAAGGCATGAAAGAAGCCGAGGCCCGCCAGGCAGCCCGCAGACAATTCGGCGGCGTTACGCAACTGAAGGAAGCCCTGCGCGACCAACGTTCCTACCCGGCCATCGAGTCACTTTGGCGGGACTTCACCTTGGCCCTCCGGCAGTTCCGCTCCGCGCCGCGATTCACCTTGGCGATCGCGTTCATCCTCGCGTTGGGTCTTGGCGCGTGCACTACGGTTTTCACGGTCATCAACGCCGTCCTCTTACGTCCGCTTCCGTACGACGATGCGGACCGCCTGATGTGGGTCGGAGAAGTGCTGAAGCGGAACACAGCAGACGAAGTCACTCTAACGCCGGACTTCCTGGAGTGGCGTCGAAGAAACCGAGTGTTCACCGCGATGGCGGCCTTCAATGTTCTCCCTCGCACCCTCTTGGCCAAGGATGGCGCGCTGCCGCTCCAAACCGCAAAAGCATCCGCCGCACTCTTGCCGGTTCTGCGGGTACAGCCGATACTCGGGCGCAGCTTCCTACCCGGCGAGGACCTGAAGGGCCAGGATCGGGTCGCCCTCATTTCGTTCGGCCTTTGGCAGAGAGCCTTCGGCGGTAACGTTGAGATCGTCGGTAACAGGATTACGCTCGACGACGGCACCTATGAAGTCGTCGGAATTCTGCCGCGGGGCTTCGCGTTTCCAACCGTGCGGGAAGTCGACCTCATCACGCCATTCGGCAAAAATGAGGCACTGGAATTGACTCGCGCTGAAGGTTCGACCACCATTGTCCGGAACGTCGTCGCCCGGCTCAAGCCCGGAGTCACCCAGGAACAGGCTCGCGCGGAAATAGAGGTTATTCAATCTAATCTCGCCCCACCGGCGTTTCTTAGCGGGGCTCAGGTCACGATCAAAGGAATCTCTCTACAAGGCCGCTTTGCTGGCGGCATGAGGTCCGCCCTCTGGACACTCTTGTCCGCAGGGGGCTGTATGCTGCTACTGGTATGCGCGAATATCGCAAATCTCCTATTGGGCCGCGGCGAGGCAAGACGAAAGGAGTTTGCGATTCGCGCCGCGTTAGGCGCGTCGCGAGGACGAATCGTCCAACAGTTACTGGTAGAGAGCTGCGTCATTGCAATGCTCGGTTGCACTCTCGGACTAGCCATGGCCTACTTGTCGCGCAGCCTTTTACTCACTCTGATTTCACAAGTGCTTCCAGGAGCGCTCGTTCTCCCGTTCGATCTTCGAGTCGCTGGGTTCGCAATAACTTGTGCGATTGCTACGGCGGTCGTCTTCGGGGTCGGTCCGGCACTGATCAGCGCCGGCGCACGGCCATCCAACGCGCTCTCGAGCGACGGGCGCACCGCTACCGCCGGAATGCGGCGGCGGCGATGGTTGCATCTTCTCGCGGCGGGGCAAACGGCAATCGCAGTCGTTCTGCTTTTCGGAGGCGCGTTGATGTTGCGAAGCTTCTGGAATTTACGTTACGAGGGACTGACTTTCACCACCGATCACGGCGTAGTGCCATCGGTCGATCTCAGTCCGAGTCGATTCAAAACCCCTGCCCAGCGGACGAACTTTATGGATGCGGCGTTAACAAAGCTCCAAAGCATCCCCGGGATTGAAGCGGCCGGCTTCGGAGTACTTCCGCCCGGAGATGGGTACGCCACAAATGGCTTTGCGATCGAACGACGGGAGCGTCCGCCGCAAGGGAGCCGCCCGGTTGCGAGGGAGTATCTCACCAGTCCAGGCTACTTCAGGATTTTGGGACTTCCCGTCCAAGCCGGCAGGGAGTTCAACTCCAGCGACAGCGGCAACGGTCTCGCCGTCGCGCTTGTCGATGAGGCGTTCGCCAGATCGCAGTTTTCCCGAGAGAATCCAATTGGGCACCGCATTCGTTCCGAGGCTGCACATCCTTGGCGCACGATCGTTGGTGTAGTCGCCGATGCCCATACCGCTGGCATGGCCAAGCCCATCGAATCAGCATTTTTTATTCCTTATACCCAGTCCGGTTCCGCCGGTGGTGGTGGTGACATGGGGTTCCTGCTTCGAACCGGGCTCGACGCCGGTTCGATAGCGCCAGCCATTCGGAAGGCAATCGCAGAGGTCGACCCACGGCAGCCGGTCGCCCGTATCGAGCCGTTCGAGCAGCGGCTGAACGACTCCGTCTCCCAGCCCCGCCTCGCCGCAGTGCTATTGGGAATCTTCGCCGCCCTGGGATTGGTGTTGGCGGCGGCCGGTCTGTATAGCGTGATGTTCGTGCTGGTGCGTTCGCGCTTTCGAGAAATCGGAATCCGCTTGGCGTTGGGTGGCCAGCCTCGCGACATGGCATGAATGGTTCTACGATCCGGTCTCCGTATCCTGTTTGCCGGCCTTGCCTTCGGTGGCTGCTGCGCTGTCTGGCTCGGCGGGCTGGTGCAGAGCATGTGGCACGGCGTCTCGCCCACGGACCCGATCATGCTCGCCGGTTCAACGGCGGTTTTGCTCGTAGCAGGTTTGGCGGCGGCGGCTCTACCGGCCCGTCAAGCCTCGCGCGTCGACCCCATGCCGACCCTGCGAAATGACTGAACGAGGTCTCGGGCTGACCTGGAAAGAACTCTCTTACCTAAGTTTTCAACGCCCCGAACTCGCCGTTCACAACCCGTTTGGAAATATTTTAAACTCACAAATCTTTCTTTATCAACGAGATGCGGCGATCGACCATCTGCCCCTCCCCCGATTACCCCTCCGCCGCCTTTTACGCTTTAAGCAACGGAGTAGAACTATGTCTCAACAAAATCGTGAGGAACGAAAGCAGCGTCGCGCCGAAGCATCCCGCGAAAACGGACGCAAAAGCCAAGGGCCCGTCTCGCCTGCCGGAAAATATCGCAGTTCGATGAACGCGATCACCACCGGCATCCATGTCGAATTGCACAAAGAAGATCTGCCCTCTTTTTACAACCTGATCTCGTCCGATGATCGAGTGGACTACCTCCGCGGTCTCCAAGCACACTACCGAAAATTCAAGCCCGACTCGGAAGTCGAACAAGGCTACGTCCGCCGCATGGTCTCCGAAATGTTCAGCTTCGATCGCAACACGTCGCTCTATACCCGGGCGATGCAGGAAGAACTCGACATCGTGCTCCGCGAGTATCCCGATGTCGATATGGACACCCAATTTCTCAACGGTCACAAGCGGTCGATCACCCAGAGGGAACTGTTCCGGACCATCGAGCGCAACAAAAAAGCGCATCTCGCGGCCTACGAAAAATTCATGAAGCTCCTGGCGCAATCCAGAAAACTGTTTCCGTTGCAGCCGCCGGAACCAGTGGATATCTCCGCCGACACCAATAACTTAGAGGACCCCGGACCCCCGCCGGAAGTCGTCGCCGAACTGCTCGAAATGGCCGACCAAGCCAAAAAGGAACCTAACTTTGTCCCGCCGGCCTATTTGCTCAACTTCATGGAAAGTAAGGATCTTATGCAGCGTTTTGCCCCAAATTACGACATCGGCGATCTGCTCGTCCGCTTCGGCCGGGCCAAGCTTCCAGACGCCGCCTAACTGGCCCTCGGCCGTAGAGCAGTTAACCCCGACAACAAACGCCCGAAAACAGCGCACACCCGAAGTGTGCCCGCATTTGCCCGTTTCGCCCCAAAGTGTTTCCGTCCGCCCCAACCGAATGGCTATTCCAAAGCCATGAAACTGCCCCTCGCCCTCCTCCTGGCTTCCTCTGCCTGCGCCCAGTTTTACCCCGGCCTCTCGCTGCCCCCCAGCGGAGCCAACCAAAAGGCCTCCGTCTCCCAATCCATCGGCCCCGTCCAAATCTCCATCGAATACTCCTCCCCCGCCGTCAAAAACCGTCGTGGCCAAATCTGGGGCAAGCTCGTCCCCTACGGCCTAACCGACCTCGGCTACGGCCATCACAAGCCCTCTCCCTGGCGCGCCGGAGCCAACGAAGGCACCGTCTTCGCCGTCTCCCACCCCGTCACCATCAACGGTCAACCCCTCCCCGCCGGCCGCTACGGCCTCCATATGATCGCCGGCCCCACCGAATGGACCATCATCTTCTTCAAGAACTCCACCGCCTGGGGTAGCTTCTTCTACGAGCCCTCCGAAGACGTCCTTCGCGTCACCGCCAAGCCCTCCAAACACGACTTCCGCGAGTACCTCACCTACGAGTTCCCTATCCGCCAGCCCGCCGAAGCCGTCGCCGAAATGCAGTGGGAAGAGCTCGCCGTCGCCTGGACCATCGCCGTTCCCAACCTCGACCAAGTCTACCTCTCCCGCATCCGCGAAGAGCTCAAAACCGTCCCCGGCTTCAACTGGGCCGCCTATATCGAAGCCATCCAGTTCTGCCTCGAACGCAATATTAACCTCCCCGAAGCCCTCGTCTGGGCCCAGACCGCCATCTCCACCCCCTTCGTGGGACAAGCCAACTTCGCCACCCTCTCCGCCAAGGCCGAGGTCCTAACAAAGCTCGGCCGTGCCGAAGACTCCAAGACCGCCCGCCTCGCCGCCCTCAACCACCCCACCGCCTCCGTCGTCCAGATCCACCAATACGGCCGCCAACTTCTCGCCGGCAAACAACCCGCCGCCGCCCTCGCCGTCTTCGAACTCAACCACAAGCGCTACGTTGACATCTGGCCAGTCCACCTCGGCCTCGCCCGCGGCTACGCCGCCCTCGGCAACAAAACCAAAGCCCTCGAACACGCCAAAATCGCCCTCCCGCAAGCTCCGGACCCCCTCAACAAGAAAGGAGTCGAAGACCTCATCGCCGCCATGCAGTAACCTAACGAGATGTCCGTTCTTCTCCTCGCTTTCCTCCAGACCTTCTTCAGCGTCCCCGGCGTCGACGCCCCCGAACTCGCCGCCTGGGGCACCCACCAAATCGGCGTCCGCACCCTCGACCTCAAACACGCCGCCCAGCCGGACGTTCTCAATATAAACAAGGAGACCGGCCAAGCCCCCCTCTACGATCGGCCCCTCAAAATCGAACTCTGGTATCCGGCCCTCATCCCCGCCGGCTCCGAAGCCCGTACCCAATACGAAAGCACCCTCCCCGGCCGCAACCCCCAACCCTTCGCGATCGACGGCAAAGCCCTCCGCGACGCCGCGCCCCTGCCCGGCCAACGCTTCCCCCTCGTCATCGTCTCCCACGGCTACCCCGGCTCCCGCACCTTCCTCACCTACCTCACCGAAAACCTCGCCTCCAAAGG